>Ga0209489_100625_pt1 | contig 68635 bp, 92 predicted proteins | sample SiratrowhiteBW_FD_187527 | JGI IMG/M metagenome (GOLD analysis project Ga0209489, IMG submission 187527) | Root nodule microbial communities of legume samples collected from California, USA - Siratro white BW (SPAdes) (version 2) | ecosystem: Host-associated > Plants > Roots > Nodule | place... | reverse complement strand
ATCACTCGCACATGGGCGCAGGCGCGGATATGACGCGGGTAACTCTCGGGAAGAGCCGGGTGCGGGAAAGCCGCCCGCCCGGATCTGTGAGGGTAAAGCCAAATGGCCGAGCTACTCGACCACGACCAGATTTACCAGATTTGGAGCGGGTGTGGTTGAGGCGGGCGGAAATTTTCAATTGAAGTTTGCAGGTGATTCCGGGCAGACTGAAAGCGATTTGCTTCGTTCATTTGCGCCCTCCTTGAGTTGAGGGGAGCGGAAGTCGTCTTGCCCACTAGTAACGATGACCCAGTTGCGGCCCATGTCTAGTTATTTGTCGGTTGAAGTAGAAGAAATTGATCTCCAGCAAATTGGATTTCTCAATGAAAATGGCGATCGGATACAAGACGCCCAAGCAGGGAAAGGCTGACTTAGGCGGAAGCTATATGGTTTGGGTGCGCCTCCCCGGCGACAAAAGCTGGTATTCGCCCAAAGACATCTCGGGCATTCGCCGCCATCTCCCCACGCACGAACATCTCAGGGTGCTGGCGCGCAATCACGGCAAATTGCGGATCGAGAGACTGCCATGACCAGTCGTGAGCAAGCGCACGTGAGAAGGTGTTTCTCCAAATTGAAGCGGGCGAGACTTACTCCTTTTTCTGCGAAGGGATTGCCGGATGTCCCCGATAAGCAGGGCGTTTACATAATCTATGCTCCTCGTTCGCGGAGGGTTGTCCACGTTGGCAGGACGTACAGGGGCACGCGCGGGCTATTTCGACGCCTAAAGAACCACCTGCAGGGGGCGTCCTCGTTCACCGCGCACTTTTTGAATGGGAACGGCCGCAGATTGAGAAGGGGGTACGCATACCGTTATTTGTCGGTTGACCTCGCTCGTCGTCGCGCTCTATTGGAGCTGTACGCTACTGGTTATTTGTGTCCGGCGCATCTTGGTACAAGCGAGTAAGTCACTTGTCATTCAGCTTGGCGCATTCGATGGGGTACGGAGCAACGGATGATATCAGACGCAATCGGCAAATCGAACGACGCGCCACCGCTGCGGTTGTTGCTGCCTGATGGTACGGTGGCTGCTGTAATCAAGTCCGAACCACAAGGCGCCGATTGCAAACTGGAGCTTCTGGAAGGCAAAAAGAAGCGACGGCTTAAGGCCTCCGCTCTTCCCCACGGGACCGCTGATGCTCAATCCGGCGAGGTGATTGAAAATCCGATTCAATTCCTTCGACATGCGTGGTGTAAAGCAACATGCGAACGTTATGAAGGGTGGCGGCTCGAAGACCTCATCAATGCACTTCCGATTGAAGGGCTGGGCCCATCTACGGCTGTGAAACTATCCTCCGCGCTAGGAACCTGGGAAAGATTCTTAGCCGCAATAGAACACCTTCGTAACATCGATGTACCAGAAAGACGCGACGATATTGTCCATGAACAGATGGAACAGGCGTACCTTGCTGGTCAAGGAAAGCAGATTTCACGAACGCCTATGTCATCTTTTCCCGTGCAAGCGTCGCGGTGACTAATCTTGCTAATGTCCAACTCGATCCGCTCTATCCCGAGCCGTTGCAGACTTTGATCAATTCCGTTGGTCCACAAAAATGGAAGTTGCTCCGCAAGTGGGCTGACTCGCCAACGCGTCAGCTGGACCTAGCCGAGCTCCTTTCTTTCGGGAAGCCTCTCCCAAACGAAGAGGTCAATCGCAAGCCGGTTGTTGGTGGTAACGCGCTTAGCCGCGCTCAGGAACTTATTCCGAGCTTCAGTAGGTTGTCAGAAGCACCACCATTCTATATCGAGTACGAGGGTGGCAAGCAGCCGCGCCCGCAACTGGTCAAGCTCGTTTCAGCTCACGTAGATCGTGGCATGACTCCGGTGTTGCACTGCTTTTCTTATGATGATGCTGCTGAGCGTCAATTCAGACTCGATAAGATTCGCGTCGTACTGGATGAGCACGGGAATATTCAGCCGTTGCCAGTTTTTTGGAAGCAAACGTTAGGGGTGGAATGGCCAGCGGGTCGGGGATGACGGATTCGCTACGCATAGAACCACTACCGAGCATCTATCTCTTCATAGACGCTGTTTGTCCTTGAGTCGGGCAACTTGTCGCCGCCGCTTGCTCCAGGGACAAAGGGCTTGTCCTCTTGGGTATCTGCGCCTGGTGGACACACTGGAAGCCTTGTCTCGTTGGTAACTTCACAGCAGCTCAATGCGTTGATTTGCTGACTGGATTTTGCTCACTCACCAGGGGCTACGCCCCCGTCCGCACCCCTTGTTGAGCTGTCCCCAACTAGGTCTCTTGGCATCCTGGATCGTGTGCTTACTTCAGATCGGAGATGGCGAGTGCCCAGTTGCTCCAAATCGCCTTGACCCGGCGACAGGTCGAAGGTGGCGAGCCCGGGCAGAATATAGCGATCGCCGTGAGTCGCCGCAACGGAGCCGTTGGCCACGAGATTGTTTTAGGCTGCTCCGCTAGGGCTCCTTCTGCTGCGTGGCCTGGGCGACGCTGCCGTCCTTCTTCGCGACACGGACGATGAAGCCGTTGCCGGTCGTCGGCACCGAGAACGTCACGACGTAGGCGTCGCTGTCGGTCTCCATCCTGTCGAAAATGGATCATGTCGGTAGTGAGCTTCGTTTCCTTGGCGACGAAACCGACGGCGGTCGTGACCGCGCCTTCGGGCGTGCTCGCAACTGCCACAAAGCCAAACGGCATGCACTCAGTAAGGAAAATCTACGTCTCCGGGCAGAACCAAAGGCAGGTCACCGCCGGGACACCCTGCGTTCGTGCCGAGTGCAAATTTCGAGAAAATCGAGGGATTGAGTCCGTTGTTAAGCTGCATCGGAAGTTGCAGCCTCCTTGTTTTGCGCGGCTCTCCCGCTAGCCAAAGTCATGACAGCAAACCACAGCTGATCAAACAAGCCACGCATTGAACAATTCGAAGTCGCAAACAAATGATTGTGAACCCGTTGAAGTAGTCCTATAAGTAGCATACATCTATAGGTAGATAGCCTTCGAGGCGGTGGGTGCTATCCGCTTCGCGAGCGCATGCCACGAACCAGTTCCAATCTTCATCGTGCGGACGAGGTCGTTCGGGTTGAATGAGGTGCGGCGCAGTCGTTGTTCGAGGATTTTCCAAGCATGAGTTCTGAGACGAGGAAAACGTTACGCGAGCTCGAAAAGAAAGCTGGTTTCGTTTCATGGACTGGACATGTGTTGCGTCTATGATCTGCACTGTTGATCAGGCTGCAAATCGATCTGCTGGCCTCATATGCGAGTGTCCATCGATGAGAACGGCACTAGCCGTGTCGACACGCAGAGGGGGTCGGATTCTAAGATGCTGGTGGTGGTGTATCAAAATTGGTCGCCATTGAGCGGTGTGGTGACCGACCCTCAGACAATTCGGGTGTGTATCATCAAGATTGTTTTGCCGCGTTTGTCGCCAGACACGACCACCACGGAGCTTGTTTAGACATCCACAGAGAAAGGCGCCGTCATGAGTGAAACAATGGCTGTTGATAACGTCATTCCGCGAGCAGACATCGTCAAGCACGCGGACCGGCTTGGTGCCGAAATCAAGAACATTACGCTGTCGGACGATTTGCCTGACGATGTCATCGTAGCGTTCAACCGGCTGCTGCTAGAGCATAAGGTCATCTTCTTCCGTGATCAGGGACATCTCGATGATGCCCAGCAACAGCGTTTTGTGCTCCGGCTCGGCTCGCTAATACCGAATCCCACAATGGCGGACACAATGGGCGGTTTAACGATCCGGCAGGAGCTGCCTGATCGCGCCTGCAGTCATCTCAACCAGACGAACGATGAGCGCGTCCGCACAGCCATTTCGGTGCTGCGGCGCGCAGCGATCCCGCCTTTTGGCGGCGACATTGCTTGGTCGAGCAGGGCGGCCGCTTATCTTGATCTTCCCGATCCCCTGCGGATGCTCGCAGATAACCTCTGGGCTGTAAGCTTCGTCGCATCCGATCTCACTGCGACAGAGGGGGCCACCGAAGCCAACAAGAGGCCTTGGTGCGGCTTATCCACCGGAACGATCTACGAAACGACACATCCGATTGTTCGTGTTCATCCCGAGACCGGCGAACGCATGCTCTCGCTCGGTCGTTCCGTGCAGAACTTTGTCGGCCTGCAGCGCTATCCCAGCCAAAGACTGTTCGAACTGCTGCAATCCTATGTCACCGCCCCGCAGAACACCCTGTGCTGGAACTGGGAATCAGGCGACGTGGCAATCTGGGACAATCGCGCGACTGAGCCGTATCCCGTCAACAAAATCGGCAGTCCTCATTGGGCCGCGGACCAGCTTGCGATTGACGCCGGCGTACCGCACATCAAGAGGCTGAAATCACGGGCCGCTGAGGCTGCCTAGCAGTGTCCGCACGTCCGGTTTTCGTAAGACGTTGGCGGTCCAAGACTAAGTTGCGCCCTGCAATGTCGAGCGGAGCCGGGCCTTCGAGCTTATCCCGCCAGAACCGGCTAACCAGCGCGGGCAATCTGCTTCTTTTTCTTGTTCATAAGACTTGCTGAAAAGGCGCGAGCAGGCGGTGCCATTCTCGTGTGAGAGCCGGGTACAATGCGAGCCGGCTCTGCTATCGGTGCTGGGCATTGAAAAGCTGGAGCGGATCGAGCTTGGCGATGGTCGAGGCGCTATTCACCTAAAGCGGCCTCGCACCCTGAACTTATGGCACACTAGGTCCTGATTCCGATGAGGGCCTTTCAAGGGTGTCCTTCGCAATTGGGATGGCGCTCACCTCGATTTTGAGGAGGCGGCGGTCGCGTGTTTGTACGGACAGAATGGCGTGGGCGCGCTTGTCGCACATCTTAGGCATGCTGCGCGGTTCGCTGGAGCCTGTCGCGAGCAAAGCGATTGTATCCGCAATGACGGACGTAGTTGGCACATTCTTCAGAAGTGAACATGTTCAGGGTGCGTCCGATGAGATCCCAGGGGGCATCGACGGTCCTGGCTTGGGCTTGCCGCAGCAGTTCTTCGAGTATGGCGAATGCCATCTCAATCGTATTGAGATCGGGGCTGTCGGGCGGCAGGAACAGTAGGCGCGCCGGCGCCTGCGATGAGGCACGCGGCCTCTTCGTTCTTCTGGCTCGACACATTGTGAGGATCACCGTCTCGCCCTGGCGCAGCACGGGGAGGAGGATTTGCTCGACATGGGCCAGGAAGCACTCGGCGTTGATCGGCCCGTCGAGCACGAAAGATGCAATCACCCCTCGCAGGTTAGGCCCGCAAGGAACGTTCGGCGCATCGCCAATGGCACGTGCGCTGACATCGGCCCAGGCGTAAAGACGCGCCATCACGGTTGTCGTCAAGTCTCATCAAAGAAAATCAAGGGCGACCAAAGTCCTTCACGCCGCCACGCTTCCCGGCGCTCAGCGACTTCGGGGCGATCCTGTTCGCTGGCCTGCACGGTTTTATTTGAAGCTGATCTCCTCGGCGGCGAAAACCGCGACAGGATCGACTTGTCGGCTTACGCCCGCTGCGCGCGAAGCAGACGCTCGGCGATCGCATCGAGCGTCAGATCGTCCAGGAGCCAATCTCAGTGCCGCTTCAACGCGGAACGTCGCTCCGCGCCCGGTCGGCAAAACTGCTGTGCGGCGCGTTTTCTCGAACCCCTCACCCAATGGATCGCGCTCGCGATCCCGACCCCGACCCGGAAAATCCGTGCCGCCTCGTTCCGCGTAAGACCGGCCTCAACCACGGCCTTGATCACCCAAATCGGAAGAGCCTCCCCATGCGCCATCCCCGCCAGCCCTCCTCCCCGCCTTGAGGATGAATCACGCGTCGCCTGTTTGGGAATCCCTTGCTTCAATTCGATCTCAACACGATCTCATGGCTGCGACTTAGGTTCGCCATCGCGCCGCTATCCTCGGCGCGCCGCCGTCTGGCGAGTACCAGTGCGCCTTTCTCAACTCGAGAGTCCGATAGTCCTCACCACAATAGGTAGGTATCGATCCACTGTTGATGCTGTATGTAGACGGGGAAGATCGCATTGAATCAAACGCGCTGATAAGGGCAGACGAGGTGCGCAATGGAAATCACAGCTAATCCGCTGGATTGCAGAGCACACGTGTTGAAGTTCATTGAAGAAACTCGCGTCGTTAGCGAGAGTGAACTGCGCGTCAACAACATCACGCCTTATCATGTCACAAAGTTCTATCGCGAACAGATCACCAAAAGTGCTTACTACGAACAGCTGAAGTACATTGTAGAGCCCTCAGTCCAGGAGTTCGAGATCCCTGGCACCTTGGATACGAGCGGCGAGCACGACAACACGGTCGTGCCGGGACTGCAGCACAAGTACGCACAGACCGGCTTATTATTGGTGACAGAACGCTGCGGTTCATATTGTCGTTATTGTTTTCGCAAGCGTATAGTGGGCAAAGCTTCCGATGAAATCGCACCGGACTTCGATCAGGCCACGCAATATATTGCGCGCCATCCTGAGATGACGAACGTACTCCTTTCCGGAGGGGACCCGTTCGTGCTCAGCACCGCCAATCTGAACAAGATCGTTGACCACCTGCTGCCAATAAATCATTTGGATTCGATCAGATTCGGCACAAAAATGCTGGCCTACGAGCCGAGGCGGTTTAAAGATTCCGCTCTACCGGCGTTATTCCAGCGTATCCACAAGGCGGGTAAAACCCCAATCATCGTCACGCATTTCGATCACGTAGGTGAGATCTCATGCGACGCGGAGCACAAAGTTCGCGCTTTGCGAGCACAGGGCGTGCAATTCCTTAATCAGTCCGTGCTTCTCGCCAAAGTCAACGATGATCCCATGATATTGGCCGCGACCTTTGCCAAATGTCACGAAATCGGAGTGCGACCTTACTACTTATTTCAAGCGAGGCCGGTGAAGGGGGCATCGCACTTCCAAGTCGCACTGCGGCGCGGACTAGAGATTGTACGCGGCATCAACCAACGTCTGAGCGGGGTCGAGAAGACATTTAAATACATCATGTCCCATTACACAGGAAAAATAGAGATATTGGACTTAGGACAGGATGGCCGCCTGTATATGCGATACCACCAGAACAAAGTTCCCGAGAAGATCGGGAAGATCGTTTCCCGACCGCACGTCGCGGCCGCCTGCTGGTTAGACGATCTGCCGGAACAATGAGGTTTACCGTAAACGCTCCAGCGCACGAACTCGGAGCGAGTGCGGTACGCCCGCCGCCCCACGAAGCGTATTGAAGTTGAGCGGCCGCACGCCATGGTCTCAACGGTAGAAAGGCTCAGATGCCGATCGACTATCCCGCTGCACTGAACTTAAGGACCTGTGGAGCTCCCTTTTCCTGGACTGACAGGGAGGTAATGCTCTATGCGCTTGGAGTGGGCATGGGCTCAGATCCTTTGAAGGAGGAGGAGCTACAATTTGTCAACGAAGCATTTGCAACTTCGAAGCCATTAAGGGTGATCCCGACGTTTGCTTCCGTCTGCGTTTGGGGCGCACGCCCCGGAGTCATTGACCTCAATCGCGTCATGGTTGTTGACGGCGAACGCGACATTACGTTTCACAAGCCAATGCCCGTCGCAGCGAACGTGACGGCGGACGCACGTGTGAGGGGAATTTATGACAAGGGTAAGGAGAAAGGTGCGATCATTCAGAACGAGGTGGTGGTCAGAGAGGGGGGCGGCGACAAGATCGTCACAATCGTTTCGTCGACCTTCGCGAGGGGGGACGGCGGCTTTGGCGGGCCATCCGAGGGGATGCCCGAGCCGCACCAAGTGCCCCGCCGAGCACCAGATAGATCAATCGATATCCCGACCCGACCTGATCAAGCCCTCATCTATCGTCTTTCTGGTGACCGAAACCCTTTGCACAGTGATCCGGAGTTCGCCTATCGAGCCGGTTTTCCAAGACCCATTCTGCACGGAATGTGCACGTATGGGCTGACCTGCAGAGCCGTCCTGCAGAGCTATGCCGACTACGATCCGTCTGCTTTTCATCGTCATCGCGCCCGTTTTTCCGCGCCGGTGTTCCCGGGAGAAATTGTTACCGTCAATCTTTGGAGGGACGGTAATTCGATCTCATTCGAAGCTTGCGTACGAGAGCGTCGAGTTACAGTCGTCAAGAATGGGCAGACGGTGTTACCCTGAGCAGGGTTCGGACCGTTCCCTGTACCTCTTCGGCTGGCAGTTTGGCACGCTCTTTCAGCGGTTCTCGCCGACATGCATGAAAGGTCCGCGGCAACGTCCGCATAGATGGGCGCGCGGCGCTGATTCGAACGAACCTGGATGTGTGGAGCACTTCAATCGCGGCCTTCAAGGGCGGGCCATTTCGGCTGATCGCGCGCGTGGACCTCAACAGGGAGGGCGGTGCGCCGTTTCGTCGTTCTCGAAGCCGGGTAAAAACGTGGGGCAACGCCCGAAGCGCGCTTTGAACTCTCTAGAGAAGTGGGGCAAGCTCGCAGATCAGCAAGAGCATGTGATCTCCGAAATGCGCTCCTCACCTAGAGACAATCGAGGAGCGGCGAAGGATAGACGGATCTCCTTGAGCAGTCTGCCGAATGTTGTACCTTTCGTCAGCACAGGGTTTCTGGATCTTGCTTGGAGCAGTTAAACTTCTTAGCAGCATTCGCGGTCCGAAGACCCGCCTCGTCCAGGTCACAGCAGATAAACTGAACGATTGGAACCATTCGGGTTTCGGCTGTTTTGGTGGCAAGTTCACCATGAGGCAAGACTTCGACTTACTGCTGCAGGAGGCTTGCAAGCATTAGAATGGGGCCCTTGTGATGAGCCTCGGGCGGATTGCTTGTGGGACTTGCGCGTTGGATAGGCGACGGCGGGTGCCGCAAAAAGGCTTTTTGGAATGTTAGCATTCCGCAAAAGCGATGCATGCGCCCGTGACCTGCTTCGCGTCCCGCCTGTCCAAGAAATCAACAATGAAGAAGGCAGTTTCACTGCTGATCGCGATATCGTATCACCGCCATCTGTTGAGAACAAGGATGTCCCCCGGGAGAAGATGCCTTGAGGTCCGTTGGCGACCGTAAACAACCGGCTTCAACGACCAGGGCGCGCGTTTGCGGATAGTCCGACATGACAGAGGCATCGCTGTGGAGCGCCACAGCAGAGACGGTTCGTCTTGACACGATAAGTGTCGGCGATCTCGCGACGCACGACTGGGGAATCCAGCCCGATCGAGTTGATATCGCCTTCTTCCTTGTCATGGGAGGCAAGGCGTTCCTGTAGTTCGGCGGCAATATCAATTCTTCCACTGTACATTGAAGACTGGTGCGAACCTGCGCATCTGAATGCCAAGAACACAGACTGTGATGTCGCCTTTATCAGCATCGAGAACAATGCTATCTGCTCTCTTGCGCGCCAACTATGGTCGAAGCGGATTGCTCATCATGCCCTAGCAGGCGGTGCGCCGTAGTAGACGCCGGCATCTAGTGGAAGAGCGGCAATATACGATCCGTGCTGTAAGGCCTGTGCGCCTTCAGTTTTTGAATCGTTCAGCCGGCGAAATGGTCATATTCAACGTACCCGCAATGCCTTGCGCCGCGGTGAAGGGCCTCCTTCAGCCGCAGCCGGTACGACCTGCGGTTCTAGGAAGCAGCTCAAATAAGGTGTCGCGTCGTATCTTACGTACGCCAATCGTATCCCAGCTGTTTGGTTCACGACGTGTCCGGAACCGAACGCTGACAGTGCGACCAGTGTCGACGCCAGAAAGAAGCTCCTCTTTGTGCATCTTTGCCAGAGTCAGCTGATGTGCGGGGCGGCATGCCGATTGCTTTAACCTTATTGTCACAGGCGCTGAGCCTATCGAAAGATAGGGCGGCGTGAATTGCCGCACGTATGGAGTGCTGTTAGCGGAGAAGCAGTTCGAATACCCGGCCCCAAACGCGGCTTTTCGTTCCGAGGATGCTTCATCTTTCGAACGCTCAAGACGCTGGGGCTCATGATCGTACCGCTCCAGCGATGACACTGAACAAGCTAAGAGCTCTTGAATGCAAAAAAGTCGGATCGACCTTGCCGCCATTCTCGACCTTGACTCGATCGGGGTCGACCTATTTCGCGGCAACAGTCCGAACGCCAGCGAGCAACGGGTATTCGGCGGCCTAGTCATCGGACAAGCGATGTTTGCAGCATGTCGCACAGTCAAAGCCCGGCTGCCGCATTCACTACATTGCTACTTCATCCACACCGGCGATCCTCAGGTACCCTTGATCTACAGGGTCGAGCGCCTGCGCGACGGTAAAAGTTATTCGACCCGGCGCGTCACGGCGATGCAGCGCGGTAGCGCGATCGTTTCGATCATGATCTCCTTTCATAAGGGTGAGGAAGGCGCGTTCGAACACCAGGATAAAATGCCGGAGGTGCCAGGGCCTGAGCATTTCGCAGCCGAAGAGTTATCGAAGAAACCACTATATCCCGATCTACCCGAAATTGTTCGCCGCTACTATGAACCCGATCGTCCCGTCGAGCTTCGTCCCGTCGAGATCGGCCGGTATGTTGGCCAGAAGATCGAGGACGGAAGACTCCATATGTGGATGAAGGCCGCGACAAAGCTGCCCGATGATCCGGCGCTGCACATATGCGCACTGGCCTATGCCTCGGATTTGTCGCTGCTGGATGCTGTGATGGCACGCTATGGGCGTACGCTGTTCGATGGACGCATCTTGTCCGGAAGTCTTGACCACGCAATGTGGTTTCATCGTCCTTTCCGTGCCGATGATTGGCTGCTCTATGCCAAGGAATCGCCGAGCGCGCAGAGCGGACGTGGCCTCGCCCGTGGGCTGATCTTTAGGTGCGACGGCACGCTTGTGGCCTCGGTCGCCCAGGAGGGCTCGTTGCGCGAGCGACGCTGAACTTGCGCAGTGCCGGGAAATTTGTGGCTTGAGCGAGCGGCAAGCGGCCCGTCCATGCTGCTTGCTAGCCGGCCTTCCCGAGAAACAAAGGAGTGGATCAACGACCATTTGATCCCTGGCAAGTCTCATCGCCTCGATTGCAACAGGCGACTGTTGGTGCGATCTTCCCGACGCTCAGGGCCTTTCATTTTGCGATGAAGTCTGCGGTGTTAGGACCTTACTCCATTCATAACCATATTCGGCTCGTGCCGTTGGTCAAATCCACTTTCGGCAGGCTAGTGCCCGACCATGCGTCTGCGCATTGGGCCATCGTGCGGAGGCCCGGTCGAAACCGCAGTGTTCCTCGCGCCAACTCGAGCCGCGCACTGGTTCGGTTGAGATGCTTCGCAATGTTTTTCGTTTGAATACGCCGTCAAGCAAGACCGACTGTTCGCTACCTTGTGCAGTAGTTGATCCAGGTGCTTGGCTGGGACATGATCCTCGCCGGGCTGGCTGTTGCCCGAATGCTTAGCCCGTCGGCTATGAAACTACTAAACCCGGCAGTTGTAACGTCCGTCTCGGAGCGCTTCAGTGTTTGCTGCTGAGGGCTGAGGCCGCCGGGCGCGAATCAGACCGGGGTCTATCCGATCGCAGAGTTTTGACGAGAAGGCGCTCGAGAGAGGAAAAGGCGCAGGCGCAGTATGGCCGAAGATGGAGATTTCTTATGCGCACAGCGACAGGTTCGGAAATCCCTTGGGCAGGGCCTCCATTCCCAAAGTCCGAGTACGATTGCCGACAGCAGAAAGTGCTTGAAGCGGTAGCGCGCGCCGAACTTGATGCAATCGTGGTTACCGCTATCGGCCACCTCAGATATCTTACTGGCTATCATGGATTTGGTGGGTACTTCGCTCCGTTCCCGTTGATTCTAGCACCGGGGCATGCGCCGGTTCTCGTTGTAAGAGAGTACGATGCCGAGGCTGTCCGTGCCGAAGGATGCGTCGATCAGGTCGTTTGTTATAGACACCCTGGCGATGTTGCTAAGACCTGTGCCGAGGTTCTTCGCCAGCATCGGCTGCAGGATCGGAGAGTGGGTCTCGAACTCGGATGTTGGAATCTGGCACCGGCCGATGTGCGTGCAGTGCAAGGACTGTGTCCAGGCATGAAAGTCGCCGACGGCTCCCATTTGGTTGCCTCAGTCGCGGCAGTCAAAAGCCCGCTTGAGCTCGATGTCATGCGTCAAGCAATGGCGATAACCGATCTCGCAGTGCGCGTGTTTCGGAGTTCGGTTTGCGAAGGCGTGAGCGAAACGGAAACGTACGCAGCCATAGTTGGAGAAGCCAGCAAAGCTGGCGGCGAAATATGGCGATCCGTTACTCTCGTGTTCGGTGATCGGACGAAGATGCCGCACGGTGTCCCGACGCCACACGCACTCCGAAACAATGAACCCGCCATGATTGAGATCGGCGGCGTGAAGCACGGCTATGCCGCAGGGCTGGTCCGCAGCGCGGTGCTTGGCCGGCATCGTGAGGCCGAATCGTTGCACGCTCTTTCGGTTGAAGCGCTCGAATCCGCCATTGCCGCGATCAAGCCGGGGGTAAGCGCGAAGACCGTGGACGCCGCCGCGCGCAAGGTGATTGGGCAATCTGGACGCCCGCGCGCCTTTCGCCATCGTACCGGGTACCAAAGTGGCATCCACTGGACAGAACGCGGGAACCTCAGTCTGGAGCCTGCCGCGGAGAACATGTTAGAGGCGGGAATGACCTTTCATCTTCCCATTATTCTGTTTGGGGAAAACGGTCATCTGTTTGGCTGCAGCGAGCACGTGGTCGTCACAGACTCTGGCGCGGAAGTGCTTAGCCGTACAGATCACAACCTATTTCATGCTGTGGGTTCTACATGAATGGCATTGAAGCGTTTCAACATCTGCTGGCGGAGGCAACTGCTTGGCGCCACCATCTTCATGAGAATCCCGAGCTGGAATATCGGCTTTACAACACTGCTAGATTTGTAGCCGAGAAGCTCGCTTCTTTCGGGGTTGATCATATCGAGACGGGGATAGCTGAAACTGGTATCGTCGCCTTTATTGACGGCAAATGTGGAAACGGGCCGACGATCGCACTGCGCGCGGACATGGACGCGCTGCCGATACTTGAACGGTCCGAGAAGCTCTGGTCGTCGAAAGTATCGGGCAAGATGCACGCCTGTGGGCATGATGGTCACATGGCCATGCTATTGGGCGCCGCGAAATACCTTGCGACGACTCGGCGCTTCAAGGGATCGGTCGCCTTGATCTTCCAGCCGGCCGAAGAGAATGGAGTGGGCGGCCAAAGGATGGTCCAGGCAGGAATCATGGATCGTTTCTCAATAGCCAAGGTGTTCGGCCTGCACAATGTGCCAGGAATGGACGTTGGCAAATTCGGCATCTGCCAAGGTCCGATCATGGCCGCTCTCGACGAGTTCGACCTCATCGTGAAGGGGAGGGGCGGCCATGCCGCTAAGCCTCATGAGGCCATCGATCCGGTGGTCATCGCCGCACAGATCATCGTCGGCCTGCAAACCTTGGTTTCTCGCAACACAAACCCGATGGAGGCGCTCGTGATATCCGTCACCAAACTCAACGCGGCTCAGGCCTACAACGTCATTCCGGATCAGGTAGAGCTGGCGGGCAGTGTCAGAACTCTTGTGCCCGGCCTGCGGGACTTCGCACAGGGGCAGATTTTTGCGGCTGCGCGAGGCATAGCGCGGGGATTTGGCGCAGATGTCGAATTTCACTACTGCAGGTCCGCCCCGGTCACGATCAATCATCCGGAAGAAACTGATCTGGCGGTCAAAGCAGCACGCAATCTGGTTGGACCGGCTTGCGTCGATGAGAAGATAAGACCGCGGATGGGCTCGGAAGATTTCGCCTACATGCTTGAAGCAAGGCCGGGCGCAATCATCTTTCTTGGTAACGGATCGACACCTAGCTTACATCACTCGGGGTATGACTTCAATGATGACGCCTTGCCTTACGGGATCGGCTATTGGGCGAATGTCGTCGAGACGGTGCTGGCTCTCTGATGTTTGGCGGTGACCACACCACCACCTGTCCACATCTAAGTTAGGCGTAGAGTTACGATAGAATCGCTCGGTGTCTCCGATGGCAGCAATAGCCCTCGGCTTCTTGCAAATCTTGAACCGTGGGTCGCTGCGATCGCGCTCGATCCTCGCTCCGAAAACTACGAAAATTACAAGCCACCGAACATACAAATGCCTTCGCTAGTTGTGTGCGCCGATCCTGCGCTTGAGCCAATCAGTGTTGCGACTGCCCGGTCGGCTAGTCGGTGGGAACTAAAGTGGATGGCGTCACTGGCGAGCTCAAGCGTATTACGCCCGCCGACTTTGCTAGCTTCCGCCAAGACCGAGGGCGCACTCGAGCCGACAGTCTCGCGCAACATTTGCGAATGCTGGCGGACGAGCTACGAGACTAGTAGTCATGGAAGAGCGAACTGAGGACGAGTTGATAAAAGAAATCATGCATTGAGCTCAGTGTCCGCGGCCGCTTCTATAGCTACGCTATTCGTAGAGAGTCAACTCCGTCCAGAACTCCGCGGTGGCAAACCAGATGCATCAAGCGGAGCTCGTCAGTTGCTCGATGTCAACATCATTACTGGATTTGGAGCGGAAGCAGGCGCGCCGCTCATCACGTATCCGATGGTATCGAAGATCAGCTTTACTGGCGCCATCGCGACCGGCCGACGCGTTGCGGGCATAGCCGGTGAAGTGCTCAAGGGCGTCATCCTTGAGCTTGGCGGAAAATCGCCGCTGATCGTTTTCGATGACGCTAATCTGCCACGCGCAGCATCCGCCGCGGTCTTCAGCACCTTCAAGAATGCAGGCCGAATCTGCACGAGCTGCGCACGCGTTCTCGTCGCACGGCCATTAATAGATCAGTTTAGTTTCTGCGCACTCGGCGCGGTCGCCCCAGAACGAGCGATATGCGCCAGATGATTGGAGGCTTTGCTGAAGGGTCGCACGCCCCCGGTCGGCGCCATGGGGAGTGCGCGCAACAAGCAATGGCCGCCGTCAATCAGTCGCGACTGAAGGTCGATGTAAATCGAGTATTCGCCAGAGCTGAGCATGACACCACTACGCATCCCTCAAGTTAGCGAAACCTTGCCGAAGGTCAGCAGGATGTCGTTGCTGCCGGTCTCAGCCCTGCCGGTGTTGACCTGCGATATGCGCTCACATGGCGTGTGATTGCCAATCCTGGCTAGCCCGCTAAGACAACTCCAATCGGTGCCTAACCACGCGGTCGCTCACCTCGGCACGACTGCACCACACTGATTCTCGATGTTTTATTGCAAATTGGTGACCAGTAGATCATGTCGAAACGGCTCCGTAATCCAGGTCCGCGGCGGTTGAAGAAGACATGAGTAAGGAATGCTCCTACGCGACTAGACTAGGCGAGTGCCGCATTCGAAAACCGGCGGTCTATGCAGTCACCGCAGATCCTTGTTCCAATCCATGATCAAGAGAAATGGAGAAGATCGCGTCGGTTTGTAATGAAATGGCTCGAGCTCGAAGATGTCGTTTCCAGTAAGAACGCGTGAGCACAGCACTAAGTCTACAAGACGTATCGAGTGTAGTAGGGCGGCCCTCGCGTAGTCCGCACGTGAGCAAGCAGCTTGAGAAACTCGTCATTGTTCATCATTGCCGACTAGTGTGATGTGCTGAGCGTTCGATTGGCGTTTGCCCATATCGGAGGCGCAATTCGCGTTCTTGTTGTTTGTCGTGTCCTTTGTCTCGTTTTTGACATTCCATAGGAGCTGTCTCGGAACGATCTTCGCGGCGGATCGATGCTCAATCGCCTTTAGGCTCGCTGGCACAATGGTTGCTTATGCCTGCCTCGATCTAGACGTACGGCATGAGCCGAAAGGCGGGTGACCAGCTCGATTGATTGTTTGATCGGAGCACATCTTTCGATTGAAGGTATCCTCCGCAGGGAAGCTGGCGTCGACTTCATGAAAAAGCGCTGGGCCCTTGTCACGCAGCTTCGGGATTGATCTCGCTCAATATATAAAAGTGCCTATGGAGGAGCCTACGGATCTCGCATTCACCAGTGAGGAGCAGGCGTTTCGAGAGGAAGTTCGGCAGTTCCTGCGTGAAAACGTGCCGCCGGAGATGCGGCGCAAGCTGGTCGAAGGGGCGCAACTGCTTAAGGATGAAATGTGGCTTGATGGCGCACCCTGAACAAAAAAGGGTGGTGCGTCGGCGGCTGGCCGAAAGAGTATGGTGGGATCGGCTGGACATCATTGCAACACTATATATCTAAGGAAGAGTTGCAGATGTATCCGGCGCCGCTGCCGCTTGCCTTTGGCGTCGGCATGGTCGGGCCGGTCATTTACACCTTTGGAAACGAGGCACAGAAGAAGTATTATCTGCCGCGGATCGCTAACGTGGACGATTGGTGGTGCCAGGGGTTTTCCGAGCCGGGATCGGGTTCGGACCTGACGTCGCTGAAAACGAAGGCGGAACGAAAAGGCCACAAGTATGTCGTCAACGGCCAGAAGACGTGGGGTACGAAATATTCTTAGATGACGTCGAGGTGCCCGTCCAAAATTTGGTCGGCGAGGAAAGGTTGGCACTACGCGAAGTTCTTGCTCGGCCATGAACGCACCGGCATTGCGCGCGTCGGCCTGTCCAAGGAGCGCATACTCCGCATTAAGGAGGTGGCCGCCGAATTCAAATCTGGTGGCCGTCCAATAATCGAGGATCCCACATTTCGTCAGAAATTGACATCCTATGAAATTGAGCTGAAGGCGATGGAGCTGACGCAGCTCCGTCTAATCGCTGGTGAAAGCAAGCATAGGAGCGGCATGCCAAACCCGGCTTCCTCGGTACTGAAGATAAAGTGCTCGGAAATCCAGCAGGCTACCGCCGAGCTCTTGCTAGAAGTAATCGAGCCGCTCGCCGCGCCCTACGATGAGAAGTTCGACTCTTCAAATGAAGCAATGAACTGGATAACGCAGATCGCGCCAAACTATGGATAACGCAGATCGCGCCAAACTATTTCAACAACCGGAAGGTCTCGATCTACGGCGGCTCCAACGAAATTCAGCGCAATATTATCAGCAAGGTAGTGCTCGGCCTTTAACCTCCTCCTTCGTTTGCCCGGATTCGAGAGTGGGACGAGCAGCCTCTGCGCCGTACCAGGCGCAGAAAGCTCCCTTCACCAGAGTGCTTGCCCGAATGACTGTTCCTGGACCCGCTTTCACTTAAGTTCCGCCTGAGTCAAAGGTCACAGAAACTGCTAGAAGAGGTACCAGATAAACATGGATTTCGAGCTCTGAGAGGAGCAACGGCTGCTCAAGGAAAGTGTGGATGGGCTGCTCGCCGACGTCTATGAGTTTGAGCGCCGCAAGAAATACATGAAGGAGAAGGGTGGGTGGAGCAAGCTCGTTTGGCAAAAGCTGGCCGAGCAGGGCCTGCTTGGCCTGCCTTTTGCAGAAACCGACGGAGGCTTCGGCGCCGGCGCCGTGGAAACCATGATCATCATGGAGGCGCTCGGACGCGCGCTTGTATTGGAGCCTATTTGCCAACGGTCGTGACTGGTGGCGGATTCCTGCGCCACAGCGGTTCGGCCGCACAGAAGGCTGAGCACGCCCCCGCAATTATCGATGGATCGGAGACGCTTGCCTTCGCCCAGCTCGAGAAGAACTCCCGCTATGATCTTTACGACGTCACTACATACGCAAGGAAAAGGGGTGGGGGGTGATCGACGGCGAGAAATTGGTTATCATCAACGGCGAGAACGCCAAGACGCTGATCGTTACAGCGCGCAGCAAAGGCTCGCGGCGGGACAAGACCGGCATCGGTGTCTTCCTCATTCCAACCGAAGCCAAGGGCATCGCGAAGAAGAGCTATCCGATCCAGGACGGCCTGCATGCCGCAAACATCACGTTCAAGAGCGTCGAGCTTGGGAGCCACGCTGTGATCGGCGATCCAGAAAATGCACTGTCCCTCGTTGAGCGCGTGGTCGATGAGCCCCGCGCCGCGCTTTGCGCCGAAGCCGTAGGCGCTATGGGTGAAGCTCTAAAGATTACAGTCGAATATCTTAAAACGCGAAAGCAGTTTGGCGTGCTGATCGGCAGTTTTCAAAGCCTGCAGCACCGCGTCGCCGACATGTTCGTCGCGCTCGAACAAGCGCGCTCGATGTCAATGTTCGCGACCATGGCTATCAATTTCGACGATGCCGCCAACCGGGCGCAAGCGGCGGCGGCAAAGGTGCAGATCGGCCGGAGCGGCAAACTGATCGGTCAGCAATCGATTCAGTTGCATGGCGGAATCGGCATGACTATGGAGGCCAAGATCGGCCACTATTTCAAACGGCTGACCATGATCGAGAACACGTTTGGCGATACTGGTTATCACCTCCGCCGCGTCAGTGAGAGCGGCGCGCTGGTGGGATCTGTCTGCGACGAGCCGACTGCGACGCAATGATCGTGAAGATTGGACTTTCCGTTTCCTCTCACAGCAGTGCGGTTGGTTGGATAGGCTATAGGCGCATCTGTCTCGGATCTTTGGCTATCTGCCGAGCGGCCAGTTCAACTTGACCCGCCGATGGTTCGAGGTACCGCACAATCGTCCGCCAACGTCGTCCAGCCTTCCGGTCTCATCCACTGCACATATCGCAATGGAATTCAGCGAACATCGAGGCCGACGTAGATCATGCTTTTTCTCCGTTGGATGGAATCGGATTGTCAGTCAAAACGCGCTACGCGGCACATGGGTCGGGCGATCGGGTCCGAATACCGGATCTCTTTCGGAACCGGCTCTGCATCACGTGTATCCCGCTCTGAGGGAGCCTACCAATTTTGGGAGGAGGTTGCGAACGCTTAGGCCAGTTAGAAGATCCTTGAGTCTGACATCCATTGAGCTGCTCCACGAGGCTGGCAGGAAGGAGCCTAGGCCAAGAGATAACCAATTTGCCAGCAGAAGGACATTATCAGTCTTGCTGGAACGGACTTTGCTCGCTCTATCCGGCGTAACCACAGCAATCGTTTTCACTCGGCTGCTATACTACAGCAGTTACGGTCTCGATCTCAGCACCGAGGGTTTCTACCTCACCTCTATCGCGAACCCATTCCCCTACGCAATCAATGTTCCGACGTCCCTTTTCGGCTTCGTCTATTACTGGCCATATCAATGAGCGGGGGCGACATCGCAGTGCTTCGCATGGCGAACGTCACGCTTACTATGGCACTAGGCTAGAGTCTGAGCTTTCCGGTGATCCGGCGCCTCTGGACAGCGGGCTGGCCGCAGACGGCGGTGCTATCGGCAGGGATCGCCAGCCTGATATTATGCCACTTTAGCCCCAACTGGGGGCTCTGGGGGCGCACCCCCACCCACGGCGGCAAGTGTCTTCTATGTGCATTATTAGCAAGTCTGCTCGCACTATGGCATCAGCGATTCGTCGCGCTGCCGCGGCAACAAGAGCTGTCTCATTAAAGAATACCTGTACGTGTCGGATATCACCTTCGGCCTGCCAAATAACCGCACGAGGTTCACCAGCATCATGCCGAACCTTGGAAGGTGACGCTGCGCGATACTGGCCAGAAGACCATGACTGGTGGTCGGCTTAAGCGAGTTGCTAATTCGCTGACCGATGACGACGCCTTCTCTCTTTGCAGCGGCGATCACGCGAGCGCTCTGTGGACACCTAGCAGGCCGGCGAGACCCTGAGCACGGCGCACATCACTTGCATCGGATCGCGATGAACTGTGTTGTTATGGCGCGGCAATCTGGCTGGCAGTGCGCGACATGGCGCGAAGGATCAATCAATGACTGGTTTTGGTATCGCGTGCGAGCACCGTCGTCCTGGGCCACGTTTCCGTTTAAGCGACATACGGCGGCGATAGTTCTCGCTTCATTCCGACGATGGTGGCGTTTGAACGAGACCATCGATGCGGCGAGCGTCATGGCGGGGCCCGGGAAGACCTTGTTCTATTCGCCGAAGGGCTGAACGACACACTTGTCTCGGCCTGGTCCTTAGTGACATAGGTAAGATCATCGAGGATGACGAGGTCGAAGCGATCGAGGCCAGCGATCTGGAGCTTCTGAATAAGCTCGGTGGTCCGGGTGAATGGGACGCGACATCCGTTCTCGATCAGGGCAAAACGACGGGCCGCTGCGAGATCATCGAAATCGATGCTGCCACGCAGCAACAGCGCGTCGCCGATCGCCCGCTAGTAATGGCCATGCGGAGCTCTCAATCGCCCCGTTCTCGTGGGCGATGCCGCGGTTGTTGCGGGAAGTTCCATGCCGTAATGGACACAGAGGTCCTCGTATGGTCGCGTCAGATCGTCTTTCGCGTTGCGGTCGAGATTGCAAAAGACGCCTGAAGGCTGCCGGCAGCGATGCTCCCGACGCGCCTCACCGAGTGACCACAAGGAATTCTACAGGCTGCGGGCAGAGCGTCGAAGCTCTCGCCGCCGATCACGGCATTCTCAAACCCCGAATAGGCCAGCCGGAATTGATAGAGGCGATGGTCGAGCGGGCCCGCGATAGTGACACCCAATTCGCCCATGTCGGTGAAGTCGGAAAGGCCAAGCTGACGTGGGTCTGTCGGAAGATACCGGTGGATCGCCCACCAGGCGCGGATCCGAGGCTCCAGTGTGCAAACGGATGCCGGCGCCGAGTTCAGGATGGCCGTAACATCGCTTCGAAGATCCTGACCAGCGGCACACCGGTATTCAGCATCGGCACGATTTCTGTCTCAAATACGCTGGCCAAGTGATCCGGCCAGCGACGGCCGCGGGTACGCTTCGTCTGCGATAGAAGGCGGGCATCCTTCCTCGATCCGGTAAGCGGTCGATGTGTTTGCAGCTGCGCGTGACGCTTCATCAAACCGACGCTATCGGCTGCAGATCACTCGCGCTCGTCAATGCGATCCGGTCCGATCTGCAGCTCGACGACAGCGACTGGGAGTTAGTCGAGATCGATGACAGCAAAGATCTGCAAGCTCGCCAGTTGTTGCCGACCGCAGTGGCCGTACTACCACCGCAGCGCCGAACCAGCTCGTGGAGCCGCAACACCTCGTCAAAGCAAGGCACGACGATTGACAGCTCTAATTCGCAAATCCAAGAAAATTCCATTAACGGTCAGGAGCCACCGTGTTTAACTCATCGGGTCTCAAAGTTCACCCCTCAGGTGTGGTGGGGAGCGCCGGCCTTTACGATTTCCCATTCCGGATCTATTCCTTGTCGCGCAAAGTGTGCACGAGGCAGATCTCCAATGAGTGATGAAGTGAGCGTCTCAGAACACCGCCAAATCGGCAGCGAATTTTCGGACGACGAGTTCGATGAACTCTTTCCGCCGGGTTATGAGCGACACTATTGGCATCGCGCTCGGAGCGCCATTGTGAAGAGTTATGTCCACGCGTTTTGTGGCCTCAGAGATACGCTGCTCGAAATCGGCACTGCCCGGGGGCAGTGCGTTAGCGTCTTGCGCAAAGCTGGATTCGACGCCCACGGCTGCGATCTGGGCAATCCATGGGTCCATGACGACGCGAAACCGTTTGTCTTTACGAAAACTGATTTCGCAGATATCGATCAGGAGCTGCGTGACCGAGTCACGACGATTCTGCTTTTGGACGTGCTTGAGCACATCGAGCATCCGGTCGCATTCATCGAAGCGATTTCCGGTGCCTTTCCGGCGCTGCGTACGCTGATCATCACACTGCCGGCGCGGCAAGAGCTGTGGTCGAACTTTGATGAACATTACCGTCATTTCCTACGGTACGATGTTGCTGAACTTCGCAAATTGGCGCTTCGGTCGCGCCTTTCGATCAAATCTTACAGTTACTTCTTTCATGCTTTATATGTGCCGGCCTTATTACTGAAGAAACTCGGCATGAAGCGTGGGACTGCTTTTCGCGCGCCCAACGCATCCTGGTTGCATCGACTACTAGCAATTGCATTTTGGTTAGAAAGTCGTCTTTTGCCGAAGAATGTCTACGGCACCTCACTGATCTGCGTATGCGCTAAAGATTCGCCGATCTGAGAACTCCCAGCCCGTGTACCGGCCACTACAAATTTGGCCGGTCACAACACGCGGCGGCGACCAAACCGGATGTCGCAGCAACTTCCGATTGTCCACGATAGACCGACTGAGCTCAACGTGGCAATCTGTGCGAGCCCGTCCGGGGGCGCAACGCCGGGTCCAGCCGCGCGCTCGCGCTGCTGGTGAGACTCGCCAGCGATAGGATGATCACCTCCAAATGTGTCATGCTGCATTCATATGTAGTATAGCGATCCCGACTCGGAATTCCCCCGTGCCGCGTGAAAATATGCTTGAGCGCAGTAGAGTTGTCAGGAGGAAAGCTCTGTGAGCCGGTAATGAGACTAGACACTGTACTGAAAGGTTGAGCCGGGGAGTCGACCGGCACAGGGATCTGGCGCAGTTTGCCGGAGCCTCTCCGGTAAAGATCCCGGAAGATCTCGGTCGGGTCCTGCAGGGTGTATCTGCCACTAATTTTCACCAGCGGCGGTTAGAGTGTCTGCGGATTCAGATTGATTTCAGCCCGCTTTCTAACGCGATGCTGGCCACCGTTCCGATTTGAAGCCGGACAGCATTCCGATGTGAACCGGACATCCGGCGACACGTCCGTCGGCGCTCTCCCAGCGGGTCAGCGACTCAGGCATTGGCAGCCCCTTGATCAATGAGGGGCTGGGAATGCCGACTAGGAGAGAGCTGATCACAAGACAATTGCGGCAAATGCTGCGGCTGCACAACGATGGCGTAGACCTGCGCGAGATTGGGCACCGGCTCTTGCCGGTCATGCGGCAGCATCACGCGCCAGCGACAAGATGTTCGTCGACTACTCCAGCAAGAAGATCGGGATTGCCAATTCGGCGACCGGCGAAGTGCTCTACGCCGAGATACTCCGCGTCGTCATGGGCTCCTCCAACCACACCTGCGCGGAAGCGACCTGGAGCTGCGGACTGGATCGAAGCGCGTGCTATTCCGCCTCGGCGTGCTGCGCTTGCTCCGTGCTCTCGACCCGGCTCGTGCCGAAGCTGTGACCGCGCGCGCTCGCGATCGCTGCGCTCACCTTCAAGAGCATCACCTTCATGCTCCAAGACAATCTCGATCGCACGCCGGAGACACAGGAGAGCGCGACCGTACTTGATTATCCCAACGTCCGCGGCCGCGACTACTTCCATTGAAGGATCTTAGAGGTTGACCCATCCCATTTACGATCTCCTCCGCGAGCTCGGCGTGCATGGCATGGCCAGGCGCCTCAAGGCGCTAGAGCAATCGCCGGACGTCAACGCGCTTAGCCATGCCGAATGGCTCGGCCTCCTGCTCGAGTACGAGGGTGACGCAGCGCCGGCAGAAGCACTTCGAGGCGCGTGCCAGAGCAGCCCGCCTGCGCCACAACGCGAGTGTCGAGGACGTCTACTACCGAGCCTCCCGCGGGCTCGATCGTGCGCTGTTACTCAAGCTCGCCAGCTGCGACTTCATCCGCGAAAACCGCAATTTTCTGATCGCCGGCCCATCCGGCATCGGCGAGACCTGGCTTGCCTGCACGCTCGGCCACAAGGTATGCCGAGGACTTCTCGGTCCTCTATATCACCGTGTGCCTCGCCTCTTCTCGACGGTCGCGCTGGCACGCGGCGACGGCCGCTATGCCCAGCTACTGCACTCCCTCTCGCGCGTCGATTTGCTTGATTGGACGACTGGAGCCCGATCCGATCAATGTTGATCAGCGCCGCGATCTCCTGGAGATTGTCAAGGATCGCTACGATGCCCGTTCGATTCTGATCACTAGTCAGGTCCCGATCGAGAACTGGTACGATAACTTGGAGAAGAAGCGCTCGATGAGGTTGAGCCAGGAGCCGTGCTTGGGCGTGAACGAAAATTCGAAGCGGCCTACGGCTCGTGTATTGGGCCAGGCTCCGGTTTATTTCGAGATGTGTGCGGAATGATTGTCGAGGATCAACTTAATCCTGGTCCTGGCCGGATAGGCGGCCGCGAGAAGTTGAGGAATTTGATGACTCGCGGCTGCGGTGGCGGTCTTTGACAAGCGCGTGGACCTTCACGGTCAGTAGATCAATTCCGGCCAGCAAGCTGAGCATGCCACGACATCGATACTCACAATCGCGAGCTAGGCGGGATAAAGGGCTGGCACGGGAGGAAAATCCGACGTCGTCGTAGTTTGGATTCCTGACTATTCGTCATAGAGACGATCGTCACCGGCTTGCCCGACTTCTTCGACCTGGCTTTCTTCGACTTGGCTGCAGCCGTTTTTCAGTAGACACACAGGACCTCCGCCATTTTTCTGCGCGAACTCGGCATCGCGACGCTCCAGATAGTGGCTCACCCTGTGCGGCTTGATTTCCTTTAGCGGAGAACCTTGCAAACCGTGCCCTAGACTAGATCGTCAAGGCACTGGTGTCCCGCCGACGGGCCGCGCTCGCGCGCATGGCGCGCCAGCAGGCGCGTCGTCCACAACTCATGCGGGTGAGCCGTGCTCCTTGGCCTTGACGAATGCCAAACATACCAACCCAGCTTTGGCCTGCGGCGTGATCTCCGGCTCCTTGCCTGGTCGCCGTCGGTCGTCGAGTGCGCGCCAGCGCACTTAGGCAACTACCCACTCAATGCAGCGACTTCATGGAAATCGGTCGTGTAGTCCGATCAGCGTTGCTATCATTCGGCCGCTGAGAGGGGATCGTTGGCAAAATGAAGCGGTATGCGTAACCGTCGCCAGCTCCGCCTCGTTTAAGATGCGCAGCGACGGGGTCACCCTGGATCTAGGGAACGCTCTGAAGAACGAAGTCCAGCGCCATCGTCTGGTGGCGGGCCCATCCAGCTGAGAGCGCTCGACGTGGCGAACGCAAGTCGGCACGCGTGCCGGCTTGCTTGTTGAAACGTAGTCGAGGGAGCGGCGCAGTTCGAAGTAACGCTCGACTTCTCGCCGAGGAATGCGACGAAGTTGGTCATACGGCGTCGCCGCCCCGGGAAATGGTATGCGACCTCAGCGCGCTGCGAGGCCGAGACCTTCACGCACAGCGCCCTTGTGCTGATGCTTCGGGGCCCTACAAGATAGGCGACCACGTTGATCGGCCTTTGTCGCCTGACGAACTGCGTGGCACTGTGGCGCCGGAGATGTGCGCCTCCGACTCCAACGAGCCGGATCCCGCCATGCCGCAACCGCTTCCGCATGCTTCTCGAAACAGCCGATGCGTACTTGAACGGCCCCAGGGGCGGTATGAAGGAGAGGAACATCGCCTGATAGAGGGTACGCGATCCGCCAGAGCGAGCGGGGTCAACCCTTTATGATGCCGCCCTCCCATCCCGGGCGGCGCCCGATGTAGCGGATGACGTCCTCCTGACTGATGTTGCCGGGGATCCCGGCACAGCACACCTCGCGCAAGAGGCGACGAACGACTGTGAGATGTAAGATGATCAAGCTCGACGCAAGCCAGTTCTTATCGCAGATAATCGCTTAACGCTCGTAGCCGATCTTCCGGACTGATCGACGACCGTGGCGAAGACGGCGTCATGGCCGTCTCGCGCAAAACCGACAGGAACCATTTCAGCAGTCGTCCGATCGACCATGCCCTCGTCGAGATCGGTAAGCTGACGTCCGTGAGATTGCGTTATCGGGCATCGCTTCCTCCTGCAACTTCTTCCCTTCGTGTTCTCGTCCTCAAGCGCCTTCAGTCGCCTGGCATCGGACGCTTCTAGCCCGCCTATTGGGTCTCGCATTTTTAGAAGAGTGCCCTTGCTGATCTCGTGTTGCGGCACACGTCAGCCATCTTTCGCCCCGGCTTCCCGTCCCGCAAATGTTCTGGTCTTCCGTGAACCGGCTCGGCTCCATGTCCGCCGCCAGGTGAGAGACTCTACCAATCTTGGGAGGAGATTGCGGTGCTCAGGTCAGTTAGAAGCTCACCCAAGCTTATATCCATTGGAATTGGACCTCGTCTACGAGTCAGGCAGGAAGAGGCTGTGCCAAGAGATAACCACTGCGCCAACGAAAGGACGTTGCCAGTCTTGCTGGATCGGACTTTGCTGGTTCTGTCCGGCGTAACCACAACAATCCTTTTCGCTTGGCTCGTATACTACTGCAATTACGGTCTCAATCTCTCTGACGAAGGATTCTACCTCACCTCCATCGCGAGCCCATTCCCATACGCAATAAATGTTGTGGTGTCCCTTTTCGGCTTCGTATACCACTGGCCATATCAGTGGGCGGGCGGCGACATCGCAGTGCTTCGCATAGCGAACGTCACGCTTACCATGGCGCTGGGCTGGAGTCTCAGCTTCCTTGTTATCCGGCGCCTCTGGACAGTGAGCTGGCCGCAGGCAGCGGTGCTATCCGCGGGAATCGCCAGCCTGGCATTAGTCGCCTTTTACAACCGGGTGCGGCTCACCCCCAACTACTACACACTGACCATTCAATCGGTCTCGATGGTGATGATCGGTTTGCTGCTAGCCGATCGGCCAGAGCGCATCCGTCAGGGCTTGGGGTGGATTCTGGTCGGCGTTGGCGGCTGGTGCTGCTTCATGGCCAAGCCGCCCACGGCCGCGGCCATTGCCCTCATCGTTATGCTCTATGTCGCCCTTTTGCGTCGAAAGTCGCTGCTTCCCATGCTTGGCGCGGCGCTGGTCGCTCTCGCTCTACTGATCGGTACTGCCTACTTGATTGACGGCGGCATCACCGGGCTGGTTACCCGTATGGTCAACAGCGCTGAGATGGAAATCCTGCTCGGTGCCGGTCACGAGGTATCTCGCATGTTTCGGATCGACGGGCTCGCCACCAGTCGATCCGAGCTCGCTATCGCTATGTTAGTGGCGACAGCTCTTCTGCTCAGCATTTTCATGGGCTCTACACACAAGTTGCTCCGATCGCTGGCTCTCGCTGCGGTGTCGATCGTAACAACAGCAATTGCGCTGCTGGGGGTTGATCCGATCAGCATCAAGCCGTCGGCCCTGTTCCTGGTGCCGATCTTCACATGCGTTGGCGCGATGTTCTATCGTGAGGCATTGGTTGCGCGCGCTCAGGCCTGCCCCAGCATCGCTCTGGCGCTAATTTTCTTGGTGCTGCCGCACCTGTTCGCACTGGGTTCCAATCTCAATTACTGGACCCTCAGTAGGGCCGCTGCCTTGTTCTGGACGCTCGCGGCCGTTGCCCTATTGAGCCCTCTTGCGCAACAGGGGCGCAGCCTCGACATCCTACTGCCCCTGACGGTATTCGCACAGTTGATCACTGCATCAGTCGTCAATGCTGGAATGCTCAACCCGTGGAGTCAGGTGAAAGATCTACGCGCTTATACCTCCGTCATGTCCATGCCAGGCGGTGGAAAATTGGTGCTCTCGCAATCATTCCGCGACTATTTGGCCGCGGCCAGAGTTCAGGCTCGTGCGGCTGGCCTTGAAGTCGGTGCCCCCGTAGTCGATCTCACTGGTCTCGCGCCGAGCCTGCTGTATGTGCTCGAGGCGCGAGCGCTCGGTCTACCATGGCTGATCGGGGGATTTCGAGGGAGCAACGCAGTCGCAGTGGAAACCCTCGGACTTGAGGAGTGCGCCGATCTGGCCAAAGCGTGGGTACTCATCGAGCCGGCGGGTCCGTATCATCTTGACCAAGTCAGTGTGATGGCCTCCTTTGGAGCTCGGCAAGCGGACTACGTCATCGCCGCTACGTTCGACCGCCCGCTCTTTGACGCTGGGTTCGGCTACATCGTCGCCACGACGTTCGACCGCCGCGTCTTTGAAGGGAATTACCCGAATCCTGTCGGGCAGTTTCTGTTCAAGCCCGTACGCCCGGCTGCGGTCGCCGAGCAGTCCTGCCGTGAAGCCAGGCGGCTACGGCCGGATAGGCAGAAGGGGAACAAATTGTGAAAGCTGTGATCCTCGCCGGTGGCCTTGGGACCCGCATCTCCGAAGAAAGCCACCTTCGGCCCAAGCCCATGATCGAGATCGGCGGCAAGCCGATTCTATGGCACATCCTCAAAATCTACTCGCACCATAGCATCAACGAATTTGTCATCTGCTGCGGCTACAAGGGGTATCTGATCAAGGAATACATTGCCAACTACTTCCTGCACATGTCGGACGTCACCTTCGACATGACAAACAACCGCATGCAGGTTCACCAGCACCATGCCGAACCTTGGAAGGTGACGTTGGTCGACACAGGCGAGAAGACCATGACTGGTGGTCGACTCAAGCGAGTTGTCAACTACCTGAAAGATGACGACGACTTCTGTTTCACCTATGGCGATGGTGTGGCAGACATCGACATAACCGCATTGATCGCCTTCCACCGTCGCCAGGGTACACTCGCCACCGTAACTGCAACCTATCCGCCTGGTCGTTTCGGCGCACTCGAAATTCGCGCTGATCACCGTGTCGCCACTTTCAAAGAAAAGCCGCGAGGTGACGGGGGGCTGATCAATGGTGGCTTCTTTGTGCTCTCGCGGAAAGCAATTGACCTGCTCGTGGACGACGCCACTGTTTGGGAACGTGAGCCGCTTACGGTCTTGGCTGAACAGAAACAGCTTTCCGCCTACCAGCATCACGGCTTCTGGCAGCCGATGGATACTCTGCGCGACAAAACGTTCCTCGAAGCGCTCTGGGCTGAGGGCAAGGCTCCATGGAAGGTGTGGGAGAAATGAGCGTGTTCTGGGCGGGCAAGCGCGTCTTTCTCACGGGGCACACGGGCTTCAAGGGCTCGTGGCTCGCGCTTTGGCTGCAACATCTCGGCGCGCGGGTGACCGGCTACGCGCTGGCCCCGCCGCCCGCAACGCCCAGCCTATTTGAGATCGCCCGCGTCGGGGCTGGCATGGACTCGGTTCTGGGCGACGTAGCCAACTATGACTATTTGGTCAGTACGCTTCGTCTCGCTGCGCCCGACATCGTTATCCACATGGCCGCACAACCATTGGTGCGCCATTCCTATACCAATCCGGTTGAGACCTATCGCACCAATGTCATCGGAACGGTGCACTTGTTGCAGGCCGTCCGGCAGGTAAACTCGGTCCGCGCCGTGCTCAACATCACCTCCGACAAGTGCTACGAGAACCGTGAATGGGTCTGGGGCTATCGTGAAAACGATCGGCTCGGCGGACGTGATCCCTACAGCAACAGTAAGGCCTGTGCCGAACTTGTGGCCTTGGCCTTCCGTGATTCTTTTTTTCAACCGGCCAGCCATGTGGGCCGCCCGGTGGCGCTGGCCACAGCCCGTGCCGGCAATGTGATCGGCGGTGGCGACTGGGCCCAGGATCGGTTGATCCCCGATATCCTGCGCGCGATCGCAGCGGAGAAGGTGGTGGAAATCCGCTCGCCGACCGCTATTCGTCCGTGGCAACATGTGCTCGAACCTCTTTCCGGATATCTTTCATTAGCTGAGCGCCTGTTCACCGACGGTCTCGCCTTTGCTGATTCCTGGAATTTCGGTCCATCCGAAGCCGACGCCCGCTCGGTGGCTTGGATTGCCGATCGTCTGACCGGCATGTGGTCTCCGGAAGCGCGCTGGACCGTCACCAATGCACCGCAACCGCACGAGGACCGCTATCTCCGGCTCGATTGCGCAAAGGCGGGCCAGAAGCTGGGTTGGCATGCACGCTGGGACTTGTCCACCGCGCTGGCCCGGATCGTATCTTGGCATAAGGCTTGGCTGGCTGGCGACGACATGGCGGCGCGCACGATCGCAGACATTATCGATTTCGACGGCACTCGACGAGATCACGGCGATAGCTTGTGATCGATTTGTAAGATTTATTTTGACACCTGTGCCATTGGCCTATTCCAGTTTTATAGCGCCAGGTGCATCGGTCGTCCCGGCCAGGGTGGAAAGAATCTTCGTGTTGTCCTCTTAGGGTTGATGCCGAACGTTGCGCTTCTTTTCTACGCTAACCGCGCTGCGCTTGGCCGATATAACCTGTGTTGCCGGCGCTGACCGTCGGCGACTACCTCGCTCTAGGTCGCCGGAGGGAGGACGAGCTCGGATTGTTGGATCTGTTCTATGAGTTAGAAAGGCACTTGATGCTTACCCCGGAAGCTCCACCCAAACCTTGCAGCGATCGACGATCGCCTCTCCCGTTGATTACGATTGCTATCCCTGTCCTCAATGAGGCCGACAATCTCGATGCACTCTACAAACGACTTTGCCGTCTGGGCGAAACGATGGCGGGGGTTTGCACCCTTGAGTTCGTGTTTACTGATAACCATTCAAGTGATCTGACTTGGACGAAGCTCTCCCAACTTGCAAGCAAGGATTCCCGCGTAAGGGCCATTCGCTTCAGCAAGAACGTCGGGGTTCAGGAATCGCTTCTCGCCAACTATATGCACGCGCGCGGCGACGCCGTGCTGCAGATCGACGCCGATCTCCAGGATCCGCCCGAGCTCCTTGCCGAGTTCTTTGACTTGTGGCGGTCGGGCCATCGGGTTGTATACGGCATTCGCACAGTGCGAGCGGAAGGCGCCGCCATCAATCTATTTCGGCGCCTTGGCTACTGGACGATCGACAAATTGAGCGAGCACTCCATTCCCAGGGATGCAGGGGATTTCCGATTGATCGATCGCAAGGTCGTCGACGCGCTAACGAGAATGAACGTGCCGACTCCTTACCTTCGCGGTATGATCGCCGGACTCGGGTTCGAGCAGATCGGTGTTCCCTATAAGCGAGATCCTCGCACGCACGGACAAAGCAAGTTCAATCTTGCGCGAATTACCCGGTTAGGGCTAGCCGGAATTATCAATCACTCGGTAATTCCATTGCGTCTTGCTTCCTTGGTGGGAGCTGCTGCGCTCGTGATCAGTATCATCGGCGGGCTATTTTTTACCATCGGGAAGATCGTTCGGCCGGACTATCCGGTAGGGTTCGCCAGCATCCACGTGTTGCTGTTGTTCGGGATAGGCTTGCACGCTATTCTGCTCGGCATCGTTGGGGAATATCTGCTCCGAACCTATCGGATGTTGCGCCGCGAGCCTCTAGCCATTGTCGAGGACGCCCTTAACCTCCGGACGGACGAAATAAGGCTTTAGGCTCCGCATAGCATGCTTCGTTGCGCAGGCCGAACGACCTCCTAAGGGCTTTGGTTCGGCGCGGACCGGCGCCTGCCCTTAGTGCTATTAGCGCTTTATGTTTGCTGTGGCGGCAGGACGATTTTCGCGGAGGATAGAATGAAGGTCGTGATTTTGACCGGCGGAAAGCGGGCACGCTTGACGGAGGCCCGAGTGATTCTCTTGCACATCATGAGCGCTACGCCGCAAGGCTCACGACCTCATCATCTGCTGTGGCTTCAGGAGCCGCAACTATCAGGCGCCGGACCAAAGCGACCGGCGACATGAGCGTACAGCGAGGATGATACTCGTGGCTGCACAAGCATGAGGCGACGAAGCGGAGAAGATCGCGGACATACATCTTGGCGAAGCCCAACCATGCTGATGCAGGAGCAAGCTACGGAAGATTTCGACGGGGTCGTCGTCTCGAAGGATCAATCAAGAGAGCACCCGTTTAGATTGACGTGAAGCGCAGATATCGCGAGGCGGATCCCACGGTGCTGATGGCTTGAATTCTCGCCTGAGCGTTAGGTCGCTAGTTTCGCGGCCGATTGTTCAGCCTATCTGGCCCATGGCATGAGCTCATCGATGCGCGTGGTGGGCCAGGCCAGACGTTGACGAGCTTGGTCAGCGCGTCGGTAAGATAGGCCGGCCGATCGACGCCGGCGAGATTGCAGGTCTCGATTAGAGAGGCAACGCAGCTCCGCGCCATGATTTGGTCGGCAAAGAGGGCTCTTGCGATTCAGGACGATAGGGCAGATGCCGCGCTCGCCGCTGTTGGAGTGCGTGCCTTAACGAGGCGCACTGTTCCCTGGTGAAGGTCCAGGCCGGCAAACTTTCGCTCCCGTCGGAAGTACTCTGAGCGGGTCAGGAGGCTACGAGTGACCTGAAGTACTCTGATAAAAGGCCCTTTGGGAGCATCGGTCCACCAGGGTCGCAACTTACGAGTGGCACTGAGCAGGCTCCGAAAGCGCAATCGTGGGAGCCGATCCGCCACTCTAACGGAGAAGGCGAGGGTGTCCCGTGTAAGATGGTTTCTGTGGGACTCGCATGGCTACGGATTTTTTACCTGCGATTCTGGCCAAATTGTTGCTGGGGACGGCCTTTTCAGACGACTGAAGAAGGCAGTTCTGGAGCACGCACTGGCTGCGGAGCTGACCCATCACCTTGGCTATGACAAGGGCGACCCGGCGGGCACGGTCGGTCAATAGCCGCAACGGCACGAGCAACAAAGCCTTGACGGACGATGGCGAGATCGAGATCGGGGTGGCGCAACCGCGCCGGCACGTTCGAACCGGTGGATCGTCGGGAAGGGCCAGACCCGCTTCGATGGCTTCGACGAGAAGATCATCAGCGCCTATGGGCGGGGCATGATGGTGCGGGAGATCCACGGCCATCTGGCCGAGCTCTATGGCAAGCACGACCAGGTCGTCCATTATCGGCACGTGATCCATCCGTTGCAGCGCAAGCCAACGGTTGGCGTGGTGAAAAAGGCGATCGATGGCGGTGAGCGTCATGGCGGGATCTGGGAAGATCGCTGGTGCTCGGCCCTTGCTGACGCGGGCGAGGTCATCGCGCTGATCACCGCCAATCAGCCCTTCGGCGAATGGAATAGGATCCCATCATCGAAATGAACGTCGAGAGCCGCAGGCGCACCGCGCTCGAGCGAAAATGCGGCCCAGGACGGCCACCGTCGCACGCGACCCACCAAAATAATCGCTGATTGATGCTCCCCCACCGACGACGAACGGTTGCAGGGACGGCCGCGATGGGCCAATTGGCCATCTGGTTCGGCGAGCACGTTGCACGCTCAAGTCTCGGCCGACTCGTTTGGCTGGGCCCGTTCCGGTTCCAGGACGACATCGCCCTCTACTTCGCTCTGCCAAACATCTATGGGTTGCGCCGACTCAGCAGCTCACCAGCGGCTACCATCGCGACTAGTTGCTCGTGCTGGAAACAAGGTGCAGGTCAGTTCAGGATGACACCCAACTGCATCAACCATGAGGGCGTCGGTGCCACTTGTAGCGTGAAAACGCGCGTGCTGCTGATCGGTGAGAAGAACTAACAATGTATTCGGAGGCCCTGAAGGCGTGCAGCCTGGTCAGCCAGGGCTAGGGCGCTTCCTGTCGCGCCTCCTGCTGAAACCCCTATCGTTCGTAAACGCGTCTCTACGCTTCCCGTAAAGCGTCCTACGGGCACAAGCATACTGCACAGCAAGCCAATTGCAGCAAGGAGCAAAGCTATCCAGAGTCCATTCATGTTCGATTCGCACGATTGATGGCGAGCCGGTCACGGCAGAATTCACCAATGGCGCCTATTACATAATCGAGTTCCGCGGCCCCAAGCCCGGGGTACACACCGATCCAGAACGTCTGATTCATGACGCGATCGCTATTCGTCAATTTCCCATGCACTCGATAGTTCCGATTTCGCATGTAGGGCTGTCGGGTGAGGTTACCACCAAAAAGCAATCGCGTGCCGATCTTCCGATCGTTGAGATGTCGTACGATTTCGTCCCGGCTGAACGGCGCTGATTCACGTACCGTAAGCAAGAAACCGAACCACGACGGCTCACTGTTCGCTGTGGCCTCAGGCAAGATGAAGAAGTCTTCAAGCCCGTGCAGACCCTGCCTCAGCGAATCGAAGTTGCGACGCCGTGCGGCAATGAAATCTTGAAGATGGCCGAGCTGAGCAAGGCCGACGGCGGCCTGCATATCGGTGATCTTCAGATTGAAGCCGAGGTGACCATAGGTGTATTTGTGGTCATAGCCGGGGGGAAGGTCCCCGAGCTGCCAGCTAAAGCGGCGGTTGCACGTGTTGTCCTTGCCGGAATCGCAATAACATTCGCGCCCCCAGTCGCGAAAAGTCTCCATCGCTCGCCGCAATCCAGGATGGCTGGTAAAAGCCGCTCCGCCCTCGCCCATCGTGATCTGGTGCGCGGGATAGAAGCTCAAGGTGCCGATGTCGCCGAACGTCCCCACATGCCGCCCGTTGAGCGTTGCTCCAAGCGCATCGCAGCAGTCTTCGATGAGAAAGAGGTTATGTCGGCTGGCAATCTCAGCGATTTGCGCGGCATCGAATGGGTTTCCAAGTGTATGGGCCAGCATGATCGCGCGCGTTTGCGGAGTGATCGCCGCCTCGACGAGCTCCGGCGTAACGTTGTAAGTGGGAATGTCGATATCGATGAAGACAGGCGTCATCCCCCACAGCAGGGAGGGATTGACGGTCGTCGGAAATCCGGTTGCTGCCGTGATCACCTCACTGCCGGGCTGCAATATGCGCTCCCGGAGCAAGGGCGATGTGAGAGCTGAAAATGCAACCAGATTTGCCGACGAACCGGAGTTGACCGTGAGCGCATGGCGTGCTCCGACTCGCTGGGCGAGGCTAGCTTGAAACTCATCATTGAAATGCCCCGCGGTGAGCCAGAATTCGAGCGCAGCATCCACCGCATGCTTAACATCCGTGGCGTCGAAGACGCGACCGGAGACAGGTACCGAGGAATGGCCCGCGGAAAATAATTTCCGGGCGTGAGTCAGCGCATAGTAACGCTCGATCAGCTCATGGATTTGATGCCGGATATCCTCTGCCTGCAGGGCAGAATCGAGGGGCTCGGGTGCTGGTGTCCACTGGGTCGCCATGAAAATCCCCCTGGAGGTTAGATTGAAACAGTTAGGTGGGTGAGCTGACGTCTTACCTTCACAAACCTTCGGCAGTAGTAACCCTAAGACGCTGCTCCTTGACGATCTCTCGCGCATCCCATGAGCGCAACGCCACCATGCAACGACCCGAGGTAGATCTCACGGTGCTCATCGAGTCGGGATTGCGGGCCACGCATTCCTCACCTATCGATTGATCTTTCATGCCGACTCCTTACTAGTGCGTCTGACCGGCTCAAATATTCATCAACCAACCAGTGACCTATTTCTTCATCTAGATAAATTACTATCATTGGTAGTTGCCCCGGCTAAATTGTTGCACCTCGCCATGGATGCGCAAGAGTCTCGGCTAGCTGACAATCACAAGATGTTCAACGTTAACGGCGGCAATTCTAGAAAGCGCACGCGCGGCGACCGGCAAACCTCATCAAATTGGAACTCTCTACTCTGCTTGATGGTCCAGTGACGGGCTACGTCGCAGATGATACGATTATCGCCTACAGTGTCCTCGGAAACACCCTCCATTTCATGATGGTGAGAAAAATGTGCAGGCTGACCGGCGCAAATCCACCTTGATCACCGCCAAGCTGCCGGTTGCCCAATGGCGTGACATGATCGGAGAGCCGATGACTTCATGATGCCTCCTTCTTCGAACGCTTGGTGCGTCGTACCCGATTGCGAAGCTGACTGATTTGTTCTCTGAGAGCTCGATCTGCCATGGCTGGCCTTTGGTCAACTGACGACCTGCCAGCCGCGCGCGAGATAATCAAACACCGTTTGCGGGGTTACTCCGAGCTCAGCCGCTGCGCCCTGAATCGAGAAGCTACCGTCGGGCCAGCGCATCGGATTCTTGTCCACGCCGTTGATCTTGACGGTGGGGACGCTCCAGCGCGTCCGCAATAGCCAGACGTTCTCGCCTTTGAAGGCGCAGCCTCGGGCCGCAACGAAGCCTTCTTGATTGAGTATTGTCGCGATCTCAGCATCCATTTTGCGTTCCGCATTCAACTCGACGATCCGTTGCCGCAACCTATCGATGTCGATGTAGTTGCGGTAAGTGTGAACGCGGCGTTGTACGTAATGCTCGCTGGTTGCGCCGGTCTGCCAGACGATCTTGAGCCACACCTGACCTCGGGTCCGCTTCTGATCAAGAACGACTTCGCGGATGACAAATCGCAGAATGCGTTTGCGATCCGCTGCCGACGTTGTCGCTGCGTTCCAGATCCGCGGCAGGTTCTCTCCGAGCGCTTGTAGTCCCGCGCGTTCCACTGGGCCAATCAGGAGCGGTTCTTGCGCACGCCAACGCGCATGCTGCTGCTCGACCGCCTCAACGGCACGCAGCTTCTCTTCCCACGCCTTCTCAAGTGAGCGCTCAACGAGACGGTTCTCGGGCTCTACGGTGTCATACTGACGCCGCGCGCGCTCGGCCTCGCAGCGGGCGCGCTCCCCCCGAAGCGCCCACTGGCGCTCGAGCTGGCGGCTCTCCTGTTCCAGTTGATCCGCCGCCGCGCGTGCAATCTCAATCTGATCCGGCACCAGGGCGTTGAGGGCAACCCGCTCGACCAGCGCGTCAACCGCCAAAGCCCGCACTTCCTGACACAGTGCACTGCCTTGCTGGTCCCGATCCGAGCGGCAGCAATAGACCGGATAGTCGGCATGCGGGCCCGCGTAGCGCATGCTCATGCGCCGTCCGCAACGGCCGCAGATCGCAATGCCTTGTAGCAAGGCTGCCCCCTTGCGCGGCACGCCAGAATGCCCTGCCTCATAGCGAAAGACGTTATCTGCCAGTCGCCCCTGGTTGGCCATGAACTCCTCCCAGCTGATATAGCCAGCGTGAGCGGCGTGGAGGCAAACCGCCCAATCCCCGATCGCCACCTTAACCGTTCCCGTCAGCGATCCCGGCCGGCATCGGCTCGGATCTTTCTGCCGGCGGCCATAAACATACGCCCCAGCATAGGCCGGATTTTGAAGGATACTAAGGACGCGTGCACTATCTGGCGCACGCCAGACGATCTCGTGTGGAGATGGTCCAAGCCGCGGTCGAACCGGCAAGGACAATCCGTTCCTGTCCAAGTAACGCATCACACGGCGAGCGCTTTGCAGTTCCTGGAATTTGGCGAACACGAGATGAAGACGGGCCTGCACCTCCTCATCCGGATTGAGAATAATTGTGCCCGCTCGATCATAGGCGAGCCCCGCTGGCAGGGGCAGCCGCAGTTCGCCCCGCGCCGCCTCCTGGCGTTCCCCTTGGTGAAGGCGCATTCGAAGTTGATGCAACTCCGCCTCGCTCATGATGCCGGACAAGCCCAACAGCAGGCGGTCGTGGTAGGCGCGAGGATCGTAAAGCCGCTCGCCATCCGCAATGAGCACGCCGAACACCGAGCACAGTTCGAGAAGCTGATGCCAGTCCCGGTTATTGCGGGCCAAGCGAGAAGCGTCGAGGCTCACCACAAGACCGGCGTTGCCAAGGCCGATCTCGGCAATGAGCTTTTGGAAGCCATAACGGTCCACGCCGCCAGCATCTGATTTGCCCAGATCCTCGTCAACGACCTGGACGCGCTCCGGCGGCCAACCCAGACCGATGGCGCGATCGACGAGGCGGTACTGCAACTCCGTGCTCTCGTGGTGCTGGCGCACCTGGTTCACGGAGGACTGCCGCACGTAGACATAGGCCAACTTGGCTCGGTGCGCAGTCGTGAGCCGCTCGTCAGCGACGGTCGAACTGATCAGCACGACCTAGTCCCCTTCCTGGCGCGCCGGGGACCTCCTGCATTCGCCGCAACAGCATGGCAATGATTTGAGCGATCTGGATTTGCGTCGCGGTCGACAGGTTCTGCCACAGGCGCGGAATGTCGGCCGTCGGACGGACGGGTGGATTTGCTAACGTCGGTAGGGCTCGATACGCAACGCGACCTGGAAGCGGTCGGCGGGTCATCGCGAATCACCTTCTCGTCGAGAAGGCTCAGACTCGCGCTCAAATGTTGCATCAATGGGATCAGCGTACGTGCGCTGATGCGCGGCAGATCGGCGGCGTTCGGGCGGGAAGCGATCGTCTCGACAAGGTCCGTCGACGCGATCCGAACCGCCCGCGGCCGGCCGTCCGGCGTAAGCGTAGCTCTGCGGCCCTTTTGATTGACGCTTGACGTCTATTTGAGCCGCGTGGCGCGACGCCGCGGCTTCCAAATTCCGGACAATGCGTTGACGGCGGCCTCGAGCGTCTTCCGGTCGACGACGTTGGGATCGAACTGTTCGGGCCCCCAGAGGCGCATATTTTCATGTTCTGGATGAGTAGGGTCGCCGATGGCGTCGAGGTAGTGGGCATAGCCTGGCGCACCGCCGACCTCCTCCGGAGGACAACGACCGGCGGCATCGAGCAGGAGGGGAAGTCCCTCTATCGTCGTGTTGTCGAACCATTTTTCGAGTTTGATCACATGGTCCCAGCTGTCGCCGAAGTCATAGAGATAATGGATCGTCTTGGCGCCTGTCTCTTGAACGATATCGGAGAGCCGCGCCTTGCGGGCATCGATCGGCTGGGGGCCAAAATCACCGTCGGGATCAGGGATGCCCCAACGCCCTTCGCCAGCTAGGAACTCGAAGAGGTGGCTGTTCGTCCAGCCAAACGCCGCCTGAAGCGTCAGATGCAGCCGATCAAGGCGCAGGGTGACGGGTACGACAAGGCAACGCATCACCTCCGGCTTCACGTCCTTGAGGGTTACCCTGATCCGGACGGCGGTCGTGTTCAGGCTCATGCTGCCAGCCTCGGATCGTGCGCATGCATCGTGTAGGTCGACGCCCAGGGAGGCAGTTCGTCCAGTCGCGCCGCAGGCCAGCCGTTGACGAGCTTTGTGAGGACGTCAGAGAGCCAGTGCTCGGCGCTGACGCCATTGAGCTTGCACGTTTCAATGAGCGAAGCCAGCAATGCCCAATTCTCGGCACCCTCGTCGCACCCAGCGAACAGGGCGTTCTTGGCATTGAGCTTGATCGGCCGCATCGCACGCTCGACCGCATTCGTGTCCATCTCGATGCGCCCGTCATCAAGGTAGAGCGTCAAGCCGTTCCAATGACGCAGCGCATAGCGCAAAGTCTTCGCCGTGTCGCTTTTCTGCGCAAGGTGATCAAGCGTTGCCTCAAACCACTGCTTCAAGGCTGCAGCCAGAGGCCGGGCATGCGCTTGTCGGCCCGCGCGGCGCTCGGCATCAGATCGGCCGCGGAGGGCTTTCTCCACCGCATAGAGCTGGGCGATGCGCGCGAGGGCCTCACGGGCAACCGGAGCCGGTGCCGGCGAAGCTTCGCGCTCGATCTTCACAAACTGACGCCGTAGATGCGACCAGCAGAACGCGAGCGTACCGGACAGGGCGTCCGCACGCGTCTCTCGTGTCATGGTCTTGTAAGCCTCATAGCCATCGCAATGGATGATGCCACGGTAGCCTTCGAGCAGCCTCAAGCCATGGACGGCGCCGCGGCCCGGTGCATAGGCATAGATCACCCCAGGTGGGTCAGGTCCGGCCCAAGGCCGGTCATCGCGCGAGAGCGCCCAGAAGTAGCCGGTTTTGGTCCTGCCGCGCCCCGGATCCAACACTGGCGCCGGGGTCTCATCAACACAAAGCTTTGCGGAGGCGAGCAAAACCTCGCGCAGACGGCGCCACAAGGGCTTCAGCTCCTGGGCAGCATAGCCGACCCAGAAGGCGAGCGTGGAACGATCAATGGCAATTCCGTGGGTCGCCAGCATCTGCGCCTGGCGGTAGAGAGGCAAATGCCAATGATACTTGGCGTCGATCACATGCGCGACGAGCCGCTCGGTAGGCAATCCACCCCTGATCAGTCGCTCGGGAGCAGCGTGCTGGAGAACGACGCCCTGGCAGGCGCGGCAGGCCAGTTTGGGCCGGCGGGTGACGATTACGCGATACTGCGCCGGTACGACGTCCAGCCTCTGGCTCTCATCGTGACCAATCTCAACGAGATCGTCTTTGCAGGACGGGCAGCAGGTTGCAACCGGCATCAGTGTTTCAACGATGCGTGGCAAATGCTCCGGCAACTGACCGCGATTGGCCCTGCGCTCGGCAGCTCTCTTCTCGCATGTTTTGGGATTGGCACGATCCTCGGCTGCTTCGAGAGCCGCGACGGCCTGATCGATATCCTCCAGAACAAGCTGTAGCTGATCAGCATCAAGCTTTTCCGAGGATCGACCGAACTGCGCATCTTTTGCAAGCTTGAGCAACCGCTCGAGTCTGGCGCAGCGCTCCAGCAGAGCCGCGGCAAAGGCACGCAACTCGGCTGGATCGCTCGGCAGCACATCAGGCAAATCACTCATTGGCCCGAGTCTGCCATGCTTCGCGCCCCGATGCAGCGAAGATTTTATGCCCTACGCAAGTGCTTTCGGCTGCGGGATTCGAGGTGCGTGCATGCGTGTCCAATCCATGCCGGCCAGAAGCGCCGACAGCTGCGCGGCGTTCATCCGCATCACACCGTCAACAACCGGCGGCCATTTGAAGGCGCTGCCCTCAAGCCGCTTCCAGTACAGCACAAGGCCACTGCCATCCCAAACGACGATCTTCACCCGATCGGCACGCTTCGCACGGAAGACCACTGCCACGCCCTTCATCGGATCGTGGCCCAGCGTCTCCTTCGCCAAGAGTGCCAAGCCATCCGCGCCCTTCCGGAAGTCTACAGGTCGGGTCGCAACGTAAATCATGAGGCCAGCAGGAGTCGTCAGCATGAACGTGTCCGGCGTAATGCCACGAACACATCACTCAGCACGGCAAGCCCTGGCGTTCCGCGCACCTCCACCCGTGCCCCCAGGAACTCAACCGTAACAGCGGCAGCCTCCGGCGATCCGGAGGGCGCGGCAGCCGCCGGCAGCGACGTCTCCGACACCAAAGGCACGAATGATAGTGTATCCGCCGAAGCCGGCAGCACCAGTTGACCTGAACGCGCCCGGCGCCGCCAGTCATGCACCTGCTGCGGCCGGCAGCCATGGCGGCGTGCGATATCTGTTACAACCGCACCTGGCTCGAGGCTTTCCGCGACAATCTGTGCCTTCAAATCATCCGGCCACTGCTTCCGGCCTGCGCCAGCATACACTTCGATACGCTGCGTCAACGGTCGTCTTATGTCGTCCGAATGGTCGTCCATTATGAGCACCCTTGCCGAAGATGACTCTTCTAACGGTGCCCCCAAGTCTGCGCACAGACAATCTGAAGGGCCTCGGCGCTACGCTTACCGTCCGGCAGCGCGACAACGACGTAGGCCGGACCGCGCCCCGACCGCTCCTTCAGCACCTCGAGCCGGTGTCCAAAAAGAAAATGATGTGGGTCAGTGATCGTGACGTGAGACACGACCCGTTCAAGAATAGGGGTACTCTGTCGTGTTCGGTGAACCAACGATCGCCGACGCCATCCCTTAGCCTCTGAATGTGAGCCAGCTCACGCTCGATGGCATCGACCTACCGGTCCAATTCCTTGAATTGGTTCACAAGAACGGCCAGTGCAAGCTTGCCTTCGCGCGCCAACCGACGCCATGTACGAAGCCCGTTGCGTCGTGCCGTCACCGACACCAGACGTGGCCCGCCATAGCTCTCGCTGACGATCCGCTGCTTTTCTTCCAATGTCCAACGGCGTCGAGCGCCCGTCGAGACGACTTCAAAACTTTCGGCATAGGCATATGGTCAGTCATACGCCTATGTCTTCATCCTCCATCAAGCCGCGCAAGGCGGTCCTCGCCGGAGCGATGCCGGACGATCGGCTACGCAGCCCTGACCAGCTTCGACCATCGTCCGTGCTCTAACCATGCCACTTGGCGTCCAAAACTCCGAGACTCGATGCCAGAGAATGCGGGAGAGGCAACGACCACGGCTCCTCCAACTCCAGGTCATGCGTCGGCAGCAAGTCGGCTTTCGACGTCAGCAGCTATCTCGCGTCCCTCTCTTATTGCGTAATTCGTCCCTCTATCCTCGGGGTATATTTGTGCCATAGTGGATATGTGGGCATTGTCGAATGGCGTCTTATGTCCGGGCACATATTGCGAATAGTTTCTCTCGGTGACGGGCTGCGCATAATCTGCTCGACACACGTTGTACTCAATCACCCAGCTGGGATCCAGCTGAGGGAACATTCGCTTAAGGTGCGCAAGCGCAAACTCGAAGTAGTCTTGATCGCTGTACGACCAAACTGGATCTTCCTTGGCAAGGTAGCGAGAGAGGAATGCGATATGGCTGTCATTGTAGTTATGGGGAGCGTCCAAGTTTGTATGTTCGATCACGCCTACGAAAGGAAAACCTAGGTCGTTCACGTTCAACCAATACGTGCTGGATAAGCTCTGTTTTAATCTGAGCACCAAACAAATGTTTGCTAGGTAATTCACTTTCCGTAGGCTGGCCAACCATTCTTGATCCGCTGCATTTTGTAGAATACGCGCTATTATAGGAAATGCGGGTGTAAAAACATACTGTCGTGCGGCAAATTCTCCATGCGAAGTCTTTATCGCAGAGATCGTCTGCTTTTTAACGACTACATCAGTCGCTTTAGTCTCGAAATACACTTCTCCGCCCCTCGCTCTTATCTCATTTACGAGCGCCTCGGCGAGACGACCAAATCCACCTTTAAAATAGGCAAGTTCCTCCTCGCCTCTGTCATTGCGCGTGCTTCCTCGAAGAACCAGCTTTTTCCACATCCAGACAGCGTTTACGTCATCCGCATAGATCGAAAACTTTGCTTTGATAAGCGGCTCCCAAACAACCTTGTAAACTTGCTTCCCAACGAGAGGCTCTAGCCATTCGCGAATGCTAAGATGCTCTATAGCGCGCCAATCCTTTATGTGCCGCACTTTGAAAACTAACAAGCCTAACCGGAATCGGTCGACTAGGCTCAAAGCATTGAACCGAAGAACATCTAGCGGTGTCGAAAGTCTCCACAAACGACCGTTGAAGAACATACCCGTGTTGGTTAGCAATCTGACGACATCACCATCCATGCCAAGTTCCCGAGCAAGTTCTACAACGTGGAGGTCGTGGTTGTGCCAGTGATGATAGAATTTCTCAATTCTGACGCCGTCTGCAAATGTGAACGTTCCGGCGAGGCCGCCCGGACTAGAGTCGGTCTCTAACACCGCGACTTTTCTGCTTGTCTTAGCGAGAACATATGCGGCAGTCAGGCCGGTAAAGCCGCCACCAACGATTGCTACGTCGTAACTGTTGTTTTGTGCCATTAGGTCAGGTTCTTTGGGATGATCTGCGGTTTATGGACGCTTTCGCAGCCGAAAAAAGGCGGGGGTTCACTAGGATTGCCAATCCTCCAATCGCCGTGGTGGGAAGCCAAAACGATGCGTGAGCGAGAACAGCAAAGCTAGCCGCCTGATCCGATGTCCCGCCCATAAACGATACAGCCGCGTAAGCGCCGAGGTGAAACGGCCCAACATAGCCAGGAGATAAGGGAATCAATGTTGCTAAAGCCGTGATCGCCATAACGAGCACGCCGGAACTCACATTTGCCGGAAAGCCAAATCCAATTAAAAGCGCCCAAAAGAGGCCGGCTTCGCCGGCCCATGCCAATATCGAAAGAAAAAAGACAACTACGAGCACAGCAGGTCTGGACATCGCGTCGAAGCTCGAAAACAACAGAACGAACGCTTTTAATACTCGACGGGTGGCTTTGTCGCTGCGCCCACACGTTCGCAAGGTCGGCCGTTGAAGCCGCTCAGCGAAAGCTTTACTCCAACGAATTATAACGATTAGCGCAACTGTCGCACCAGCAGCTAGTAGAAGAACGGACATTCTCAAGCCTGTGGGAAGCTCCACCTTCTCAGTAGCTGCGAGACCCGCTGCCAAGAACGACAAAATCGAAAGCAAGTCAATCAAGCGCTCGAGCACTAAGCTTCCGGCTGAAGCGGCTTTCGTTAAGCCCAAGGCTGCAGGAAACACTAACGCTCGGACCATGTCACCCAGACGCGCCGGAAGAGCATTATTTAAGGCCATAGATCCCATGAACGCACCAGCGCATTTACTAATCGAAACTTGAGCGCCAGTCGAACGCAACATAACGGTCCAACGAAGAACGCGCGCCGCATATCCAAAGGCAAGCGAACTTAGACCGAACAGCAGGTACGGCCACTCAAATCGCACCACAGCATGGCGGACACTGGCGAAATCGATTTGTGAGGTCATATACCCAAGGCAGGCGAGGCTAATAAGAATGCCGGCGATCATGCGAAAATATCGGCAGATCCAAAAAAAGAGCCTTGGCCCAGTTGGTGTCTTATTCATTTGACCTCACCGATCCACGCGCTTGGCTCGGTGCCGCTCCCGAACGGATCGCTTAGGGCTGGCTGACGCCTCAATTCGATGCACTCGCGCCTGGAATTTCAAGACCTGAACGGTTGCAGCTTTGCGCTTATGATCGGAGCGCGACAACCGCGCATCATTCCAAAGAGAAATTCGGCGGGGAGTATCGAGGCCGCTGGTCCGATCACCTCCCTTCAGATCGTGCGACGGGAGCTGCTCAACACCGCGTCCCAACCGACGCCACACCGCACCATCCAACAAGGAAACCGATAACATTCCAGACCGACACCTCCACTGATCCACGCTCGATTTCGAAGCCATGCATTTGGAGCTCCACACTTGTGCCGATAGCTTTGCAAAACGGCCGGAATAATCAGCAAAGACCTTGCTCAATGCGGTTCCCATGTCAGGAAGTCCCCGGCGTTATCTTGATCGGGGCAGTCCTTGTGGAGAGCCTGCCAAAAGCCCTTGCATCCGGAAGCGAGCGAATTTCATGGGTGCATCTCTGTACGCCTGTCATAGTCTCAGGAAAGTGCGTCGGCTTGAGCAGTCTCGCGGCAACGGCGCGACTTGGGTAATCTGGCTGTGAAACTGTCCGCTCGAGCCGGAGCTCAACACGACCTCCTGCCCGGTCTTCTTCAAGGACGCTGCAATCTTCTCGACCGGCTCCGGTGAAGTTCGAGGCGAGGTCCAAATTAATGTTCGCCGCTCCTATATTTTCGAGCATAAGCAGCATCAGCTTTACATTCGGGATCAATCGGGCAAGTCTCATCGGGAACTCCCGCGACAGCTGTTACTACCGTTTTGCCGCGGCGGCTCATCGTTGCTCTCAGAGCAATCGGCGTGCCAGTTGCGGATTATGGTACTCGCTGGCTTAATGACAGTGAAGCAAGCATGGGTGCCGGCCTGCGCGCTGGATACCGCGATGCTTTGTCGAGTTCGCGACAGCGGCGTCATCAACCGGATATAGATGGTGCGACAACGGTGGAGGCTTAAGGTGATTCCGGTTGCCTATCGCGCTGGCCTCTAACATTTGTTGAGTTATGATGTGCCCAATGGCGATCTCACCACCGAGGGCGCGTGGACCGCACGGCCGGCTCGTCGAACTCCTCCCGGCGCGTCAGTCGCCCGCAGCGTGTGCGGCTGCGCGATCACCGGGCTGCTCCTAGTCCAGCCCATCTTCCCGAACGGGCCACCCGACGCCTCTTCGCGGCCCAGGCGAGTACGGTCCGAGTGCCCGTGAGGCTTCCGTCCCTCTTGCAACCGCTGGCGCCTTGGGTCTGGGGGAGGTCGGTCTGGCGCTAACCTCCGGGACCGAGTGGATTTTGCTACCTATATGTTCAGAGTAAGCCACGCCAACCGTTAAAGGCACAAAAAGTGGGACTCGCCACCTCTTTGTTTTCCATCCCATTTGGTCCGGTTGACGGTACTGATTGTTACGGCGCGAGTGTCTTGCAGATTCTTTATCGTCTGCCATTAATGCCGCATAGCCGCCTGTATGCAATAATGATGTTGGAAATCGTGTGACAATTTACAAAGGCGACGGCTTCTGCGCCGTTGCCAGAATTGTCGACCTCGTCGTTGGTTATCCATCCCAGCATGTTGAGCTGCTACAGCCCCGCATACATATGTGGACCACAGATGATCTTTGATCGCGAGTTGTTGCGGGGAACTCGCTCGCTGCGCCTCTTTTCAGCGCTTGCGGACCTGACATCGCGCCACTGCCGCTAAAACGAAAGAGCGTGGAAGTAGCCGGAGGAAAATTGGGATCAACTGAATGCCGAGACCGGGTAGCACGGCGCGCTTGTTAGCCATCAAGCCGCGATAGCCAGCACGCGCCACATCCGCGGTTGAAACGTTCAGGATCGTTGGGGCATATCCGCGCGCAAAATCTACGCGGGCCTTAAATTCCGTCGGCACAGGACCGGGACAAAGTACCGTCACGCGGACGCCACGGTACCCAAGCTCCGCGCGCAATGCTTCGGTGAAGGAGAGCACATAGGCCTTCGACGCGTAATACACAGCCATACCCGGACCGGGCAGAAAACCCGCGACCGAACCGACATTTAGAATCCCCCCACGGTTTTTTATCAAGCTATCGGCAAATCGCAGCGACAAATCTGTAAGCGCTCGGATGTTAACTGCGATAATGCCGAGTTGCTCCGCGCGATCGAGCTTGATCGCCTCTCCGAACACGCCGAAGCCGGCATTGTTCACGAGATATTCTACTTCGACCGCTTCGGCCGCGAGCGCCGCAGCGATCCTGTCGCCGGCGTCCGGCTCTTCCAAATCGCAGGTAATGACCATCGGTTTGGCGCTGCCCTTGGCGGAAATCTCCTGGGCTAGCGCATCCAAGCGATCGCCTCGCCGCGACGACAGCGCTACTCGGTGACCATTGGCGGCGAACACGCGCGCCAACTCAATGCCTATGCCTGATGATGCGCCGGTAATCAGCGTCACGAACTCAGTCACGATGGATTGCTCTTAGGATCAATTGGAGGCATCACAGCAATGAAGGAACGAAGGTACAGATACTATCTAAGCAATGTATAACCTCCATGCTGTCACTACTGACTGATATAGAATCTGAAGATTGGCTGAATAGGCCGGTTGTTGCGCTTGTGAACTGATTGGCGAATGCGTCCCGGGAAAGTGCCAAGCCAGTAAGCGATGCTAACAACGTTCAAGCCGCCAATAGGGACGAAAAGTCCTTCTGAGCATCTATAAGCAAATTCCAAAGAGTTGCTCTAAGGATCTCAGATGACGTTCATGCAATATCTGACTCATTTCGCTTCAATTCGCTGCTACCAATTATTGTAGGCTGCAGCTGAGGACCGTATGTTCACCTCTGTCGATGAGGTGGCTCACCCCACACTGCGGGTCCGAGGATTGTTCTGGCGCTCCGAGACGATCCTAATCACAGGAGACGAGCCGTGGCGGATTATAGGGAACATGTGTCAGAAACCACAGCGCGAAGCTGAAGAACGGCATAGCGCTTGCGGAAGCAAGCCGGGAAGGAGAGGTTCGCTTCTTCGGTGAGCTCGACGCGTCGCCGACCAGCATGCGCCGGATGATTCGCCAGCCGGATCGTGTGCATTTCTACGAGGCCGGTCCGACTGGCTATGGCCTTTGTCGGTTGATCCGATCACTCGGCCACGTGGACCGTAGTTGCGCCATCGCTGATCTCGAGGAAGCCGGGCGATCGCGTGAAGACGAGCCGCGGGCCGCTGTTTCTCTTTACCGGCTGCTGCGACGGCCCGCGAACTGGTCGGGTTCATGTGGTCGGTCGCAAGACGTAGGGGCGGCTTAGATCTGGCGTCCTTCTCAATATCGCGCATTGGCGGAGGCGGCACCACGGCAGACGGAGTGCCCGGCAGACGCTTTGTGGCCGGCAAGAGCGCCCGACGTCTTTTAGTTCTGCTCCACCCATGCGCGATCATCATCATGAGCAGCCGACCCGCGATCGGTGATCGGTCGACCTTAAGCGTTTCCTAAGTCGGCAAAGGACTTCAGAGCGTCTGCTTTGGGGCACGGCCAAGTTCCTCACGAGCTTCTCAGGAATATCCATTCGATCTATCCGGGTTACGGTCCTCGCACTGCGTTTAGGTCTCCCGTTTCGATCAGAACGTCAGATCTCTGGTATTTCTGATGCCTGTCAATGCATCCCTCTGTGTTTCGAAGCGGCGGACTCGAGTTCGCTTGCAGCACGGTCGGGCCCCTCTTCTTTCCAGCGAATAGATCCGAAGGGACGCTCCAACATGCGGCGGACGCGCGCGGGCTCATGGCCTATGTGGAATGCGGCCGCCTGACGGTCCAGCGCGCGCTCCGACACGGTCGAGCGGTTGCGCTGACGCAAATAGTCTAGCCATGTCGGGCAGTGAAAGCGCTCGGTCCACAGTTCGGGATCAGCGATGTCGCGCGCGATCGACCAGCCATATGCGCCGTTACGCTGCCGTAACAACTGCACGTCCTGCATCAGGCTGTGAAATGGACGTGCGTTCTCCAGCGCGACCCGATATTCAATCTCAACTACAAGCGGACCGCTGCGCCCGGTGAGCGGAAGCCGCACCTCGGGATCGGCCAGCAACTCTGCGTCGTCGTCTCGCGCGATGATGCGCGGCATGTTCAGCCACAGCCCTAACATGGGCGAAGCCGCCATCAGGGCGGTCGAGACTAGAAGCGTGGTTTCGACCCCGTTTGCATCGGTCAGATGGCCCCAGGCCCAGCTGCAACGGCGATCCCGCCGGAGTTCGCTGCCTGATAGGCTGCGAGGGCGCGCCCAGCGCCCCAGCGCGGCGTCGACAGCTGCACACCAATGCTGAAAATCGTGCATGCCATTATCCACACGGTCCCCGCCAAGACCAGCGCGATCGCTGTCAAGACCGGCTCGCGGCTTGGGGCTACTGCGGCAATCGCTCCGCCCATCGATAGTGAGCAGGCGCGGATGGCGGCCTCGCCGCTCATCCGCTTGCGGACCTCGGTAATGGCGAGCGCACCAAGGACCGCGCCCAGGCCAAAGGCGCTAAGCATAATGCCATAGGTCTGCGCGCCGCCATGTAAGAGATCGCGCGCGACCCGCGGCATCAGCGCTGTGATCGCGCCGCCCAATCACTCCCGGTTACCATGGAGCGGGCCACTACAATTTTGATCGATGGCGAATTTGTGATGTAGCGCACTCCGGAAATGATGGCGCGGCTAAGCCCTTTAGGCGCAGGGCGCGAGGGTTCGGAGATGCGTTTCCACAGGAACAGCGCGAGCATCAGTGGCAGATAGAGGAGCGCGTTTGAGAGCGAACGCAGTCACCACACCGGAAGCTGCCACAATGATCCCGCCGATCGCCGGTCCTAAGCTGCGCGCGATGCTGAGGCTAATCCCGTTCAGTGCTACCGCCGCAGGCAGCGTTTCCACCGGCACATGTCGCTAACCGAGGATTGCGAAGCCGGCCCATCAGCGCCATGCCGGTGCCGACGGCAAAGCAGAGTGCCAGCAAAATGTTCGGCGTGACCAAGCTGAGCCAGGCGAGCGCCGTCAGGATGGCTGCGCTGGCGAACGCAATGCCGAGCGAGACCAGCGTGACGATGCGGCGGTCATACATGTCGGCGATAGCGCCCGCGGGCATCGCGATCAGCATCACTGGCAGCATCAAAGCCGTCTGCACAAGCGCGACGTTGTCGGCCGACGGCGTCATCTCAGTCATTGCCCAGGCCGCGCCGACGCCCTGGACCAAGATGCCCAAATGTGAAAACAAGCTCGCCAGCCAGACCTGCCGGAAGGTGGCATAGCGGAAAGGGGCGGCGATGTCGCCGGCGCCGAATGTCTGGGAATGAGGCTGATCAGTCATGCCGCCACGTGCCTCGCCTGCGACGACTGCATTCCAGACCGCATCAGGTATGGTCCAGGAAAGTTTGCCAAGAAGCAGGCAAGCGCTTTTGCGGCCCCGCCTGATTTGCGCAATTTTAGCGTCAATACTTTCGAAGGCCCGCTAACGCCGAGCGCTAGCCACCTCTCCCGGCAGAAGCCGACGTCCGCAAGATTGAGCCCCAAGCATCCCCGCGCGCTGGTTCGCGGATTTCAATCGGCGTACCACCATTTCTTTCTTGTCTCCGGCTAGAGCCCGCCGCTGTCACGTTCGCATGTGTTGCCCGGCCGCTTGTCAGCTGCCCCTCAGATCAGTCTTTTTAAACATCGAATTCATGCGCTTTCCACGGCTTCGTCCGAGTGGATGGGGCGCGCAACTGGTTGAACAAATCAGGCGAAAGATGCAGCTCTGATTGCAGGACGTCGCAAATCTTTTGACCGCTCATTAGCGTGCTTTCGCAACGTCGGACGCGCGCCCATATCCGATCAGCGGAGTCAGAGCTGTCACGACAGCCGTGCTTGCCTCCAAATAGACGAGGCACCGCTCCACATTGGCTGTTGTCCCGGCGATGCATTTTTCGCGAAAGACTCGGGCGGCGTTCGTCAAGAGGAAAATAGATTGCAGCATACTGTAGGCGATCACCGGCTCCACGTTGAGCTGCAGTTGGCCTGCCTCGGCAGCTAGAGTGATTGTGAGGTTCCCCTCCGATAATCTGGAAGGCCACCTGATTCACCACTTCGGGAATAACCGGGTTAACTTTGCCCGGCATTATAGAAGAGCCTGGCTGGAGGGCCGGTAGATTGATCCCCTTCAAGATCCAGGAGAACAAGACACACGATCCCGTGTTCCAGATGCTTCGATCAGATTTCTATCGATCTCGCCGCGTGTTTTGCCCATTCTTGCTCTCTGTTTGCGCGGCGGCTACGGCACGCGAAGCTTGAAATTGAAACCGACTGCTGCGATGCGTCATCGGGCTTCGTTCCCTTGAGGCGCGCGCCGCCGCAACAAGCCTGCTGGACGAATAGCTAGCGATCCACCAAGTCTCGTTCGCGAACCGAGCTCGAAACGGATCCAGTGTAACATCCGGTCAGCAGAGACCTCTTCACAGCTCGAGTATAGACAAACAGGGTAAAGGAGTTGCGGTGCGGCTCTCTCGCGTTCCATCAGGGTAAGCGATGAAAAAGAGCGCGAAGGCGCGCACATTCGGCGCGAGACAACGTTTCAGTTTCCCGTCAATCCTCGTTCGGAATCTCCACCGGAATCGCGAAACCAGCTTTTACGCGGTCCATCACGACCATTGTTTTGAAACCTTTGATATCTGGGTTCTCATAAAAAAGTTCGCCGAGTGAACTGCTCGTAATCGTCCATCGTGCGGGCAGTGATGTACAGGACGAAGTCAGCGTCGCCAGTGACGTAAAATCCATTGACCACTTCAGATGCGATTTGATCGCCTTCTTGAACATGTCGATGATGTCGGCACGTTCCCGCTCCAGGCTGACAGGGACAAGCATCTGAATAGGTCTTCCAACCATCTTTGCCGAAACAATCGAGACATCGGCTTCGATGATTCCTTCCGAACGGAGCCTCTTCAGGCGCCGCTGGCAAGCGGTCGCCGAGAGGCCGGCCAGTTCGCCGATGACCTCTGAAGTCAGGCGGTTGTTCTTTTGTACGAGCTCAAGGATGCGGGCATCTGTTCGGTCATATTGTCGGACCTTTGGTGAATTTCATCGCAAAACCGCGAGTTGTCGCGCAAAAACTTCGCAAGTTCCGTGGAAAAAGCGACGCAAATCTGTTTCGGAGATGAGTATCCTGAATGTCGAGAGAATTTCAACAAATCACCGCGCTGGCTGCCGATGATTGTTGAAGAGTGTCGGAGCAATCGAAAGGTGTCGACGATTTCGATGCCAGAGGAGAGATTGCGGACGATCGGTCCTCGCGAAGACCATGCTCGTTTCGGATCGAGCGCTGTAGCTCATTCTATGGCCTTCGACTCGCAGGCGCGCTCAAGATCGGCAATGATTGAGGTGAGTGCGAAGATTCTGGAAGGTGAGCGTTGTTGAGTTTAAGAACTCTGCCGTTGCGGGAGTCTCCGCCAGCTACAAACAGGCAAGGGCAGGCGCGCACCTTCGTGCTGCCGGGCTATGTTGGTCCGCAAAACGAAGAGCTCTCGGTCGATGCCGGCTGGGTTGGTGATCCGGAAGCCGAATGTGTGCTGGTAATGATCTCGGGAACACATGGCCCGGAGGGTTTCTGCGATCGGGCATCCAGATGGACTGGCTGGCGCTGCTGGAGGGGGACTTCCTGAAGGGATCGCCTTGCCCTTCATTCACGCTCTCAACCCGATGCCCATCCACGGCTCGCTGCAGCTCTGTTGGGAGCGTCTTCTTGGCGACGGACGGTATCTCTATCTTTGCTTGGAACACGGAACCTTCGACAGTGAAGCAGCCCAGCCTGCTGGCGAATCAATGGCAGCATTTTCATGGTGGCGGCGATCAACGGGAGCGTTTGGCCGGGAGGTCCGTGCGCGCATTTCTGTCCGGACGATCCGTCCTGGAAGGAGGCGGTGCTGTTTCGGGGACGGAAGGTCCTCCGTGAGGCCTTGTCCGGCTTCCAGCAGATAGAGGAGGACGGATTCGCATTCCCGCATGAGGGTCGGCTCCGTATGTCGCCCCGGCAAGGCGGACTGAGCTGAATAGTCCACAAAGGAGTTTTTAATGTCAACGAATGATGAGCATCGGAGCGTCAATCCGCGGGCTTGGCTACAACGCATCCGCTTGGCGGCACCCCGATGTCGATCCGACCGTCCAGGGATCGATTTCCTTCCATGCCGAAGCGGCGAAGAAAGCCGAAGCTGCAAAACTGGATTTCGTGTTCCTTGCGGATAACCTCGCTGCCACTTCGATGGAGGATCGCCCGAAAGGGGGCGCTCGGCCGTGGGCACGACAACATTACGCTCGAACCGCTCACAGCGATGGCCGCCATCGCTGTCCTGACCAATAGAATCGGATTGGTCGCAACATGCTCCTAGTTACCAGCAGCCGGAGGCCGGGCAGCGTGGAATGTCGTTCCACCCTATCGGCAGGCGGAGGGCGCGAACTTTGGCCTGGCGGAGCCGTTGTCCCATAGCGAGCGCTATGAGCGCGCAGAAGAATTTGCACGGTAGTCCAAGGTCTTTGGGACAGCTGGGATCGCGATGCATTCGTTTAGGATAACAAATCGGGCGTTTTTTTCGATCCGACCAAGGTGCGCGCTTTGCATCACCGGTGGAAATTCTTTCAAGTGGAAGGGCCGCTCACGGCCACTCGATCGCCTCAGGGAAGGCCAGCTATCTTTGAGGCGGGTGAATCGGGCGCTGGCGTTGAACTGGCAGCGAAGCTCGCGGACGCGGTTTACACAGTTCCACCGGAGAAATCCGCCTCGATTCAGCGGCGACAGCTCATTCGACAAACAGCAGCTAAGCACGGACGCAGCGAAGACACGGTCAAGGTCATTCCGGGCATTCAACCGATCGTTGCTGCAACAACGAACAAGGTAGAAGAGAAGCTGGAATTGCCGCGCTCGATAGCTGATCCCGTTAAGGAAATGGGAAGATTGATTATCCAGGTGGACATCTCGAAGTACGATCTCACGAGATCCTTCCACCATCTTTCGTTGAATCGTGTGTCACAAGTTCAGCAAAACCCCTTGCCGAGAAGGTGGTCGCGTCGAAGTGGAGCGTGAGACGTTTATGTCAGGAGATGGCGATCGGACAGCAACGGATCGTCGCCGGAACCCGAAGAAATCGCGGCGGACCTTGCTGACTGGTTTGACAGCGGCGCATGCGACGGCTTCAACGTTTCACCATCGCACATGCTTGGCGGACTCTCTGATTTCCTGGATCAGATGGTGCCGATTCTGCAGGATCGTGGGTTTGTTTCGATCTGACTATGCTGGGCGCACATTGCGCGAGCGCCTCGGAGTTGCGCGCGATCTGTCGTGATCGCCGTCTTTTCCGGTGTTCCCTCAAAAGCATGAGCACAAATTCGCACGCCGCCCTTAACCGGAGACGGCGCGCTCACGAGATTAACTCAACAAAGTGAAGTCGCTATGCAGCAGGCCTACGTTTCGTCGATTGACCCGCGATCGCTCCGGTATGCGCTGGGCCGCTTTGCCTCGGGCATTACCGTCATTACGGGGATGGTGGACAACGTACCCACCGGGTTCACATGCCAGTCTTTTTCCAGTCTTTTTACAGCGTCTCGCTGACGCCACCTCTGGTATCCTTCTGCGTGATGAAGACGTCCAAGAGCTGGCCGGGGATCCGCTTGTCTCGCCGTTTCACCGTAAATGTTCTTTCTGAAGAACAGCAGGCAATCTCAGATGCTTTCGCACGGGCTCAGACAAGTGCAAACAAGTCGACTGGGCCGCACATCCCAACGGCAAAGCAGTCCTTGCCGGGACTCTGATGTGGTTGGAGTGTTCGCTTCACTCAGAGCACGAACTCGGAGACCATTTCATGGTCGTTGGCGAGGTCGAGGAAATGAGCCCGATCGATTGGGATACACAAAGAAATCCATTGATTTACTTTAGGGGGCAATACCGCCAGCTTCACAACTCATAAATCTAGTGGCGTCTTAAAAGTATTCGAGAATCCTCCGTCTTGCACCTTACACCTCGGCGCGGATTACTCAGGGCTTAACGGCTGGATTCCCGCTTTGCGCCATAGCGTCTTCCCTGAGGAACCCAAAGAGTCGGGCTGCCGAGCGCCCCCTCGCCACGGTCGGGAGGATAGCTCCTGCATCAGAAAAAGACCGATTTTGATGGGGGCAGCGATCTCGCAGAGCAAACCCGAACGCGTTTGATTGTATGGCGGAAACACCACATTTGGACTTCGGCAATTTGCAAGTGCTGCGCGAAGTGATCCAGTTTGACGTCTTAGCTTATAGTTGGCACACAGGACCGATTTGTGGTGGAAGAGCCTTCGGTTCGCCCAACCAGCTTCCTCGACCTGTTTGCAAGTAGCAAGCTCGCCAAGCACCAGCATAGGCTCATCAACCAAGCCTTCGCGCCGTGGATGGGACGAAACGGCGCGCACACTCTCGACGCCTCACGCTCGGCCACAATAGGACAAGAGACGTGCTTTGAGACGAAATCTGGCGAAAAATATCCGAGCGATGCAGGAAATCATCCGAACTGCGCGAAAATGCGGCGCGAATGCATTCGCGATACCGATAGGATAACAGTGTAGCGCGTTCAAAAACACGACTTCCGAGACTTTCAAATGACCTTCCACGGCTTTCGGTCTGTGCACTCGACAGGTCTTGCTGCGCGATGTCTGCAAAACCTGCGGCGTGGGGATTTCGTTGCAGGCGCGGCCCTGATCGATGGTTGTTGGATCGCCGGCCAGCAAAGAGACGCTGTGATTGATCCGGCGACTGGTGAACAGATTGCGGATGTTGCTCGCTGCAGTGCTGCAGATATGGATCTGGCAATTGCGGCAGCTGAACAATCGTTCTCAGCATGGCGAGGGCTGCTGCCAGCAAGGCGTGGAGCGATCCTCAGGTCCTGGGCATCGTTGATGCTTGATCATTCGGAAGAGCTTGCCATGCTGCTCACGAGCGAGCAGGGCAAGCCCCTCGAGGAAGCGCGCCACGAAATTGCCTACGGTGCCGGGTTTCTCGACTGGTTCGCTGCGGAGGGGGAGCGCGCATACGGAGAGACGCTTCCGAGTCACAAGAGCGGAAGTCTGCTTCAGGTGCGAATGCAGCCAATCGGCGTCGCAGCTGCGATCACTCCATGGAATTTCCCAGTCGCCATGATCACGCGGAAAGCGGGAGCTGCTTTGGCGGCCGGTTGTCCTATGATTGTGAAGCCTGCTCCCGAGACGCCCCTGTCTGCTCTTGCCCTGGCCAGGCTGGCTGAGCAGGCTGGCGTGCCGCGCGGCGTGCTTCAGGTGGTCGTCGGTGATCCCATCGAGCTTTCGGGACCTCTGTTGCGCGATCCAAGAACGCGGGCTCTTTCGTTCACCGGCTCAACCCATGTTGGTCGCCTCCTTCTGGGGGAGGCTGCTGAAACAGTAAAGAAGGTCTCCCTCGAACTTGGAGGGCATGCACCCTTCCTCGTCTTTGATGATGTTGATCTTGATCAGGCTGTCAAAGGTGCGCTAGCCGCGAAATTTGCCACATCGGGTCAGGATTGCCTGGCCGCTAACCGGATCTACGTTCAAAGAGGACTCTACAACCCGTTTGTTGACGCGTTCACGGCGGCAGTGACGCGGCTCAAAGTAGGTCACGGTTTGGACCCTGCAACGGAGATTGGGCCGATGACGAAATTGTCCGTCGCCAACAAGTGCAGAATGCAAATTGACGATGCGCTGACAAAAGGGGCTCGGATTATTTCCGCGAAACCAGGCGACGGGCTGGGTCCGAACTTTGTTCTTCCGACGCTGCTGAGTGACGTGACCGATGACATGCTCATTGCGCGGGAGGAAACATTTGGGCCGGTAGCTGCCGTACTGCCATTCGATACTGAAGAAGAGGTCGTCGCTCGAGCAAATGCGAGTGAAATGGGCCTGGCGGCGTACGTCTACACGGACGGCTTGCGTCGAGCGCTTCGCCTGTCTGAGCAACTCGAGTACGGCATGCTGGGCGTCAATACAGCATCGTTTACGGGGCCCCCTGTCCCGTTTGGAGGATGGAAGCAGTCCGGGCTCGGCCGCGAAGGGTCTCGGCACGGTTTGACGGAATACATGGAGCTGAAATACGTCTGCTTCGGCGACTTGGCGGCTTACGGAAGAAAAGAATGAATGACATCAAAACAATCGCTGAGCGAGATCGCTCGAGTGTTCTGCACCCCTTCACCCAGCTCAAGGAATTCGCTAGTGGCAAGATCGGTGATCCCACGATCGTTACGGGCGGAAAAGGTATTCGTATCGAAGACGCGCTAGGACATAGTTACATCGACGCCTTTGCCGGTCTGTATTGTGTCAACATTGGATATGGCCGTACCGAAGTGGCTGAGGCGATCGCAAGGCAAGCCTACAAACTGGCGTACTACCACACCTATGCGGCGCATACGACGGAGGAGCTCGCTACCCTGTCGGATCGTCTTGTCCGAATGGCGCCGGGTAAGCCTAGCAAGGTGTTCTTCGGGCTGTCCGGCTCGGATGCCAACGAAACGCAAGCCAAGCTTGTGTGGTATTACAACAATCTCCGTGGTCAGCCGAAGAAGAAAAAGATCATCTCGCGCGAGCGCGGCTACCATGGTTGTTCAGTTATTTCGGGCTCGATGACGGGAATGTCGTTCTACCATGATCACATGGACCTTCCATTTCCCGGCATCTTGCGCACAGGCACGCCGCACCATTATTGGGGCGCTGAGCCAGGGGAGACCGAAGAGGCGTTTTCCCGGAGACGCGCAGCGGAACTTGAAGAGCTGATCGTGCGCGAGGGGGCGGAAACGATCGGAGCATTCATTGCCGAACCGATCTTGGGTACGGGCGGCATTACACCGCCGCCTGCCGGCTACTGGCACGAAATCCAGGCTGTGCTCCGGCGGTACGACGTACTTCTGATCGCGGATGAGGTCATTTGCGGATTCGGTCGGACCGGCGCTGTTTTCGGCAGCAATTTGTACGGGATGGAGCCGGATCTGGTGACCGTCGCGAAGGGGTTGACATCTGGCTACGTGCCTCTGTCGGCAGCCATCGTTGGTGAAAAGGTATATGATGTTATGGAGGAGGCGGCCGATCGAGTCGGAGCGTTTTCCCATGGCTATACCTATTCCGGACATCCGATCGCGGCCGCTGCAGCGAACGCCGTCCTCGATATCGTTGAGAGCGAGCGCTTAAGCGACCGTGCTCGGATTGTTGGCTCACATTTCCAAAGGCGGCTCAAGCAACGCTTTGCACAGCTCGAAATCGTTGGAGAAGTACGAGGCGTGGGCTTGCTCGGAGCCGTCGAGTTCGTTGCGGATCGTCAAACAAAACGGCGATTTGATGCGGAGCTCAAGGTGGGCGCTCGCATCTCGAAAGCTGCCCGTGATCTTGGGCTTATTGCTAGAGCAATGCCCCACGGAGACATTTTAGGCTTTGCTCCGCCTCTGGTTGTTTCGGAGGGCGAGATCGACGTCATTGTTGATCTCGCGTATCGAGCGACGAAGAAAGTAATGGACGAGCTCGCGAAACAGTCGGCGACCGCCTAAAGAGTCCTTCGGGGAGACACCGCCACCACCCGACTTGTCGAGATCATGGAATTTCGCGAATTCGCCAGCGCAACGGCGGCTCCTAATTCGGATTGCCGAGCTGGGGCTACAACTCTGGAGTGGGCCGGCGGTGGAAAGGGGGCCGCCGAATCTCGAAGGTGCAACGTGCCAGCGCGATGAACCCTTTCGGGTACAAGGTCGGTCTGCAGGATAAACCAGAATTGAGGTGTTGCGGAAATGGTTCCTAGCGAAGCGCAAAAAGAGGTAAAGGACAAAGGTGCAGTGACTAGCGGCGGCACTAGCGGCCTTAGTCTTGGTGTCGCGCAGGTCTTTGTCCGTGCTGGGATAAAGGTCGCGATAATGGATGCCAACCCGGCGAGCATCGCTACCGCTCTTGAGCGCTTTGAGGGCGCCGGTCTGGAGGACCGGGTACACGCGATCCGCGTCGACGTGACAGATCGCGTGGAGGCCGCCGCTGACAAGGTGGTCGATACCTTTGGCAACGTCCTCCTCTTGGTGGCAAATGCTGGTGTGCCGCGAGTGCATCAGGCGATCGGGGACGGGATTGCCGCGCGCGGTCAGTCAGCTGCCGAAGCGACGGTGCGGCCCCATCTCGGCCGCGTTCACCAGAGCCTAAACGTCTTGGCACGTGATCTCTCGATGGGAGCGGTGGATGCGCGCGCTTGTCATTGAAGCGCCTGACCGGTTCTCGCTCGCCGAAGTGGCGCAGCCTTCTGCAGCGCGCGGTGATGTCGTGATCGAGGTGCTTGCAGGCGGAATCTGCGGCACGGACGTCGAGATCTTGCACGGCGACATGGTGTACTACACCAGGGGCGCTGCGGCCTATCCCGTCATTCCGTGTCATGAGTGGACCGGCGTGGTGCGCGCCCTGGGGGAGGGCGTCAGCCACATTGCCATCGGCGATCGGGTGGTCGGCGAGGTCAGCATCGGCTGCCTATCCTGTCCGGTATGCCTGTCCGGCAATTATCATCGTTGTGCCGACCGCACAGAGACCGGCATCATGAACCGCCCTGGCGGCTTCTCCGAACGAATGGTTTTGCCGGCCGCGTTCGTTCATAAGATTGCGTCTTCCGTTTCCCTGGGCTCGGCCGCGCTCGTGGAGCCGACGGCCGTGGCGTATAATGGCGTGCTCAAAGCTGGCGTTTCACCATCTGATGATGTGGTGATCTTCGGTGACGGACCGATCGGGCTGCTGCTTCTGCAGATCGTCCGGCTCTTCGGCGCGCGTAAAATCGCCATGGTGGGCGCCGCCGACAGTCGCCTCGAGATCGCACGGAAATCCGGCGCGGATGCGGTGATCGACGCACGAGCCGGCGATATCGCAGGCTCCGTTTGCCGAGCCTTTGGCGGCGGCCGCGGATCGATCGTGTTCGAGGCCTCGGGACATCCGGACGCGATCATGACCGCGCTCGACGTGGCTTCACCGGGGGCACGGCTGGTCCTGCAGGGGTTCTGCGGCGGGCGGCGGATCGACGGGTTCAATGTGGATCCGATCATTGTCAATGATCTGACAGTCATCGGCGCGCTCGGGAGCCCGCGGATCTGGCCGGAGGTAATCCGGCTGATCGAGGATGGCCGGCTCAACCCGTCGGCAGTGATCACCGACGTATTACCTGTGAGCGCTTTCGGAGAGGCGATCAGGCGTGTCGAGCATCGTGAAGCCTGTAAGGTGATCCTGCGCACCGATCTGCCGCGGGCCTGGGGGTGACAGCGCCAGTCATCTCATCTGATCCGACTCTGCTTTGTCAGGCGGGCGATATATTGGGCGAGGGGCCGCTCTGGGATCATCGTCACAAGCGACTGCTGTGGATCGATATCGACCGCGGCTGTGTTCATCGCTGGTCGGAGTCGCAGGGCCATGCTCCGGTCGTCATGATTGACGGTCTTATCGGCTCGATTGCGCTGGCGGGTGCGGATGACCTGCTCATTGCTTCAACGCAAGGCATATTACGGTGGCAGGGCCGCACCGGACGTCTGGTCAGGCTTGCGGATCCGCCGCCTGAGAGGAGCCTGCGGTACAATGACGGCCGGGTTGATTCTCGCGGGCGCTTCTGGGTCGGTACCATGGCGATCGAGCCGGCACGGCATAGGGAAGCAGTCGGTGAACTCTGGCGGCTGGATCCCGACGGCCAAATGCACCGCGTTTTGGACGGGCTGACGATCGCTAACGGGCTCGACTGGTCACCGGACGGGCGAACATTCTACTTGACCGATACGATGCGTCGCCAGATCCGGGCGTATAGCTTCGTACCGTCGGACGAGTGCCTCTCGGAGGTGCAAGCTGTCTGGAGTACCGATCCAGTTCACGGTTATCCGGACGGGCTGACCGTCGACGCCGCGGGATATGTGTGGAGCGCGGGCATCACCGGCGGCGTGCTCTGTCGTTACGACGTTAGTGGTCAACTTCAGCATACCGTGAAGCTTCCGGTGTCATGCCCCACAGCCATCACGTTCGGTGGTGACGGTCTGTCGCAAGGCTTTTGCACCACGTCCCGGCATCTCCTCTCCGACGGCCATCGCGAAGCCGATGCCGGCGGCCTCTTCACATTCTCAACGTCAGTACGGGGTCGCTTGGCTGGGGTATTTGGCGGAGTGCTCGCTTGACCAGAAATGTTCTAATCACTGATCCCATCGGGGGAGACCCGCCCTTCTCGTTGAGGCGCTTGAAGCGGGCGGGGCCCGTGTCCTGCTGCCCAAGGCCAATGGTGGGTGGCTCGATGCCGCGTCCGAAGCCGACGCGCTAATTGTCAACCTTGTCACTGTGGATTCGGCGGTGTTCGAAAGCATGCCGGCCTGCAGGGTAGTGGCGCGGCTGGGGGGCGGCGTGAACAATGTAGATCTGGCGGCCGCTCGAGCACGCGGCATCGTAGTCACCAATGTTCCCGACTATTGTGTCGAGGAAGTCAGCGATCATGCGCTCGCGCCGATTCTCGCATCGGTGCATCGCGTGGTCGCTGCCCATAACGATATTGCGGCGGGCATTTGGGACCAACTGCGGTACCGACCGATGCAGAGAATCAATCAGCTCACCCTCGGTCTGTTCGGTGCCGGCCGATTGGCGCAGGCCGTCGCAAGGAAGGCGGCGGCAATCGGCATGACCGTGATTGCCTACGATCCCTACGTCTCTGATCCGCCGATACAGCGTGTCGATATGGATGAGCTGCTCGAACGGAGCGATATTCTGTCCCTCCATGCACCCGCGACGACTGCAACGCGGCATGTCATCTCGCGCCAGACACTCAACCGGGTCAAGCCCGGTCGTCATCATCGTCAACACGTCGCGCGGAGAATTGATCGACGAGGTCGCGCTTGCCGAGGCGATCGACCGGGGACGGGTTGGCGCCGCGGCGCTCGACGTTGCCGAGATCGAACCGCTGCCCGCTCATTCGCCCTTGCGCGAGTGCCGCAACCTGATCGTGACGCCGCATATCGCATTTTATTCGGAGCAGTTGCTAGCCGAGCTGCAGCGAAAGGCTGTGGAGGACGTGCTCCTGGTGCTCGAGGGGCGCGAGCCGCTGCGACGGCTCGCCTGAAAGCGCCACGCGGTTAGCTGAACATTCCAACAGTTCGGAGGACGACAGATGGGTTTCGAGCCACGGCTCGCGGGCAAGACGGTGCTGATAACGGCAGCGGCTGCCGGAATCGGGCGCGCGAGCGCCTTGAGGCTTGCGGCTGAAGGTGGTCGCATCATTGCAACCGACATCGACGAGACGGGACTCGACGTGCTGGCGCGCGAAGGACTGGAGGTTCTTCGCCTCGACGTGACCGATAGGGGAGCGATCGGAAGGCTTGCGGCCGAACTCGGCGCGGTCGATGTCCTGTTCAATTGTGCGGGCATCGTGCCTGGCGGCGCTATTCTCGAATGCAGCCAAGCCGACTGGGAGAAAGCCTTCGCGATCAACGTAACCGCGAGCTTCCATATGATCCAAGCCTTTCTGCCCGGCATGCTCGCGACGGGCTGCGGCTCGATCATCAACATGGCGTCCGTCGTATCGAATCTGAAAGGGGCGCCGAACCGATTCTGCTACGGTACAACGAAGGCTGCGGTAATCGGCATGACAAAATCGATCGCCGCCGACTATGTGAGCCGCGGCATCAGATGCAACGCGGTCTGTCCTGGCACCGTCGACACGCCCTCGCTCGAAGAGCGTCTCCGAGCGACGGGAGACTATGTGCAGGCGCTGGCTGCCTTCGAGGCTCGCCAGCCAATGGGGCGACTGGCCCGGGCCGAGGAAATCGCCGGCCTTGTCGCATTTCTCGCATCGGACGACGCCAGTTACGTCACCGGTCAGGCCTACGCCGTCGATGGTGGCTGGTCGATCTAGATCTTAAGCGAAAGGGGAAAACCTAATGAAACTTCTGCGTTATGGCCCGCCGGGAGGCGAGCGGCCCGGTGTTATCGATCGGGCAGGGCAGGTGCGGATCTGTCGGGCGTGGTCAGCGATATCGATCTAGCTGCAGATCCGGATATGATTTCTCGATTGTCGGCTATCGATCCTGAACGGCTGCCGCCAGTGTCAAAACCCGGACGTCTTGGGCCGCCTCTCGCCCGGGTCGGGAAATTTATTGCGATCGGCCTGAACTATCGCGATCACGCGGTCGAGGCCAATCTGCCTATCCCGAGCGAACCAATAGTCTTCACGAAGGCGAACAGCTGTATCGTTGGTCCCGACGATACGGTTCTCATTCCGCGCGGCTCCGAAAAGACGGATTGGGAAGTCGAGCTAGGCGTGGTGATCGGTAAAGTCACGCGCTACATCCGCGAAGCCGATGGGCTCGATCATGTCGCCGGTTATCTCACTGTCAATGACGTGTCGGAACGCGCCTTTCAGATCGAGCGCGGCGGCAGCTGGGACAAGGGGAAGGGCTGCGACACCTTGGCCCCATCGGTCCGTGGCTCGTGACCGCCGATGAGATTCCTGACCCTCAGGCGCTTGACATGTGGCTCGATGTTCAATGGCAAACCGATGCAGCGCGGCAACAGTCGGACGATGATTTTCAGCTGCGCCGAGATCGTCTCCTAGTCTCACACTTTATGACTTTATTGCCGGGAGACATCATTACGACCGGAACGCCACCAGGAGTTGGGATGGGAATGAAGCCGCCGACCTATCTCAAGCCGGGCGATGTCATTACGCTTGGTATCTCCGGATTGGGCGATCAGCGGCAGTTGGTCGGTATCGCCTGACCACGTGCTGCGCTGTAGAGCTTCGCGGACGCCGGACATGTCCTGACTGCTGCCGGCGGGGCTCGTCTTATGCCACGGCTATCCGACCGGTAAGGGCGCTGCTCTTGCGGTTATCTTGCTTGGATCACTTGCTTGGATCACTTGTCGAGTTCTGGCACGAGATGTCGTAGACCACCATTCAACCTGTCGTGCGGCGCGTCCGCAGAAACGCTTGATTGAGTTCACCGGCACAGTGATGTCCTGTCGTCAAGACGACTTAGATCTCCCCGGAGGCACGGAAACGATCGCAGCCCTGCACCACTTCCTGCCGTTGCTGCCCAAGCCCCTCAGTCCGAGCGAAATTACTTCGTCAGCGTTCAGGTACACGGGAAGCTTCATTCCCAGCCCAAAGCCCCAGGCGGCCCGATGAACATGGCATCCGCGATCGATGACCTATGAACTGCGAGAAGTAACCGGGCTGGCGATGCTCGCACGCCCGTCGTGGGGACCGACATGCATGGATCAAGTGGTTACGATTTCCTAGCGGGCATACTTTGGGATGTCCGCTCGGAGGTGTATATTGAGTGGATGCGCATATCTTCAGCGTACGCGCGGCGTCGTTCTGGAAGGTGCCGGTCCTCGGGTATGCTCGCCACAATCGTCTGATATTTATCGTCGATTAGCGACTTGAACTCGGCATGCGTATGGATGTAGAGATCGTTGTTGCGCAACCCGCGAAGCAGCAACTCGCCAGCGCTTCGTGCAGCGATTTCGAGCTCGTCCCAAGAACCTTCGTTCCTCTTCGTCGCCTCGTCGGGAAAGCCAGCATCGACTGGATTTCCCGAGTATTTCGAGCGGCTGGTGAGAGGCAGATTCGATGTCACCCAGCCGGGGCAGAAGACCGAGGCTCCGATATTGCTATCCTTGAGCTCGGTCCGTAGTGCCTCGATCATGCCGACCATGGCGAACTTCGAGACCGAGTAAGCAGCTGAGCCCGCTGACGACGGCGTGAAGAGTCCGAAGATGGAAGATGTTGCGACGATGTGGCCGCCCTCGCCATGCGATCTGATGTAAGGCAGAAAGACCTTCACGCTGTTAAAGGCCCCAGTGAGGTTTACGTTTAGGACCCAATCCCAATCGGCATACGAAGTTTCTGTGAGAGCAGCTGGAATAATAACACCTGCATTTGCCACCAGGACATGGATCTTGCCAAAGATATCGATAACCTCGGCAGAGGCAGCCTCCATTCCCACGCGATCTGTCACGTCGACGCGGATCGCGTGTACGCGGTCTGCGAGATTGCCGTCGTCAAAACACTTGAGCGCCGTAGCAATGTTCGCCCGGTTGGTGCCGGTTACCGCGACCTTCATCCCAGCATCGACAAAGGTCTGCGCGATACCGAGACCAATTCCGCTTGTGCCGCCGGTAATCACCGCGACCTTGTCCTTCAATTCGTTTAGCCGTTGGCTAAGAACCATCTTGGTAATACCTCAATGCTGGTTCATCCGTTTGAACGATCTCAACTCCACGTGGTCCCACCGTGCGCGCGCATGTGCAGGTTAACATCAGATTGACTTGCTGTACCGCTCAGTTACCGCGTCCTACCTGAACGCCCAGTCGGTGCCTTTGCCGGCGCCGGTGACGAGCGCCACCCGCTGCGTTCCTGTCGTGGTCGTGGTGATGGCAAATGTGCATCGGAACGTGAGCCTTCATTCATCTGTCGTCTTTCTTCACTGCGCGTGCACCGACATCTGCTCGGTCTGGTCTACGATTCCGGAACCGCGACGTGGTCGAGCCGGACGTCGCGCTCAATCGAGAACGCAGTGCGGAACGCGGCATCCCCGTGCCTCACGCCGACTGCGGCATTGCCGGCATCGGCGTAGGGCGTTAGCAGTAGGGCGCCGCGCTCGTTGCCAGTAACCGCCGTGCAGTGATAGCGGCGACGGCCGTCGGGTGCGCTCTCGGCAGGCGCGAGCTCGAACCGTTCGGGGAGCTGAAGTTCGTCCAAATCCACGTCGTTGTCGCTTTGATCGACCGCCAGTGCCTCGACGCCGCGCATTAGCACGGCACTGCCGTCCGACAGCACCGCCGTCCAAGCCACCGGCTCGAACGACAATTCGATGACGTCGCCGTCTGTCCAAGTGCGCCGCAGGACGGCGTACTCGCCCGCGTTGGCCGCAGCGCCGACGGGCTCGCCGTTTACCCGCACGCTTGCGCTGGTGCAGTACTGCGGCACCCGGATCCTGATGGTGAAGTTCGCCGGGGCGTCTGGCCGGATGGTGACTCGTACCCGTCCGCTCTCCGGATAGTCGGACTGGATCGACAAAGTGACCGGCCGGCTGCCGTGCGTCAGTTTCGCCGTGCTGCTTTCCAGCAGGTCGATCCGGAAACCGTCGGCATCGGTGTGGAAGAGCATTTCGGGAATGCGCGCGATACCGCGCGGACCGCTGAAGTAACAGCAGTCGCAGCCGACCCCGAACCAGTATTTCCTGCTGCGCAGCGGCGTGAAATAGGTCCATTTCCTGCCATCGCGGCTCTGGGCTCCGAGCAGCGCATTTCGGACCGTCCGGTCGATCATGTTGGGGTAGCGGATATCGCCGGTGGCGAGGTACAGCCGGTGCGTGAAGATGAGCCACTCGACCGTGGCGCAGGTCTCCTGGAGTTTCCCGTCCGGCAAGTCGGACGGCGGTGTCTCCAGACCTTCTCCGATCGTCGTTGACGCGGTCGGAAACAGGTGGTTGGTCGCCAAGTCGTCCCAGACCGATTGGATCCAGGACAGCTCTTCTGTGTCGCCGCGGGCGTGCGCAATTCGAGCAGCGCCGCCGAGATACGTCATCACGCTGTAACCATGCATTAACTGTGCCTTGCCGTTTGCACGCATCTTCTGCATTGGTGGATAGTGTGCGCTGGCCGCCGCACCCAGGTCCAGGTAAGCCTGCTCGCCGGTCAGCCAGTACAGCTCGGCTAACTCATCTAGGATGGACAGCGTCCCGCGCTTGTCCTCAACGAGCCGCCCCGGCCACCGCTTGGCGTCGCGGGCCATCTCCGAGGAACCGTCGCCGGCGAATAGCAGACTCTCCGGGCCGGTGATCGGAGCGTAGGTCCGTAGCACCCACTCACCGGCGCGGATCGCGGCGTCGAGCGATTCCTGGTTGCCGCGCCGCCTTCCATGCTCGCGCAACCCCTTGGTCGCGAGCCAGTGCATCCAGACTGGCCAGCTGGGCCGGAAGCGGTTCTCCGGGAGTTCGGTGCCGAGATAGCCATCCGATTCCTGGGCTGCGCATAGCCGGGCGGCCACATCGTCGCAGGCCTTGATCAATCGTGGGTGGCCAGTCGCGGCCGCGGTCAACACCGCAGCGTCCAACCATTTTCCGGCATATTCGCCGTCCCAGTCCGAAATGCGGCACCACTGGTCGCGATGTTCGAATGGGAAAAGTAACCTGTCCACATCCTGGTATCGCCAGAGCAGATAGTCGATATTGCCTCGATATCGCTCGCCCAGTGGTCCATGCAATGTGATATTCGCGGCATTGGCGACACCAATGCCTGTGCTGTTCTTTCGGCTCGATGCATTGGTCATTACCAAACCCTTAATGGTGAGCGAGGCCCTCAACGGCCGCGATTACAAGCGTTCGTTGTCGACGTGGGCCAATCATAAGGTCATAGGATTGGCCTTCGCCCTTTCTAATCCGACAACGCTGCAGATGTGCGAAGCAAGTGTCCCAACTGTCGCGCAAATTCCGCGAGTTTGGCGGGGGTTGCGCACGATTTCATCGGCTGAGACATCGTATGATGATCCTCGCCGAAGTCATCGAGCCTTAGCCAGGCCGAAGTCTGCAATCGCGCCGGGCTCACTTCTCAATTTGCGACCGACTGGTCTTCAGCACAATGCGACTTGCCTTGGAGCGGCTCGCTGCCATGGAGAAGTACCGGCTCTTGGGGACACGTTTAGCTAGTGGGATGTCCGTCGCCAAGCTGTCGCAATTATCCTTTTCGTCGATTGCATCGCATTCGAATAGCGGCCGACATGGCCTACCCGACCAGTGTGATGATCTGCCAGCGAATATCGTGAACGCCGCGCCACCTCAGCCACGAGATATGATTGAGCCTGCCGTCGAGAGCCTGATCAAGCCGTGCTGCATTGATTCTCGGATCGTCGGCAACCGCCGCTTGACGTGCCGACCGAGGACCAAGGGCAGGTCCTACCTGGTTTGACCCGATCAACTGGCGCCGTACTGCGCTGCACGAACTTGCCAAGCTAGCGTCACCACTCTCGGCTCAACCGGGTTCTCAGTGGCTCCTTCGGCACGAAATACGCCTTTGAAGAGTTTGCGCGGAGCTTTGCGCCACTTTCTCGTGTGCCTCGCTTCGTATCGTTCGCAGGGCCGGCTACAGACTACCTTCTAGGCTTCTTGCCAGAGCCTATTGTCCACATAACCAAGGAGGGAAGCAGCTTACACATCTGTTGGTCAGTTCTAAGAGTGAGAGCATCGGCCGATTTCTGCGATACGCCGGAGACCCGAGGAGAGCCTCCCGGTTGCCGGTCTTGGAGAAATCAACGTGACGAAAGCGGTCCAAAAGGTTACCTTCTCGCCCTCACGCGACATTCCCTTTAACAAGCTGGTGCTGAGCCGGTCCAACGTGCACCGCGTAAAGGTTGGCGTTTCAATCGAGCAGCTCTGGGAGAGCATCGCCCAAGGAAATCTCCAGAACCTTAACGTGCGCGCGGTTGTCGACGGGGAGGGGGTTTTAGATCGGCATGTTCGCGGTGCCGGCCGGTGGCAGGTGCTATTGGGCTCTCGAGCTGCTTCTGAAACAAAAGCGTACGGCGAAAATCCAACCCGTTCCTTTTGTCGTGCAGACCAGCGACGAGCCGCTCGCAGAAAGTGATGAGCGCCATCGTGCATGACAACGGCGAAAACTTCCAGTTGATCTGCGTCTGGTGGTCTCAATTTGGTCCGGTGCTTCTGTTCGCAACCATCCGGCCAGCGCAGCCTACAATCCGCTTCTTGAGAGTCGCCTTGGCGACTGCCAGGTACGGCGCGCCCAGGACTCCCGCCTGCTTCCTTCGCGCTCCTACGGTTGAGCGTTCATACGACGATCGGGCCATGCAGCAGTGCATTCCGGAGAATAGCGGTTCTGCGGCGCGGTCGTGTCCCAGGAGTGGCGTAGCTGGTAGCGAAGCCGCTCGCGACGCGCGCCCCACATAGCGCCGTAGCGAGCGAGTGGCTTTGCGGGTGGTCACCGATGATTCGTCGGTAAGGTTTGGAATGCGACACCAACCTGATTCGAGGAACCACCGATGACCGACGACATGATGAACCTGCGTGCGCTCGTAGAGAAGACCCCTGATGCCGATCTGTTGCGCGAGATGATCGGTTTTGCCGCCCAGCGGCTGATGGAGCTCGAGGTCGATGGCCTGGCGGCGGCCGCTTATGGCGAGAAGAGCCAGGAGCGCCTGGTCCAGCGCAACGGCTACCGCGATCGGAGCTGGGAGACCCGCGCCGGCACCGTCGAGCTTCGCAGTCCCAAGCTGCGCAAAGGCTCCTACTTCCCCGGCTTCCTCGAGCCGCGGCGGATGGCCGAGAAGGCGCTCACCGCTGTGGTTCAGGAAGCCTACGTCCAGGGCGTCTCCACCCGCTCGGTCCACGATCTGGTGCAGGCGATGGGCATGAGCGGGATCTCCAAGAGCCAGGTGTCGCGGCTGTGCGGTGAGATCGATGACAAGGTGAAGGCCTTCCTCAGTCGCCCGATTGAGGGCGACCAGCCCTATCTGTGGATCCACGCCACCTGTGTGAAGGTGCGGCAGAACGGGCGCATTGTCTCGGTCGCGGTGATCATCGCGGTCGGGGTCAACAGCGATGGCCGCCGCGAGGTGCTCGGCATGGACATTGGCCCGTCTGAGGCCGAGACGTTCTGGACCGCGTTCCTGCGCAAGCTTGCGCGCCGCGGCCTGCGCGGCGTCAAGCTGGTCGAGTCCACGCCCATGAGGGGATCAAAGCCACGGTCGGAAAGGTTCTCAACGCCACCTGGCAGCGCTGCCGCGTGGGGTCGTTGAAGAAGTGGCCAATAGATTTCGCGCGATGCAGCGACCGGCACCGTCATGGCCCTCGCGTCAAAA
>Ga0209489_100624_pt1 | contig 68716 bp, 26 predicted proteins | sample SiratrowhiteBW_FD_187527 | JGI IMG/M metagenome (GOLD analysis project Ga0209489, IMG submission 187527) | Root nodule microbial communities of legume samples collected from California, USA - Siratro white BW (SPAdes) (version 2) | ecosystem: Host-associated > Plants > Roots > Nodule | place... | reverse complement strand
TAATGTAATGGGTCATCCCATTAGTAAGCCGGTTTGGGCCAATTTCTCTGATTTTTATATTCTTAACCGGTTTTTGCGCATATGTAGAAATTTTTCTCATTATTACAATGGATCCGCAAAAAAAAAGAGTTTCTATCAAATAAAATATATACTTCGGTTTTCTTATATAAAAACTTTGGCTCGTAGGCACAAAAGTACTGTGCGCACTTTTTTTAAAAAAATTAAGTTCAGAAAAAATTATTGGAAGAATTTTTTGCAGAAGAAAATCTTTTTTATTTGATTTTTCCAAGAACTTCTTTGACTATGCGCTGAAGTTATTCAACAAAATCAGTCACTGATTGATGGACAAGGATTTGAAATGTGAAATCCTTCTTAGTTGTTACTTCATTTAGTGTTAGGATATGCATTGATTGACGATTTTATCACATTTGGGTTTAGGATTGGATATGGTTGCAACTTCTAAATCAAGAGTTGGTTTTGAGATTTGGGAACAACAATTTCGATTATGAATTGGGAAGCACAAAGTCGTCGTAGGGAAGGTTAATCTAAAAAATTGAAAACATTGAAAAAAAATTTGTGAAGATCTATAGAGAGCGCAGAGTAAATGCACCAAAAAATTTATTTTATATTAATTAATATACTAATATATAATTATATTTAATAATTCAATTTAATAAATTAAAATTTGAAGTATAATTATATTATTTTTTAATAATTAAAAATACATAATTTAATGAGATTTATATCTTTTATATATCGTTTAATAACTTATTTTATTTTGAAATATGTTATCCACTATTAAGATACATGCAAAGATAACTATTTACAATCCATATATACATTATAACTAATTTGGTTATAACTTACAATCCATATATACATTATAACTAATTTGGTTATAACTGATAGAGTGAGGGTAACAAATTTATTTTTTAAAAATTTAAGATAAACTCAAAAACCTATATATTGATTATTTAGGAAGTATTCACTTAATATTCTCATTCTCATTTAGTACTCATATACTCATATTCTTAATCTCTCCATCAGAGAATCTTTTGTAAGAAGATCTATACTCGATATTTCTTAACAGTTTGGTGATCCTTCTTCAAATCTTGAAGCTCCACTTGTTCCCACCTCAGACGATATAATTCACACTTCTTCTCGGTACGAACATCCATTAATTTTACTTAAACTAATTTTATTAGCGAATTAATTTTTCTAATGTAAGTTTTCAACCTAACTAACTTTTGTTGTTCTTTATATTTATGCATTCATGAATAAATATATCTTATACAAAATATTTATCTTAAATTTAAAGTTATCAATTTCTTTTATACAAAATATTTATTCTATGATTTTATATTTTTTAAATATATGTTTTCATTTGCACTTTAACATATTTAATTGTAAACTTTACTATATTATTAATATAATATTTTTCTTTAATAGGTATGATTACAAATAATTAATAGAACACAACCTTTATATGAAAAAAGAATTATTAACTTTATTGAATTTACATTGATCTTGAGAAAGGAAAGTTAATACGATGTCAAGTGGAATTTAAGTCCAACTCGACCTTACAAAACTAGCTTTTAAGGTGAGGTTTACTCCAAACTATTAAAAGACTTTATCTCTAGTCGATGTGGGATCTCTAACACACCCCCTCACGCTGAGACTGCTCAACTCGTGCGTGGGACTATATTGTTTAAGGGTGGTCCGATAGCGGCTCGATAGGCCCAACAATCGTGATAGGATAGGCTCCGATACTATATCAAGAATGAAATTTAAGCATAACTCAACCTTCCAAACCAGCTTGTAAAGTGAGGTTTCCACCCATTTATGTGCAAAAAGTGCAACAATAATTTCTTTCAGTCTAAAAGAATCATATATGAACACTTGATCAAAATTGAGGTAAAAAGGGATTATGTTATATGGGATCTTCATGGAGAAGTAGAGAAGGATTATTATGAAGATGATGACAAAAAGAATTATAGTGATGAGATTCAAAGTATGTTACATGATATTGAGAGTGCTATTAACGTTGAAGACACCATAGAAAGCAAGGAAACAAGGTATACAAAAAGTTCAAAATATAATACAATAAATGAAAAAACATCCAAAGTTTTATAAACTACTAGAGGATGTTGAACAAGAATTATATCCTGGTTGTAAAAACTTCTCCAAGTTATCATTTATCGGTTAATTATTGGATAACAAATATATTTTTAGTTTGAGCTCAAAAACTATTTGTGAACTTGGGCATGATTACACCAAAATAGATGCTTGTATAAATGATTGCATTCTTTATCAAGGTGACTATTTGAAATCAACTTCTTGCTCAACTTGTAAATTTTCTCAATATAAAGATCCACATATAAAGTTACCTCATAAAGTTATGCGTTATTTTCCTTTAATTTTAATATTACAACAATTGTATGTGACATCTAATATTGCTAAAGAAATGAGGTGACACAAAGATAAGTCTTTTAATAAAGATGAAAAAATGAGACATCTAGCTGATTCTATTGCTTGGAAGAATTTTGACTCACAATATTCATTTTGCAGCAAATTCACCTAAGATTAAACTTGTCTAACAAGTGATGGCTTTAATCCATTTAGAAATAAATATTTTAAGTAATTTAAATTTTATATATGCTAAATTTAAATAATAAAATTAAATTTAAAGTAAATATATTGCTTATTAATATTATAATAAAAAATATAAAGATATAAATAGATGGATAAAAATATAAAAATAAGTATTGTAATTATAAAATGGCACAATAGGACCGTAGTTGATTTTTTTAACAAAATATCATGGATTGAGGTCTAAAGTATGACATATTTAATATTTTTTTTAACAACTACTAGTAATATAATAATAATTAAAAATAGTATTTTATGTTATATGATCATTATTAATTTATAAATATTAAATAAATTTTTATTAATTGTATTCTTATAAAAATAATTTTATCATATAATATTTTATATTAATAAATAATTATTTATGACATGTATATTTTGTCCTTTTTAATGAATCTTTTGCGACAAATTAAAAAAATAATCACAAATAATATACAAAATAGTGATAAATTTAATATCTTGCATTATAAAAAAAATCATAAATTCAAATGAATTTGTATCATAAATATTATTGTAATTTTAAAATGGTATAATGAGAATAAAGTTGTGCCATTAAAAAAATTATATTATATAAAGTAAACTAAATTTAATATTTCTTAATAACAACTAGTATTATAATAATAATAAAAAAATTAATATTATATAATTATTATTAATTTATAAATATTTAAAAAAAATATAATAAAAAATAAGTTTATTATATGATATTTTATATTAATGAATAATTATTTGTGACATCTATATTTTATTATTTTTAATAAATTGTTTGTGACTAATTAAAAAAAATTACAAATAATATATCAATAGTAACAAGTTTCATATTTATTACGGTTAATTATATTATCACAAAATGAGAAGTAATGTTGACCTATGAAAAAAAATCATAAATTCAAATTTAAAAAATTATAAATTTAATATCTTTTCTTCTAATATAGATATATGCATTTATAAATTTTCTATTAAGCATATAAATTTATGACACATTATTATTATGGGAACTATTTTAACACGTTAAATAATAATTAATAGCTTATCATTAATAATAAATAACTGTTTATCTATAAATATTTAATAAATTTTACTTTAATTATATTATTATTATAAAAAAATAATTTTATTATATAGTTTTTTTAGTAATTATTTATGATATGTGATTTTTTAATATAAACGTTGTGATATTTTCTTAGTTTTGTCATTACTATAAATAATATTTATGACAAATAAAAAAATCATAAATAATATATAAATAGTAACAAAAAAAAATTCATTACTAAACTTTTGTCACAAAAAGTTTATATTTCTTGTAATGACTTAAATGGATGTTGGGTTTTAGTTCAGACACGTTTTCATATTGAGTATAGAAGAATTATATTTCATTGCATACCTCTTTCTCACACGAAAATATTTTAAGTCACTCAATCAGAAATTAATCTCGTGATTATCGTTGATTAGATGAGTTTTCATGCACATAAAAAAGTCAAATATAGATTCCCTACTACATAATCGTTCCACAATTGGAGGATTCTAATCCTCTCTTTCATCAATTATATAAACTATTCTCTTGAATTATCCACGTGATTGAGGTTCGTTTTTAGTCTAGAGTAAGATTAAATAATCTCAAGTGTAAATATTGTTAGTCATTGAGTTTAAATTTGTGTTGGTTTAGTCACTACCAGGCTTTTCATTTTAAATTTGATATTCACAAATTTCTTTACCTTTTCCCCATTTATAAAATAGCATATAAATTTGTAAACTAAAAGAGAGAGTTCCATGACTCAGAAATCCATGGTCATACAGAGAATTACACAAGTCCATTTAGAATAATACAAACTCAAATGGGTTAGCCCTTTATCTTGCACGTGGTTTTCATGTTTCACATTTTTTTTTTAACTGCTCGTGCCTCCTCAAGTGGCTTGGTTCTTATCTATGCCATTTTTTTCGATCGCATCTTTTCTTTTTCAGCTTTTTGGAACACATCTTATATTAGAAAAAGGCAAGAAACATGTAAACAAAGTTTTCCCTAGTAAATCTAAATGCCTATATAGACGAAATTTGTTGCAAAAAAATTATTTAAACTTGTTTAATAAAACAGATTAAAAACTATTTTTAAAAGTTAATAATTGTTCCACCTTATTCTATTTATAATAATATTATATAAATCTGTCTAGACGTATAATTTGGTATGTTAAGCTAAATCTGTTAAAACTCGTTTACTGACATCCTATGTTTGTTGTTATTGCAAAAAATATTAAACTACAAATAAATTGGAATGGAGGGAATAATTACTATTTTTTAATAAGATGTTTTTAAATGTGTCTGTTCATTAATTTTCCTTCTTATATTAAATTAATACATTTATGGAGAAAGCAAAACTGTTTCGAAAAATTGATATATTTATAACTTTTCTTAATATGTGTAAAAAACAAAATTGAACTGCAACCATTGTGAGAGGGAAATATTTTCTTGTGTTGTTGAGTGGTGTATATCGTGTATCGTGCCCACCGCATGGTACTTATTATAATATAAAACTATAAATATAAATAAGAGACGCGCAGTTTAGAAGAGCGTGGGCATGTAATAAGATTCTGAAAAAAAATCTCTTGTCCCTAGCACTAGATGATAAACAGAATATTAGATATAGTGGTGATAATTTGCATGGCTAGATTAAGGGTAACTTTTTACAAAATAAATTATATTTGAACTAATAAATTAATCTGTAACGGATAAAAAAAGTTAGTTTACTACATATAAATATTTATTACATTACAAGTATTTACTAAACTAACTAAAATTAGATAGTAAATACAAAACAATATAAGAAATATAATTATTTAAATTTTATTATAGAAATAAAATTTGTGTTTTTAAAGGAAAAATATTTTATTATGTAATTATAATTTGTTATTTTTTAAAATAATTATAATTTATGATTTTAGTATTATTATTTATTTTTAAAAAGTTGTATATATTTTTTTCATTTTAATAAGTCTATCTATTTGAATGAGTTTATTTAACTAGTATTTTGTAAGGATTTATGAAATAATTTAGAGTAAATGATATTTGATCATTTTATTATTAAAATGAAAAAATTAAATAAAAAAGTCAGTTATTTAGGTTTTATTTTAAAATAGACAATATATATCTAAAATTATTTTATTCCTTTATATCCTTTTCTCTAAATTTTATGATTTTTATGTTCATCAGTTTGACGATTAGAAGACGTCATGGAGTTCCTGACAAAAATTAGAGCAAGTTAATTTTATCAAAATCTCCAATAGAGTAATTTCTTTTTCACCTTTTTTCCTGGGTTAGTTTTGAGTTTTTCGAAAGTCTTAGAGGGAGATTGTTTGCGCGTTGGGCTTTTTTGTACCTACGATGTGTCTGTTTAATCCAGGATCATAAGGGTGTTTAGCAGGCTAAATAGCTAAGCAGGATAGTTTTACATTTCAATAGTACCCTAGACTATAGAATTTGGATGTGAAGATAACATCATCATAAGTTCCAAATTTCTCTCGTAGGAATTGTAATGATGTGTGACATGGATGTTTTACTTGTTTTATAGATATTTTAAATGAAGTTGATGTTTGAAGGAAATTGAGTATGATTTGGTTTATTTGTTATAAATGTTTTGTGTTTTGTGGAATAAGATGTAGTTTACTCTGATCTTTAGTTAAATAATTTGAAAATATCATTTGTTTTGAACTATTTGAACTATGTAAGTTTACTTGAGTAATGTAGAACTCTTAATAACATCAAGTAACTCAAGTTCGGGGTGATAGTTTTCAAAACTAATAGGAAAGGATCTAAAAAACCCAACTTAAGGCGCCTTAACCAGTTTCAGAGCTTTGCAAGAGTGTTCTAATTATGCATACTCGTTGGACGAACTTCATTTAATTAGAAACCCGAGAGGTTTGACCGTTGCATAAGCAACTCCTAGGGGATTGGTCACTGAGAGAATCAAACTCTCACTAGACGAGTTTTTAAATAAAAATTTCTTGGGGATTGGTCACTAAGAGTCAAACTCTTGCTGGAAAAAATTCTTTCTAATAAAAAAACCTTAAGTTTTGAGATCTCCAATGAAGTGTTCATTGGGCAAGTTAGATGTTTGCTAGGCAAAAATGCTAATTTCTGGAATTCTATAAATTTTGTATTTTGAATTTTATGTTAAAAAATACATTTTTCCATATTTAAGTTTATTACCTTAATTGACAAATTTAATACTATATAGAGAAAAAGATGATATGGTTTTCATGTTAGGGATGTTTGGTTCCAATTAGAAGTGTATGAATGTATAGTATATGATATGATAAAATGTATAACGTAGACATAGTTATTTTCAAGGAGGAAATATTATGTTGAAATGTTTAGGTTGTGCATTGATTTTGGAACTATGAAGGAGATGATCCTCACTCTACTATTGGACTCAAATGGAGGAAAAATATTAGGTAATGAGAGTCAAAGGAGGTTCCTTTGACCTAGTCTGCAATGTGAAAAAGAATTGTGTTTAATAGGTCATAGTCATTTTACATTGTCATATGACTGGACTAGTTTCTATTATGTAGTTATGTTGTGATGACAAATTAATGAAGTTATTATAATAGGTAGAGATCTTTGAGTCTAATTCAACGCACAAGTCTTCTGAAAGTAGTCATATATTTTTTATGTTGATGATATCTTGAATTATGACATCAAAAGTAAGCAATTGGGCTTAAATTTAAACACTTGATTTTAAAAAAATATTTAAAAGAATGAGATTGAATTTTTAGATGTATATTTGTTAATCTTTAATAGAAAAGTATTATGTTGTAATCAGGATCACTCAATGAAACAACAAAAAAATCTTAAAAAAAAAAATAAAAGAGTTATCACTGTAACTTATTAAGAAAAATTAAAAAAATTCTTTAAAAAGAAAGATCTTCAAAACTAATTTTAGATGCATAAGTTGATTATATGTAAGAAAAATATTAATACATCACAATGCCCATTTTTTAAATTATTTATTTAGACCTAATTGAACTTGCTCCAACGAATTAAGTTTACATTAAGTTTACATAGTTGTTTGAGTAAAAAAAAATATTGTTTGTGTGTGGATATTTCTCAGTTTTGAAATTTTAATATTTTTTAATAGTATAATTAGATTTTACATTTTTTTTATAATTTACATAATTTAAAATATAAAATAGTACAAGTGACTATATTTAATATCCTTAGAAATTATACAATAAACAAAAATAATATAAATTATACATAGATATTATAAATTGTTACGTAAATTTTATTTAAGAGAAAATATATATTTAATATAAGATTTATTGTATTTAATATACATATATATATATATATATATATATATATATATATATATATATATATTAAAAAAATATTGAATGTAAGATGATAAAATTAATCATATATATATATATATATACATCTAAAACTTATTTAAATATACACACAATTTGAAACTTTTATTTTTATCATATTAAAGTACATATACCTATTTTAATTGATACGCACTAGATATAAAATGAAGTATGTATGTATGTGTCTGTCTATATATATATATATCAGGAGTGGCTCAAGGTCCAAGCAGCTAAAGCAACCGCTTTAGGCTTCAAGGTCTCAAAGGCCTCAAAATAATTTAATATGCTTTAGGCCTTAAGGTTACAAAGGCCTCAAAAAAATTTAATATGTTTTAGGCCTCAAAGGCCTTAAAAAAATTTAATACTCACATATTATTATAAAATAAAAAATTTTTAATTTTAAAATCATACTAACAAAATTTTAATTAAAAATTTAAATATTTTAACTGACTTTAAGTTTACATTGGTGTTATAAATATTATTTAATGACTTTAAATTTATATTGGTACTATAAATACTATTTAATAAATAATATTCTTGAAACTTTCTTATGATAAATTAATAATATTTAAAAAAAATTGAATAGTCAAGAAATCTTTCCTATCAAAACTTTCTAATTATAATAAGAAAAATGATAAATTATTTTATTTTATATTTTATAATAAATTTAAATTTGGCATAATAAATTATATTAAAATAAATTATAATAATTTTGTGATTGTATTTTTATATTAAAATTGATATTGGAAGAATAACTTATAATAAATTATAAAATTGTTGTTTGAATTAAAATTTGTATTTTTAATTTGTTAAAAAAATATCTAAATAATTAATGGCAAAAATCAAATAAAATTTTGACAAAGATAAAATTTGATTTTTTATAAAGATAAATTTTGATTTTTGATAAAAATAGAATTTGGTTTTTGATAGAGATAAAATTTGATTTTCGATAAATATGTAATTGATTTTTTGATAAAAATAAAATTTGAGTTTTGATAAAGATAAAATTTATGTTCATTTCACACAAAGAAAATATTTCGTACCATTAACTAAACTATTTAGTAAATATATGATTGTCATTTATTTTTTTCTTTATATTTGTTGTGTATTGCATCATTTCAATAATTAAGAATGTTTAAGTAATAAACATACCATTTAAAAACAATTCACAAATAAATTAAATTTTATTTAAAATTTTAAACCACTTAATTAATATTTATTTACAAAAATACTTCAATAATTTTATTTTATTTTTGCTATTAATTATTTAGATATATTTTTAACAAATGAAAAATACAAATTTTAATTCAAATAAAAATTTTATAATTTATTATAATTCTTTCTTCCAATATCAATTTTAATACAAAAAAATACAATCTATAAATTATTATAATAAAATATAATCACAAAATCATAAAAAAAGAAATAAAAATAAAACAAAAATAATAATCATAATTAATGTACTGACTGTAAAAAAAATAAAAAGAAAAAAATAAAATAGTTTTATTTCACCATAAAAAAAAGTGTTATTTCAAGAATTAAAGAGTAAAGAGGTTTATTGAAATAAAAAATAAAAAAGTGTCAGTAAAGTAAAAAAGTCAACAAAAGAGTGTTATTTCAACATAAAAATAAATAAATAAAATAAAATAAAAATAAAAAGGTGTTATTTCAGGAATTAAATAACGAAGAGTGTTATTAAAGGAATAAAAAATATATAATGTTATTGAGATAAATAAAAAATAAAAAAATGCTAATGAAGTAAAATAGTCTTTATATGTTATAGAAGTAAATGTTTTTTCAAATATTGTTTTCTCAAATAATTAACACTTAATAGTTAACTAATATTAATGTAAACATAAACTTGATTTATATTTTTAATATTTAGAGATATATTTATATTTGCATTAATTACGTATTATTATAAATATTAATACTTAAAAAAACATTATATATATAATGATAATAATAAGAAGAAAAGTAAATAAATTGTTATAATAGTATCTTTTAAATATTTTTTTTCTAAATCAATACTTAATACTTAATAGTTAATTTCTAAATATATTGACTAAATATAAACTTAATAGATATTTTTAAGATTTAGAAATGTATTTATATTTTCATTAATTATGTCTTATTAAAAATATTATTACTTAAAAAATTATATATATTAATTACAAAAAACCAAAATTGTATAATATTATTTTTTTAATATTGTTTTTTCTAATAATCCATAACTAATAGTTAATTTCTAAGTGACTTAAATATAAAATGAAGTTATATATTTAATCTTTAAAAATATATTTATATTTTCATTAATTATGTATTATTGAAAGTATTAATACTTTTTATGAAAAATTAAAATAGTTTTACTGTATAACTATAGTAATTAATAAAATAATAAATTACATTTATTATAACTTTTAAGTATATATTTATCGTAATTAATTTTTATATTTGATATTTAATTTTATTATAATAATAATTATATAAGAAAATAATATATTTATACATTTTTTTCTGTTTAGAAGAGGTCACATAGAAAGAATAAAACACGAAGTATATAGAAAAAGATAAAGAAAATAAAACATGAAGTAGTTTAAGTTTTTATTAAATCCTGATAACCTATAACTTAATACTTCCACGTGAATCATAACATGCTATTGATATAGATTGAAGAAAACAATAATTAATATAGTAATATTTGGCCTAATGAGTTATAATGATATTTATTAAAAATTTATTTTTTCTTCATGTAATATCTAAGTAAACTTATATTAATATAAATAAACATATATCTAATATTCACATTACACTTTAAATATTTTTTTAAAATAAACTTCTCTCCTTGATAGAAATTATAATACATATATTTTAAGAAAATAATTAAACAAAATAGAAAATAAATTCTTTTTTCCTTTCTTCAATATTTATTAAATTTTTTTCTTTAAAATATCATTTGTTTAATGTAAAACATAATAATCACGTTTTGATAAACAACATATAAGTACCCAAAATAAGTACATAAAATAAGCACTACAAGAAAAAAACTATTTAGACACAAATTTTAGTTACTAAATAAAATAGTTGTTAATTGTGACTAAAATAATCATTAAATTAGGTTTTGGTTGCTAAATACCTACTAAATAAAAATAATGATTAAATTTAGTGATCAATTAAGTCAAGATAATTGGTATCTAACATTAGCTATCAAAGTTTTAGTCACTTATACTATTAGATTCTAAATTGGTATCTAATTAAGTTAGAAACTAATTTAGAATCTAATGATATAAGTGGCTAAAACTTTGATATCTTAATGTTAGATATAAATTATCTTGACTTAATTGGTCACTAAATTCAACGCATTACTTTTTTTTTTATTTTGTAGTTATTTAGCAATGAAAACCTAATTTGATGATTGTTTTAATTACAATTAGCAACCATTTTATTTTGTAGCTAAAAATTGGTTTCTAAATTTTTGTTGTAACGAAGGTAAACTGGTATTTTAAAATCTCACATTCATGTATATGTCAAAATCATAGACATATATCTTCATAATTTAAACCATTTATTTATATCTTATCCATGTATTCTTATGAATATATATTCAATTTATTTAATATAGATATATTAAATAAGAGTGTCTAACTCTTATCACATTGACTATATCTCATGTCATAAATCAGTGACATAATATCATAAATATCTAATTTTACTTTTGAAAAATACACCTATTGAACTAGACTCAGATATCTAGATTCGTCATACTATCTTTACTACTGAGTTGTTTCACACAACAAGATATAAGTGTCCACTAATGTGATGAGGTGAATTTGTACTACCTACCAAATATAATTTTTTTACATCACAAACTATGTTACAAGAATCTTTTCTAACTCTAACTACCTTATACTCTACATGAGTTCAATATTAATGGAGTCATAATATTTTTTTCTCTCAAAATATTATGTTTAGAATACACTGCATGTCATATCACAACCATAACATCATACATTCTAACTCAGTTAAAATAATAAAAATGTTAAATTTCATCATTCATCATACTATAATAATAATATTCAAGTATAATATGTTGATAAAATATAAAAAATTTAGTGAAATATAAAAAAAATAGCATCTAAAAAAATTTAAAAATATTTTTTTTTAAGTTTAGAAAACGTTATTTTGTTTGACTATCAATTTGTTTGCCCAGCATATTAAACACATCTAAAATCACCTAATCACCATCTAAAATCACCTAATCACCATTATGCTCAACTAAAGGTATGCTCGTCTAACAAGAAATTGGTTGTCCAACAAGTAAAGCTCTCGGATTTCCAATTACATGAATTTTGCCAAATGAGAATTTGGTCGCTCAACAACTCTACATGAGACAGATTTGAAAGATTTCATAGTTATACCAAATTGGTTCAAAAAAAGTGTTATACTTTTCATACATATAATTTTGTGATCATTTTCTAAATCTTGAACTAATTTGAATAACATTCTACATCTTTCAACTACTAAACATACAACATATCCACTTAGAATTTTACCTACACAAATTATACAATTTATTTTATTGTTTTTATCAACAACAAAGAATATAATAAACAGAGGTAATAAGGTTACCCAACCTACTTACAAAAATGTTCAAAATTGTACAACATGAAAAGCAGCCTATATCACTAGAAAACAATCATAAGTACCTCAACAATACCACATTTAATAATATCACATAACAAACTATACAATTTATCATATCCATCACTTTTAACTATTCCACTATCTGATTTATAGAAATATATTAGGAACTAGTAATATGTACAAGGAACATTAATTGTATTGCAAACATAGTATTACTATCACCTATATCTCCAAATACATTATCACATATACTATTCATGTCAAAATTCCAAACACATTCTTTTTAATACTCTCAAACAAAACAGTTCATTTGAATATTCTCATACAAAACACATTTTCTTACACAAAACTTAATACTGTAACTAAGTCACATTCATAATTCGGATTATATCGCATAAGGTGTTATCAAAATCATAACAATTTTTTTTTATTTTTTATAATTTGCTTAATCAAGTTTAAACTTTTAAATTCATTACTCTTAATAATATTAAACATGTACATAAAATATTCTTATCAAGAATCTAAACTATTATCATGCTCCTAAATTAAGACAGATGCATCGTTACCTCCAAAAACTTCACATGCAAAACCTTAATCATATGCATCTTTTGATTGTGAGAACTTTCTTTTATTTCATTTACTAGTATTATGTGCAAGTTAAAATATTATATTTTTAATGTATGGTTAAAAAACTAATTATATAATAATAATAATAATAATAATAATAATAAAATAAACATTAATGATATATTATTGTTATAACATAAAAAAATATAATAATAATTATTGTTAACATTGTTTTCTTTTTTAATAGTAATAATAATTATGTGGTAAATAAGTAAAATAATAGAAGAAAAAAATAAAAAAAAAATAATCATCTTAAATTAATATACCAAATGTATATTTGACAGCCAATTTTATTTTAATTTATATAATAAGAAAATAATAATATATACAGTTGTAATATAGTTGTATAAAATGAATATTGGTATCAAATTATCAACTCAATTGTTATTCACAATTTATTTAGATGGGTCTAAAGAGTACAGGTCTCATTCCGTATCAATGGTTGTAGTCCATATGATTAATTAGTAGTTCAGTATCAGTTTTAAAATCAATCCCAATCCCATATATACGCATTCTGTTATACACAGAATCTTGCTTTACTTTGAAAGCTCATTATACTTTAGCCCAAGTTCAACTTGCCATACACAAACAGTTTTTTGTTTTTACTAAATTGATTCTTAGGATAAGATGAGATGAGGAGTGGTGATGTGAATGGGAAGCAGCTGGTGGAAAGAAACTTGATATTATCCAAATGCAGACAACAGTTTGGCAGATGAATACAACAAGAGACTGAGGGATGATTTGCAAAACCGAACAAAGACGTAACAAAAGTGAATTCATAAAAAAACAAGAAAAAAACAGAAAGCAGCTGAGCTTCATCGTCTATCAGAGATACATAGTCCAAAGCTACAAGCTGATCGTTGAAAAACTAGCAGATTTATTTCGCAACAGTGGCTCACTTCATGGTAAAACATGACACAGAGGCTAATGATACCATGAAAATCTTTGTTGTGAATAAAATAGTACACATGTCTCCACGTGCAGAGTGCAATGGTAATTAATGAATGGTTTGTAAGGCCAAATCCTTAGCCTCCACAAAGGTCCCATGAAAGCCGTAGGGCACTCGGGTTGGCAGAATCACAGTGGCCTCCAACTTCAAGTCCACGCCATTCAAAATCTGCAACTCGGATTGCCACGTCACCTCATCATGCACAAAAGCCATAACGTACCCTTCGTCTTCGTCTCCTCCGCCTATGGGCACAAAGAAGGGCTCTCCACCGAACCTTCTATCCCCGTACTCGTGCTTCCTCACCTCCCCACTCTCCAGGTTCACCTTCGCCAAACCGGACACCTTTGGCCACGGTTCAGCAATAGCCATGTACGCGAACCGGGTTTTCCTCCCGATTCGGTTCCGGTTCACAATCCCCACTTCCAGGTTCATGTTGGGAACCAAAGCTCTGCGCGTCGAGGCGCCTGTTCTCAGATTCAGCCTTATTTCCGTTAAGATGGTCTTAAGATTTTCCTCGCTCTCGTTGAAGATCGAATCCGGGGGCGTCATGCACGACCCGATTATCACCACCTCCTCTGTGTCGCGTTCCTCCCACGCATTGAAGAGATGGAAGCAGAACGTGTTTGGTGTCTCCACCCACAATATGCTCGACGCGTCTGTTGCGTACTTAGGGAGCACGCCGAACCGCGAGGTCTTATTGCAATCGTACTTCACCGGCGAACCTCCATTTAGCATTTCGCCGAGCTCGAAAACCACCTGCTGGTCGGGGATTACCACGAAATTCTCCGTGATCGCGAAATCGTGCGTCATCGTCGGAATGTCGAGGTGGATTTTGACCTCTGGTGACTTCACCTCATTCGGGGAGAAATTAAAGTACTTGACGCAGGGACTGGTAATGTCGTAGCTCAGAGAGAAAAGCTCGCCGGAGATAGGATCGATCTTAGGATGCGCGATCATGGAGGAATTCAGTTGGTCGTGGAAGCTGTAACGTCCGATTGTTTGGAGGTCGCCGGAGGCGGTGACTCGGAGCTCGTAGGGGAGGTCGTCTTCGGACATGGCGAGGAGTTTTCCGTTGAAGAAAACGAGGCCGGCGTTGGCCGCGCCGGCGCCGCGGCGGTGGTCGACTATGCCACAGAGACCTCGGCCGTAGAAGAGAAGAAGCCTGGCGATGCCGGAGTAGCCATGGAGTTGGCCGATTGCCTTGGGGAACACTGGTTTGCCCAATTGGCGCTCTTGCATGAGTCTCTGCGTTTGGGTGAAACGACATGCGTAGCTTGCGGTGCCGTTGGTGAATTTAACGGCGTGGACCATGCCGTCGCCGTCGAAAAGGTGGTGTCCGGATTCGGGGTGGAACAATGGGTTGGCGCCGTTACGGAGATAGACGCCATTGACGGCGTCGGGGATGGTGCCGATGACGGGTAAGGAGTGTTGAACTGGGTGTTCAGGAACGGGGGCGAAGTTTCCGGCGAGTTGGACGCGTGGGTCGGTGGTTTTGGAGAGAGGTTGTTGAAGCTCCCGTGAGAGCAATGCGCTCTCGAACAGGTCGAGGGCCATTGCTGCGGCTTGTTGGAATGGGTTCCAATGGGTGGTGGGTTGTTTGGTAATTTGAGATTTGTTGTGGGGTTGGTTTGGTAAATTGATGACTGAGGGAGATTGTAAAGCAGAATCTACCACCTTTCTAATGGGCTTCTTCTGAAATCTTGTGGGGAAGCCCAAATCTGTTAATGAGGAAGAATAAGAGTTCACTGTGATCATCATCGTCGTCGTCGTGGAGACTGTAGCGTGTTTGAAGAGCCTGAACTGTGTTCTTAATTTTTGTGTGAACTAAACCAACAAAAAAGATTGAAAGTACGTAGGAACTGTAAGGAAGAAGACTGGCGAAATTATATATATATATATATAGAGAGAGAGAGAGAGGGGTAAAATCAAGAGACAAAAGTGGTATTTTACTATGAATTAAGTAATTATACTGTTAAGAAGTATTCTTTATTTAGTTCTCTAATTTATTTTCCATTTTGTATTTTATCTATTTATGCATACTATTATATAAAAGAGTATATTTTTTTAACTTATTAAACAATCTTATCCTTTAATAGAAAAAAATCATAATTTTTATTTAATAAAATAAATAATTAAACATTTTTATTTTAATATAACTAAGTTTACGTTATTTTAACAATATTCTATAATTTTTAAGGTATGTGTGAGGGGCAGGGTAAGATTGCTTCCAGCGAAGGATTCGTTCCGAAAGCCGTGTCAACTCAGCACAGCACAATTTGAATTTTACTTCTACAGTTCTTTTCTTTTTAATTAAGACTACTATTCTACAGTATTTTTTTTTTTAATTTGGACTATTCTACAGTTTTTTTTTTAATTTAACTATTAATAACATGGTTATTCTTTTAACTCTTTCTTGATGTATTTTTTTCAATATTTTTACCTTTATAAAAAATAGATAAAAAATAATAAATGTTCGTATTATATGATTATAATTGATATAAAATTTACTTTTACAATTGTTATTTTATATAATTTTTCCATAATTTTTTCGTGATGATTTTTATCTTGAAAATTAACATATTAATTGTTGTTTTAGTTATTCTTTTATTTTAATTTTAAAGAATTATCAAACATATATACATATATTTTTCACTGTTATATAATAATGTAGTATATTTTTTTTAATTAATATTAGTTTTCCAATCACTATCCAAAGATTGGATATTATTTTTTAAATATATTTATAAACCCTTTTTTTTATTTAAAGAAGGTCATAGAGTAAGAATAAAACACAAAGTATAAGAAAAGTTAAAAAATAAAGATTTTTCTATAAAGGCAGGTCATATAAAATAAAATAAAACATGAAGTTTAAGGAAAATCAAAATAACAAAGAAACATATATAAGAAAGCAAATTAAGTTAAAAGTGGAACATCTCTCAAAAAATTATTTTCTAAAATAAAATTCATGTTAAACGTAGTATCATCACATGACATATATTAAAAAAAAGTTAAAAGGATATAAGGGACTAGATCAAAATTACAGAAATAAATAAAATAAATTATCAAACAAATTTAAAAGGGTAATATGACAAGGTAAGAGAATAAAACTAAGAAAAATAAATAAAAAAGTCAAAAGAAGTTTATCTTTTTATGTTAAAAAATGAAAAAAAAGAGAAAATTAAATTTGAAAAACGTAAATTCCTTCATCATTTTTTCTTTATAGTCTAACAAATTTTTTGGCAGTCTCAAAAACATCCTTCCCGAATTTTTCATGTTTTTCAGAGGTCGAAATATACGCTTCAAACTCATGTAAATCACATGAAAACTCCCGCTCCATTTAATCAGCCTAATACTTTAAAATCAGCTAACTTTTTCACTTAAAAAATAAAAAATAAAAATTTGAGTAATCACTTGGTCAATATGGGAACTGCAGCCCCACATGATAAGAATAGACATTAATTAAGTGCAAATCATTAAAAATAAAAAATTTCAAAATAAAATCAATTCACTAAATAAGCATGTGCTAATTTAACACAAAATATATTATTTATTATATTTATTAAATCATATATATGTAATTAATATTATTAATATTGCACCTATGTATTTAATGCATTTAATATATATTGCATAAAGTTAATATTAATTAACATTTAAATATTAATTAGAGCTCTTTCAATAATTTTTTCCTATGAAGTTTATAACCGATAAGAATTTTATTATAGAAAAAATATAGTCAATATGTTTAGATGAAAAAAAAATCAATTTCTCTTGTACTTTCCTTATATTTTATAAAAAAAAAAAACCAATTTTATTTTATTAGATATGAGAATAGGATGGGTTTGGTGGAGATTTTATTCATTATCCTTCTTTATGTTTGAAGTAAAAATTTATATATACTTTTTTATTCTTTAACAGGTAATGAAATCTGTATTTATTATTCCCTAAATCCTAAATTATATAAATATCATGATAATTACAAGATTTAATATTTTTGTAAATGTTAAGAAAAAAGGCATCTGGAGAATTTCTATGAAAAAAATGAAAAAGTGTATAAATGCACGAGAATTATTCAAACAAAATAAAATTAAAAAAGATAAAATGTAAAATAAACAAAAGTGAAAGTTAAATATTCTCATATTACATAAAATAAACAAAAATAGTAGAAAAAAATATTAATGACCGAATGTGCGTTTTCAAAATGATTTAATCAATAAATTTGAGGTTTTTATTTATGGAACACAATGCATCATTTGAACGAAATCACATAAATGAAGAAATGTATAGTTTAAATTGTGAAAATAGGAAAAATGTTTTTAGGGATCTAAGCGAACTCAGTGGATATCAAAAGAGTTCAACAGAAAAATTGTATAACAATAGAGATTTAATAAATTTAATGATTATCTAATAAACTATAATAAAACAAGGACGGGTATGAAACAAGAATGGGACGAATATTACAAATTTAATTTTGTTTTCATCGTATGTTAAAAAAATTGACATTTTCATGTTCAATCAATGCAAGTATTTTCCATCAAAGTCGAAATGAACTTAGGCAAAACCTGTATGCAACTGGTGATCTAAAACGATGATTGATTGGTATGGGATATAGACGAGTCATATATGTACGTACTCAATTTAAAATATTTTGTATTATATATACTCCTACCTTTGTTTGGTTAATGTGGATATTTCCCACCAAAGTAAGAACAAATTTAAACAATACTCATATATGTAAATTTATTTGTCATCCCTAAATTTGATATTCAATATTATATTTCAATTATGAAAAGAAAACAACAACAGAAATTAAAAATATTTCATCATATACGTATTTCTCACACCTTAAAACATGTTTTATTAATAATATGAAATACTTTATTCTTATCTTTATCTTTATAAAAAAATATTTACAATAGTTATTTTGATGGAAATAATAAGTGCTCTTAATATATAATTATAATTGGTAAAACAATATCTTTAGGAATTTTTTTATATATGACTGAATTTTTTTATAATTTTAATATAAAATTTAATAATACCTTTTTATTTAATAATTATCATAATAACCTTTTAATTATAATCTTATCTTTTATTAAATAGAGAGAGACCGTCCTCTTTTTATTAGAAGAACGTTGTTTAAGTAACAATTGATTTGCACTTAAGTATGGTGTGGTAGTGGTGTATGATTTTGGAAGTTTGGAAGAACACTCTCAAGTAATTATTGGTTGCTCTGTTAAAGCAACTGACCTTGTGAAGGAGGTGGACTAGTACCTAAAGTCTTCTTACTGACCTAGCGAATAACTAGAACAAACAACACAATAGATTTTTGTTAACGGAATCCACAAGTAATATAATAAGTAAAAAGAGTATCGTATCGGAATTAAAATTGTAGATTGACTCAATATCAATTATATTATGAATAAAGATTTGACAATAATAATTTGATTTAGTAAAATGAATATAGAAAGCAATGATAATGCAATTAATAATAAATAGGAAAAATCAATAATAATAAAAGCCTTGGGATTGAATAGTAATATTCTCCATTCTCTTATACTTTTAACTTACTCTATAATTCATTCCTGAACTTATATAAATACAATGCATTCACGTTTGTTTCTAATTCCAAAAAATGTTTTTCAGTCACAAAGAGAAATTTAAAGTATGACAATTTAGTAAAAAACGTTAAACAAAGATAAATTGAATAAAACAATATCAAATAAATATCCAAGAAGAAGAAAATTAGCTACACATGGTAGCCATGAAATTACAAAAGAGAATGAAAAGAAAGATCTTGATCATGATGGCTAGGAGAGTGTTCCCACAAATGAGAGATGATAGGTGATGGATGATCTTTTTCATTGACCTCACCCTCCTTTTATAATGTTCGCTCTTAACAGTAGGTTACTTTGGGCCGTGATCTCATGATTTGCACTCTAACAACTGTGCATGAACTTAGGGCTTCATAAAAGCTTTAAGTGGATTTTAGCCCAGGTTATCTCCCTCGCTCCAACCAAAAGTCACTTACGCCCCTTTTCCTTTAATTCTGCACCCATTATCTTTCTTCATTTAGTTTGAACCTAATTTTCCACAAAATCCGCTATTTGCAACATAAAATGAAATATCTAACTAATTCTCAATTTAAAACAAAATAAATCAAATAAAATCTCAAATTAAAACAGAATTAAAAACAAAATCAACAAAATCTCCCTAAATCAAACCTATAATTAACTGCTATCAATTTTTATATTTTTTCACCCAAACTTATAAGCTACATCCAATTTTCCCTTAAGGAGATCATTTACTGACAATCAAGTTATTACAACTGAGTAAACAAATATCTTTTGACTATAAACAAGCTACTCTTAGTTATAAACAAGTACATAAACAACTTTTAATTATACCTTTTTAATCCCTTTGAGATTGAAAACACTTCAAAGAAAAGACACTCTCAAATATAGCACAATTCAAAATTACTGGGTGTACTTCACAATGTGAAGAATTGCAAAGGCTATCACTTATAGAAAACAATCACTATATGATTGAAAGAACTAAAAATAACAACTTGTCATGTTCTTCATCTTAACTTGAACTCTTTACATAGTCTTTAGAAGATGATTATTGCAACTTTGATCTAACTAACTCTTAATCATTGTTGTTCTTCAAAGAGAATTTTCATCTTTACTGACTTAGACACTTGATAAGGAAAGTTCTAATTTGAATATTCAAAGTGCTTTGTCTATGCTATGTTTATAGAAATAATTTAGATAAGATATGTATATATCATAATTTAATCATAAACGCAAGACCATTGATTATAAAAACATTTCTCAAACATGAATAATATAGTCATTGATAATAAAATTTAAATACTTAATGTTTATCTACAAAATCAAATGATTGTTACAACTTATCTATAACTCAATTTTAAATTAAGATTTTGTAAAGTCTATTCAACGGTCTATCACGAGACATTCTATACTTACTCAATGGTGTAATGTTAACTATCACAAGACACATGTTAGGTGTTAGAGTGCTCAGGTAATATATTCACATTCAAACATACAAGACATTTATAATGTTTGTGATCTTCAAAACTTATAAATGATCTATTAGTACTAGACCGTTTAATAAGGCTTATATGATTAAATAGTATAGTTCAATGACTAATGTAACACTGGATTTGATAAATCTAAAACTTGTCAAAAGAAACTTAATTAGTATGACACTCAAGTGTTGCAAGAACACTCAAGCTATGAACACTCAAACATAGAGATTAGTGTTTAAGTGAGGAAGAGACAAAACCTAATTTTATTCTTTTGAGAAATCTTATTCAAGTGTTGTAATATCGCTTAAGTATGGAAATTTATTCTCAGATCAGAAAAATGAGATCGTACAAGCAAGAAATGTCTATTCAAACAAGAATAAACTAAAATGTTGATATGTGAATTATTTAGTAAATTATATATATATATATATATATATATATATATATATATATATAATATAGTATAATATAAAATAATTGAGTGAGCGTAATTGAAAACATTTAATATGTGTCAGGTGCCAAAAAATTTAAAACAGAAACTAAAACAAAGTTTGTCAAAAAGATAAAGAAAAACAACCAACATGACCCGACGTGGCTTTCCTTATCCATGCAAGTCACCTGACTCACCTACTCTTAACTCTTAACATGTGTCCTACTTAAAAAATAATATTATACCTTTTTAATCAACACTAATAATTATTATTTTTTATATTACATTAAATTGTTATTATTGTTATATTTACTTAAATTATTATTATTCTTATCATTTCATTTAATTAAGTTATCATTAATAGTGAGAAATTGAATTATCATTAATTGTTGTTATAATTACATTTAATTAATTATTATTTTTAAATAATTTTTTACTTTTTATATTTTCTTCAACGTTTCATATTTTTTATGGAATTAAATCATATTTAGGGTTTAAATAATTTGTTTTATTACAATAAAATTTAACATAAATTTTGCATTAGCCTGATATTAGATTTATAAAACAAAATTATTAGTAAAAAAATAAATATTGCTTTTAACAAGGTACTAGTTCAAGAATATAAAAAAAAGTGACACTTATGTTAATTTTTGATTATTCAAATTGTTATTTTAGTTAAAAACATGAAAGATAATAAAATTATTACTACAAATGATATCTTAAAATACATTTCTACTAATTATTAATTATATACAATTTATTTACTTAAATATAAATAAGTAACTTAATTTTATACTAATTAAGAATGTTAACTAATTTTATTTAATGTTCTTGATATTATAAAATAAAAAATCAAATTTTTTAAAATAATCTCAACCATGTCTATCAAAGATGATTTTGAAATTTAAAAATATTTTCCAAAATTATTAAGCCAGTAGAAATACATGCACGATTGCTCTGCGTTTGCATACTTTATTATGTAAATTTATTTATCATATACATATAAAGTAATCAAATATAATAAACATTTTGAACACTTACAATTTAACTGTATTATGTATAATGTAGGTAGATAATTATTTTATTTATGTGAAAATATGTGTAAATTATTATTTTTTGTTTTATATTTTTGTTCTACTATATTTTAGTTTATGTTTATTGTCTTATATTTTATAGCGATTTTTTATAATAATTTTTGTATTGTAATTTTAAAATATTATGAAATTTAAAATAGATAAATTATTACTAAATAGGAAAATCTCATTATATATTATTACATTAAGGTTAAAGTAGCTGGAGTTTATTTATATTTGAATTTATTGAATAATTATTGTTACAGCTTAGATTTGAGTTGTAAAATTTGATAAAAAATAATAAAGTAATCATATTAATATTATTTAAATTATTCCATATGTATATGATCTACTTGGCAAGTTTTACTTATTTTATAAGATTGTAATAAATATAGCTTTATTGAAATATATTTATGAGTTTAATTTAGCCATCACATGCAGTTAATTAATTTCGTAAACAGTCAGAAATAGCTTATGTTACTGATGTGTAAAAATTAATGGCTCATTAATATTGGTGGACATACTAACAAAATTGCTTTTGAAATTCAAAAATCTGCTTGTCCCATAGGTTTTTTTATTATGGAAATAAGACTTAAAAACATTGACCATAATAATTTGATGCTTGAGTCTCAGTGACACAAATACACAACAACCAAGAATCTTCAATCTCACGCGCCAAACCAAGAATCCCGACAGCGAAATGTGGGGCCAAGAAATAAATTGTAGTCGCGCGTGGATTTGCGTTCTCGGAGAAATCAAAGCGCATGGTAATTATCGCGATTAATATGAGAAATTGAAGAGAGAAATTGATTTCTCATTCTAACGTGAAAGGGACAGAACAAAAAGAATGGGGTAGAGTGGACGTGTGTGACGAATATTCACTAGATTTGAATTAATACTTCAATTCCGCAACACTCTGCGCTGTGGTCTTATCATGCACGAAATGATAAGTTTATATGATAAGCAATTCCGATTATTGAATAAGTAGATGTACTTATCTCTGATGGGTCAGTAGAAAAGAGCGACCTTGTACAACGCATCGAAGATAGCGAGACCGAGTTTCTCTTCTCTCTCTTATCCGCAGCCTTTCAAACCCTAAAAATTCTCGAATTCCGAGCCCTTTATATAATCCCAGGAGGCTCTAGATTTCATGAGGATTTTAAGGTTGCCTGGGTTGGGATTGTTAGAGTTGGAGTGAAGAGGGAGAGTTTGTGTGGTTCACCTCTAGTTTGTCCGTGGTCGGTGGGATTGGAGTTTTGTACTGTTTTTGTTTTTTCAGAGGTCGTGTTGGTTCTGTCCGAAGATCGGGATTCGGAGATCGAAATTAACGGTGTGGTTTTCAGATTGGACTTAGCTATGTCTTCTCTGAGCAGAGAATTGGTGTTTCTCATACTTCAGTTTTTGGAGGAGGAGAAATTCAAAGAATCCGTACACAAGTGAGTGCCTTTTCTCCCCTTTTTTTCCCCTCTTTCCCTGCAAGTTGTTTATGCCGTTGAATTTGGGTGGTGGTTAGGATTTGTCTGAATTTGAAATGAGGTAATCATGTTTTGAAACTGTTTATTATTCTGTTTGTGTATTCTGGTTATCTGATTATTGAGGAATGAGGCTGAAAAAAAAAAAAGAGAAAATAAGGGAAGAAGGAATGCATCAATTTCATAAATTAGGGTTTTTTCTTTTTTAAATTTACAATTAAGATGTGAGTATCAGAACTGCCGTGGTTTTTATACATGACTGGTTTTTGGAGGTTGAGTTTTTTATCAGGTTCAAGTACTCTGCCAATTGGGCAAGCGCATTCACAGAACTAGGTGGTGAACAACTCTGATATCTTGAGGAGGCCAGCTTATGATTTTTTAAAAATTATTTTTTAATTTCTTATATTTTTGAAAAGACACGTGTCCCCTATAATCGGACATGCAACCCCTATACAAGGAGACATTATTATTTACTTTGACACCACCAAAGCGTGACCAATCTCCACTTGAGCACTTGACAAATAACTGCGGTTTATTAACTTCTATTTGCCGTACATTAAGATATGTCTAATGTTGAGATTGTTTGAGTCTATTAATGCTTGATAGCCTGGAATTTGCAACAGTCTTTCTCTCGGCGAGTGTATTACATCATGTAATGTATTGTCCTTTCTATGTGGCCGTTACACTTTTCGACTTTATGAATTGGGGAGAACAGTTAACTACTTTAATATATGGAAGCTGAACTTGTAAACCTTTTAATGGTAATAAGCCTGCTCCTTTCACCCAAGTTACATAATGTTCTTACTTGGAGAGTGGATTTGAGAAGATAGAAAAAGAAGCAGAATACCCTCTCTGTTTTCTGAGGGTTTTTTGTAAGAATTTTCATTATTGTGCCTGTTCATGTCATTCTTTTAAATGCTTCTTAATGTGTGCAGGCTTGAGAAAGAATCTGGATTCTTTTTCAATATGAAGTACTTTGAGGAAAAAGTGCAGGCTGGTGAGTGGGAAGAGGTTGAGAAGTATTTATCGGGGTTTACCAAAGTTGATGATAATAGATACTCAATGAAAATATTCTTTGAAATTAGGAAACAGAAATATCTGGAAGCACTTGATCGGTATGTGGAACTTAATATTTTTTTTAGTTTTTATAAATGCATTTGTGCTTGTTGTAACACTACACATGTGTTGTCTATGGTGTTTTTCAAAATTTTAGGCAAGACAAGGCAAAGGCTGTTGAGATATTAGCTGGTGATTTAAAAATGTTCTCCACCTTCAATGAGGAGCTGTACAAAGAAATAACGCAGTTATTAACTCTTAATAATTTCAGGTAATATCTATAATATATATAATCTAATTGAATACATTGTTTGTCACTGCCTTCTCTTGACTGTTAGGTGGATGAGATTGTACATGTGATGATGTGATTCATGAATCTTTGATTCAATTCGTGACTAGAACTAATTAAGTGTTAAGCTTGACAATGGAGTGGTATTTTGTTTCACATAACAGGGAGAATGAGCAGCTGTCCAAGTACGGCGACACCAAAACTGCTCGAAGCATTATGCTGATAGAGCTGAAAAAACTCATAGAGGCAAATCCTCTTTTCCGTGATAAGCTTATCTTCCCCACCCTTAAGTCATCAAGACTGAGAACTTTAATCAATCAAAGGTATGTATGATTATTTTTTATTCGGTAAATGATCAGAATTTGGAGGTTTTCCCATTCCTTTTTTAATTGATTCTTGTTATTTGAACTTTTAGTTTGTTTTGTGACTTATTTTCTTATCAGCGAATTTATATCTGCACCCTATCAATGCAGTCTAAACTGGCAGCACCAGCTCTGCAAAAATCCAAGACCAAATCCAGATATTAAGACTTTATTCACAGATCACACATGTGCACCTCCTAATGGTCCTCTGGCACCTACACCTGTCAATCTTCCAATTGCTGCAGTTGCAAAGCCCGCTGCTTATACTTCTCTTGGAGCTCATGGTGTACGATGCCTTTCATATCCAGCAACTGATTATCTTGATTTTTAGTTGATAGATCGATACTATAATTGTTACCATGTTGATTAACTAATAATTCGAAACTTTAAATTGTGTAGCCCTTCCCACCGGCTGCTGCAACGGCCAATGCTAATGCTTTGGCTGGTTGGATGGCCAATGCCTCAGCTTCATCATCTGTCCAAGCAGCTGTTGTCACGGCATCAACCATACCTGTCCCACAGAGTCAAGGTTAAGATTGTAGAAACCCTATTATTTTCAGTAAAACTGGCTGCACTATTTTTTTATGATATTTACATGCCATGCACTCTAGTTTTTTACACCTTTTTTAAAAGGGCATATAATCATTGGTGTCTTGGCTGTTAAAATTTCGAATAAAATATCACTTGTTCAATAGTTTCACTATGTGGATGCCCTGACTTAAAAATCCACATTTCTTTAACAGTGTCTATCTTGAAACGTCCTAGAACACCTCCTGCAACTTCTGGCGTGGTTGATTATCAGAATGCTGATCATGAACCGCTAATGAAAAGGCTTCGTCCTGGTCATTCTGTAGAGGAGGTAACTTTGAAGAATTTCTGTTCAATTTAGTTGTGTCTAGCATACTTTATGAGGCCAAATATTTTTGTTACGTTTTTACTTTTTAATGGCTCATGACTGATTTCAGTGTCGTTCATTTATATAATTTAAGGTTTCTTATCCCTTGGCTCGACAAGCCTCTTGGTCACTGGATGATCTGCCAAGAACTGTGACTATGACATTGCATCAAGGGTCCTCCGTGAAAAGCATGGATTTTCATCCTTCTCATCATACCTTACTTCTTGGTATCATAACTTCATTATGTCTATATATTGGTTGTCAAAATACCGACAAAAGCATAATTTAAATTCTTTTTATTCTAATGATATATATATTTCCATTGAGTAGTTGGTTCAAGCAATGGAGAAATTACCCTCTGGGAACTCAGTTTGCGAGAAAAGTTGGTCTCGAAGCCATTCAAAATATGGGATGTGTCTGCATGTTCATTAGCATTTCAGGTTTCTTACAGTGCAATATTTGTATATGTAGTACCCTTGGTTATCAGTCTGACCTATCATTGCCAGTATATTATTTTTCTTGGCCATTAGTGTTGCTGCTTGAGAATTCAAAACCATTGTAATTAAAGTTGAGAATATTTTTCAGGCTGCTGCAGTGAAGGATGCACCTATTTCTGTCAGTCGCGTCACATGGAGCCCTGATGGAAGTTTTGTAGGTATGATACTTTATGTTTCTGAAAACATTTTGAAGCTGTCAGTAAATATCTAACTGGTTGCTTTTCTGTAGGTATTGCTTTTACCAAACATTTGATTCACCTGTATGGTTACACTGGATCAAACGAGCTAACCCAGCGTATAGAGGTGATATTTTTTTCATAAAAAATAGCTAAAAAGTTTGCTTGCAGTTTAATTTACATTTTCTTTTTAAACAGGTTGATGCTCATGTTGGGGGTGTGAATGACTTGGCATTTGCTCATCCAAACAAACAGCTGTGTATTGTGACTTGTGGGGATGATAAGTTGATAAAGGTTCACAAAGTTTACTCGTTGCAATTTTTGTATTGTGCGAAAATTATCACTTTTTTCTGATTAAACTCTTTATAGGTATGGGATTTAAATGGACGCAAACTGTTCACCTTTGAGGGGCACGAGGCACCTGTATATTCCATCTGTCCCCATCACAAAGAGAGCATTCAGGTAAAAAGTAGACATCGTTATGGAGGCATCTATAATATTTAATGTTTATACTTTGGAACGTTTTCTGCTGTATACCGCTTGCTATAATTTTATCCTTAGTCTATTTCAGTTTTACGATATGTGTAGTTATTTTGCATTAAACATATGAACTTATAAAAAGCATCTTTCATTTATTGCAGTCTTAAAAAATTACAGCCCTTTTTCTATTACACGCATATATTGGCCCCATTGGATGAGAATATGTATTGATTTAACTTCTTGCAATTTGTATATATGTACACATATATACTCTCTAAATGTTGATTATGTAATTTTGCAGTTCATATTTTCAACTGCCATTGATGGGAAAATAAAGGCATGGTTATACGACAACATGGGTTCTAGGGTTGACTATGATGCTCCTGGCCACTGGTGCACTACAATGCTTTATAGTGCTGATGGAACTAGGTAAGCTGGATCTTGATGAGGGTATATATTCCTCCAAGTGTGATGCTCAATGGATACCTATGATGTATTATATTGAAGTTTCCTATGATGTCTTTCAAATTTATTTCTCCATCTTTCTCCAGGTTATTTTCTTGTGGGACAAGTGAAGATGGAGAGTCTTTCCTTGTTGAATGGAATGAAAGCGAAGGAGCCATCAAGAGAACATACAATGGGTTTAGAAAAAAATCTGCTGGTGTTGTGCAGTTCGACACTACCCAAAACCGCTTTTTGGCTGCAGGTGAAGATGGTCAAGTTAAGTTTTGGGACATGGACAATGTTAATCTTGTTATAAGCACTGATGCCAATGGTGGATTACAGGTTGGTATATATGGTTAATTAATTTTATGTCTTGTGGAATATGACACTCAATAAAATATCCTGTGCATATGAATTTGTTTAGAGCCTTCCACGCTTGAGATTCAACAAGGAAGGAAATATTCTGGCGGTTACTACCGTGGACAATGGATTCAAGATACTTGCTAATGCTTCTGGCCTTAGATCTTTAAGAACTATTGAAACTCCCGGATTTGAAACATTGAGGTCATCCCTTGAATCAAATGCAATTAAGGTAGTGATACAGTTTATTTTTTGCTTGAACACCGATGTTTAGATCTAAATATGTACGTGTTACCGTCTACTTTATTTGTGCCATGTAGGTATCTGGTTCTTCTACTGTTAATGTTAGTCCTGTCAACTGTAAAGTGGAGAGAAGCTCCCCTGTCAGGCCTTCTCCAATTCTTGTATGAATCTAACCCTGTGAATTTAATAATCATTAATTCATTATTATAATGTTAGAACAATGACATTGATAGTTGTTTCATTTCAGTACACACACTCTAGCATGTGGGCTATAGTTTAGTATTTTTATTCTTATAGTATGCTCAAATCAACAACAATACATTACCCATGTAAGCAATGGAGGACCACCTTTTGGATCTATTACTTGACACTTTTTGAAAAACATGTTCTATTTTTGTGGTACCATTAGATCCAAAAGGCATACGCCAATCTGTTTTACTTATAATTTGGCTATTGTATTCCTCTGGAATAAATTAGCCAATTGTTATTTATACCTTCTCTAAGTTGCATGTATTGGGAATTATTTACTGCATCTTAATACTTGTTTGCACAAGTATTGATTTTGGCCTTTTCAATAAAGAATGGAGTTGATCCCATGGGCCGAAGTGTGGAGAAACCAAGAGCTGTGGAAGATGTAGTAGATAGAGCTACTAAACCATGGCAACTATCTGAAATTCTGGATCCTGTCCAATGTCGATCAGTTACCATGCCTGAAAGCACAGATTCATCCAGCAAGGTGTGTTACCATTTCTTTGTATGAGATTGCCATTATTCTATGGCTAACTGTGTTCTGTACACTGTTTTAATAATCTGATCCATGCATAGGTTGTTAGACTTTTATATACAAACTCTGGCGTTGGTATTTTAGCACTTGGTTCAAATGGTACCCAGAAGCTTTGGAAATGGGCTCGCAATGAACAGAATCCTACTGGGAAGGTAGTCTTAAGCAATAATTAATTTGCATTTTTTTCCCTTCAGTTTTTTGTTTTCTCTGTTCTTTCCGTTTGTTTGTTCCTTTCACTAGAGAACATGAATTCTGATGTTAATATGATTACAGGCTACAGCCAATGTTGTTCCACAGCATTGGCAACCCAACAGTGGTCTCCTTATGACTAATGATATATCGGGTGTCAACCTTGAAGAAGCAGTCCCTTGCATTGCACTCTCAAAAAATGACTCGTACGTTTTGTCTGCTTGTGGTGGAAAGGTTTCCCTATTTAACATGATGACATTCAAGGTGTGTGTCCTCCGGATGTACAATTCCTATATTCCATTCATTTGTTTAGTTTACCGATTACTTCACTTTTTTAATAGGTAATGACAACATTCATGCCACCACCTCCTGCTTCTACCTTCCTAGCTTTCCATCCCCAGGATAACAACATTATCGCCATTGGGATGGAGGATTCAACCATTCATATATATAATGTCAGAGTGGATGAGGTGATTACTATCTTTGACTAGTTTTCTTGTTTTGATACTTACACTATTATTTCTAATAATCTCACGCCACTCTTTTCCCTTTTTGGTGTATGTTCCAGGTGAAATCAAAATTGAAGGGTCACCAGAAGCGTATTACTGGTTTAGCTTTTTCAACCAATCTTAACATACTGGTTTCATCTGGTGCTGATGCTCAAGTAAGCCTTTTAACTGTTTGCCACTCATACAACATTCAACGTGGCACGGAAAACCTTTCAAAGTGGATTTCTCGTGCAAGTATTTTGCTGGCTGGCTACACTTAATAACTTTGGTTTTTTTTTTTTTTTTTTTTTTTTTTTTTTTTTTTGGGTTTTGGTTTTTTTTTTTTTTTTTTTTTTTTTTTTTTTTTTTTTTTTATTTTTTTTTTTTTTTTTTTTTTTTTTTGTTCTTTTCTTTTGGGAGCTAGAGTTTACGTACCTGTGTTTTAGTTGTATTTGTGCCTCTTGCAATTTTTTATGCTCAATTTTTTTTCTTTTTGGGTTTTAAGAAGTTCAATTATTTTGTACAGCTTTGTGTATGGAGCATTGATACATGGGAGAAAAGAAAATCAATTCCAATACAACTACCCGCAGGAAAGTCACCTGTGGGTGATACGAGAGTACAGTTCCATTCTGATCAACTTCGTTTATTGGTAGTTCACGAGACTCAGTTGGCAATATATGATGCTTCTAAGATGGAACGCATTCGGCAGGTATGAAATTTCTTCCAGTATTGATGAAGCTGCTGATTGCTGACAAAATTAAAAATTAGATGCTCATAAATTCCTTTGCTGCAGTGGGTTCCCCAAGATGTTCTGCATGCCCCAATATCACATGCAGCTTATTCCTGCAACAGTCAGTTAATTTATGCTACATTTTGTGATGCCAACATTGGTGTGTTTGATGCTGATAGCTTGAGGCTCAGATGTCGTATCGCACCGTCAATATGCTTGTCACCGGCAGCTTTAAATGGGTAGGTTTCAGATAAATAAATTGAACTCAATTTAGTCTTTATTATATTAAAGTGACTAACACATTCTTCTCAACACTATTATGGGTAGATTTCCTGTCTGTTCCACTAAATCACCTACTCAACATTTTATTCAGTGACTCCCACATTTACCTCACCTAATAATAAACAATATATATTGCCCAACATTTTTCATGTCATAAATAATATGTATGTATGTATGTATTTATTTTGCCTAACATTTTCTCCTGTAGTTGCGCAGTAAAATTATGCTTAGTCATTTAATACAACAAAGTCGTTGCTGTTTCAATTATGGATATTAAAATGGTTTAGGATTAAAATCATCAACACTATGAATTTTTAACCAAAAAAAAATCCTTCCTCAGAAACGGGTGCATGGTGATTTTTTATTCGCATTTGCAAAATTCGAGGTTAGGAGCTTGATCCTTGTGTATTATTGCAGAAGTTCATCTTTGTATCCTCTTGTGGTTGCGGCTCATCCACTAGAACCTAATCAGTTTGCTGTTGGGTTGACGGATGGATCTGTGAAAGTGATAGAACCAAGTGAATCAGAGGGTAAGTGGGGATCCTCCCCACCTATGGACAATGGAATATTGAATGGTAGAACAGCATCATCGTCTACAACAAGCAACCACACTGCTGATCAGGCTCAAAGATGAGGTCAATTGTATTATACTAGTATAGTTCTTTTCATCTGTAATTTTATCATCTTAGAAGTTTAGATTTTGATTCACCAATATGTCTCGTCAATATCAGGTCAGAATTCGACATAAAATGCTAAATGCTTAGATGTACTCTGTTGTATACCTTAATTTATTCTAGTTAACTCAATTTTATTGTTTATATATAGTTGTAATGTTCTTGTTGTTGCTTACAAGCGTATCAGTCAAATTTTCCTTTCCGTGTGACACTCCGTATAAAATCAATTGTCAATTTATCATTACTGGAATTAGGAAAGGTCGTAGAAAATTTCATCCCCATATTAATGAATACCATATTCACTATTTCTAATTACTTTTTGTGTGGATTTCGTTGCCTCTATTTGCAAACATTTTTATTTTGAGATGGATTTGCCCTTCTCTATTTGAGAATATAAAGTTTACTGCAATCTTTAAAATACACATAAAAAATATATGTTGACAGCATTTTACTTGGCCATCATAAATAAAATATTTTTGTGGGCATTGTTTGAGTTTATTGCAATTTTGACCAGAAATTTTGTAAGTAATACCTGATTTTTTAAATAGATTATACGGATGTGTATTGATCTTCTCCCTATATTTATTCCTGTGTTTTTATCAACATATTTGTTTTCCTTTTAAACGAGTAAAATATTTAACTAATCTAAAACACTTATATTTACTATTCACTTTTGTCTTTAATTTTGTTTCATGTAATAAAATTTATTTTTTGTCATAATTTTTTATTTTCTCTCACTTATTATTCAGTTGCTTAATATTCACAAAGTTTAGTTAAATTTATTAGATACTTTTTTTCTAATCACAATTTTAATTGTATATTTTTTTATTTTTTTCAAATGATGTATTAGATGTCACCAAAAGCAAACTTTTATTTTATTGAATCAAATAGCTTTGATCGTAAGTTTGATTGTTTCTTCCTTCTTTTTTAAAAAAATTCTTTTACATGAGAATATCTCAAATTCAAGTGTTTAGTTGCATAAACATTGAATGTACTCATTTGATATCGAATCGTGTTTTTTTCCTTTACATGATTTTTATTTTTTAAAACTATTTAATTAAAATTGAAACAATAAAGATGTAGATATGAGTGTTGGTACAAACGAGAATGACAATGAGATAAAAAAATTTATATCTATTGAATACGAAAATATGGATGAAGATCAATTTTAATTTTGAGAATAGAGATGAAGATGATTTTTTATTTTCAAAGATGAGATAATCAAACACGTAATTGTTATTGTAAGTCTAATAACATGTTCAGAAGTAGTCATATTTGGCAGTTTGTATTATTTCCTTAAACTATTTATTCATTATTGATCAATTACGAAAATAATTGAATTAAATATATTTATTTAATTTTATGAATAACCTGTTTTTGAAAATTGGATGAATCCTCACATCAATATTTAATAAATTAAAAAAATTAACTAATTTTTTGTAATAAAATGTTTTTTTTAAATTTATCTTCTTTGGAAAAATTTTAAAAATACATATTTAAGATTTGTTTTTCAAACATTTTGAATTAAAAAATATATTTTAGATTTTTCAAAAGGTATACCAGACTCTCATGTACAGGTTAATATAATATACATTACATTATCAGGATCTTTCAGAGGAAGATGATGTTTTTAAACCTATACACAAGTCAAGATGATATCAATATGCTATATCCAATACTTGTTGGCTATCTAAAAGAGAATAATAAACCTAATCATAATTAATCATAAAACTATTTGTATTATTGAAATTAACCTAAAAAGTAATAATAATTCAAGTCCACTATAAATAATGCATGTAATTATTTATAAATACTAGAGTTTCAAGGTGTCTTTTGAAAACTTAGATAGAAACCAAATCTACTCAAAGCCAAGATCCAAAGTCGAAAACTAGTGTGATAAAAACTCCTTTATTCATTAAGTTATTATTAGAGTATAATTTTTTATTTATAATAACATTTTACAAAATGGAAAGGTTCAATATTTTGCTTCCTTTGCTATCCCGTCCTGTTTAATTTAATTTCTTGAATTAAAGTTCTATTTTATAAATTAATAAGACATTCGCCAATTATTAATAAAAAGCAAAAATATCGAAGAAATATTAGCGCACAGAAAAACTGAAGGGGCATTCCGAGAATTGAACTCGGGACCTCTCGCACCCTAAGCGAGAATCATACCACTAGACCAAATGCCCAAACATGCAACTTTTTCTCATGTTTTACTATACTAATAATTTTAAATAAAAATAAATTATTTTGAATGAAATTATAAAAATATACTCCTCCATGCCATCAATCTCTCTTGGTCCTGGACCTGATCCTGAAAAGGGTTAGGGTTAGGGTTTCTGCTATTGAATTCCAGCGACGGTTCATTTGTGCATAATCGATGGCGAATCGCACGGATCCAGCAGCGAAGAGTATAAGAGGGACGAACCCTCAGAACCTCGTGGAGAAGATTCTCCGATCAAAGATCTATCAGAACACATACTGGAAGGAGCAATGCTTCGGGTTAACGGCGGAGACTTTGGTGGACAAGGCCATGGAGATCGACCATCTCGGCGGAACTTACGGCGGAAACCGCAAACCTACGCCTTTCATGTGCCTCGTCATGAAGATGCTCCAGATTCAGCCGGAGAAAGAAATCGTCATCGAGTTCATCAAGAACGAGGATTACAAATACGTTAGGATACTCGGCGCGTTTTACTTGCGTCTTACTGGATCGGACATTGACGTCTACCGCTACCTCGAACCCTTGTACAATGACTATCGCAAACTCCGGCGAAAGTTAGCTGACGGACGTGGGTTTCATGTCAATTATTGTTCGTTTATTCTCTGTTGATTTTATTAATTACTAGCTCGTTTGTGAAACTAAAGTGTTGCTCTTGGTTTGCAGAGTTTACTTTGACGCATGTGGATGAGGTCATCGATGAACTTCTCACAAAAGATTATTCCTGTGACATTGCTTTGCCTCGCGTCAAGAAAAGGTATCTTCTAGGTTTCTCTTCTTTCTCTTTTATAATGTTTCTACGCTTTATTTGCAATTGAGCTTTGAGCACATTTCCGTCGTTTTTTGTTGTGTATAAAAATGGTCTTTATGATGATATCTTTTAGTTATAATTTTTTGGGACTGTGAAATTAATAGAGATTACAGGAGTTTTTTGCGGTGTTAAGATGTGTAGTTCTGGTCTTCTGTTTGCTATAGGTGGACTCTTGAATCTTTGAATTCACTGGAGCCAAGACGAAGTGCACTGGAAGAAGATTTTGAGGAGGAAGAAGAGAAAGAGGATAATGACCAGCCTGTTGACGAGATTGAAGATAGGGCCTATGAGAAGGTACTTCCCTTTCTTTTTTCTCAATCAGGAGATATATTCTTCACTCTTAATTTTTTAATGTTAAATAAATGTAAGTAGTTACTATGTTTTGATATAATTATTGAATGATTTGTAGGATTATTATCGTGGGCGAAGCCCAACAAGGGAAAGAGATAGGGACAGAAGGCGTGATAGTCATAGATACAGGTACTGTTCTGTCTTTCCGACTGTTTTGCGTGGATTAATGTAGATGTGTGTCTTGTCATTGAAAAAGCTTTTCTGGTACCTTCAATTTGCATTTTGTTTTTTCATCAACTTTTTTGGGTAGTGTAGGGCGTATCAGGGCTGCTGCGTCTAAAGACTCAAATGAATTAAAATTTTCGTAAGTAACGTGATTCTAGGAAAAATTTGAGCTATTTTTTACAACAAAGGAATAGATTATGCTGGAAGCTGTTCTTGAATTTGTGCAAGGTTACACTTCTATTTCCACTATGGCATTCAGAGCTATCTGTGGTATACAACTGCTTCCTATAGTAAGATTCAATGATCCTGCCAGGTTTCTCTGCACTGACAGTGTGCAGTTGAGAAGTATGATGGGTCAAACAGTTATGTTGCATGGGTTGATGGTTCTCCACAAATATTATCTTATATATTGAAGAGTTTAGTTTACTCTTTAATGTTTATTGAATCATCTTTTCATTTTTAACTGGAAAAATGTTAGTTTTCTTGATTGTCAAATTGGTTATTACAGCTAATCGCTTCCACACCTTTGATATGTTGTCCTCGTATGCTTTGCCTTTTCACTATGAAACTACTATTGAATATCTATAAGAGATTCCTCTAGAAAGAACATCAGCTGAAGCTCTATCGTTGCTCCATCAATCTTTGAGCTTTATGAAAATGTCACGGGTTAATCTGTCTTTGTCTTCAGCATGTTAGTTTGGGATCCCAATCCCATCCATCCACGTGTGAATGAGCTATTGGAAACTGAATTGCGTGCAAGTTTTTTGATGTGGAAGCATTATGTTATGAGGTGGTAATTATACTGTCATTAAGAACCCATGACATGTGAGCATTCTTTTGAGTGGGGGCGGTTTAATTGCTGGTCGTAGTTAAAGCACAGGTTAATACACATTTTGGTATTTCACGTTCTTAGTTTCTTAAAGCTGTCATGTGCCTTCAAATTTTACACAGATCATTAAAGTACATTATGTTGGTTATCTGATATCTGTTTCCCCTTTTTGATCTTATAATGAAGTACTGAATTTTCATTAAGTATAAAATGGACGTGTTTTGTCAATTGTGATTTTTGGCTCATCGAAGGATCACGTTTTGATTGGTTTCGGATTTTGTTTCATAGGGACCGTGACTATGACAGAGACTATGATAGAGACTATGATCGAGAGCATGACCGGGAGAGGGGACGAGGCCGAGATAGAGAGAGGGACAGAGATAGGGAGAGGGACAGGGATCGATATCGTCTAAGGGATGAAAAAGATTATGGTCGTGAGAGAGAGGGTAGGGAGCGGGAGAGAAGAGAGAGGGATCGTGACCGTGGAAGGCGAAGGAGCCACTCAAGGAGTCGAAGTAGGAGTAGGGATCGCAAGGAACATGATGGTGGTGACTACAGAAAGAGACATGCTAGAAGTAGTGTAAGCCCCAGAAGACACGGAGATGGAATTGAGGATGGTGAGCCAAAGAAGAAGAAGGAGAAGAGAGAAAAGAAAGAAAAGAAGGATGATGGAACTGACCACCCTGATCCGGAGATTGCAGAAGCGAACAAACTCCGAGCAGCCCTGGGTTTGAAACCACTGAAGGTCTGATCTGGGCTGTGTGACATATATATTTGGTATGTGGGTATGTAAACACTGCAGATCCAAAAACAAAAGGTGGTAAATGCCATGTTACCTTGTGGCTCTACATGCTGCTTGCCTTCTGTGTACAACCCTGAGGAGCATTTATCGAGTCAAAATGACCAGTTTGGTACTTACGTGTATTTGTGCTGCTGCGCCAGCTCGAACTTATACATGTCCATAGCATGATTTTGATTGTTTTTATTTTAATGAGACCATGTCCAGAGCTTCCGGTGTGAAATATTCACTATAGAAACTTTTAGCAGCCTTGTCTTAATCAAATTTATGGATTAAATACCGCTGGCATTCATTTGTGGATTTTGGGGAAAATTTTAAATTTCGGGTGATTTAATAGTGTAAAACATATGAAATAAAGAATTTTAAGTGCCCTTTCATATTGCAATGGAAAAATTACTATTTAAATTCTAACTCCCTACGTAAGTTGTTACGGGCATGGCTTCGGTGTATTGCTAATTCTTTGACAACAAGGCATTGATCTTTATTGACAAAATGAAAACTGCAACGTTTCTTTGCACAGGATAAAGAAAGAAGGATAAAATTGCAATAACGAATGGAGAACTATGTACAAAAGAAGACATTCTTAAGGTCATAACGAAGAAAAAAAAAAACCACTACGATATATCTCTAAAGGTTATATGAAAAGAAAAATAGAAAAGAGCAGCTGAGGTGGGGATCAGGGATGGGGTAGTGCCCTTGTCCAGGAATCACTATACATCTCTCTGTAACCTGGCGAACTCAACGGCCTGCATCTCCCTCCCATCAGAATCCTCTTCTTCCATAGTTCTCTATCTTCATTTTCATCAGCAGCAGCGTCTTCTTCAAACTGCTTTGTCGCTTTCTTCTTAAGCTGAAACTTTGTCAACTTCAACTTAAGGCCAAAGAGCAGTATTTTGGAAGGAATCCTGAACGAGCGGCGTAAGCTTAATTTCTTCTTCGATTTACCATTCTCATCACTACTAAATCTGGCTCTCATGAAATTCTTCCATCCTTTCTTCTTGTATAGAAAACTCAACAAAGGAAGCTTCATTTTCACATCTTGCCTCTCCTTGCTGTTCTGCTTTCCTTCACCTGATCCATCACTCTCCTCCAGTGCAAGAAGCTGAGAAAATGCAACTTCAACTGGTTCGTCCCCACATGATGCCTTTCCATTTATACCTGAGTCAGCAAACGGCTCTTTTCTCTTCACTTTGGAAGCATGCTTTCCATGTGAGCCCTTGTTTGCAAGCATACAAGAGAATGCCGACCCAACTGATTTCCTGGAGAATTGACTTCCACACGTAAACCTTGCACCGCCGTCATCGCTGTCATCAGCACTAGCATTGGCTTTGTCTTTTACAATAGAGTGAAACTTCCTCTGCATTTTGTTGACCTCAAATCTTAATCTCTAACTGCAAGGAGTGAAGTAGGAGATGGCAGTTACAGGTTTAATCAACCTAAAATACACATTTGGAGTGTAGCACTGATAATGTGGGGTTAGTGGGTGCCAAAATTTAACAGTAATCGTGGGAGCGGGAAAGTTCGTGCGGCTGGTCACATTTTAACCATGCCTCAGCCCTTTTTTTTCTTTTTTTTTTTTTCTACAAAACAGGTAATTATTTTTTTCCTCAAATATCTGGGATTTGTATTTCTACTTTTATCATTAAATAAATAAATGCATTTTGATCAAATATATTGCTCTGACAATTTTGTTCATAGTAATCTTAGATGACCATAATATATTGCATGTGAATAACTTATGATAAAATATATATCAAGGAACAGAAAAAAAAATAGACTTTTTTTGTAAAAGTAATAAATTTATAAATATTTTGTGAAAAAAACACATTTACTTCAATAAAATAATTTGAAAAAAAGAAATAGTCAGCATAAGTTTCCTTTATTTAATCACCATCCCTAAAATTATGTAACAAGTTTTTTCGTTGTATTTAAAATCATTTACTTTAGTTGATACACATACCAATTATTTCCTTTTAGTTTCTATATATACTAATTTTATTTTCTTTTGGTTTCTACCATGTTAATTTTTAAAGATTAAGACCGGTTCTAATGGAACTGTTCTTAGATGTTGATTTAAGTTAACCAAAATGACAAATTTGAAAGGAGAGGATACTTTAACTATTAACATTGTAACTATAAGGCCTATTATAAAATAAGGTTAAACATTTGTTTCAGCAATCTCACTATTCCAGAGTAGATTTGTGGGTAAAGTGTTCAAATTTATAAGACATTATAAAGCTTACAAAACAAAAATAAATGAATTTATATAACAGATGTTTTCAAAGAGATTAAAAATAACAAAATGTATTATAAGATCTATAAATAGATGACTTTTAAGTATAAAAAAAAATTAACACAACATAATGATGATTTAACAACCCTTATATGTGGGCCAGGCCCATATAGAGTGAGCCCAATAGCGTAAACCCACAAGGTGGTTTACAGCAAGGGAGTATTTGGTTAAACCCTTGCAGAGGTTCACCTTAGAAGGTTGTTGCGGGAAATGAATTCTGTGGCGGTGAGACTTGCCAGGCATCTCCGAGTGTCTGCTTTCACCTCACCTTCACAGGGTGCGTTTCTTTCTATTGTCTAAAATAGGGTCTCGCTGGTTATATATTTTGTTCAATGAATAATTTCGTCGAACACTTGGTAGTTAAGATTATATTCATTGTCGTGTGTATGCATAGCAAGATGTGTGATGCTTAGCTGTAGCTTTGTTGGTAAATAAATCAGGTGGTGTGTCGAGAAGCGGAACCTTATGGTACTCGACGACGTCTCCATCTGGAGATGAAGATGATCAGCCTTCACATGATAATGGTGAACCAAAGAACGTAGAATTAGATGAAGGATTTGATGATCTTGTTGGTGGAAGGCCCGAGCTAGAACTGCAAGGTGTGGATCCCAAGAGGGGTTGGGGGTTTCGTGGTGTGCACAAGGTACTAGATGTTGTTAATTGATGAATTATTGTTATTAACATCTCTAGGATGGAATTTTGATTTGGTAATGTCAGAAAACTTATATGTGAACTCAATTTATGACTGAGTAAAAGTTTTTGCAATACAAGGATTTAAGAGGGGTTTAGTTTTTATTTATTTATTTATTATCATAGCGAGTGGTTTTACAAGTTTATATGAATTGAATTTGTTCTAGACAATGGTAATGCTGGAGCCAATAGAGCGACATCACTACACAGCTTGAGACTATAAACAGAAGAAAGCTTAAAGAACAAGATTTATGTTTGCTGATATTCTTAAGCTTAAAACGACAATTTATGTAATATTTGTATGTTGCACCTGACAAATAATTTGACCAACGTGGTAGTCATTTTAAGCAGGCAATTCTTTGTGGCAAAGTTGGCCAGGCCCCTGTACAGAAGATATTGAGGAATGGTAGAAGTGTGACCATCTTTTCAGTTGGCACAGGGGGCTTGTTTGACCAGAGAATTGGCTCAAAGGATTTGCCAAAGCCTGCTCAATGGCATCGGGTCGCAGTGCATAATGAAATGCTGGGGGCCTATGCAGTACAGAAACTCTTTAAAAAGTAATTATTTGTGCAAGAGAATGTTTTATTTTAATTGTGTAAATGTTCCAGACTAATTCTTGAAGTTTTAATGCAGCTGTTCAGTCTATATTGAAGGTGACATTGAGACTAGAGTTTATAATGATAGCATCAATGGTGAAGTTAAAAGCATTCCAGAGATATGTGTTCGTCGTGATGGTATGGTGACTGATGTAAATTTTTTTCCTCATAGATTTTCTGAAAGACAAACTGACATTAAGTTCTCTCTTGTGGACATTGGACCTTAATGTAGTTTCCTGTTATGTTACCTTAATGCCTCCTACTGGGTTAGAAATGTTGAGAACATTTATGTGTGCTCTAACCTGCTCCTAAGGGATATTAAATTTTAGTTCAATTTAATAGCCAAAGGTTTTTCTCTTTTTCTTCTTGGGAAAAGGGTGGTTACTATCCAAAACTTAAGCTGAACCCAATTTGGACGAGCTGCTTGTCATCAATGTTAACCTAATCATTGTAGAACCATTGTTCCCTTAATTGGTGGACAAAATGCTTTATTGTTTTCTCTTTTGAGAGCCCCAATATGTTTTCTTTGCATGGAACGGAAGATTTTATCTTTGTTTAAAAGGAGACAGCGAGCAGTGCATTTTTCTTTTTGCTTTTAGTGTTAAAGGATTCTGAACTCACTGAAATTGATGTTTCTGTTTTTTCTTGGTTCTTAAATTTCAAACTTGTTGACATATGGTCACTTTCTATGTTATCTCTGTAGGGAGAATTCGCCTCATCAAGAGCGGAGAGAGCATTGACAAAACTTCCTTGGATGAATTGCGTAAGTTCTCTTAACTATAGATGCAAAAACTGATATGTTGTAAGTAGTTGTTTCTTCTACACAATTGGTAACCATTTTCAGGAGTTGATTACGTGGGTTATGACTAGGTTAAATGAGTCTAGCTATTAGTCAACTATTCAAGTTCAACTCGTTAAATGCTCAATGAAGCTTTGTTTGGTTTTGTTAATGAAATAAACAATCTTAAGCTTGAGAGTGAATTCAATTATTAGAAGACAAAGTCGACATTGACAACATGTGAATAACTTGTTTGTTTTAATTGATGATGCAGATTTTACTAGCCTTCATTATTTTTATATTCATTATGGAAATCAGCTGAATTTTGTTGAGCATTAATATTAGATTTTGAAGATTTGTTTTTGCAAGTTTGGAATCTTTTATTTAATGGATTATGAAATTGTACTAGTCTATAATATGTTTGAATTCCGTGCCACATCTTCAGCATATGTTTGTATTTGTAGTTTATCATCTAATATTTAACATCTTTACTAAATACCAAATTGATAAAGTTGTAAAATAATTTAAGAAAAAAATCATAACGAAAAATCAGTTGTAAATAAAGCTAAGCAAGGCAATTTCAAACTTTATCTTTTTGTAAACAAGTTAAGCTCAAATTTGGTTAGATTTGTTCATGTAAATGACCCAAACTAGAATAACTATTTTTTTTTTCACAAGCCAAACTTGAACTTCAAATAAGTAGGATTGACTTGGCTCCGATTTACATCCGTAATCACAGCTAGGTTGCTTTTAACTTAACGTTTGTTTATTGACTGGCAGGTGAAGGGTTGTTTTAGAGTAAATCTGACCATCTAACGGAAGCATCTACTTCTGTAAGAATCGTAGCCTTCTGAAGCAGCATTTGTAATGAATGCTTTGGTTTGATTTTGTTTTATTTTTTTCCCAATATATTCTTTAGCATTCTGAATTTCAGTTTCCCATGGTTATTTTCTTATATATGGAGAGGTGTAGAAGAACATATTATGGTGTCCATTACTTGTAGTTTGGGTATGAATATTACTAATCCACTAAAAATTTGGAAATATATAGTTCTACTTAAAGTTTGCTATGTTTGAAATGACAGCCTATCACTTGTAATTATTTTCCAGACTATTACGGGTGATTCATGGTCGGCGAGAAAAAAAAACTGTTTAAATTTCGCCATTGGGATCTTAGAAATTTAGTACTTCGTTATTTCTTGAGTCTTATCTTCATGTTCCTGTGAAATGTATAGAAAAAATGGCATTAATCAAAGATTGAATTGCAAAAGATGTAACTAAATGGGATCGGAATTGAGCCCATGGATTTCTATCAATAAAACTGCTTCAGTTACCTTAGAATATTGCTAAACGCTCGAATTTTTATATTCGTAATACCCTAATTTTTCAGCACAGCAATATAAGTGGATATACTATCAAAATTCTATTACGAAGATGAGAATAAGATTATGAGTGATATTTCTTGCCACGGACTACGCATCCATTAAGGTTTGCAGAACTTGGCATTTCCACTACAAGTAGGTGTGAAAGCCAAAATAATGCATAACTAAGAATATAAGAAATTTCAGCATTTAGTACAGTATTGCTATTAAGAAATCATGATGTTTTCACACTGCTATATAATAGGATTCCCCTTCAATAAAGATATGAGACTACCAGAGAGTGGCAACCCTAGAGAATACATCAACAATTTTTTAGTTGTGTTTAAGCCATGTTAAGTTTTCTATTAACCAAATTGATGGTTCCAGACCTGCAGTGTAGGACAATATCGAATTCAGAACCGATGTACTTTCGTGAAACTCCGTCATAGCAAATACTAAAATGCTGGAAACAGGTTTGTTTGTTACCAAAACTCTGTCATACTTGTACCTAGACAATCCAGATCCTTTTTGTCCACAATTAAAACCTTGGTGTAGATTCTTACGTTAGACGAGTTATTTATAGGCAATAATGTATTCCTTCTAATATACTTTTTTTCATTGGTAATAGTAGAAGGGTGTTAGTTAAATACTTTTCCTAACGAGACTCCATTAAAATTGAATTTTACGTGATTTTATAATTCTAATAAATCTCATTTGATAGTAAAGTATATTAGAGAATGAATGAGCATCTCTAATAAATATAACGAAGTCTTATTTCAATTTGAGCGTGTTTCATCTTATCATATCATTTTTAAGATTTTCTTGTAATATACGTCTACAGTGTTGAATGTTTTACATTTTTCACGATAACAAAATATTAGTACAGTTAAAATTTTTGATATAACTATTATTACAATGAAAAATAATCACTATTACATGAAAAGTAAAATCATAAGAAACTATAAAAAAAATATTTTACTTTTTATTAGTTATTACAATTATATGATAAAAATACTTTCAATTTTTATTACAGTTGTTCATTATATGTAGATGATGGAAACTACAAAATTAGTCACTAAAGATATGCTAAGGTTAAAAAGAAGTAAAAAATGTGTAAAAAAGACAGTCACAAAAATCAATCTTTATTCTTAATTGTTATAGATAAGTAAATATTTTTTTAGTTTTAAGTTTCAATGTCTTATGTTTAAGATCTTCATGTTCTATGGAGGATTTAAGAGTCTGGGTAAGAGATGCTATAAGATATATTTTTTATGAAGATAATGTAGAACTATTTTCTAATTATATTACTGTGTTAGTGACTATATCTCTTAATTATATTAATGCATTCAAATTATATTAATTTAATGTTTACTTCTAATCCTTTAACCCATTATTAGTGTGTCATTTTGTATTAACACGGGACGTTTGGTAGGTGCCAAAATTGATTTTCACGTTTTTCTATAGGCATTTAATGCTTCTATGCTAAGGCTTACAGGCAGACAGTACATTGCTATTACTGCAATTTCAATATTAAAAATGAATTTTTTAAGGTCGTATTGATTTTTCACATTTATTGTCTCAAGTCAACATACGTTTCAATTTATCATTTATTGAAATGTGATTTAGTTCTTATAAATATTAATTAAATTATATTTTAATAATAACAAAACTGAATTACATTTTAATAATAACATGCAAAGTTTTATCCAAAATGAAAATAAATGTAAAGGATAAAAATTATTCTTAGAAACTTTATTTTAATTTATTTAAATTTACAATTAAATTGAATGCTTCGTACACTGAATAATCAAATTAACCATTCTGTCCATTTAAAGCTCGCGTTTACAGAAAGAGCCTAGCCTAACCTCTTAAGATATGGCTGAAATATCTACCTCAGAAAATTATTTTAAACACGATTACTGCAATATCCTTAATTAATAATAGGGTGAATTGCAAATTATCTGAAGCAGTATCAATTATTTTTATACAGACTTTTTAAAAAAAAAAAAAATGTTGAGCATCATCTGGTTGTTAACAGTCACACATGAAGACGTAGCAAATAGTTACAAAGAGATAACCATGAAATTGTCATTTAATTTTACATGCGGTTAGTACCAAACTGTTAGAAGTAATCTAATAGGCAACGTTGTTTGTTCTGTCAGTCCAACAGCAGAGCACACACCAAAAACAAACTTGCAACATCCTCCAATACACCTAATCTGGCTATCTCAACCTCATTCTTACACACCTTAGACAATCACCACCCAACTATGCAAGCATGCTCACACTGCCAGAGAAGAATTATACTAATATTTACTATGTTACTACAATACTGTATTACTATGCTGTTTCTGAGGGCCTGCTAGACCTTTTTCCTTCCATGGCATCTCTCTTCTTCTGACAGTTAGTGCAGAGGAGCGGACCTTCCCATGGCTTAGATACTGGAGAAAAAAAGGATCCAGTGTTCACTGATAAACCATCTACAGAGGGTTGATCTGCTTGGCAAACCGCACAGCGGAACATCCCAGAATTCGTCTTAGATGGAAAATCCTTACCCAATCTGCATTTTAGGAAAACAGACTCTAAGTATCACAGATACATGTATTGAGAAAAGAAACACTTTTGTTCTCACTTTCCACCACGTAGTTGACAAGGTAACGGACAGCATGCAAATATAAATTTAGTATTTACAGTCTGAGATACCTCTCTGTAAGCATAGCAGAACCCTCTTCAAATAATTCCTCCACAACACCTACAGCAGAAAGCTTATTGGTACTTCTGTTTGCAGAGTTTTGAGATTTCTTTCCAAATAAAAGGGAAGTTAGCACATTATGCTTCTTTGTTGGAATTGTTGGTAATACAGGTTGATCTGACGGAATAATATCTACAACGAGGCAAGTTGTATCATCCTTCAGCCCCCTTGACCTTAGAGCTTCCTGTTAAAAAAAAGTGAAAACAAGAACACAAAGCATTTAGAGTACAGAATATAATGGCACACCTATTCCTGAAAAAATAGTAAGATTTCCTAAATTAATCATCACCTTAACCACCAGCTTTGCAGCAAGCTCTGCAGGTAGACCCCGGCATGACTTGGCAGCCATATCAGAAGATAAAGCATCCCAAATGCCATCAGAAGCTATAATAAGTCTTCCACCTGCTTTTGAAAGCTGGCAAACCAAAATGATAGTTAGTATTGAAATACAGAATTAAACACATCCACATAAAAATGATCATCCATCAATAAACTAAGACTTTAAAATGAAACCAGCTAACCTTCACTTGCTTAACGTGTGGTATTGGCACAATAAATTCTCCGACATCCGTGTCACCAATTGATCTAGAAAGACACAATCCACCAGGCCAGCAGCGAAGAGGCCCCACCTATAAAATATATCAAGGAACCAAAATTGCTAGTTAAAAATTCACCGATTAGAAAGGAATATGAAGATTACAATATACCTCATTGCCTCCAAAAACGTTCAGTCTTCCTACTTCACCACCACTGGCAGTAATGCGTTCCCTCTCTTCTGCATTTTCTTCCAATCTGTGATCAACTGTCAAGAGAGAAACAACACCTCCCTGTGTATCTAATATGCAACGGGAATCCCCAACGGATGCAACAGTAACAGTCCATCCATCAATCAGAACAAATGTAGCTGTTGTTCCAGAAGTTTCCCCTGAAGGTGAAATTAAAAGGTTGGAAAAGTGCCCTTGGTGAACTTCAACAGGGATGCAAAGAAAATTCTGAAATGTACCTTTTTTCTGAAACTCTATGTCAGTTTTCACAAAAGCAACAACAAGAGCACGAGGCAGAGCTTGAAGCCACTCGTCCCTACTGATATCTTGGGGTATTGCACTCAAAACATTACTTAGTATGTTTTCCTTCGCAAAAATAGCAGCAGACATACCATTATGCCCATCAAAGATCTGCCAATCAAGAATTCCTTATGGATATCATAACCATTGTGGGAATAAATTGACGCTCCACTTGATCACTGAGAAAAATATAGGAGAAGAAAGAAAATATACATTTCAATTCTCATTTATTTACCAAACCTGAGAAACAAACATGTCTCCAGTGTGCATAACCGTATCACTGATTACCAATTCAGCCTTATGTTAGGCTATATTCTCATCTCTTATTGTTCAGATATCTATCCGAAACATTTCACCAAAAGCAAAAAGGACACTAATCATGTTAAGTAACAGAAAATGTAAACCAAGAAAATAAATAATACCGCAAAGACAGAAAAAAGTGTTGACGAATCCCCAGGAACTCTCTGGCAATCCGTCTTGATTAGAAAGTAATCTTCTCCTTTCTTTGCCAAGCCAGCTTGCCCATACTTCACAAAAGGCTTTTCAATTTTTCCATTTCTTAGCTCCCGACCAATCAGGGTTGCCAATGGGACAGGTGGCTGCTTCATATTAGATAATTCAGTCCTACTCATCTTAGTTCAAAACTAAACATTTCTGGAACCCCGGTGAAGAAATCCTAATCATCCACACAAATTCCAAAACAAGAATAAAAGCCAAAATAAGATTCATGATCAACAATGAAAAGAAATCCAAAAGACTCAATTATCTCAAGCAGATCTACATGCTTTTAGGATGTCAATAATACGACTTAGCAACACAATTCACACAAACAAGAGACAGCGATAGAGACCACACTATAATATAACACTGTTTATTTTCAAAGTAAGATCCATTTAGTATTTTAATTATAACTCCCCCTATTCAGTAAATACATGGAGCAAAGAATCTGGAACTTTATAACAGATCTTAGATAATTTGCATTTCACAATAAAACATTACAAAAAAACTTACTTTCGAAAACAAAACAAACCCATACAATTTAAAAAATTAGGAAGCAAATTGGCGATTACAATAGCTGCCAGAACCCATCAAATTTTTAAAATTGCTATTTGAGAATATGCTTGGCCACCTAACTAGGATGCTGCGTTTCAAAGGAACATAAAGTGAAATAGAAGATGGGAGTGGATATGTGGGAAAAGCAACACTCACAGGTTAAAAGTGGAGATGGAAGATTCAGCATTTGGAGGAAAATATCATAAACCCTAGTAGCTGTGAGTGAGTGTGGATGGAGGCAACAAGAACTCGGAGAGAGAGAAGAAAAAGGAGAGATCTTGCTCTGTAATTTGATTGGTAGAGAAAAGTTTCTAGACACAGGAAACGCGTAGAGAGAACCTCATCGTCACGTTTTCTTCCTAAATCTAAACCTCAATTTTTTGTTAGTTCAGAACATGAAACGCAACCCGTATTCCTGAAATTACATCAGTACCCCTCTATATATCTCTGTTTCTAAATAATATATAGATTTATAATATTTTATTATCATTACAGGTGTCTACGAATAATTCTGTGAAAGTGCACATAAATTTATTAAAAAACAAAATGCATAAAACAAGTAATGATTTTTGGAAATTACTAATGAAATTTAGAATGAGGGGGATATTTGTGTAAATAACCTTTTTTTCTATTAATATCTTAGTAATTATCAAAACTGGGGTTAATCTTCCAATGTCCCTATCTTGATTTTTGGAAGCAAAGATTTGTCTAAGCAAATCCTGTTTCCCTGTCACAGTCTTTGCGAAAAACGTCAACGTCTGTCCTTTAATCTCGTTGTCCATCCAATTTCTAATTAAGAAAAAAAAAAATTTCGCCAATGAGTAAATTATTCTCTTTGCTGATTTTTTAATATCTTCTTTATTTTTATTGAGAGGATTTTTTTAATATGTAATTTGGTAATTGATATTTTCTCAAGGAATAATGTAAAGCATAAATTATAAAAAAAATATCAGTGTCAAGCTTTTTTTATTATTATAATAATAATAATAATAATACTAATAATAATAGTGACAGACGAGAGTATTTATCTTAAAATAAAAACTTTTCTAACATTTATGGAGTTAGCTTATTATTATTAAAGAAAATTATTAAATCCTAACTATGGCATAAACTTTGGTGATAAGAATATTTTACAGACGACTTTTTCCATTCATTGATTTATATTTTTTCTTTTAGTTTTTATTTACTGCAACAAAACCATATACCAAATGTGAGAGTGAACAAAAATGTAATTAAATTTTAAAAATTAAACCAAGTCTACTATTTATATTTTTAAATAATAGTTTATTTTAATATTATTGCAACTTTACTTAATTATTTGAGTCTATATTAGTAAATGATATTCATCTTTATTAACCAAACATAATTTAATTTAATTTATTGGAAACATTTTTTTTCTAATTTGCTGAGCTGTAATTGAATTAGCATGCATAACATAAGAAGTTGGCATCAGTTTGCTCAAAAGAAAGACTATAAAACCAAAAGTCAAAATGTTGGTGACAACATTATCCTAATTTATTTTCCTATTTCCAAGTATGTTTTCCAGCTAATCATTGTCTCAACAAATTTAAGTCATTGTTAAGGGGTCCATTACGTTTATTCAATAAAATGCATTACTTCTCATAATATTCTCAAATAATAGAAGTAATTTAGGAAAATATTAGTTATCAACCTTTTCTTTCTCATCCTGTCTTCTAAAGTAATCAATTTACTTTAAATGATGAAGTGAGTAATATCACTTTTTCAATGAGAAAAAATTGCAATTAATATATTTTACATTCATAACAAATCATTAATATATCAATAATTAAATTTTTAATTAATCATGAGAATTGTATTCTTCTTTCCTATTTCTCTTAAGAAAGTTCAATTTCTTAATTATATATATAGCTGTCCAAAGTAAACAGTCAAATTAGTTTAGAAAATTCATATTAAAGATTAATCTTTTTTTAAACTTAAAAACTCTTCATTAGTTATTAATCTTAATAATATTAAATATAAAGTGATAAAGAATAAAATGAAGAAAAAAATGTTTTATAAAAAATTTAAAAAGTTATTATATATAGAGAAAGTGATGGTGACGTGGCCACGTGGTTTTGGTATCCCTGCGGTTACCAGCTGGAAAGGCTATTATCTGTCGCCCACATAATAAGTTGATATTGTTGGGTCCACTTTTCCTTTTAGACACTCTTGTTGACTTTTTATTCAATTATATTATAATTATAATCAAAATAAATAAATAAAATTGGCCATACCACTTATTTTTTTATCATCTCCACCCACCAGTATCACGTTATTTTGTATTCTTCCTCAATTTGAAAAAATAAAAAATAAAAACATAACATTGTTTGATCTTTTATAAAGATATTATATAACTTTGAGTATTTTTATTGCTTATATATTATGTGTATTTTATCATTTATTTTTTCTAAAGATATACTTTTATAATGAAAAATTAATGAATAGGTTATAGAAGTAATTTTTTGTTTCAATTATTTAAAATTACAATATTTTTGTGAATTTACTTTGCCGTTTAATAAATGAGTAGTTGTAGTGCCAAAATATATTTTTGGCAACCTAAATTAAATCAAGATAGTTCAACACTTTAATGACAAGAATAAGTATATTTTCATTTTTATTCATTTTAACTTTTTTTAATTACCAATAAGGGGAGCTGTTATTTATATATAAAGAATTAAATTTTAAAAGTTTCACAATTTATAAAATATTAATTGATCTTATCTTAAATTACTTCATTTTAAATATTTTGTTTAATTAGACACTTCAAACTTTATTGAATTTATTGAATTTAATTTTGTTTGTTTGACTAAATTCTTTTAACTATCACTAATACAAAAAAAATATTTAAATATTAAAAATTATTAATGTTAATGATCTATTTTAATTAATATATTAATTTTATTTTTTAATCAAAGTTTTTTCTTGATTGAGATCTTTGGTTTGAGATTGTTTTTAGTTTACATTGACTTTAGGCTATAATATTAATCAAGTTTATTCCTACAATGTTCTTGGTTGAAATTTTTTTATTGACTTTTCAGTTAATGTTAGTTAAAAAATTTTATTAGCTAACATTGATAAAAAAAATCCTAATTATTATTGGCCAAAAGTTTTCTTAGTAGATATTAAAGAACAAATTCTAGTAAGTAATTGACAAAAGGTATTATTGATCTCATTGATAAAAAAATCACTACAAATATATAAAAAAAACAGTTCACTTTGTTTTAAAAAAAAAAAAAAACTTTCAACATTAACTCAGAACACTCTAACTAAATAATAGTGGTAAAAAAATCTTAACAATGTAAACGAGAAATGATTCTTATTAACATCAATAATTATGTTTGTTTTAAGGTGTTTAATAGGAAGATAGATTTGTAAGGAATTTGATTTTTAAGGAGATGGTCTTCGAGGTTCTCCTCCCATGTGAGAAGAAAGGCGAGGAAAGACATTTGTACCAATTTTAAATTTCTTGTTTTCTTTTTGTTTTCATGCATCCAATTATATAAAAGCATATTCTATTAAGTTCTAGCATGTACCAAAACTTTTTTAAACTTGCTAAATTCAATCTATCATTAGATCTAATACATAGACATGAGAATAAATTCAATAATTCCATCCTTTCACATATTCATTTAAAATAAATAACTCAAAATCATAAAAATGTCACCATCTTTAACAAAACAAAAGATCAAAACTAATAAAGTCCATAAAATATACTCTAGTTTCAAACGTTTCAACAAAATATTAATTTAATCATTAAACATTTACGTACTATGATTTAAACTTAACAAACAAATACATTACCTTTTAACTAAATTTGTGGTTTTGAAATAAAATTAGTTTTCATCACCCTAAGTTCTTTTTTTTTTTTTTAATCCTAAAGAAAGCAAAGTTGGAAAAAATGAAACAAAAGAATTTCAATAAGCATTTTGATCTCCTTAAAGATTAAAATCTTAGCCATCAAACATCTCATAATCAAACTCAAACCCAAAATCCTACTTTACATCCAAAATCCCTAAGCATGCATGTAGAAAGAGGAAGGGATGAAGATTAGGAAAAAGACAAAGAACTTATTCAAAACAATACTAAAAAATATGCTCTATATATACTTTATCTTTACTATCATGAAAAAAGGAGAAAATATTTTGATTTTTGTTTTTAGAGAGAAAGAAGAGGAAGAGATGGAAACAAGATGGTAGGAGAAGAAGTGAATGAAGTGACTATCTTTGTGAAACCAAAAAGGGACTTGGATTTCTATTGCTAGCCATACACATTTACTATGCTCACTCCCTTTCGTTTTGAGTCTATATATTTTCAATTCAAAGACCAAAAATCCAACTTATTTTTACTATCTTCACTACCTTGATTTTATTAATCTTATCCGTCAACTAAAACACAAATACCATCCTCAATGAAATTCTAAAACTAGTTCACATATCTCATACATACTTCAAATACATAATTAAATGAATAAGAACTTAAGCAAAATATAAATTTAATTATTATTTTTCAAATTATATCACACGTTTATATTAAAATATAAAAGCATGTCCTACAATATTTTTATTAAGTTATATCAAAATTTATTCTCTGATAATTAACATCTGTTATTTTATTTTTATTATTAATTTGAGGAATTATGAAAGTGATTTTACTTTCAAAATTATTTTTTTAATCTATAAACTTGTATAAATTCTACACTTCTATTCCCCCTTTCAATGAAAATTCCTAGATATTACGAATAAAACATAATATTTTATGAATTGTTATGCAGTGAATGAATTTTTTTAAAAAAGAGCTGTCCAGTAGAGTAAAATAAGATTTTATAATTGACAATTCTCATGTTTTAAGTTCTCATTCATCTCTTTCCAAGGTGAAGTGAGGACTCCTTGTCATCATCCATGGTCCCTAAGTTATGTGTTATCAAAATACTTTTTATTGAAATGAAATGTATAATTTAGGGAAAAAAATCTTTAGTCTCATTCTCCATTATCCTACTTTCTTATTTGATAGAAGCAGTATGAATTAGGTTTGTCATTTTTAAAATTTAACCTCAATTTTTAATTGAATCATTTATTTACTCAAAATAAGAAAACTGAAAATGGATCAATCTAATTCTATAATACAATACATCAATATTTTATCATTATATATATATATATTTAAATTATAAAATAAAAGAATTATAAAAAATTACACCATATTTTATAAATAAATATTTTAAAATTAGAAAAATATTATAAATAAAGCATTATGCTATACTTGTGTTTATTAAAATACTAAAATAAAAGTGAGTTAATATGGTCTAAAACACATCTCATAATCATTATAAACAATAATAAGAACATAAACACAATGCTTTAGAGAAGTTTCAACCTTAATTAGTCACGTTCGAAAGATTAACTTCTTTACCTAAACCAACAACTTTCAACCACTTTCACTGTGTTGCAATAATAACCCTTGAACCCTTTCCACTGTACTGATCCTAACCCTTGTGGGTAGACATTTGTTCACATATTTCTATACAAAAGTTAGCCAATGACATGTTGTGGGCAACAAGAGTTAAACAAAAGTATGAACCTGCGTTTCTTTATTCTCCTTTCCATTCATCAATCTCCGGGCACAGGAAACTAAGGGTGGTGGAGTTTTCTTACAAAAATCAGCTTTGTATAAAAAGATGGTTTGGAATGGAACTCATGCTCACCACCGGAGAAACACAGGTAACTATTTTAATGCCCCTCTAATGAAAAAAAAGGCCTCTCTCTGCGCAACTAAATTATAGATACACAAACCCAAACAAAAATGTTAGGGTGGTGAAGCAACAAAACATCTTGAGCAGCTTTCTCATTTGGCATTTCCAGTTCTTCTTTTAGCATCTAGATGCTTTCTCTGTTGACTAACTACGGTTGGCTGTCTCCTTGATGATGAAGGAGACAATAACGGGATCGTACTCCTTGTTCACACACACAAAAAAATATATAAAAAGTTAGTCAACAGTAACTCAATAACACGTATGATCCTTTCACAAGTATAACATGAAGTGAAATACCTGGTTTTTCTTGGATGTGCTGATTTTTTTGTTTTAGCTACTACTCCGTTGGAAAGAGAGGTTGTTTTAGGCACATGTGGACGTGATTGCCAACTCTTGTCTGATTCTGAACTTTCACTGCTTGCTAACTCAAGTTCATCACAGTCATTTGTGGTGGCCACCTCCGTGCATATTTTGGAAGGGTCAGAATGAAACGTGGGACTTAGCATTGGAGAAGATGACCGCTTGCTTTCTGTGTCACAGTCTCCCACGAGGTTATTTTCAGTACTTAAGCGGCCATTCCTTTTTGTACTCTTACCAAGACCATCCCCAGAAACCAATTCCTTATCATCCTCATTTCCATTTTCCTCTGCATGATATGGCCAAGGTGGTGAGTTCCTAATTTCCCAGGGATCAAGGCTTCCTCTTTTCGTCAGCTTCGGAGTAGCCTTTTTCTTGTCCTACAAAACCATTTTTCACATGCATGAAGGACATTCATTCACATACTTTGTATTTAATTTTTGCGCACTACCAAGGTAAAATGTTTCACGTTATCAATCAATGAAATTATTATGATAGATATTAAGGTGATTATTATAAAAGTCAACAAACTTATGCATGATACTTTATGATTGACTGACAATGAGAACTCTTCACACATTCCATGCATGAACCGTTACTGTTGTACTTTTAGATTCCCATAGTATTACTACAGGTAAATCACCTTCGAAATTTAGGATCATTATGTCCAGAGATGAGATTACTAAATATGTGAGTAGATCAGCTTATTCTGTGTTCAAGACAGCTTGTCACAATCAGTTTACTGTCAAAATTTTTGTGAGAAAATGAGAGTCATCTCTAAAAGTAAAGTTATACCAATGATGTATTAAATTAATTTCGTGGAGTTATGGTTGACAATACGTTACCTCCACCGTGCTACTGGAATCTTCCCTTGGTGGCTTACGATTTCCATGAGAGGAAGTAGGTGACCGTGCAATGGAAGACAATTGAGATTTGGACTTTGGAGTTTCAGTAATGCTATTTGCAGACTGATGAAATTGTTCCGATTCTCCATCCTTCCTGGCTGAGGCGGCTGCCTTCAGACTCGCAATCTGACAAAGAAGGCAGTAGAAACATTCATGTTGAAAATGCGCAATGTGCAGATATAATGATATACGCACCCATTAATTTGATGTACTAATTGTTTAAGAACACAGACAAATTGTAAGAACCTGTTCTTTAAGCTCTTTGACCTCTGAACTATCTTTGTTAGCTCGAGCAGCACCGAGTTCAATTGTGGATACCCTTTCTGCAAACTTCAATGTACTGATTGTTTCTCCAATGGCATCTGGCTCGGGACTAACATGAACAAACATGAGTGTCTTTGCTTGGCCTCCTGGTACACATAAACAAATCACCTCTATAACAGATAAAAACTAAGTGAAGAGAAACCGTAGTAATTGAAAAAATTATATAGTATAAAAGCAATGAAAGCATACCGAGAGAATCTTGAAGTAGCTGAGTAAGTTTGCTGTTCCTATAAGGAACGTGTGATTGCTTTTGGGCAAGTGAAGCAATTACATCTCCTAAAGCAGCAAGAGACTTGTTAATATGTTGTGCCTCCTTCAGCCTATCTCCTGTGACCTCAGATTTATCAACCCTCTCACTTCCTGCCAAGTCAACCAAGTGGATACAACCACGAAGACTGTTCCCTGATGCAAGCTCTCTTCCTTGAACATGAACTGTCAAGCAGCTGCAATCATAGCATTATAAGCAAGTACCAATTAATATTGTGATGGAAAACGTAAATGGTCAAAAGAAGGACCACGATGTCTTAATAGTCTAACCCACTAAAACGGGATGCTAGTTTTCCCACCAACTGAAATGGTAATGGGAAAAATACCAAAACCTATAATGAAGTTACCAAGCCTACTTTTTCTTTTTTTGGATCATATTTTTGAAAGGAAATCAATGCTTTAAGTTGAAGAATTTAAGAGATAAACTTCGTCTGTACCTATGAGAACGGCTACTCCGATCATTCATGGCAGTAGAACTAACTGCTCGGTTCTTTTGTCCCAAGTTCATTAAATTTAAGACATCGGAAGTGGATGAAACAGGAACAAGGTTTGCATCTGGCACATTAATGCCATTATGAGAACTGTTGCGAATTTCTAGTGTATGAAGGGTTAAAGGGTCAAAAACATGAGCAATACAATCACTAAATTAAAATGGCATGCATAAATCCAGTATAAAGAAAACAACTAGTTTCGTATAGAGAAAGGATATCTTTTGGTAGCACTGTCTGTCGCTAATAGGTCCCTGACTTGTTCATTGTAAATCTCAAGCATCTGAACAGATATATCATAGTGAATGGTGTCTTTTCTCTGCTCTGAGAGATGGAAAAGATCTTTCAGTGCGCGGTAGTTGACACCCACTGTTTCCTCAGAATAATTGTCTGGTCCAGACTGTATCAATACAAAGATGCAATACGACAGTTATTACTTGTAAGTAAGAGGCAGAAAACATAGAGGAAGTAACAAGATGCTCTAGTCTAAATCTCTCACCATAGTGTGTGTTTTTCCTGATCCTGTCTGACCATAAGCAAATATACACACGTTGTAGCCATCAAGAACCGAACGAATCAGTGGTTGTGTATCTGAGAAAACCTCCGCTACAGAAAACAAAAAAGAAACCATGAGCAAACATATATAGAGTGACAATAACTTTTACGGAAGGGCAATAGAAAGACCAACCTTGGGTTGAAGAAGGACCAAAGACTCTGTTGAAATTAAATGTCTTCTTCCCGTCTTTCCCGTTTTTGGATGGCACTATGAGTGAGATACTTCCTTCATCTATGTTACTGACAGGGCAATGATGATTTGGTTGGGCACCTTTTGAGGGACGAACTCTACAGTACACCCTAATATTTCCTACCGTCGTATCAAATTTGGCCAATTAGTCTTATTCAGAATTTGTGGATATAAAGGGAGAAAATTGTTTAGACTCTGACCACTTGAGTTTTACCTTTCAGGTCTTGCAATTGATTATATAACTTGCGGTTTTCTACAAGAATTTTCTGATATCCTGAAGCAGCAGAAGCTAGGCCATGCAGTTGTTTACCTATTAAGGGTAGGTGGTAATCAGCTAGACTATATAGATGTTTTTGTAAAAAATGTTGGTTTTTTTAAAAGCATTATACGTACTTAGATAGATCATATCCTCCTGGTATTTATGTTGCAGAACCTGCATTCCTGTTTTTGCCTGATGAACCATCATTTTCAATTCCTAAGGATTGTCAACATCAAATTGGTTACTTTTTCTTATGCATATTGCATTACGGAAGCAATGTTCTAACTTATTCAGGGTCCATGTTCAGGCAATAGACTTCCTAGGAAAAATCGAGTCAAACCATTCAATCTAGCTCTAGTTGCATGTTTATATGGTATCGTATTAGACTTATACATGGTGCAAGTGTGTGGTTATTTAACATTATTTTGGCACAAGTTACCTGGACGTTCACGTTTTGCTTCTGAAATAACTCTTGGTGCTTAAAATGCTGGCTGTTTGGTTCTTCATTGGCATTGTACTTCGCATCATCACATTCCTTTTGTTTAACCTCTACATCTTCATCTTCTTCCATCTTAATAATTGACTGAACAGAAAATTAAGTTACATAAAGTTGCATCATGATACCAAGCAATATTTGAATACGTCCACTTGCAATTTCCTGAGCATTTTGCAAAAGTCTCCTGAAATCTTAGATTTACCTCTTCACCATTACAAGCAGATTTCACATTGGAATCCTCTGCTTCAGGCAGTGCCTTACAGTCTTGAGTTGTTTTGAACTGCAAAAATAAAAAAATTGACATAAAATTCAGTGAGACTCGTGGACTCAAGTTTTGTGAGGAGACATTCAAGCAAAACAGTATGAAAAAATTCTTTTTGATTGGTGTCACCAATGAGGTTGAACTTTGCCACAAGACAGAGAAAACACACCATTTCTTGTTGGATTAGCAAGCGTTGTTCAAACTCCTCCATGACTTTGCTAAGTAGAGACTCGACCAACTGTAATAGCAACAGATATTGGCTATTCAGAGGAGAGTAAATTTAAAATAAATAAAAAGGTAAAAACTGAAAAACTCAATTTACAATGAACTAGTGAACAAAAAATTGTATATTGAAGTTAAGGATAAGCAGTAACCCTTACAATGGGAATATCTTCTTGCTTCTTATCAGATAAAATTTCACGAATTAGTAAATTCAAGGAGGATATAGAACCCTGCAAATACCAATCCAACCAAAAACCTCAGACAGATATTATATTCATTCTCTACATGTAGACACAAAAGAAAAAGATGATTATAAATGATAGTACTCTCTAACCCCTTCACTGTTTGTAGAAATATCATTCAGTAACCCATCTTTATCGCCTAACGTAATACCCTTTGACAAAGACCTCATGAATGGTTCTGAGATTTTCCTCATAATAGGTGGTTTAGCATTGGTAGGTGGCTTTGGATTCCCACCATATTTCCATGACCCATTTTTTCCTCCCAGTTTCCATTCACTGTAAGACTTAAGTGCTAAAACACAATTCACTATCCTCGAAGATTTTCCTCCCTGTACACGGAAGAAAAATATGTTAAAGTCGAATAAAATTGCATTATAATAATGCAGCATTGAGTGATTTGAATCTATCAAAGTAATAAATGGAAATGGACTCTCTTAGCCTCACCTGTTCTAGATCAGACACTTCAAAGGTGGGAAGCCCCATTTCTTCCATAGTTACTAGAAAATTCCTTACATTTTCAAAGTATTGGTAAGCAGACAGAGCTGCCCCATCAGGAATGATAACACTATCGGAGGGGACTTCAACTACCTAACAATACAAGTTCAATCATTGTCATTTGTCAGAGAGTAATAATGATATTGATTATATCCAATGTCAATAACATGCATGTATAAATCATAATCAGAGGGCAGAAGAACTGTAATCTAGATTTCAATTTCATGAAACAGAAGCGAACCTTAGGCACTGCTCCGGGTTGAATTTTGTTAAGAGCATTGCAGAGGACAATGCCACTACGTAATGCAATCCTGAAATCCTCTTCAGTAGGCTCATCTGGAATGTCTTTCCCTCCAACGACTCCAACTGTCTTTCTCAGCCACCCAGCTGCTTCATTCCTTCTTGAGGCTGCAATACCACTCACTACTCTTAGTTTCATGCATTCTAGCAACCATCAAACGTGTATTTTTTATTGTGACGCCATCAACATATAGGGTTTACGACAACCAATCAAAAGAACCACAAAACTGGTGATTCCTTAAATGCTCTTGCTATTGATATCTAATCAGAATCAGAATTTCACTTCAATAACTGGTATTTGATGTTTAATGAAATCTTTTATTATGCATATTAACATTAACGACATGAAACTTCAATTCTGATTGAAAATAACACCAAAAGCATTTAAGAAACTTGTATCCGAATTCTATACTTAAAATTAAACAACACAAACAAGTGTCATTCACTCTAGGCCAAAAAACAACGTTGTCAATGATTGAATGTGAACATTGTCTGAAAAAAGGGAAATCAAGAATGGAAAAGAGAGAGATAGAGGATATGTACAAGCTTCTTCAGCCTTCCTTGACGCCAAGTGAATGTCGCTTAAACGGCTTCCGTGCGTCTGAAGAACATCTTCAACCACAGATACAACAGAGAATGGCAAGGCTAGCTCTGGCGCCATGACTTGGCTCAACCAACACCAACTCAAAAGCAACAACAACAACAAAAATTCCAACCAGATTCTAATTCAAATCTAAGACGTTAACTAACAGAATATAATCCAAGCCTTCCATGAAGAACCTGATCATGATCAAAATGGCATCATAGTTTAGTTAAATTCTGAGGGAAAGCCAAAAAGAAAGAACCTATTGCACCCTGTGATTCTGAGAAGAGCTGCTGCAGAATCACAGAGAAAGGCAAGGAATTGTTGAAAGTAGAGAGAAAATGTGTATTGAAAATTTTCTCTCACTTTCTGAGGGCAATTTTCTCTTTGTTGGTGTAGTTTCCCGTTTCTAATATTGACGTGAAAAAGCTACACCAAACCTGGTTCCGAGCCTCTCGCCTACTCACTTGATGGTTTACATTGAAGGGTGGGAAAAACACATCAGTTTCTAGTTTATATCTCACTCTTCTCTCAAATACGTAATAACTAATATTTGCATGTAAATATGGTAAGAAAATGCTAAGTACTTTTATGTCAAATTCTACAGATTTTAATAATAATAATAACATTATTATTATTATTATTATAATTTGTACATTCAACTCATTCTATATTACAGCAATACTTTAGTTTGGACTTGATGATTAGTGGTACCTTTTCGTCAATAAAGAAAAAAACATCATAATAAGGTTGGCTGCAAAATATTCAATAACTATTAAAAATAAATAAATATTTATTAAATTTACTTTAAAAGGCAAGAATTTCTTATATAGATAGCATGAAAAGGAAACATATCATTAGTGGTAATCAAATTCAATTTTTCAGCAACTTGTACAAGTAATTGTAATTCTTAATGGCGTCTATATATACATATATAATTGCTTATAATTTCTAATTAGTTTAGTTAATTTAGTTTGTATACATTAACAATTATAGGAGATGTTAAACTTGTTAAATTATGTGAAAAAAATATATTATTAGTGTGTAAACTCTTTTTCTTTTTATACTTACATCTCAAAAATGCATTCTTATTATATGTATAAATCTATACTTTTAATGAATCTTTGTGTTTTTTTTTTATTTGTTGTCAAAATTAAAACTTGCACTTCTTTTTAAGTTTAGATGAAAAGTAGTGAATATGAATGTTAGAATTAAAAGTGTATACGTCTAAATTTTCCATTTGTTTTCAATGAGATTGAATTAAATGTTATTAAAAAAAAGTAATGTAATATTAATTGATGGTTAGAAACAGTTCTTTTTTAAATAATATTTTAAGCTCAGAATTTTCACAAGAAGAACAAATCCTTGATGAGACCAATAAAGCTTATAATGCAATAATAGGGTGTTAATGTTGATCTTTATCTATATTCAAACAACTATTAAATATTTATCTATATATGTACCAACATTTATATACCTATTAAATACTCATATATTGGAATAAGAAACAACAAAACAAAAGTAGGAAACTATAAAATAAGGAATAATAAAAATGAAAAATTTAGAAAGAAATAAAGTAAATAACTAATATTAATATTATAAACTCAATGAACTGGACGAAAGTCGTCTATAATTGAATAGTTGGATCATTGGACTTGTATGTAAATATATACATAATTATATACTGTGGTTCTCTTTTAAATTCAAGTTATTTGGATAATTGGATATATACAATAGGCTTAGTGTGTAGAAAATAAAATTTAATTTTTGTAATTGATGGAAATAAAAATTGTAAGAGGAATGAGTTGAAGGTTTAATTTTTCAGTTCTTTTTCTTTTCTCTATTTCCTCTCTTTCTCTTTTTTTTTTTTTTTTATAAAATGAGAAGACAAAATGGATTAAGAAAGGAATATATTTATTCCATTAAATTTTAAAATAAAGTATTGATTTTTGAAATAGAATAAATTAACTTTTATTAATTGACATACAAACTTTATTGTTATTATTAGTCATTATACAGATCCTTGAAATAACAGAAAGATGTACAATATAATATTAAAAATGTTAAAATACATGAAATAATATTCATAAAATAAATCACGTGTAACTAATATGCTCAATTATAATACATTATTCATATTATTTATAACCAATTATCCTATTCTAATACAACTAATTTCTACAAACTTTTATAAATTGTGTTTACGGTTGTTTTTCTTAGTTAGAAGCTCTTAGTGTTTTGTTTCTTGTTGTTTTAGTAGTTGTAGTTCTAGATGTTTGAAGTTTTATTAAATTTCAAGCAATTTTCAAATAAAAAACAATTTATTTAGTTCATTTTAATTGAGTTGGAATTTTGATAGAAATTAAAAATATGAAATTTAGTCCATTGTCAATTGTCGAAAAGAAAAATCAGTATTATTAATTAACGGAGTTGAATTAGTGGTATTAGAGAAAACAATTGTTGTTTGTAATAATTTTATTTGATTCTGAAAAAATCTTATATATACTATTAAAAACTAAAAATAAAGATCTTACACTGTGTTTATATTTTTTGTTGTTGAAATTTTACAATTCTTGAAATTTAAACGTTAAATGTACTACGAAATTTTACAACAAAGATGCATTTAGATGTTAAATGCATAAAGTGTATAAAAAAATTGTTGATGCGTGTTTATATTTACCATGTTTAAATGCACGATGAAATTGTATAAATGAATGCAGTAGAATTGCACAATCTGCAGTTCACCAAACCATTGTAGAACTACATCAGATTCTACAACTCTCCAAATTGACCGGTGACAGAACTGATGATAATCCAATAAAATTTTAATTATTTCTAGCAATATTTTTTAAAAATTAATCTAAACTTAAGGAAAAAAAGGTAATAAGTGGATCAATTTGTTATGGATTAACCGGTTAACCAATAATGTTAAATTTTCTCTTAACTTGAGAAGAAAGGGTAATAAGTGATTCAATTTCTAGTAATGTCTTTTTTTCTGTAAAAATCAGTCATATGAACAATGAAAATTTTGGACTAAACTATTTTTATTGTTTACTCATCCCATTAAATACATGAAATGGAGCCATTAAAGAGTAAAAGTTATATTTTAGTAAAATATATTTTTTGTCTCTATAAAACTCCTAAAATATTAAATGTCATAAAAAAGTTTGTATTATTTTTGTTTCTTTAAATTTTAAGTATATTTTTAGATCTGTAAAATTTAAACGTGTCTTTTAGATTCCCATAATAATAAAGATAGATACAAATTTTATGTGGACGACAATTTTAATATAACGTTAGTTCTATATCTAACTAAAACCATTTTTAATAATAAAATTACATGTTGAAACTATAACTTATATTAGTTTTTCTTTATCTACGATCCATACTAATAAAGACTAAAAAATAGTTTAAATTTTAGAAGAACAAAACTAATTTGAGAAACATATTTGATATATTTAAAATTTTACATCAACAAATTTTACCCTATATTTTTTTCACACCCATATACAATTTCACATTACATTTATTTAGCATTATTTATTTGTATATTATTATTATTATTATTATTATTATTATTATTATTATTATTATTATTATTATTATTATTATTATTATTATTATTATTATTATTATTATTATTATTATTATTATTATTATTATTATTATTATTATTATTATTATTATTGTTATTATTATATTTTGAATGCTTATAATCAATTGTCGTTACCTGTTTCTCTACCCTATCTATCTTCCGCTTTGTGATCAATGGTGATTTTTTTTTATCAAATCAAATGTATATATAATTATTCCTAATTAGAAATGTTAAAATAAAATTATAATCCAATTTTTTTATCTCTTATATTTTTCAATTATAAGAAATATTAATTCTAATCAAATTTCTTATGACACACTAAAATTACGACTCATTTTTCACTCACCAAATGTATCCTAAATGAATTGGCATATACTTGTCTTAACTGTTTACCGAAATTCTAGCCTTGGTCAACTTGTGATGCATTTCATAAATAACACTAACTTAGTAAGTCTCTCATTAAATAAGTAAATTTTATGTAAGCATTTATGTATAAAATTTCAATAATTAAATAATAGAGTTAAATATTTTTATATTATGTTATAAAGTATTTTGCTGGTTATTCGATAACTTATCAAAACAAAAATAATTTAATGATACTGAGTGACAACATATTTTTTAAGAAAATAAAATTAATAATATGGATTACATAAAAATAATGGGTGATTTATAATAGACGTTTAGTTAAAAGATGTAATTGGTTATATATAATATATTATATTGTTAAATGTTTATCATTACTTTTGTTATTTGAATAATTTATGTATATTTTTATTGTTTTTATTTAAAAATATATTAGTAATATAACACAAAATTAATGAATCTCCTTATATATTATTATGTACCATGTTATATTACAGGAATGTTTAGTTTTTTATAATATAAAATCGAACAAGTATGTTTTCTAGTTCACATTTTAAAAGATAGTTTCTCTTCTTCTGGAATAGTTAGTTTAAGTTTTTTTTCTCATCCAGATTTTTTTTCTATTTTAATGCAATTTTAAGTGAGTTATCAAATGATAATTATTTTCAGCTTTCTTATTTTAATAGACATTTATATGTTATTACTTTTTTTTCTTTCCATATTAATTAAATTAAGGATATGTCATATATATATATATATATATATATATATATATATATATATATATATATATGTATATATATACTATCTTAAAATTTAAAAAATAAAAAATAAAAGAGAACAATTCTATTTTGTTAAAAACCTTATTGAATGTTAAATCATTTCATGTAGTAACACATTAATGATTTAAATAAAGATTTTAAAGAATTTTTCCCAAAACCAAATACAAATTAGTCATTTTTAAGATTTATATTTCCTAAAATTCATAAATCTAATGATTATAATTATGAGATATGAACAATTTTTCTTTTACCAAACAGCTTCTCAAGTCGAATTTTTTATATTTCGTTGAACTTTTTTCTACAAATATTTCCTGGACTTCTACTAAATTCATTAAAGAATTGGGATAAAACTTATTTACTGTGAATTTTCAAAAATAATAATAATAATAATGTTACATTAATGTTTATGTCATAATATCAATCTAAATTGATTATTTTCATAGTGGGATGATATCAAAAGCTATTGCATCTAGTTTGAAGTCACTTGTTGTTAGTTAAGTAGGGTAAATAGGAGTGAAGCTTTACTAGAGGTTGGGGAACCCAATTTCCACCTAATAGTACTATCCCAACCCAGATATTATTATTTTTTCTCATAAAATCAGAAGCATTTGGAACCATTTATTATTTCCGTCATTTCTTGGATTAATCAAATAATCATGAATCTCTAAACCCTAAATAAAGTACTAAGAAGGCCCTACCTTTAGGGTTTGCTTTGCACCCACAGATTGAAGATATTCACGTTAATGCAACCATTCTAATTGGTCCCCAACCCCAAAGAACAAATTTTTCATAATTAAATGCATATGATTTGGTAGAAAAGATTTGCCCATTTGATGTGAATGATCAAGCAGTCTTGTTGACCAGGCACTCCCCTTTTGCTATTAAACTATTATGCTTTAGAAAGCTTCGTGGGTCTGTTCATGTACGTCTTAAATCGATTTTCATATTCTAGCTTTGATACCATCATGCCATTCCTTTTTTAAATGTAGATCAATTCTTAAGTAAAGTTCCTGTGCTTAAAGGCATGATATATATGCAAAAGGTTATGTTTTCATGCAGACATAAAGCATACTTGCATGGATTATTTATCAATTCCCTCCAACTTCACTTGTTGAAAACAAGAACATGGTCCCAAGATTTTGCTGGTTGGAGGGATTAGGCATGTGGCTATGAATTCCATAGGCAGCTCATTGAACTCACTAATTATTGAGTTAGACAACTCAACATTTACCTAACATGCTGCAAGAATAAAAAAGAGCAACTCAACATTGACAGATTTCAATCTCCATGTTGTCGTGAAGAAAGGAGAAGCAGATTATAGTTCCAGCCTAAAGCTAATCATGTCCATTTCAACCTTCGACTCACCTTTTGGTTATAAAATTTGAAAGCCATATTCTACTTGGATTACAAATATCAATAGCATATATAGCTTTCGGATTAATTAACTTGAAATATGAAATGTGTTATCAACTTATCATGCTTTAAACTCTTAAATATGCTTATCAAAGAGGGAATGCTTTTCAATTTTCGAGGGCATTAGGTTTAGACCTGGTTTAGCAGAAACTTGGGCTTATCACATAATGCCATGTTTTGGGTTATAATCTTTTAATAAATTTTAGATGGATCACGACGTGTAGCTCAATATGAACAAGGATCATCTCTATCTCAAGTGAAGTATGTTTAACAATGCTGCTAGAGTTCAACTCTCACTTGCCAGAAAATACTATGTATACTAATTAGTATAAATATATTATTGGGCTGAAAATATATCCTTTTCGTTTGGAAGTTAGTTCTTCCATTAGTTTACATCTTCAATTGAATGTCATATTGACATGTTCTTCTTACTTCTTCTCATGGACATCTTTTGTCGTGTAAGTTAAGAACACTAGAAAATACAATGAGTAATGTTAACGTTTCGTTCCTAAAAATTTGGGTTATTGAAAGAACTTTTAGTCACGTGAATATAATTTGTTGTTGTTGGCACATTTCTCCTTGTGTCATTCTCTATTAGTTAATAAATGAATAATGGCAACGTTAAATGTTATCTAATGTCAAAGGATGCATGAAAATAATGTTGTAAATATCATGTTGGAGTCCAATGTTAGAAATAATGTTACTAGATGACATCTAGCATCGTAAGATGAATATTCTTCCTTAACAATTGCACACACCTTGCTTGAAGTTGTTGCAATTTTCCCACAACCATTCATTGGAACAATGGAGGAAGTGGTTGAACATCAATTTGAGATTGAAATTACCAAATATGTATCAAGACCATTGAGGCACATGACATCATTAATCTAGATTTGTCTACAATACAGTTCATATCAATTTCAAGATTAATTCAAATCACAAAAGCAAATGTATTTGTTTTTTTAGTATGCATAGAAATTGTTGATTTATCTTAGTTAATTTAGTTGTTATTTCATATGGTTCTATTTATTAAGTGTTTTTGGTTGTGAGTTTAATTATGCTTATATTTTCAAGGTTTAGTTAGGCTATAACAAGGATAATGATGTCATTTTGGTAGAAAATGTCCCAAAAATCATTCACCATTTATTTTGATTTTAGGTGTAGAGTGATTCATATTTTATTATAGACTTAATTAAGTATCAAGTCCTTAATAAATTTAGTTATTTCAATTGAGTTCTTTTAAATTTTTATTATTGAGTACAGAAAATTCTATAATTAAATTCTTACTGTTTAATTTTTTTGTTAATTAAGTTATGTGATTATATTATTTTACCTCGTCACGTTACTTAGTTGTTTTCACATATTATTTTATATTAATACTAAACCACGTAGTTTTATAATTAAGGGTAAACAAAAAAAACAAAAATAAAACGAAAACTTAAATATAATGGTGAGAGTAGTGAAAACTTTAATAACAATATTTGTTCTCCTGTTCTTGTTCAATCTCATGTTTCTTCTTCTTTTACGGTCTCTTAATACAAAATAACTAATCATATGATAAAAATAAGATAATAATCACATCATCCAATTAATAGAAAGATTGAAAAGCAAAACTCAATTGAAAAATATAAATTTTTTGAATACTTAATATACCAAAATATAAAAATTTTTAGTACTTAACACAACAAGAAAATTTAATAAAAACTCAATTAAAATACTTAATTTTATCATGCACTTTAAATTTAATTAAACCTTTATAATTGACACTTTCAATAGTTAGGTTTAATTTCAATTTATTATTAAATTTCAAAATAAACCATCTACTAAAATGTGTCAACATAATTTAACTAAGAAGGTGAACATAATTTGACGTAGAAAGAACTAATTTATCAATATAAGAAAACTTTAAGAGTCGCTGGAATTTTCTCAATAACCTTAGATAACATTCATATCTTTAGAGATTCAAATGATAAAAATTAAAGAAAAAAAATATTGAGATAATATAACTAATGGAGGTAAGAATATTAAAGTAAAATATAAGATTGCATAGTTTCATATAAGATTCTCTATAAGACATTTCAGGTGAGAAATTAGAAGAGAAAGTTATAAATCAACATAAGCTAAGTTGTAAAAAATCCCTGGTATAACTTCTCTATTTATTAAAAAGTTTTGCATAAGTAAAATTAAACTAATTAACTTTCGTTTATAAAGCAGTTTATTTTAATTTTTTCAAGATTTTCTTATGCAAAATTTTTTGTTAAAACGGAACATCTTATATTACACATTGGTCAGTTTAGAATGAATTTTAATCTTAAAGACCTCTAAAAAAATAGAAAATAAAATAAAATTATTTTTTATAAGTTAAACTTAACTTATATATAAAGTAATTTGTAAAATATTTTTGTTTTTTATAAATTTTTTTATAAATTTTTATTTTAACTTTAACATAAGTTAATTTTAATTTATAGAGAATTTTTTTCTTGAAATATTTATAAAAAAATTCCCCAAAACACACCCATATTTTAATTTAAATAAATCAAGTACGTGTATATTACACATCTTTATTTCAGTAAATAATCTTGTATTATTTCAGATTATTTCAGATTAAGGTTAAGTATAATTTATGCAATTTAATTATAGAAGCTAGCTCTTTTAAAAGATAATATCCATGAATAAATATGTTTTTATAAGTATTTTTTCTAAAAAATAAAAATAATATCCATTTGTCAACACCCAATTTCGTCCGGGTAAAATAAAATTTTCAATAAATAATAGCAAGTAAAAAAATAATAATAATAAAGTAAAATATATAGGTAGGTGTTAAGAGAATAAAAACAGAAAAAAATGGAAAAAGATTTGTTTAAATAAAAAAATAT
>Ga0209489_100623_pt1 | contig 68720 bp, 45 predicted proteins | sample SiratrowhiteBW_FD_187527 | JGI IMG/M metagenome (GOLD analysis project Ga0209489, IMG submission 187527) | Root nodule microbial communities of legume samples collected from California, USA - Siratro white BW (SPAdes) (version 2) | ecosystem: Host-associated > Plants > Roots > Nodule | place... | reverse complement strand
TTAAGGGAAAAAAGAAAAAAAAAAAAAAAAACTACAGAGATTATCGAGGATGAAGCAAATGATTTTCAAAATAAAATGTATTGGAAATAAAATCCATCCTCCAAAGTCTATCCAGATGAAACAATACCACAGGACCACCGCCACATACAAATAAAATAAGGGTGATGAAATGAAAGCCAATAATCTAGTCAGAGCAGCACAGTAAAAACTTAGCCTCTAAAATCAGCTACAAGATGCAGCTAACTCGGAAAAACCTCAGCAGTATGATACGAAAAGATTAACAGCAGTATGATACTAAATTCAAAAATAGACTTTAAACTTAACTCAACCTCACAAAAAAGATTTATAAAGTGAGTTTGCACTCATTGATATATTATAACTTTATTGTATCTCTGGTCAATGTAAGATATCCAGCACACCTCTAACATTAAGAACTAAACATTCTTACAAAAATCGACTTTAAGTTTAACTCATACATCATAAAATAGACTTCTAAAATAAGATTTACATCCAGTTATATATTATAATTTGGCCATATTTCTAATCGATTGAGATCTCCAATACAGAAGCACCAAAGAACTCGGACACTACAAATTAGCACAATCACGGTTGCAATCAGTTAGGCAGTCATATGAGTCCAGAAACAGTAGTTTTACTAATGGAAACAAAAACTTGACATCCATGACTTGTCTATACTCTAAAATCAAAACTACAACCTTGTACCATACTTAGATTACTCTGAAAAATAGTCAACAGAAGTATCATAGTCAAAAACCATACAACCAGTTTCCCAGAAAAGGGTAATGAAAGAAAGGGCAGGTAAATTTCAACAGCAACACATGCCATCAAACTATATACTACCAAAACCTGAACGGAAGCAAATATAATTCATAATTGTAAAAGCTATGCACTGACGCTGTAAAGAATATAGACGACATCAATAAATGACAAATCATAGAAGAAGACATGATTTTTAGAATTGTAAAATTCAATAAAATTTTCATATTTGACAATTTTTTATTGGTTGACACCCTTTACAGTATATGTATAATTTAACCATAATTCTTTGATAAGAAACAAGCTTTCTCATCAAGTGTACAGTAAAAGTAGGAACATATGCAAAAAAGAGTCAAAATTTAAACCAAAAAAGAAAAGAGAGAACAAAACCTGCAGTGGCGGAGGGACTCATAGCGTTCCTTCTCAGTCATAACAGTTTTGCCCTTATACTTATGGGTGATCTCATCATTGCAGCATCCAACAAGGAGATAAGTGTTTGGAAACCTTTAATTAAGAAAAAACAAATCGAGTTAGGCAGCATGAACATTTTCCCTCAAAAAACAACTAAGTCTAAAAATGGAAAAAAGAAAAAAAAAAAAAAAAAAAAAAAAAAAAAAAAAAAAAAAAATAAAAAAAAAAAAAAAAAAAAAAAAAAAAAAAAAGACTGATTCAGCAAAACACACAAAACCCCGTTTTGAAGTGAGAAAAAGTAGAGTGAAGTCAAGTTTAGTTCATGAACATGCACCAACCAACCAACCAACCCAAAAGGAATAAAACATGGTGTTGAAGTACAAGTCATAAAGACGTGTCCTTTTCAAATGAAAAACGAAGTAGAGAGTATGAATTACAGTTTTTTAGCTTGCTCAAGAGAACGGGCATGGCCGAAGTGAAAGAGATCATAAATCCCATCAGCATAAACTCGAACAGGAGTTTCCTTGCACCCCTTTTCCATAACTTTAAGCTCTTCTTCTTCTTCCATCACTCTCTATTTCTCTCTTTCTCTGAGTGTGAACAGTGAAGGAACGAACAAGAGAACCCGTGCGTGTGAGTGAGGTCAAGATCTGGCCACGATCTTCCCAACCGTTTGTTGGACCCACCTGAGACCGTCCAACCCGGTAGCCGAAACATACGGCGGCAATTGTACTTTACTTAAGCCTTGTTTGTTTCTTTGATATAAGAAAAAAAAAATTACCAGAAAAGAAGCAAGCACTTCTTTTGACTTTGCTTTTCCTTTATGTTTTGCTTTTCAAGGTTACACCCAAAAAAATCTCATATAACACAAAAAAATTAAGGTTAAAAATAATTTGTATATTTCTTCTTCTTTTTTGACTGTTCGAGACGTTTTTAAATATTAAATAAAAAATACTCTAAATTGAATAGTATTTTAAATGTAATTTGGCTCAATGTTATCTTAATATATTTAAAATTCAAAAATAATATATTTGATATTGAAATATTGGTGTGTTTTTTCTGGTTTTAGAGACTCTACCCCATAGAATTTAAAAAAAAAAATTGAAATGATTATTAAGTAGTGGTTTTATAAAAACTTAAAATTAATGATTGGTTACAATTATGTAAAAAGTAATTAATAATTTGTTTATGACATTACACAAGTGTTTCTTTTCTTCTAAAATAAAATAAAATATATTGTAAGTACTTATAAAATATGTTTGCTTAAAAAGGAGAATGTCTTATTGACGTAATGTTATTAGTTGTTCATTAAAATGGGAGATTTCATTTTTCAAATGTATGAAATTCTTTAAACTTTTAGTCAGTTCATACAACATTTCAAAAATCATGAATTCATATCTCTTTATAAATCCATTAAAATTCAAATTACAAAATCCTAATCATAAAAAATATCTATAAAAAACTATTACATTTTTACAGAATCTTTTAAACTCTTCATAACTTTTATATATAAAAGAAAAAATCCTTTGAAATCTATGCACTTCCAAAAATACTGTTTTGTTTATTTATTTATAATTGTTGAGAGACAAAACAATAAAAATTCCATAGGGACCTAATTTGCACACCTGTTACCTTCACTATCAATAGACATGGAAGAGCCAAGGGTCTTCCAAGGATTGGTTTGTTGAGTGACTGGTATGGACCAAAATATCTACTTAATCCATTTTATTACACTTGAGATTATTTTCAATGGTGACTCTTAATGGAAACTATTATAAGAACAAAAGAGGTGATATTGGTTAAAGAGTTTTAATTAGAAATTCAAATTATTACTACATTTGCATCTAATAATAGCTTGAGATTTGGTCAATTGGCTACATAAGAAAAAAGCCACAATAATGAAAAGCTTAAAATATAATACAACAATGCCAACAGTTAACTGTAATAGAATTTAGAATAAGAATACATTTTAACATTACCCTATAAATGGTTCAGTTAAGAAAAGAGTCATAGAATCAATCAAATTTGAAATTAAAGACACGCTTGTCTTGATATCACACTGAGAAATCAATCATAATTCGTATAGTTTATCTTTGAAAACAACATTACAATCTCTAATAAGATCAACTACGGTAAAAGAAGTGACAACATGAATTTGTGGAGAGTGAAAATGCACGCCTCCTTCTCTAGTAAGTCCAATCATGCATCTGTGGCTGAGTTAGCAGGAATTTCCTAACAGAAGCATTATAACAAAAATGGTTAGTCCAAATGGGCAAAGGATGCACTCAACTTAAGTCAGAAGTCTGAATTACAAAACATAAATTTAGTTATTATTCAGAATAGTGACATGTATTTGACCAACGAAATATAATAAGCATAGGCACCATGAATCATTGATTACCTTAGTGCAAATATATATGTAATGGACATCAGGATTCCTTCCTAAGGCTTCCTCCACAGAGCTTCCATCATCATTGAGGGGAACAGGTTTTGTCAGCTCCCAAACTGGTTGTTCAGATTTCTCTTCTGAGGCAAGTTTCTCTGCATATATCATGACAGTGGTTATAGACTAAGGCTTAGTTTACACTCCATTTTTAGTGCATAAGGCTAAAAATGAATAATATACTTCATACAAGGGTAGCAAATGGTCTATTTAAATAACTTGGACTACAAAAGATTGAAGCCAACCAACCTATGACATGGAGTTTTATTGTCCATGAACATGATTCTCGTAGCAAACGTAGGCGATATAGCGGAGCTCCATATGTCACCTGCAGATTTTAGAACCATTCAAGCCTGCTCAGGTGAAATGCAAAGGCACATTCTATCCATTGGAGAGTAATCTGAATGCAGATTGAAGCTTAACTAAAGAGGTGCAATTACCAGAACATAAACTCCTTTATCCTTGAGGACCCTATAGTGTGTCATCAACTGCTTCAATAATGGTGAACAGATCAAGAATAAAAAAATCCAAAATAAAACAAACAATTATAGACTTTTGTTCATGGTTTTATTATACCTCCAAATCTCCTCAAGCATTTTTGTGGCGTTTTGTCTTGAATTATTTCCACACTACAAACAAAAACATGCAAAGACCAAACTATAAGACTTGTCAAACATAACTACACCCACCATTTCAGTGAACCATCACTACACTCACCAAGATAGAGTCAAGAGTCCCTGATAAGCAAAACCAAACAGTATCAGCACAATTCATTGTCCAATATGAGCTTATTATAATAAAAAGAAACTAAAATTAAACAGTAAGCACACCTTTGTCAATAGCAGCATCAAAAGACTCTGATTGAAAATCACTCATATCTCTCACATCCATTTTCATATCTGCCCAATTATAAAGGTTACATCACACTCGACATTATTACCATCTTTGTTAAAATCTATAAAGTCTAATACTTTAGAACCATTTTGTTGACATTTTCAATAACTAACTTAAAATCGATAGACAATGTAAAAATCATTCATAGACAGAGGCACAGGTGTGCACCATTAAACTCTTTTACGGTTCCATAGCATGTAAAATTGACACAGATAAATCACAAAGCAAAAAAGGATACATTTCAATTGGGGACAATCTTGATATTTTCTTTTCATAGCTTCAATAACCACCGAGGATATATCAATGTTGACAACATCTGTGTACCCGCCATCAACCACCATGCCTTCGCTGAAGGCTGCAAACACCACAAAATCTTTTTATTTTTCAAAACTTCCCAAGAAACATAAAAATCTAATTTTTCATTGAATCCAAAGAAAGAGGCATGTACCCATGAAAGAGATCTGAACAAAAGACTAAAAGAAGAGAAAAGAAGAAGAAGGGTACGAGAAAAAAACGTGCCTGAGTTGCCACAACCAACGACGAGGATGCGTTGCGTAGGAGGGACATAGAGGTTGATGATGGGAGCCAAAGTGAGGTACTTTTGGTACCAATCGAAGGGACCAGGTTCGTTGGTGTAGCGGTTGTCCCAGTACCATGGCTCACCGTAGGCTTGGGTACTTGACGTCATAACTTCTCTGTGTTTAGAAATTGAATGGTGTGAGTCCAATCCAATGGCTTATGAGGAAGATGTTGCAGTCACAAAGTTTGTTCTTTTCCAAATCTTGAAATTGAAAGAAGGTGATAGAAGTGATGGAAAGAAAGCAACTTCTACTTGCCTCTCGTGGCATTTAACTATGTGCTCACTCCTTCTATTGCATCAGCCAAATTCGGTTTTTCAATTTTTTTCTTAGTAAATAAAATTTTCTTTCTTAGTAAATAAATTATTATATTAAATATATGAAAATATCACTTATATATGCATTCCCTCATACTTTATTTATAATATATTTCATCCAATCTTTGAGATGATTATATTTAGATATGTTAAAATAAGTTTAACACAAGATGATTATATTTTTCTAGTTATGAAATGATAAATACTAATAGGATCAAACCAAGATAGTTACCTAGGTACTGTTTTCTAATTATTCAAAAGATTTGTAATTTGAAAGAAAGGGTATATTGTTGCAATGACATTTTCCTATTCCAATTTAAGTTACATCCAAAATGTGTCTCTATCTCGCCGATAATCATGCACCGTTTGCCAATAGCAAGTAACCAAATGTTGTTGGTTTGACCATTTCGATGTGATGCTCGTCACGTGGAGCCAATGCACACCATGATTGATTAATGTTCGTTACGTGTCTGATTAACGTGCCCTCTGGCAATACACAAATTACGACAAGCAATGTTTCTTTCTCATTTTTGGAGACTTCTGTGGTTTGGTTGTTGAACGCCAAGGAGACGTAACAAGGTAGTTAAAGACAGTTGTTTGGTTTATTTTGGTTTTCTGTACAAGTTGGATGTTAGTTTGTATGAGCACCAACTGCTTATTAGTAACCATAAGTCAACTTCAGTAACACTCTTGATTGCACATTATAAATGAAATTGAAAACTTCCAATAATTATGCTCATGCTGACATCAACCTTAGCTGAATTTGATGCCTGGTAAAATCAGGAAAAGAAGAGTTTCACATAAGTTTTGCAAAGAATTTGTGGTACAAAATGTTTACATTGAAAATCCCGGAATTCAATGAAATTTGGTAGTTCTCTTCTTACAATTCCAATAGAGGTAGTGAAACACAGACCTATTGGCAAGCCATAGGGTAGAATGAAAACTAATGGACCTTTTACCAACTAGCTTTTGCAATCTAAGGATATTTCTATAGTGCTTATTGGGCTATTGTTTATGTTTCATAGAAACGAAGTTCTGCCATAAACTCTTGGCGTTTGGGGCTATACCATGCAACTGCTTTTGCTGAACCAAGTACTTGCAATGCATATTCCAAAGCAAATACAGGTTCCTGTGCACGAATAGGCCAATCAGGGTTCTTCAGATCAACTGTAATTCCAGAATCAACTCTAAAACTGACAGGACCAATAATCTGCAAGATATAAAGTGTTTTAGTTAACATTACAGCAGCATTAAGGACCAAATGCTTGAACAATTTGCAGTGCATGATTAAAAACATGAGATTAGAAAAAGCACGGATAGAATCAATGAGGTGGAGACCGTCAGAGGCAAGGCAAGATAGTGAAATTGAAAATTTGATTTTTTTTTTTAAAAGCATAACATACATTTACCTATGCACAAGCAATAGGAAACCATATACAGAAGAACAAGCCTCTTCTTTAGCAACTTATTAACAAAGGCCCTGTTTGGATAGAGTTTTTCATAAGCATTTATGGGAGGAGAAAATAAGAAGCCAAAATGAATTTAAGTTAAACTACTCCCATAAGTTAAAATCAACTTAAGCAATTAAACTTTTATAAATGTTTTCTTATTTAACATCTTCAAAACACGAGGTAAATATTTGACTTTACCTTAGGCAAGAAGTTCAATCCATTTTACCTTTTTACTTTCTTCTCTTACAAGCGTTTATAGAAAATTTTATTCCAACATAGCCAAAATGTCCTTTCAAGATAAAGCTTACTTATCAGAAGAAGTTTAAAAACACTAAAATCGTGCAAACTTGTGAAATAATTGATTAGGAGGTACCTGCTGCTGAAGTGATAGTGTGGCGTTGGGTAAAATCGCCTGAACAGCTTCCAAGCTGGGCTTTTGAGAATTGAGAAGATCTTGGGTTAGACCAGTTGCAGCTGAAAGAAATTTGAAACCAGAAGGGAAATCCAGCCGGGCCTGAAATCGGGTAAGATCTAGAGCAAGTCTCTGGAAGTTTCCATATTGAGCCACTAAATATCCTGATGCAAACATATCTGCTACAAAGGAAGACTTCACTCCGGAAACCTGGAGAAAATATCCTGGACTACCATCTTCTATTCGTGCTCTTGCTGAATTTTCCCCAAAAGCAGCAGTTGTAGCAGCACCTTCCCATTAAAGAATTCAGGGAAATAATGAGAATACTCTAAAAAGCATCCACAGCTTCAAGTAACATGGAAATTCTCCAGATCAAAGATCTTTGTGATGTGATCAGTACCAAAGTATTTGATAAATTATGACACTAGTTACCTTCCCACTATCTTAATACATACATCCCAGAGGCTCTCAAATCCTTTCCATTTAGTGATAACAATAACATGCATGTGAAATGTTAAGAAAATGTCGAACAGTTTCCTCACTTCTTTGCTAAGAAAATGTGTGGTTATCTAAAGCTCACTGCCAAGCATCCCTTCTATAAGGACTCTAAAACGTGTCAGCAAAAACCGTTACAAACAAGAAGAAAATTTACCAATAATCCCTGAGGCAGACACACGAGGATTTGAAAGAAACACGTCATACAGTTGGTCCAATTTCAACTTTGGTGCTTCACTTCTCCAGATATCAACTTTCTTCCTGTAACAAAAGGCACTTTTGAAGGCCAAGCCAGGAAGTAGAGTAGGTGGTACTCTATCATTATGGTTATGACTATTTTGAAACTGCTTGGGTGACCCAGAAGTGTAGTGTGCCGACATATGGTATGCGGTGGAAGAGTCACTGGTAGTCACAGAAGCAAGATCAACTGCAGTTGAAAATGGAACATCCCAGTAATTACCGGTATTATCAACAAAAAGACCAGGAGAAACTGCCTCCACTCTTAGATCATGATCCGGAAACTACAACCACACCAATAAAATTTTGTATGAGTAAAAAGACCAGAATCTAGTTCAATTTCATGTCAGAAAGTTACTATAAAACAAAAGAAAGTAAACAGGATCAATGTTATGATCAACTGAGAATTACAAAATTCATCTTTGGGATGCAAAAGAGGATACATTCAAATGCTTACCTTATGGTGAAAGACAACTTTCCCACGAGGCTTTTCGGTATCATCATAAGCATCTAGGCCAAAAAGCAATGTATCATCTTCCCCCAACTGGAACTCTGAAGAGAAGCCCAATGCATACAAGGACTTCTGCTGCAAATGTCTTCCAAAGGTTTTCAACCAAGAGGAAACCCCCTTTGGCTTCTCCTCACTGCTCTTCACAGAGGAAACAAACCTCTGCAAATTGAACTGACCCAGTAAAAATAAAACCCTGCAAAACTCCCAAACTGAATATCAGCCACCAGAATTGACACACACAGAGCTCACTTACAACAACAAGAACAAAGCCGTGTCCCACAAGGTAAAATGGGCTGCATGGATCACACAGCCCCAATAAAGACCAAATCTTCAGAGATGTTATATACTAAGAGATCCCTTCCTCCAATGTCTTTTTCACAAGACTAAAAACCGTACAATCTACACTCCACACAAGCAATAATTAACATAACTAATTATTAAACTACTGAAAAAACCACCGACTTAATTAATCATTTTGATAACAGCGATACCATCTAACCTAAAATGCAACACAAGAGGAGTACATTAAAAAGAGAAAAATATCCAACACACCCAGAAACGAAAAGGGGCGAAATGCAGAAAAAGATTGAAACTTTGGTGGAGAATTTAGTTAGCATACCAATTATCAGAAAAGGGGAGGGAGATAAGACGGTGGAGGGAGAGGCCTTGAGTTTTGGCGTAGGAGGGAATGAGAGGGGCATTCATGAAACGGTGCATGAATTGGAGTTGTCTGGGTCTGGAAAGCCTTGTGCCTCGCGAGAGACCCAACGGAAGAGGGTCTCCGGGGACGGCACAGGCCAAGCCGTCAAGGGTTTGAGGAGTGGAAATGTCCAAATCCCAAAACCCTCCTCCGTCCATTAACCATCTCAGTTTCCTCATCACAGTCCAATGGAATCAATCAACTGGGTCTTATTCTTCTTCTTCTTCCTCTTCTTCTCCTTCTTTTCCTTCTTCTTCTTCACTCACTTAGCCACTAACTTTTTCCACACTCACTTCGCCATAGTCAGCCACCCAATCCAACAACACTCATCATGTTATCAATACTTTCAAGTTTAAACCAAAATAATGGAAAATGGGAAGATTCCAACATGTCACACACTCCAATGTCAATATGTCACACACTCCAATGTAAACATAAACAAATTTTAATTATGATTTCAAGTGAGAATTTTGAAGATGAAAAAAAAAGACGGATTGAAAGAGAAAATATGATTAATCTAGTTCTTCCTCAGGATTAGTCATTAGTCAAGTTTTTTTTACTATATAAGTTGCACAAAGAATCAATAGATGGTGAGTAATCCAAAGTTTTTTTTTTTATCTTATTAACCATGTAGTATAATTCAAAATATAATTGGAAAGGTTAAAATAAACTATTTTATACAAAAAAAAATAAGTGAACTATTTTTATATTTAAGGACAAAAACAATCCTAAATTTCATAAATTAAATATATAATTAGAGTGACTACCAATTTAAGATTATAATAAAATTAAATATTCTTCATACTTACACTTGACATTGTTATTGTACAATGCTTTAAAAAATATTTTATATCACTGATAAATTGTATATTTAACTGAAATACATTTATTTAATATTTGCTGCTTTATTCATTAGTCTATTTTACAACATAAAAAATATATAACAACTACTCTATTTAGATAGACGCGTTTATGAGAAAAAAAAATAATGAAAATTAGAAGCTGAAATACAAAATATTAATAACAGAATAAATTATTAGTATTATTATACTATATTAAAAAATAAATACTGTTCAATTTAATTTTTCTACAATCCAAAATTTTGATATAAATATTGTTTAAATTTTCAATCCAGCGACATTAATAATAATAATAAATTAGATAAAATTAAGTGTATATTTAAAAAAAATCATCTGTAAACATTTTTTTCAAAATAAAATAAGGACAAATAAATTTATAAATAAAATTAAAATTATACGTAAGTTTGTTTATAAAAGTCATCTTATACTATTTTATTTAAAAAATCTAAATTTAAGTTATATGTGAGCTAATTTTACAGTATTTTTATATCAGTTATAGTTCTTTTTAAAATTTTAGATATAATTTTCAAATCGAAACATATTATACTTCTTTGATAATTTCCACCACACAGTTACTACATCCTGTCTTATTTCATTTTCTTCTTCTTTTAAATAAGACTTTTGAATAAATTTATCTAAACATATTAAATGAACATATTTTTTAATATAATATATTTTTTAATATAATATATTTTTTTAAAATTATGTACAATTCAAACCATAAAAATAATAAAATGTAAATTAAAGTATATATTTATGATAAATATTTCGAGACAAATAATACCCGAAGCATTTGAGATTTGAAGGAACTAAACTTTATATTGTAAAGTAAAAGAGAAAAGAACAAAGTGTAAAAAGAAAAGAAATATTATATGAAATAAATCTAATAAAGTAGGAAAGTTAAATACTTGGTTGAGGAGATTTTTGTCAACTTAACACCAGAATATACAGAACAAACAAACTGATCTTGCATTAATGCAACAGATTTCTACTATATCAATGATTAACTAAACAATCCAAACAATCTAACAAAAACAGAATCCACACAACCCACTCCTTTACATGATTTGCACTGAGAGTTTGGAAAATAATCACCTGGCTGCAGACTGTATGTTTAAACAAACATTTGAAAACCAATAGAGTTAGCGCTAGTGAAATCTATTTAGAAAAATCTATTCAGTAAAATTTTGCTGAAGTCCCTAGATTATCTAATGCTTCGGACCATCTAATAGTTTAAGATCTTCTACATAACATTTCAAACTTTTTTCAAGCTTTTTTGGAGTACCTTCTTTATTAGTTTAAGCATAATTAATAGAAATTAGTTGTGACATTAATGTTGTATAAATAGGACTTTGTCACTAAGAATTCTAAGTTCAACTATATAAGAGAACATTATTATTGAAAGAGAGTTCACTCAAAGAAACTTCATTTTTCATAATGAATTTCTGATGTGGAAATTGATTGAAATTTAATACTTTGTGTAGAGTTTGTCTGAAGTATTCCACAACAATCTCAATAGTATCAAAACTGCTAGTATACACATCTGTTTGCTTTTGTTGTGATCAACAAGTTTCACTTACAACATTTTGCCTATAGTTTTACCAATGATAATACTAAATCAGAAGTATGATATTCAGAAACATTCTTTACATTTACACATCTGTTACAGTCTACGACTCAATCATCATCACTGCCAGAGATAGAAAATATTGAACCCTTCATTTGACATTTTCCCTGCAGTAGTTTCCTATCTTTAGATATTCGGAAAGGAAGTGTAGGATCATGCTTGGTGATAGAAGCCCCAAGATTCCGTGAAGCTGAAAGAAGACGTGTCCCAATTCTCAATTTTCTACCTCCGCTCCCTGATAAAGGACGTTGACAAGCTTTCAATCTTCTATTTTTGCCTGATTTTTTGGAAACCAATGGTGTATGCAAGACATGTGGAGATGTTTTGGGAGTGAAGTGTGGCAAGGAATTTCTCTGTGTCTTCAAGCAACCACGTTCTCTGGGGTTTGATTGAACTTCAATTTCACTCTGAACAGCTCTAGAAATAAGATCTGAATTTGAAGAGCTGCTAAAATTGTCAATGCCATTGAAACTTGAAAAATATTTATTGATTATACCTGTGACCGATATCAATTGTGTTGACATCTCACTGTGACTCCCTTGCATCGAGTTAGCATGCAACTCAACCAGATTTTCAAATCTATTCTCTGGCATTACATATGAACTCTTAGCCATACTAGTAGGTTGGTCTCCAAATATGCAGGGATCTCTTTCTGACATTCCAGTGGCTTCATTTTGAGCATGATTTTCATCAGAAATTTCATTTTCCTCGTGCTTCTTTGAAACAACTTTAGTGATTTCATGCTCTTCCACTAAACATGCACGGCGTTGGAACCCTTTCGTTTTCTTTTCCTCACTGATACATCTTGCCCTATCACCTTTGCAGATCATTAAGTCCTTATGTTTTAATAGAACATCTTCATCACTGGGTGAACAAGGAGTACACAAGCATTTTAAATGCTTAACTTCCACATGAAGAAACCATGTTCCTCGCATTGCAGGGAAAGCAAACTTTATAGGAAAGGAATCAGGCAGGTAGTAGAAGAATGATTTTCGCTTCACCTGGGAGAGAATATGAAGTAACTTATTGAGCACAAGCTTAATGTTACAAAACTCATAAAAGGATACATAGACTCTGAAACAGAAAGTAAAGTACCTACCATTAATCCATTAACTTGAATCTCTCCAATATCTGGTAAACAACTGAGGTGTGCTTTCTCAAAGTCTCCTGCAGAACAATCATTGCATCGATTATCTTTCATGTCATTCATAACCTAACATACACCAAGTTGAACTACAATTTCATCAATGCCCTTTTTTAAGAATAATGACCATGGTCAATAATCAACAGTAGTCCAGAACATTAATTTATCCAAGAACTCTGTCTTGGTCTGATAAAAACAAAGTCAGGACAAGCAAAACTATATTAAAAGGAAGTCTGCATTTAGACGTCAACTAATTTGGAAAACATTCATCTTGACCCTCGAAACTGAGATCTCAAAATTGAAGTCCATAACAAATTCAATTCAATATACATTTATGCACAGTATTGAAATTGATTGCATGTTTTAACTGATGAGTTGAATTCATGCCATATATGACCTAAAATAATCATAATGTAGCGGTAATCTCCAAACTACATCAAGTGCACAAATTCAAAATGCCGAGCTTTCGCGGCTAAGTTTAATCTTTCATTCTCAAACTTAATTGGAAACTAGCGGTAGGTCATGATGGTAGAGAGAATAAACTGATTTTGAGTAAAAATGGAGATTGAGACAAGTTTCATTTCAACAAACTCCACAATAATAGATACCCTAACATGCTTGAGATTGAGACAAAAAGGGAGATTTGAAGCAATAAATGGAAGGTAACGAGATAAAAAAAAAAAAAAAAAACTATCTAAACCCTTGAAAAAGACCAGCAGCATTGCCGTCATAAAACATGCAGAAGAAGTACACAACTCATAGGAGAAACTTCTCCTCAAAGTCATTATCGCAGTAACAATCCATATGAAACAAAGTGATACATGGCAGCAAAGGTTGCAACATGCAAGTAAACTAACACAGCCCAATAGCAAAATCTTCAAATAGGTAAAATATCGAAATCAAGAACCAGAAGGGTTGAGGAAAAAAGAAGTCTTTTGTGTTGTGGACTTACTTTTGAGAGATGCAGCTGTAATGTCAGGAGGGGCATTGAAGGCAATGCGAGTGCCTAGGTTTGTGTCGGCAAAGACTGTAACTTGAGCTTCACCAACCATTGGGCGTGGCTTTTGGCTGTGTTCTTCGGAGTTCCTAAGATGATGACGTCTTCAGTTCAAGTGTTCAACCAAACCAATGCCTTTGTTGGTTCAAAAGAAAACGGTTAAGGCCCATCCACTAACCGGGTCAAGGCCCATCCATGTCTTTCTATTTTCTTTTTCAATAAAATATAAGAATGTTATGCTATCACAAAAATTCTCCCAAAATAAAAAAAATTGAAAGAATGAGGGTCCTCATAAGAAACAAAGATCTTTATTTGTACAAGCAATCTAATTGTGTAATTTTGAGCACAAGTTTCAATAGAGTAAATTAAATATTTTTACATACATATTTCTACCATTTTGGTTCCTAAGTAAATACCTAATGAAATTTTAACAGAGTTTTTTCTCCCTCGATCTTAGAAATTTTAGTTTTTAATCTCTAAATAAGTACTTAACGAATATTAGTACTTAAACTTTTATTTATTAATAATATTTGTAGTCTCAGCCGCTAAAATCATTATTAAATGATGATGTAATCATCGTATTATGACGTACCATCCTCCATCTACATCCTAAATTAGTTACATATCAATAAGACTTAACTTTTTTAGATTAAACACAAAGACGAGTATGCCCATATTTACATATTCCTCCTTCTAAATTTATTTTCATTTTAAATTATTAAAATATTTTTATTTATTTTTCTTTATTCTTAAATTTATACAATAATAACTTTTAATTATTACTTAGCATGGAAAAGAATATGTTCTTGTAACATTGAATTTTTTATAATATTATGTTTTTGAACTTTCCTTTTTATTTATTATAAAAAAAATATTTAATAAACATTTAAACAAATACACAAATAAAGTATACTCGATATTTGACAAATCAAATAAGTTTCATATTTTTTGAATATAAAAACGATAATAGATATAAATTTTAATTCATGAACATTGATGTATACCACCAAACTCATAACGATCCTGTTGTCATCCAATTTGGATTGCTTTTTGACAATATTTTAAAATAAAAACATTTGAGATAATTGACGAAAAAAAACTTTGCCTGTTTAATGTTATATCAAAAGAGGAAAATGTAATTTTAGGAGCCATTCTGGACAAATTCTTCCTGCACCCTAATATCTTCTTCATGCACCCTAATATAAAATTTTAATTCCACAATTGACCCTATTCGGTTTATACAGGTAAAAAAATAAGAATCGGATGACACCCCCATCCAGTTCACATTTCAAAAAAAAATGACAACCGGATGAGTATGTCATCCGATTGTCATTTCAAAATAAAATGACAATCGGATGGCACCTTCATCCGATTGTCATTTCAAAATAAAATGACAACCGGATGACACCCCATCCGGTTGTCATTTAAAAAAAATTCATTTTATTTGGAAATGACAACCGGATGGCATACTCATCCGGTTCTCATTTTGATTTTGAAATGACAATCGGATGGGACTGTCACCCGGTTCTCATTTCCAAATAAAAATGAGAACCGAATAGAACCCATCCGGTTCTCATACATCAAATCAGAAAATTCTTCTGTTCGTCGTCGACAACGCCTAAATCCCAAATCAACTACTCTAATCAGCAATATCACTTACTAATTGCTAATAAACACCAAAAATTACTTACTTATTGTTTGTTTTAAGAATTAATCAAATATTTGAAAACAGATGAAGTTAAAATGAAACCCGAATGGGATATCATCCGGTTCTTATTTTATTTTGAAATGACAACCGGATGACATACTCATCCGGTTGTCATTTTTTTTGAAATGTGAACCGGATGGGAGTGCCATCCGGTTCTTATTTTTTTGCCCGTATGAACCGGATGGGTGTGCTGGGGTATTTATGGAATTAAAAAATTTGTATTAGGGTACAGGAAGCGTGTATTAGGGTGCAGTGTAGTAGGGTGCAGGAAGAATTTGTCGCCATTCTGATTGGTGAAGCCCCAAAATTGTTTTACACTCAGGATATGTTATTGGCTGCACTGTCCTTAATGCCTAAAGACAAATCCAAGAGATCATATAGTTCTCAGTTTCTCAATCGACTAAACATGCAAAATTAAAGGAGAATGAAGTATAAGCATCACCATTTGCTGAGCTTATTAAAATATAAGCCAACTCATCCAAAGAAAAACAAGAGACAACATACCAAACGAGATTGAATGCATTGGTTACAGAATCTAATTTTAACAGCTACAAAATTTCAGAAAGTGATAACGTAATCAAGGAAGGATCCTGCGACGGCGGCGTGGAGTCTCTCGCCTGACATACATTTTCTCCATCTCATTAAGTGGTCGGCTTGATCCATCTGCCATGCTAGCAAATTTCCAGCCTCCACCACCTCCACGTTTTCCCCTCGATCCCAATTTCTCTACTGTGAAAGTCCACCCATCTGCAGGACGTCGTCGGCTGTACTTGTGGCATTTCACCTCTCCAGCCATCTACACACAACCAAACTCACATTATTTAATCATATCCATAAACAAAAAATCTCACTGGAAGCACATAGAAAAGACAAGTATATAGGTTGAATTTTGGCCTTCCAGCAGTATTAATACTGCTTCCAAAATTTATGATCCAAATTTTATCTTTACTTAGATGTGCACTCATCCTTAGCATTTTAATCTCGGATAAAGTTCGTATTGTTACTGTTAGAATTTCCCGCCCCAACAATTCGCAACCATAAAGCGTCATTGGAAACTGTTTAAGAAAATATTCTTTCAAGCTCGTTATGCCCATAGAATCACTAATTGCACCTGAAGCATTTGGCCACTTAATCCCCTATATTCAATCCGTGACATCCCCCATCAGTCTCTCCATTACCTAGAATAGTCATCCAAACCAAATCCTAAACCCTAAAGCAAGTTGAGCAAGCATGAAAACTGTTCTGTTTTTGTTCATATTAAAAATGGAGTTTGGATTAAAACCCAAGCCCAATGGGTAAAAATACTAAAAGAATTAAAAAATTCATATTTTGTGATCATTGATCTATGTACCCACACACACATGAAACAGTTCCCATATTTTCTTCGATTGCTCCCTCTCGACTCCTTGAAACCTCAATGCCATTTCTTCTCTACTATGCAAAAGGCACGGACATTATTCTTCTACAGAAACAGCTCAAACCTCCCTCAGCCTCCTCAGGTACTTGTCTTCTGCTCTTGCACGTTCTTCTATGCAAACGGCATGCATGTTTTTCACTAATTTATTTTGACAAAACCTTCTGCTTAAACTCATTCGCTTGAAACCTGTGTTGCTAAGGTCCTTTTAGTGATTATGTCCCCTCTTCAATTCTACTTTGTTGTAGCACCATCCACATGGCTTCTAATTCTCCTTCTACTGCTACTTCTGTTAGTGATGTCGCCGGTACCTCAACAAATTTACCTGCTCTAAAACTGCTAAAAAGTGCTCCTAGCAGTAATACAGATGAGGATTGGTGGCATTGCATATGTGTTGATGTTGAGGTCTTAACCGGTGCAGTTAATTGCTTGAAGCACCAGTTGGTGGGAGCTCAAAAGAATGTAGGTGCTAGCAAAAGTGCGACTGATGAAGTCTAAAAAAGAGATGTTTGAAATAGTTGAGTCCTGAACAAAGATTAATGAAGAAGACAAGCTGTGTTGTTGAGGAAAATGATTCACATACTGAAAAGAAAAAAAAAGATGACTGAAGAGGAGGATGTGGGCTGCACTAGAAATATTTTCAAGAAGAGGGCAATTAGCTCATAGGCCAAAGTTACTTAAGGATCAAAGAGAAATTGCTTGTAAAGATGTTGCAAGGTTTTGTATGAAATGACATACCATTATGGCAAGGAGTAAAGCATTTGGGATTTAGTTTCAAAACATGGCCCAAGATTTAAGCGCCCTTCGTACCATGATATTAGAGTAAAGAATTTGATGGAAGAGGTTTAGGCAACAAAGAGTGCTCTGGAAGTTCACAAGAAAGCATGGAAGAGAACAGGTTACACAAGGTGGGCCAACAAAAGGAGGAGAACTATACAGAACTTCTTAGTAAACAATCCAAAGGAAACTAGAGTGCATTTAAGATGGTAATACTTTTAACATCGTGAAATTTGAATTAAAAACATAGCAAATTAGTAATCACTTATATGTATGTTTGCATTTGTATTTATTAGGTCCACACAAAAAGAAGAAATTGTTTGAAACAGGAAATTGTGAATGATGTTTTTATGTCATGGTTGATTCAAGATTAGCTGAAAAGGAAGGTAGAAGATTACTTGAGTTTGAATTTGGTGATATTCCATTCTATGATGAGTGGATTATTTTGAAGGAGACAATGAAAATGAAGGCCTAGATGATGTTCCAAATTCAAATGAAGATGATGAACACTTGGTTGAAGGTCAAGCCCAAACTAGAGAGCAAGAGGATGATGTTCTTGCCATGCCACCTCTACAAGTGGAGGATGTTCTTTTTGATGTGCTTGGCGAAGGAAATGGACGTAATGAAGATCCCTTGAGTTTTGGTTTTAATTTGAAAAATTTACATTAGACATTTACTGTTTAGGCTTTAGGCTTCTAGGTGTTCTTTGTCTAGGATTGGTAGTTGATATTTGATAATTTGGCATTTGGTAGTTATGACTTGGTTGACATGCTTTCTTTCTTATGGTTTATGATGAACTTAAGTTTGATTACGTATTTTTAAAGTGTAATACCGTGACTGATGTTTTTAATTATTTGTTATTTGCATGGGTATACATATCATGTTTATTAGAAGTAGAATGTACGATCTGGGTTATGATTCCCCAATCTACGATCTTGTGAGCCCTTCAAAGTCCCAACAATAATCTTGCTTTTGACTACGTGACCCTACTTGATGGACTATCATAGGAATGTGGGAGGAAGATAAATTAAAAGAAGACTCTAATTGTGGGTTGACACAGAGAAAAAGGAATACCGTCTACTTGTGAATCACCATTTAGTTACTTCTTCATTCAAAGATATAGATCAAGTCTATTTCTATAATGTTCAAAAAAAAAGGGAAAAAGGCTGCCCCTCAGACAGAAAAGTGAACCTTACAGAGCATAAAATGGACATAGACAAGCAATGTGATCCGCCGCTAGCTAAACTGCAAGCAGAAACCCTTTTATTCTTTGCTCACAAAAATAACCAAAATTTTCATTCCTCCATAAACAACAATAGGACAACTTAGTTTTGATTTAAAATTCTGGGCAGGAGAAAAACTCTTTGTGTAAATTTGGGATCTGCTCCTCCAAACCCATCCAGCATATTTAAACCCTAAACTCTAAACCCTAAATGACACCTAAATGCCAACAGAAAGCAAACGAGATACCTACCAAACAATGTACACCCTCAACAATTCAATTCACATCATTGACCCAAAAACATTGTAATATAGATCAAAGGCCAATAGAACTTACTTTCTTCTTGTTGAAGTTCATCTTCTCGACAAATTCTCGATACAGCATATCATCCTCCTTCTTGGAGATCTCGTAATGCACTTCATCCACATCTTTGGTAATGCCATCCCACCCCTCCGGCATAACCTTGAAGTCCGGCTTATATGGAAGAGACGCAACATGAAACTCCCTATCATGCGAATTAAAAAACCTGCAACCACAAAAACAGAAAAAAAAAAAAAAAAAAAAAAAAAAAAAAACAATTCACAATTCTTAACACCACACGAATCTTAAACCCTAAACCTAAACTCTAAGAAATCAAAACACTGACTCGGGGAAAGTATCGAGCAAGAGCTCGATGGAATCATCGAGAGGGTGACCGAGTTTCTTCTCCTCCTCTTCCTCGATCTCCTTGAGCCACAGAATGGCGTGAACCCTCTGCCGCATTATCCTGTAATCCTTAGCGAGTTTCTCCACAGTGTAGACCTCGGGGTTCTGCTTGTGCAACCGGTACATCTCCGACTTCTCGGAGTCCTTCAGATACGAGCCTCGCGCGCCGGGCTCCAGAACCTGCTTCATCAGCACGCTCGTCTCCGCCAAGCGACTCCCCCAGCTGTTCACGAACGCCTTCCCTCGGCGGTTCTCCGCCTCCAGTTCGTGCACCCTGTCATCCGTGTCCTGCAGCTCTGCCAGAACCGCCGACGTGGAATGCGAGGGTTGGCCGTTGAAGTGGTCGCCGGCGAGCCCAGTCGACCACGACATGGTGGTGTCCCATTCCCCGTCGAAGGCGCTTCCTCCTCCGTCGCGGGAATCGGTCGAGAAAGAGAAGATTCTAGAAGATGCTGGGGGAAGAAGGCTGTCGTGACTCAGCGACGCGGCGACGCGGCGCGTGGCGATTGCGAAACGGTGAAGGGTTTGCATTGTGAGCGTGGAGCGGCGGCTATTGAGTGAAGTGGCGGAGAAGTTGAAATTCTTTTATCAATTAGTTTTGGTCATGTTTGAGAAAATCACTCGTTTCGTTTTGAAAGTATATTGTTTTATACTTAATTTTTTATGTATTTAAAACTAATTAGAAGCTACAATTTTAAGATCTTTTTTTCAATAAATTAAACCTTTTCAAAATCTATTAGATAATGTGTTTAGAATATATTTTTTTATGCATAATAAAACAAAAGCCTAAAAGATTAAGCCTTTCCAGATCCAATTCCATATGGTCTTTTATTGTGAAGTTATCACACTTGCTTAGAAGAGAGAGGTGGTAGCTTGTAATAGTTTGCAAGAAAATACTTCAACCATTTTAGTTGTTTTGTTTTAAAGCTTCAACATGATGGCACAATTTATAAATAAATATTTATATATATATATATATATATATATTAATTTTTAAAATATCATTATTATTTTAAAAAATGTAAAGTTTATAAATTGATCGGATGTAAGACCACGTAAGTTACAGGTTAAACAAATTGAATTGAAAGTATGTTGATCCAATTTATACTTCAAGTCTTTTACTCTAGTATTGTTTAGTTTACAAATTTTTCTAGTAAGACCATTAATTTAATCCTTGCCACTTAGGATTAAGATGTGATATCGAAAAATACTGAAAAAAAAATAATAGTTCTAATCATAGTTTATTGTCGAGAATTATGAAAAGATCACTAAAAAAAATAGTCTTAAAATCTAATTTGATTTGAGTCTAGAAAGGTGTTAGCATCTCTATCTTAAAATAATTATTATTAAAAAAAATATTAGTTTAATACTATTATTCATAATATACTTTTATTTTGACATTAATTTTTATTAATAAAATATTTTATATAAATAAAATAATAATAATATATATAAGTGGTAAATGAATATGAAAGATGAATAATGATATTAAAATATTACCCTCCTTACATTATTAATTAAGTGAATCGGGGTTTTTAAAGTTTTTGTTTCAAAAAAAACACGAATGTATATAAAAAATGACAAAAAAAATATTTTTGAAATTTTTCAGTTGAGTCCGATAAAGGTCAATCTTGCTTTTAATATTTTCATTCATAATAAAATATAAGAATTTACTTACTTATTTGATAAAAATGTGTTATTGGTTGATATTTTTAATTTTTTAAAGAAACAAGTTTGTATTGAAAATTTTAATTATTAAGTAAGTATGACTTAATCTTTTTAAAATTTTAATTGTTTAAAGTCTGAGACTCAGCATGATAAATTTTAAAATTTTACATAAACAAAAATCTTAATTATTAAGTTAAAAACTTAACATGATAACTTTTACGAAAATAAAAATTTTAACTACTGAGTGAGAGTGAGACCTAACATGATTATAAATATTTTGGAACTTGTATGGAATCAAAAGTAGATCTGATACTCATGATAATTAAAAATTGTAGAGAAACAAAAATAATTATAAAGTATATTCGAGATGCAGCATGATAATTAATATTTTTTAAAATATATTTAATATTTATATATACAAAAAGAACCTATAATATATTTTATGATTATTAATGTTATTTGATTGCTAAACAACCAATTAAATGAGAGGTAGAAAAGCGGGCCCTATGCACAACAACTTACCAACATAAACCCCCAAATTTGGCATGTAAAATGCAGAAGAACAAAAAATAATTATTGGTGTACAAATAAAAGCAAAAAAAGTGACCCCAACCATGCTACAAATGCTACGTGAACGAGGAGAAAGACAGCAATAGAAAATTACACAAAATTAGACAACATTTGACAAAATGATGAACCAAGATTTAAAACGTGAAAACATAAAGGGAATTTATTTTTTCAACAGGGTTGAAAGATAGGGGAGTCCAATTCAATTTAAGAATGAAATGAAAGAATAAAAAGGATGTCTCATTTATCTTAGGTATGAATGATTCTTCACCATTAATTTTCGAGTTCCTACCAATTGAACCTTTTAGTCAATGTTCCTTCATGTATAGAAAGATTTGTCCCATTATTCAAATGTAAACCCCTGTGAGCATATTGTCTGAAAATAATTTTTAACTCAAATGAAATAGAAAAAACGAACTAAATTCTGATTATTAAAAGTTTGGAATTATCACATAAAGAAACAAAATAACATGTACTGATAGAGTCTAGTTTCATAAAACAAATTCACTTTGAACTATTTAGTTAAAAGAGACAAATTACTAGTTAACAAATATTGGAAACAAGATTAAAGCATACAAATACTTGTTTACCACATTAAATAACATAACTGCAATATGGCCCTTTATCTCTAAGTATTATATCTGTTAGTGTTTTTCTGATAGATATCATGTTAGTCTGTCTTAGATGTCAGTGTCATTAATGTTATTGAAACACAGACCATGGTTATGTTTTGATGGAAAATATCTAGAAATCTCAAATTAAATATTATTTAATTCTTTAATAATAATTTACAAGTTAAGTTTATGTTAAGCAACAATTGAATAAGACTAATTAAAACAGCTGCTACTCAAACACAACTTAAATACTAAATCCTCGTTTAACAGAGGAGCCTCTAGAAACGCCAAGTTGGTAATTTATAGAGAACTCTGATTGTTGTTGCATGTTTTTATATAGTATCGTCTTTATTATAATTTTTTGTATGATTTAACCTTGTAACAGAAAAGATAAGGACAAAGTTGGCCTATAGCAGAACACGGTGATGCTGATGCAGATGCAGCCAAAACCAGCCCAAGGTTTGGTCCCAGTAAAGTGTCCAAGACTCCTCCAATTTTGCATCTCTCATCATATCAATAATTAAATCATTCTGCATAATTCATACTTAGATAACTAACATCTCTGACCATTTCTTTTTTACCATATGATATGGTGAATATATATGTATATATATATATATATACTACACCTACCCTATATGTTCCTTCACGTGCTGGTTGGTGATGACTTGTGATCAACTCAACATCTCACGAATTGAAGGTTTGAAAAGAAAGCTAAGAGTTATGGATACTATAACTAAATTTGAACTTGATGAATGTATATAGAGAGAGTGAAGAATATTTTCTAAGACAACATATATTCTCTACAGAAAACAACTTTGGTTGAAGCGGATACTATAGAGCATTGTTAACAGTAAAATTGTCTTATTTTGACTCACAGAAACTTCATTTATGAATAAATCTATGAACCTGCAACCAAATCCAATGTGCCAGTTTATCCAAAATCATTAACCAATTAGATAGCTTTAACTGCTAATGAATACTCAATTTTGACTTTTGAAAAGCTTCATTGAGATCAGAGTTTTGATCATAAACTAGTTAAAAACATAAAAAAAAAAAAAAAAAAAAAAAAAAAAAAGGAAAAAAAAAAAAAAATTAAAAAAAAAAAAAAAAAAAAAAAAAAAAAAAAAAAAAAAAAAAAAAAAAAAAAAAAAAAAAAGTGGGAGGAATAGAAACTTTGTTGGTAACCAGGAAAATAGGACCTGCACATATTTCAACAAAAAGAACATATAAACAAGAACTGGACCAAGAAATTGTTCTACAAGACAACAGTGTTTAATCAAGGGAACTCATCTTTGAAAAAGATTAGAGGGAAACAGAGAGAGAAAAAGAATAAACTAAACCGAACTACTATTTGGAAACTGACGCATAAAGGCTTTATGAATTATTGTTTCTATAAAAGCATGGATACATATGAACTGAATATAACTAAAGTCCACTTTTTGTTTTCTGATATTAACAGGGTTCAACAAGGGAACCCTTTTATAATTAAACATTTTGAACACATGAAATATACCTATAATTCACTCTTATAAAAGGTATCATTGGAGAAGGCATTGGTAGTTAGATCAGACAAGCTAAAATCATTATCCAAGAGCAAACCGTCAGAGACATCCATGCTAGTGCTAACTGAGTTACCCGAACTTGGAATAAAACCACTGCTCTTCACATAATCAAACGAGTAACCACTTTGTTGCTGCAACAACTGCTGAGGCAGTTGTTGTTCCTCGTGCTTCTGCCAAGGAAGTGATGCAGGCACTTGATGAACCTGGTTGCTGTTGCGGTTGTGGTTGTGGTGGTAGCTTCTGCCACTAAATGGTAGCACTGCTCTAGTACTTGTGTTCTGGTGAATCTTGTGTTCACTGCTTCCTTTTTGGAAGTTCAAGGTGATAGGACCCTTATGGACCCCTAGTGTTGACATGGCTGTGGTAGGGCACCCTGTGAATTGTTGTACTAAAGCTCTAAAATTTGTGGTGTTGGCATTGAGGAGTGTGGTGGGGGTTCTCTTAGAAGCTCTAGACCTTCTTCTTATTGGTTTGCTTACATTACCCTTTGGTGTCAGTTGGCAGGAGGAGATGCTATTGCTCTCTGATGAAGGCATGGTTGGAGGTGGACTAGTTGTCATCACAGTAGCATCAGAGAAGCCATCTTTGTTTGGTGCCAAAGCATGATCATGCTCATGCTCATGATCATGATCATCATGACCATGGCCATCCATTAGAGGTTGCTGATAGAACTGCATCCATTGATCAGTAGCAGCAGTCATGGTCATGGTATCCCTCATGAGGGTTAGAAGGAAGTAGGTGGTTCAGTGATCACTCCCTCACTCTATCACACATTCCTTCATTTAAAGAAAGAATCAAAGTTGGCTCTATTATGAACACATGTGCCTTGTAATGGTCAAAGTAAAAATGTCCAAGTTTTGACTATTCTTTGATAGGGACTGCCGAAGAAACTTGATAAAGAATGGTGTGCTTCCTCGAAATATCGTGTTCATACTATTCTCATCACTTTGACACAAACCACAAAACCTTTCCAACACAATCATCCTCAAATTAAATAAGATCATTATCTGCCATGCTTTTTTATTTTTGTTCAAGCATTCATCATATTTAAGATTAAACTTAAAAATGGTGACAAAAGTTGAAACATTTTCCTAGGTGTGTTCATACTAATGACGACATGAAAATGTGGATTGACATCATTGTTGGACTGGTTGTTTGTTATGTTGGAGGTTGTGTAGTGATGTTGGTCATAAAATTGTGTACTGTTGAGTTGAAAAGATAAGATGCACATGGTCTGAGCCACCCACCCACCATACCTTGTTCATAAATTTTGCTATGTTTTATGAGATGAGCGTGTAAGATACTTCCTGCAATGGTAGCAATTCAACATGGAGTGCCCACGTGTTTTTACTAGAAACCGAGTCTTTGTCAAAGTGATGTGCACAAAGGAGAAAGAAATTAATATGGAAGAACACCCACAATTGTAAGCAAAGGTCTTGGTTGACCATATTTATAGTGAAGAGGCACACACTTTGGATTTATACATCTCTATCCATTATAAAATTTATCCACTTAACTTATATTCTAAACCTAAATTCAACTTTAGAAGTATTGCACAAAACTAAACTAAATTGTATAATTATTTTGATCAACTAAACTAAATGGTAAAAATAGTTAAATAACAAGTATAAAGCAAGCAAGAAAGGTGAAATAGTTAGGGTTTTTTTGATAGTTTGAGAAAGAATTAAGAAACCCTATGGTTCTAATTTATTTGGATTCCAAAAATCACAAAAGGGTATATATGTAGTGTATACATATGCCATGAATTAATTCAAATAGCTTAAATTACCTTTTTAGTCTATATTAAAAAATTTAATCAAATTTACAAATTTATATGAGTTTGAGAAGAAGTAATTTAACTTGAAAAGTGCAACTTTATTTGTGGGTGCCTCCAAGGTGGAAGATTTGGCGACATCACATGGAACAGGCTTTCACTTTAGACGAAATTCAAGGGACTTGTTAATTTTTAATTTAATATGTAAAATGTGCGCGATAATTAATTATGTTTAATTAACTAAAAAAATTCAAGTAAATTTAAGTTGCGTATGCTATCAATCTTAATTGTCGTTATAAATTAGTTAATATCCTAATAATTAACACATAACTGATCAGCACTTGAACCGTACACGTCTTTCTTAAATTTAAATAGCAAAATAAAATGTCCATTATTTATTACATAAGATATCTTGGAATGCACGTGTTTTCTTATAATTTAAATAGGGAAATATTATATTCATTTGCCATATATCATGGATTTTTCTTGTTGTAACTATGCATACATTATAAGGGGAATTTTAGTTGAAACTTTTATCCTTTACTTCTTCGAAATTTAGGATTTATTTAAAAAAAACTAGTTTACTACACTTATATTACAAGTTAATAAAAAAGCTATAAGTTTATAAACCAACTATAATCAATCCTTTATTTTAGAATTTGGTTTGGATTTAATTTATTCTTATAAAAGAGTTTGTAAGATGAGGGTTAGTTTTATTTATACACATATATATATAATATAGAATCTTTAACTCATCTTCTCATGTCTTTTCTCGCGTTGAAAAAAGAAATAAATGTTGGATGACAATAATCTGTCTTATTCATATCAATAACCTATAAACCTTAATATTACTGAGAATTAACTTAAATTTGATTTAAAATTCCAAAACTAACATAAAAATAAAAGATATATTATCACCTTACACGTATATTTTCGTCATTTCATATCTCACAATGATGTGTAACTTCATCATTTATGGGTAAGAGTGCAATTGATAAGATTAATAAATTATTTACTGGTTTATTTAATTATTTTATAAGCTAATTTAATTTTCATAAAATTATTTGATAAAATTTAAGTGAGTTTATTTTAAAATTTTTTTACTTATAAATTATAAATTACTTTAACCAAATTTTAATTTACAATTCTTTCATAATTACTTCTTATATTTTAATATATATTTTTCTTAATTTATTTTAAATTATTATTAAATAAATAAAAACACTGCAAATTTTAATAATAATTTAATTACTTTTAAAAAACTAAAATTATAATTATATATACCTAAAAGATACAATATATATAATAATAATAATAAAACTTATAATTGTATAATAACTCATCTAATTATATTTTTATCATTTTAAATTTACTAATTAGCAATAATTTAACTTGTAAATTATAAATGTATTATAAACTTAATTTATTATTATTACAAGAAGATATTTTACCTGGGTTGTTTACAACTTATTATATCAATTTAGAAGTTGATATACATGTCATATATTACCTCAATTATTAATTAATATAATATGTACAAATATTACATCAATTTTAAATACAAACTAATTTCTATAAAGCAATAAAAATCGAGACATGTTACATAACTAACCGAGATAATATCCTTTCATGTTTAAAAAAACCACGTTGATTAACACATATTACAAGTAAAAGAAAATATATTGATTAAAACATATCATCAATGAAATATTCTAAAAAAACATCACATTAGTTAAAAGAAAAAATCTATATTACATTAATTAAAATATATTTTAACAGATATGATATTCTCTCTAACACATTAATAAACGTAAAAAAAAATTATATTACATTAATTAAAATATATTACAGCGCAAAAAAAAAGTATATTAATAAGCTAAAGACACAAATAAAATAAAGTTATATTACACCAGTTAGACTACGTAACCGATGTAATCTACCCAGACAAAAACAAACTACAATAATACAAAAATTTTACATAAATCAGAATGAACAACCGGTGTAAATTATAAATATTTCAGTAGTTCATATTAAAACCAATGTATAAATACTTCAATCACTACAATTCTACCTTATTTTACACTGTTTTCTAAATAAAATAAAAAAAACATAATATCTCATAGTACACTAACAATTAGTAATTAATGAAAATCTATTTAACAGCAACTAATTCATAAACTAGTTTTGAAAAATAAATTTATATTTTTTATTGTGAAATAATCTTGAAAGTTCTTTCAAAGAGAAAGGGTTAAAGATTATCTTTTTCATTCTGCGAGTTTATTTTATGTAGGGATGGGTGGACGCGTGGCAAATGCCATTTTGCTTTTCGGTTTCTGAGTTTATTGATTTTGTATATGTTATTATTTTACGTTTTAGACGATAACGATGCAATATAATAGTTAAAACACAACGTTAAGGAAATTAAAAAAATGCATATACGTGCCAAGAACAGAGGGAGATAGAGTGGCATGTAATGAAATTGGGATGAAATTTATATGCAGAAATTGCAGTCAGCAGAAAGAGACAATGGACCCCACAACCATGCATGATGCAAGAACACCATCAAGGACTCATCAACATTTGTATCAAATTAATATGCCTTCTTCTTCAATCCAAAGTTCTGCATCCTTCTTCGTTTCTGCTTACATTTGACTCAGTAAAAGAAAAACTGGACTGAAGTATATTTGCGATTTGTTTAGATATTTATAAAAATTGAAAAATAAAATTAGCTAATATCAAAATTAACTTTTGAAAAAGACATAATTCTTTTAGTCTTAAATTAGTTTTAAGTGATTTATAAATTTTTTGTACTTTTAATTAAGTGTATGTTAAAAGAGTTTATTCAAATGAGTGTTTATATTTATTTTCTGTTTTCTTTTGATTTTACTATGAATAGGATTATATAATTATTACTTCTGTCTTCAATCTTCAATTCCACAATCAACTTGGTATTTCCTTTCCAATATTCTTTAACTTATCTGCCAACTTATTCTTGAAAACAAGAAAGAGTGAGTTGACTATTGAGGTGAAAGAAATTAGAAAAAAAAAAAAACTAATTGATTGGTGAGACAGAAATAATAATCACATTTTGTTGTTAATATCAAAAATTAAATAATAAAATATTTAAATAAAAATACAAAAAAATATTTTAAACACCTAATAAAACAAAAACCTCAATAATAAAAACTCACTTAAAAGTACCTAAATATATGAATATGAATTACATAAAACTTAAGTAAAGTTTTTTTTATGAAAGTATTTGAGAAGAAATTTATCCATACATAGCCCTAAACATGAATATATTACATAAACCATAAGTTATACAACATGAAATATATCCAAATGAAAAGGAAGGGAAAAGAAACCAATTTAAAGAGTGACTGGTTCTGTCATCTTTGCCAAAAAATTGAAGGTTTCAGACAATTTTTACATTATTTAAGAGTTGAAGTTAGGTATAATGTTTATATCAATCTTCTTTAATCAACTTTCTTATTAATCTCTTGGTAAGCAAAAAAGTTTCTTTTAATATATATTTTAACAAAAACTTAACCTAGTTTAGAATCTTATAATATTATTAGTGTGAAGTGATGGACTGAAACAAAAGATTGAAGCTATATATATAGTGTTTGTAATGCGTCAGAGAAGGAAATGTTTAACTGTTCTTGATGTTAGCTTCCATGAAACATTTCTTACGGCATATATAATATATGTATATATAGTCAAACATAATTTTCCGTACACAGAGAAACAGAGGAAGGTTGAGGAAGGGAAGTCTGACTTGGTGTAATGCAATTTACACGAAAAATCAACTCTCACTGTTACTTTCTTCACTCTTCTCTTGTTCAATTCAACGCACGCCACAAAAAATAATAACAAAGTACCAATCAGGTTCACATGCAATATGATATTTCTTTGGGAAAAGTATTGTTAGGTTTTAGCCTGGTACTTTATAGCCAATCACTATACATAGAGAAGGTCTAATGTAGAGTCTTGGTCACATTTAATATTAGACTGAGTTTGGTTTTGAATACCAATAAGTTTGAGGATGAAACTTTTCTACAACCAAGGCCAATAATATCACCAAAGGATCTCAAGCTACTAGAGGATATGTTGGATCAATTAATTCAGCTCAATCCATAGCTCATGTTCAAATGCTCAACTATGTATGTAAATAGAAAAGGAAAAAAAAGCGTTAAAAATAATTTGTCACTTATAGTTAAAAAAAGTTTAAAATCCATCTGTTACAAAATATAAAATAATGGTTATCAAATCCATTCGTTTAATTTTAAAGATGGTTAAAAACAATCATCTATTATTTCTCAAAATCTAACTTACCTTCTTATGGATACTTATGGATCAAAATTCATCCAACCAACTTTTTTATAATTAAATTTTTCTAAATTTATCTTTTTTAAAAGTTTTCAAAAACTATATTTTTAATTTGTTGTACAAAATATAGTTTCGTATTTCTTTTCAAAAAAAAATTATTTTTTTAAAAGGTATGACTTTAAGTAAGATTTGCATATTCAGAAAAAAGCTACTAATTAATGGATTTCATAGATTAAATTGGATTTGTATTAAATCAATAGGATTAGATTGATTTTTAATTTAAATTTTCAATAAATCAAAATGGATTAATAGATTTTTTTTTATCCAATTCTTTTTTATTCAAAATAAAATATATCCCTTTCATCTACCTTTTCACCATAATCCAATGGATGCAGGAAACATTGGAAAAATGGATATGGAAGCTATACGGACATAAGTATTCTGTACGGAGTTTTGGTTTCACTTTTGCATGGAAAGGAGATTAAAAAGACGAAGAGCCTACATCTTTTATTGTCCATCCAAAATTAAAAGGAACGGAGGAGAGAAAGTGCCGTTATGAAATAAAAAAAGCACTACTTTTATTTTTGCATACTTCTTTTTTATTGAGAATATTTGTTCAATATACAATCAAATGAGTGAAGAAAAAAAAAAGACTAGAACCTAGGTGCCTAACGAGGTTGGAAAGATCTCATCGACCGTGTGAACTTCAGAACACCAAATACACATTCAAATCGTCCCTTATATGTGGCTCCATCGAAGAAGTTGAGCATAAATAAATAGTGAAAGTGTGGTTGTTTTTGTAGGGGGAAAGTGGTGCATAAATTACAATCCAAGTACAATTTACAATTAATTGGCGGCTACAGTTACAGCAGCATCTCGCACGGATGCACAAAATTGGAATTGCAGATTCCGATCCAAATTCATTTATACCCTCACAAGCTAAAACCTACAATTATTCTCGTTGCTTTCTTGCTATTGTACAATTATTTCAAGTATTGCAGTAAGTCTGGGTCTTCTATATCTTTTAAGAAGCAAAGAAGAGCATACAACACTTACAGAAGAGAGAGCCATGCAGGCACCAGCAACCCACGGTGGTAGCTTGATCCCCAGTGAAGGGTAGAAAACACCAGCGGCAACTGGTATGGCCACAACATTGTAAGCCATTGCAAACACATAATTCAATCGAATTCGAGAGAACGTCTTCCGGGAAAGATCAATGGCTGTGATCACATCTTCTAAGTTATTTCTCATCAGCACATAGTCAGCAGCTTCAATTGCAATATCAGTTCCAGCTCCGATAGCCATACCAACATCAGCTGCAGCTAATGCAGGAGAATCATTGATGCCATCACCCACCATTGCAACTATGCTTCCGTCTTTTTGGAATGAACGAACAACATCAGCTTTTCCTGCTGGCATAACCTCTGCCCTAACATCTTGTATGTTAACCTGTCACACAGTACGTTTTTTAAACACTAGTTTGACAACATCAGTTTATATCCTACAATCAATTCTTGTATAAATTTCTATCCCATAAAATTTATGATGCAACTCTGTACAAGTACTAATTTTGCTTTAGACGGACGATTTGTTAGTTATGATTCACAATGGACAGCTAAAAACCCGGTAACTAATGATTCCATATTTTAAATAAGACCAGTGTTACAACTTATACCATTGTTGTTATGAATTAAGAATACCTACAGGAGGCCTTCTAAAAAAGGCCAGATTATAAGTTAAAACATGTTTTTTCATCCCTGGATCTTAAGCATGTCTTTTCCACATCCCTTGATTTTAAACCCCAAAATTACAACAATATTTCAGTGGTTATTGATCTTTTTATATAAGCAATAGTACAGTTGTTGAATGCGGATCCTAGAAGGACAACCTTTGAATATACACCCTAATAGTTATAAGAAGTCAGAACACAGATTTTAATGGTAAATATAAATAAAACATAATACAGAAATGTACAGACCTCCTTGGCAACAGCACGAGCTGTTCTCCAGTTATCTCCTGTAACCATAACAGGTGTGACACCCATTTTCTGCAGACCCTCTATGACTACAGAAGCTTCTCTTTTTAGTGGGTCCGCAATCCCCAAGACTCCAGTTAATATATCGTTATATGCTACCAGTATCCCTGTCTTTGCACTTTCTTCAAGCTCTACCACAAAATTTTCCACCTCTGTTGAAATATGTATGCCATTTTCCACCATCAACTTCCTGTTACCAACCTGTTGAGGACAAATTGCCATTGTTAAGACTCTCTGGAAAACAAGAAGCAAATTCCACGATTTGTAGAGATCAAGATGACCACGATAGTAAAAGGACATACCAAAATACGCTTCCCATCTATAAAACATTGAACACCTCTTCCGGGAAGAGCAGAGAAGTCTGAGACGTCAAAAAGCCAACCAGTTTTCACGTCATTCTCAGCATCATTCTCGGTACCAGTGTGATCAGAAGAGTCATCAAAGAAATGAAAATGACGTGCATATGCTACTATTGCATTAGCTAGTGGGTGTTCACTGCTAGCCTGAATCACAAAAATTAAATGTAATATAACAAGTCATAATTGGTTACCCAAAAGGCATCAGACAAGATGTAGAAGGGTAATTTTCTGACAATCAAACATATAAGAAATTATGATCCGTTAATCTACTCTAAACTTGCTAATCATGTCATGACACTATTCAAGAAGTTAAGCAGACAAGAAGAGGGAAGGAAATATAGAAATATCCCCTATGAATCCGCTCTGAACCAGATATGTACCAATATTATAAATAGACAATAAGTAAAAAAACGTAACAATCATTTAAAAATTAAAATTCACCTCAGCAGAAGCCACCAATTTAAGAAATTGTCCACGTTCCATTCCTGTGAATGTCTTGGCAGTAGTAACAGTGGCTTTTCCCTGAGTTAGAGTGCCTGTTTTATCAAATATCACATACTTCACCCTCTGGGCCCTTTCCAATGCATCTCCACCTTTGATTAACACTCCATTGTTAGCCCCAACCCCTGTTGCCACCATCACAGCCGTTGGTGTTGCCAAGCCAAGTGCACAGGGACATGCAATCACTACTACAGATATTGAGAACATGAGGGCAAAAACAAAGTGATTTCCATTTTCTGGCAGCCACTCTTCTGGATAAGCTCCAATAGACCCAGCAATGTACCTAAAGATAATGAACCAAATTTAAAGAGAAGGAATAAGAATTCCAATCACAGTAGTTATCAACATTTATTAATATGCCTAAACCAGTTACGTGACCTTACCAGCACAATAATGTCAATAATGCCAAAGAAACGACCACAGGAACAAATATGCTTGCCACCTGCAAACCAAGAGAATAGAACTTAAGCTAATATCTAATATATCTTCACTCATCTACGGACCAATAAACTACTCTATGTATCTTTTATTAGGATGATGCTGCTTTGAAAAATAAACATAGAGACTACTTTCAGAAAATGATAAAACATTCCCAACATTTAGGATGAAAACCACAAATTGGAATAACTAGATTCATTTAACCACCCAATTTTCAGAGACCAGAGAGACTTCAAAAGACTACACCAACATTACAAGCTTAACCAAATTAGCCAGAAAACAGTCAAAGAACAGACTATATGATTCCTTTCTACTCAATGTATCTTATTAAGATGAGCGTATCCCAAATTCCACAAATTTTCCCTTAAAAAAATATAGAGTAACAATAACAACCACAATAGAACTACAATCCATCCATCATGAACCAAATATTACCATCCCTCTCTCCATATAGCCATAATATATACCAAGTTCTGTCAGGGTGAGTAAATATAACTTAACAATTGAGATTGCCAAAGTAAGAAAAATTGCAACATTTGAAAAAAAAATTTATTGGTTGTCAAGTGCCAGGTCACCTTGAAACATTAAACAATTGGCTGAACTGAAGCACAGTTTCACAAGCTAATCCTTTCTTTACAAAAAAAATACTATAAGCAAAAGGCATTCACTATGAAAGTAACTCCAGGAAAATATAGGTCACCCTGAGGGCAACATAGGCAAACACAACCATGACCAATATACTTACATAATCAGCAAACTTTTGAATAGGAGCTTTGGACATCTGCGCTGTCTCAACCAAACTAATAATCTGGCTCAAAATTGTATCAGATCCTACTTTGGCAGCTTGAACATGAAGGACACCATGCAAATTTATTGTGCCTCCAATAACAGGAGCATTGGCCTCCTTCAAAATAGGTACAGATTCACCAGTTACCATGCTTTCATTTACATAACTTGAGCCCCAAGTAACAATACCATCAGCAGGGATCTTTGCACCAGGAAGAACTTTCAATGTGTCCCCAGGTTGAACAAGCAAACAATCAATTTCCCTTTCTTCAATACATTTACCACCTAGATATCAATATAATCTTAGTTGTCATCATTTTCATCCAGAACATGACAAATGTGATAACTAACCTTAATAAATGATCTTTCAATCTACATATAACATAATCAAATACAAATATGTCTCGTGTTCCTTCTACAAACCAAAAAAAAAAAAAAGACATAAATAAATTGAAATTCATGCGCACCTTTATCTTTGACAACTAGTAAAGCTGTTGCAGGAGCAAGTTCTACTAATTTCTTGATAGCATCAGATGTCTTTCCCTTGGCAAGGCATTCCAAATACTTGCCCAACAATACAAATGTTATGAGCATAGCACTTGTTTCAAAGTAAGTTGGAGACCAAAATCCAGTAAAAGCACCATATAGAAGAGCACAAACAGAATAAACATACGAAGCAGTAGTTCCCACTGCAACCAGGACATCCATGTTTGTAGAACCATTTCTAAGAGCTCTGCCAGCTGCAATGTAGAAGCGCTTACCGATCACAAATTGGATGAGACTCACCAATGCCCATTTCAACCAATCACTCATGAGGAAAGGCCCACATCGCCGAAGTAACAGGGAATACACCAATGGTATATGAGGACAAACTACCCTCACGAAGAAGAGAGGAATCTGAGACCAGCATCAAGTAAAAATACATTCAAAAAATCAAACAATAACCTAAAAACAGAAGGGACTGTTAATACACAGACTCAAATTTTGAATAGAACTATTTTTCCGTTTGGCAATTTTTCATGAAGAGAAGATGATACTAAGGTAGAACACTTCTCCTTTTATGTTTAATGTAGGGATGAATTCCCTACAAACCATATGTTTATGGGGTTTGACAATTACAGACTCTCCAAAGATGGTAAGATGCCTTAATTTTTGAGAATACTGAAGCAAAGCAATAAATGATTTCTATCCAACACCCACAACTTCTTTACAGTTCTAATTTTCCTTCCTTGAATGCAATATATATAAGAATCTGTCTCTAAAAATATACAAGATTTTGTTTCTGTGTCAATGAGTTTTCAAGATAAAGCACATTTCACAACTTAACACAAATAATATGGAGCTGTTTCAGTGCCAGAACATCATCTAACAAGAACTTTGACATGTATATTATGTACCCATAGAGATCACAATTAGACGGAAAGGAATGCAAATAAAGAAGACAAGGAATACAATAAGACTATATGATCATTATATGATTTGAGATTAAAAAAAAATACTCACACTAAGAAACAGACTGGAGATAAAGAGCCGAAATATAGTTGAGATCTCTTCAACGCCTTTAGAAGTCATTCTCATATAAGGGCTTCTAACATGTAATTTAAACTTCCCATTGCTTCCCCCCTGGATTGCATCAACTAAGGATCTAGAACTGAGAACTTCAGGATCAAACAGAACATCCAATTCACCTGAAATCTGGTCAAAATGAAACTGCCTGACTCCTTTTATGCTGCTAATAATGCCCTCTAAAACTTGTCCATCAATCACACTGTACACACCAACCAACCCTAAAATTACTTTATCCTGTTCATTGCTTTGTAGAAATGAAGCATCAAAGCCAGAATCTTCAATTGCGTTGACTATGTCATCTTTACTAATTGCACTGGAATCATATTCAACTTCACCTGACGAAGTAGCCAAAGCTACCACCGCCCTCTTGACCCCTGGAAGATTTCTTAAAATGCCTTCAACGGAATTTACACATGCTGCACATGTCATACCTCCAATTGTGAACTGTCCCACCACGGTTCCATGTGGCATTTTTCCAACAGTACTGGATTCAGGTAATATGTCTGCTTCAAATCCAGCATCTTCAATTGCATTTTTAATGTCTTCATCCTGGAATATGATAGGTTTCAATACATAGCACAATATCTGATCAAATACAAGCTTCGAGTACTAAATCACTGGAAAAAATTGTTGTTATTCATATTATATAGGACTAAAGGACTGGCTAATCATTACTTAACATGCATCAGTCAACCAATAATCTTCCCAATCAAATATACTCTTTTTATCTCATGATGACTTCAGTTTAAGGGGTTTTTTTTTTTTTTTTTGCGTAGATTAAGAACGATAGTAAATATATCACTTTTTCAAACAGTATTTACTAAAATAACTCTACTCATTCAATGAATGTGTTACTCTTATTGAGACAGTAATTAATTTGGGAACGAATTGGGAATAAGAACATTAATATATTTCGTTGAAAACTGCTAACATTAGTCAATTAGAAATTTTTTTAGAACGTTAAAGTTGCAATCATTTTGGGACAGAGGGAGTATCATCTTTCAGTAGTAGCAGAACCAGATGGTTAAAGGCTCTCTGCTTTAGTGGTCAAATTATGATATCTGAGCACAAAAATATTTATACCACTAAAAAGAAATAATAAGCACCAAGGGAATGAGTTAATGAAAGGAATATAGATATCAGTTGAAGTATTATGATATAAATTATCGTGAAAGAGCTGAGAGAAGCTTTACATCAATTTTAGTCAACATCTTAAGAGAAAAACGTACACACAGGGATCATCTGTACCTGAGGACCCCAAAAAACCTGGTTTCATATCCAAGTATAAGTAACCCCACCACTGAACATTAGTTATAACTAACAAAAACAATGCAATCACCATAGATACTTTAAAATCTGAGTTGGAGAATTTTTTCTAGATAAAAAAGTTATATATCACAATTGACAGGAACACAGTATATAAATGTCCACTTAAATGCAATCACCAGCGACCCAAGCAATAAATATAGAAACCAGACTTTAAATAACTGCAATAAAAAAAACACAACAGCAAAATTCACCCGGAAAAACAGCATGATTACTGATTTAAGGAGCACGCATCTCAATTCCAGACGTAAAGCACGTGTTCACGATGGACCAAATGCAATCAATTAAGGCAAAAAAAAAAAAAAAAAAAAAAAAAAAAAAACACCAAAACCACAAAAACGTAAATACACTCTCGATTCATCAAGAGATGAAATTAAGTAATTGTTTAGTAGAGATCGTTTCTAAAGAAAAGAAATGATTAATTATCTAAAATAGTTAAAACAAACTATAAGTATAAACTTCTCCATAAATTAGGAAAAAAATAAATAAAAAGTTAAAACTAATTAATTTTCTCCCTAAATTAAAATTAAGTTACGACGCACACATTTTCTGAAAGTTACAAGAAAAAGCTTCTATATAAGTTATCACGAGTTCAATTCAATTTAACTTTTCTTCTTCTTAATTTTTTCTGCTACAAGTGCTAACTGCAAAGATTTATATCCAAGCAGAACCTTAACTAAAACTTAGTTAGCTAAAACATCAAACAAGTTAAATTTTCATAAGCAGTAAATAAAAGATGCAAAAGTAACTGCGAAGAGAGAGAAAGACGAACATTAAGCAGAGCCGAGTTGAAAACTACGTCGGCTTTGTTCTGAAGCAGTGCGACGGAGGCGCTGATAACTCCGTCGAGTGATCTGAGAGCTGATTCGACGGAATTAGAGCAAGCGGCGCAGGTCATGCCGGTGACCGTCACCTGAATCCGCCTCGCTCCGGCATCGGTTTCATCGTAGGAGTCCAAGAGCCGCACATCCTCGAGGTCATCGGAATCAGCGGCGGCGGCTCTCCCGCCACCGGCCAGGGAAGTGAGCTGCAGGCCTCCGACTCCCGGCGCCATCGCGTGAAAGAGCGTAGAGAAACAAAAACACTGAGATCGTTAAGGCAAGAGAAACCAGAAAGAATGTGCAGAAAAGGTGAAATGGAAAAGAAAAAGGGGAAAATATTTACGATACCAAATTTTCATTATGAGATTTATTCTATTCATTAAAAAACAGGTGGAAAATGCGCGGTGTTTTTGTTTCCTATTTTGCCCTTATACCTTTTGTTGAATTCCCGTTGCCGTCCATTGTACTTCCACTCACAGTGATGTTGTACTGCACGTTACGGAGACCGTGTCTGTGTGGCAATGCAACTTGCGTATATAATTATTTTTTCTTTAGGATTTTAATTAAATTTGTTGTAAAAATATAGTATAAAAGGAAAAAAATATATTCATTGGTAATTTCTCATCAGGACTAAATTAAATAGTAAAAATCAATATTCCTAAAATATTTTCAATAACATAAGCATTGAATTGAAATAATATAACCAAGATTTATCTTTGTTCTGAGGAGGGTAGAATCGTGATTTGAAATTTATGTTGTCAGAAGCTACACAAATCAAAATTGTTCTGCTCCTGCATCTATTGTTCTTCAAAAACCCATTCAACTTCCAATTTCAATGGTCTTCGTTTTCTTCCAAAGAGACACCCAATTTTCTTATGTTCTTCCTTGAAAACAAGAAAGTGCTAATGAGACTCTATAAATAATTGGAATTGGAACTATATATGTTAATGCCATTTAACTTGACATAGACAATAGACAAGTATTATTAACTTAGTGGTATCTCACAGTTTAACTAATTAAATTTTTCCAAATATAGATTGTTTGATTTGTAAATTAATCCAAATGAGTTATTCAGATTCATTTTATATTAGGTAATTTTTAAAAGAATAAGTAATGTGATTTTATTTTTATTTTTATTTTAAATAAATGAAATAAATATAGTGGAAAAAATTAGTGTGTGTGATTTTAATAATTATTTTTACAACGCGTTTGTTTATAAGTTTCCATAAAAATAATGATATAAAAAAATAAATTAAAAATTAAATCTAATTTCAACAAAAATTAGCATTTCCGTTGAGTCATGTATAAATGAATTTTAAAAATTGAGTCCAAATTCAACCATTTTTATTGGTGTAGACCCAGTGTTGCTTACCTCAAAATCCGCTTACCTAATTTAATTCATTTATTTTAAAAAGTACTTGCAATTTATAAGAGTATTGTCCCGTTGAAAACATATTATTGTTGAAGTCTACTAGCAACGAGTAAAAGAAAACAATCCTAGCTAGTGCATTTATCTAAGGTGGCCTATCTAAATTTTTAAACACTAAAAAACAAAAAATAAGATAAGAAAAAATATTCAAATAAATTAAAGTATTCATGTCTTAAATATTCATAAAAGAAAATTCAAAATCTCAATCAACATAAAAAAAAGTTTGATGTGAAAAAGAAAGGAAAAAGATGAAAGTGATTGAGTGAAAAAAAAAATAAATAAATAAATGAAAGAAAGCAAAATTTAAATTATTTAGATATAGAAAAAGCGAGTAAGTTTAAATAAAAAGTTTGTAATAGATATAGTTAATGTGATTGGAAATAAATATTTTTTTTATTTTAATTTTAATAAATATATATATATATATATATATTTATTTATTATAATAAGTAAAAACATAAAAAGTAAAAAATAATAATAATCAATAATATCTTTATATATACATTATATATAAAAATATGAATATAATCTATTATTTATCGTATATAGATTATACATGAAGACATAATTAATTATACATTATAACATAACACATTATATTTGTATTTTTCTTCAAATCTTTTCATATATACCAAGAAAGTTTTATTATTAATTTTGTCTCTTTTTTAAAAATATTTGTCTTGATTTTTATGCTCCCTCTTCGTTCTCCCTACAGGATATATTTATGATCTTTTTATCCGCATGCTCAAACAAGTTATCACAATGGAAACAAAAGAAAAATATATTGATATAGCAATGCTAGTTGTATATTAATTTTGTATAACATTTGTTTTATAAAAATAAGAGAGATGGGAAGAAGGGAGAAGATTGTGTTTGTGTGATTAATGAATAAATCAATATATAGAAGAATTACTGTAAGTTCTTCTTGAAAAAAATGAAAAATATAATTACTAAATACAACTCAACTATCAGTATTTTCATTTCAAATAGTAATCATACTCCCATGTATCAAAAAGAATGTATAAGACATTAGTAGAAAGAAGATAAAACAAAAGTTGGGAAATGGAGAAAATAAGTATGTATGAAAATGAAGATAAGAAAAAGACTAACTTTTTTTGGATGGCATAAATGTTGTTGGAAAGATGACAATTCTCTCCACTACACATCCATTTTGATAATTTTGTTAGGAAGAAGACAGAAAAAAAAGGAACATTTCCACTACCTTCACTAAAACTACTATATATATCTCAATCAAATAAAAAGAAAATGTAAAGGAAAACCATATAAAACAGTGTCTTCCACCAATAACAATGTGGCATCCACAAAAGCCTCTTTTCTCCCTCACTCATTCCTACCATTCATGAATAGTTAGAAAGGAATAACATGAAAAATAATTATTTAATATGAATGGAAATATAGGTTAAAACTATGTCTTTGGGTATCTATACCTAAAAGTTAAATAATGTTAAATAATGTAATTTATCTTCTTTTTTACATATTATATCCAATTGCGTGGAAAAAAAAAAAAAACACGACTATTTCAGTTGTTATTTATTTTCTAACTTTGAAAACTGACACCTTTATAAAAAAATAAAAATTGGAAACTGTCAATTTTTCAACCTTCGTAGGGACTTTCACTCTTTTGCCGTTTCTAACTGTACTACACAGTCTCGTAATGTACTTCTTTTCTTCATAAGCATTTTTTTTCTTGTATAAATAATAATGTGTAATGTAATATCTATATATTAACAAAAAGACATGCTATGTTATACTTTTGTAAGTATAATTTAAAAAGTATATAGCTATTTTTGAGTTAAAGGATTAGGATGTTCCTTTCCGTTAATGAATTATACGTTATTATATTTTATTAAATGATAAATTATCTTAATTTAATAAATACTAAAAATAACACAAAAGAAAATATATCAGTAATATAAATAATCAATATGCAATATAGTTGTCGCTGTCAGAACATAGCTTGTGGTTTATGAAAAAAACAAAATGTTATACAACGCATTTTACACGTTTGGATATTGCTAGTAATTTAGCAGAAGACAAAGTTGAGAGAATTTTAAAAATATACATATTAAATCAAATTTTGAACTAAAAATAATAATATGACAAGTAAATTTTGGTGATTATTTATTATATAACTTGATGTGAAGAAATAAAAAAAGCAAATTGATTATTTCAGAAATTGTTCTTGCTTATGGAGAAAAAAATTTAATTAGAAATAAACTAGAATTTGAGGAAAGTTGAAAGCATAAGTGGTTTTGGTGACGAAACCAGAGGAAGAGAAAGTTACAAAACAACCATGGGATTTCTGTGGGCTTTCAATGCATATAAAATTGAAGTTTCTGTTATTTTCAAAATATTATCCTCATTTTATTTTAGTACAAAAAATCAATTCACTCTGTATCTTATTGTTTTCCTGGCTGGTCTTCACTCTCGCACACGTATTGTTATAAATAATTACTTTAATGCTGATTAGTTTTTTACATTTCATATTTAATATTATTTGACTTTATACATTTAATGCATAATAATGGTAAGTAAATGATGTTATTTTCAATGATTTGTAATCTTTAAGATTAAGTTACATTTGTATTTATAGATAGAGAATTTTTATTTGATGGAAATAAATGAGAAAATTATTTTAATTTATTTTCTCTTGTTCTCTTGTCTATTTTGTGTTTTAAGTTTATATTATTCATATATGTCATCTTTACAAATAATTTATAGTTTCTAATTCTTTTAGTTTTTTTGTGATTTTACTTTCTTTTTTAATTTTATTGTTGTTATTTTGTTTTGAATTTTTGTTTATTTACTACTCAAATTATACATTATAAGTTGATTTTATAATTATTATTGTGAATTATTAATATAGTTATTAGTAAAAAATATTGAAACTTCCTTTATTGGTTTTGATTCATCTTAATAATTAGATGCAGTAATATATTATTTTTATAATAATAATTGTGATCGAGATCATTTAGATATGATTTTGAATAATCTTATATATGTATTTTTTTCATTAAAAATGAAAAATAATATAAAAAATAAAAGGAAAAAGACGTAAAGAACAACAAAAGATAAAGATAAAAATATATCTTATCATGATAAACAGATCATTAGTTTCCTACTTAGACACACACCAAAACATGTTGATGAACTTTACTCAAATATCACTATAAAAACATAGAAACATTTTTTGGCTTATGAATATAGTGATTTGAATTATAAAGATGTCCCTCACCTTAATTTTATTTATTTATTTGTTAATTCAAATGAAAATATTGATAATAAAATATGACGATAATCTCTTCGAATATAAAATGAGATAAAATGAATTAACATTGCTTTTAACAAAGTTTATATACATAAGAATATACCTTTTTATATGGATGCGAGATTAGTCTTTGAAAGTAGAAGAATAAATTAATTTTTGCATCTTTTTTCTAAACCTATAAAAAGGTTGAGGTATACTATAATGCATTTTGGACAATGAATAAGATATGTATTGACACACAAATGAAAACTATCACTTATGTTTCATTATAACTTAGAAAATACCAAGTTAATTGTCTCATACATTATTTAAAATTAATTGTAATGATGTTTACATTAAAAACATGGATGTAAGAGTCAATATTTCTAAATCCAATAATTCACTTTAAGGAAATGACATAACTTTCAATCGAAAAGCCTCTTTTATGTGGATCTGACTCAGTTCTCATTTTTGTGAGATTTTTTCGATGTTTTTCTTTCAAATTCTTCTTAACAAGTGGTATAAGAGTCGATGATTTGTGGCTTGGGTGACCATATGTGTCAAAAGTTTTCATGACGGAGGTTTTAGGCAAGACGGTCCTGTATAAGTGTGTGAACGGCAATACAAATAAAGGGTCGTTTCCTTCCGCTCGAAGGGGAGTGTATCAACGTGGAAGAAGGGCTCTCACTTGAAAGAGATTGTTAGGTATCCAAGTGTGAGTCTAAGTCTCACGTTGAGTAAGAATGAAAAAATTGAGCAAGATAAGAAAGAATACCCATAAATTTAATGAGTAAGTTAAGTAACATATAAGAAAAAAGACCCACAAACTCAATACTTTTAAGTTTTTTGGTTAAAAGTGATATCATTCTTTTATATATTTGTGGTTATATTCTTTCGCCCTCTCAAAGGGCTACAAAAATTTAGAATCGCCGATTCTTAGAAATTTCCTCGTACACCACATAGAAGAAGGAAAATGTTGTTTTACTTTTAATAAAAAAATAAATATTATCATCTTTAATTACTTTTATATTTTAAAATATGTAATCCGAAATACAATACAATTTTTTTATATTATAAATTTTATAATTTAAAAACTTTTATATTATGAATTATAAAAACCAGAATATAGTAACTTTTTTTTATATTTTTAATTGTACAATTAAAATTTTAAATGAGTATTTTGGCATTTTCGAAAGTATGGTATATAAGAAAAACATGGAGGTACAAGAAGAATATGCTAAAATGAGACTCTAAATAAAACAAGAGTCATTCTTCCTGCATTTTGATACTTTCTTCCGACACTCCAATATTTTAAAAAATATCAGAAATATTTTTTTAATTATATATTTTGAAATATAACTTTTGTATTATAAATTATATAATTTAGAATATAATATTTTGTTGTATTTAAGATTGCATGATTTAGGATACAATTACTTTTTATTTCAGATTAAGAGATGAACAGGTGAAGGATTTATTCAATTTTATCATTAAGGGTATAATAGTCATTCAGTTAAATATATGCAGGCTCAAGGAGAAAGTAGGGAGTGCAGGAAGCAATCAATCATAAAATAGGTGTATTTTGAAAACACAGGCCAGCAAGGCCCAAGTGGAGTCCTTTAGGGTTTCTACATCTATAAGTTGGCAAACCCTAATTTGTTCGCGTCTTCAGGTTCAGAGTGAGTGAGAAGGCACAGGGAGAGAGAGAGGCGCAAAAATGGTGAAGTTTCTGAAGACGAACAAAGCAGTGATAGTGCTGCAGGGGCGTTATGCAGGGAAGAAGGCGGTGATAGTGCGAACCTTCGATGAGGGCACGCGCGAGCGCCCCTATGGTCACTGTTTGGTTGCAGGGATAAAGAAATACCCAAGCAAGGTCATAAAGAAGGACTCGGCCAAGAAGACCGCGAAGAAGTCGCGCGTGAAGGCCTTCATCAAGCTCGTCAACTACCAGCACTTGATGCCCACGCGATACACGCTCGACGTGGACCTCAAGGACGCCGTCACCCCCGACGTCCTCCACGCCAAGGATAAGAAGGTCACCGCCCTCAAGGAGACCAAGAAGCGCTTGGAGGAACGCTTCAAAACCGGCAAGAACCGGTGGTTCTTCACCAAGCTCAGGTTCTGAGCTAAATTGTACGTTTTTGTGTTCAACCGTTTTCATTGGATCTCGCTCTGTCGTTTTAAGTCTTGCTTTATAATGCTATTTTGAGGTTAGATTTTAAACTATTGCTTAAATTTTGGCTCAATTAAATGTTTAATGTGCTTGTGGAGATTATAGATGAAGCTTTTAGCGATTATAGATTGAATGCGTTTGGTTTGATTGTGATGAATTTGCGTTTTGTTTATGCTGTTTGATTTCGATAGGTAGCCGCGTTCTGCCTTCAACCCTAAAATTATAATTAGGAAAAATAAAAAATTAGAAATGATAACGCATTCAGCTATTGAAGTCTGAAATTTTAGAGATCAAATCTAATTTATCGTTTTGTCGTTCCAAGTATCTACTGATTTTGCAATATCTGATTTATTGATATAAAGTTCGATACTGGATTAAAATTAACGATTAGGTGTTGTCCTTTTTTGGTTTTAGGGTTTGATTATGGTGTGTTTGGTTTAGTGTTTGTGAAATTGATTTTGAATGAAGTTGATTTGGGAGAGAAATGCGTAGTTCTTGGTACCGCATTGTTGTGATTTTCTGTTATCTTCAATGACACACCTTAGTTTTTAGCTTCTGCTTCCACTGACGTTGTTTTCGAACACAATCTAGGCTGGGGATGTTTGTCTGCATAACTAGGATTGTTATTATAGTATAAGTGTAAATAAACAAAAATTATTGTTTTTGAAACTCCAATTAAGTATTTAAAAGTATTAAACTATATATATATATATACATATATTAAAATTGATGCTATATTATGTGTGGACCTACGAAAGAATATTTCAAAACTGTAATTGTTTCTAACTTCTGTTAAAAGTATACATTTTGTTATTGTAAAATTGTCGGGGAATAATTTATACACTTAAAAAAAATTGTAGTACATTTACATGTAATTTTTTTAATAAGAATTGATTAGAAAAGTTATTATAATGTATAATTATATATTAGTTTAGGGTTTAGGGTACATTTAGAGTTATTTTTTAGAAAAAAGAAATTTAATAATCAGATTGAAAAACTAATCGTGGAAGGACATGATATTATGTGTTTAAATGGATTGAAGAAATTATATATTTTTAACCGTGTAAGATGTATTAAAATTTTTAACCATATTATATTTATTAAAATTTTTATGATATAAAAGTTAAGTTTAAAATTATTAAAATTTCTCCTCGTGAATGTTGTAAGAGTTTTTTAAAAATAATAAACTTCACAACTTAAGTTGTAAATTTTGCCCCAATTTTAATTAATAATTTTTGCTAATGTATGGGGTACCTTCCTTTTATACCAAAGAGGTTGAGTTAAATCTTCTTTCTTATACAAAGAACTCTTGCGGAGGAAATTTTGAAGACAACTCAAAATATATACAAGTATGTTTTTTTTTTTCCTTTTTCCTGAACATTGCGATCTATTTTAATGTAGTTGTTTATGCATGAGTTAACTTTTAAGAATGCAAAAAGATAAATTCATTTATTTCATTGGATTATGTAATTTTAGAGTTGATAAATTGTGGATTCTATTGTGAGATTCATCAGTAATTTTTTGCAGCTGTCACTATGCTGTGATTTAGTTTGTTAACATCATGGTTGTAAGCGTAAAATGATTCTAAAAATATGTAATTAATATTCGGGTTAGTTTTTATTTGAATAATCTAATAATAATCCATAATTTATGTGATTGATTTAAAAACTATATCAATTTCAACCAAATCACAAGTTATTTTTATTTTTGGATTAAATGACTTTTTAACCTAAAATTACTTACACACATAAGATGTTTTGAAAAATATGTTTAATGGTCTAATGTAAAAAAAGAAAAGAAAAGTGCAGTGGCATTAAATCAGTTTGGGTTGTAAATGGTTAAAATTAAGGTTAAATTTTGATTTTCTTCCTCTAAATTTAAGAAAATATCTTTTAGTCGATTAAAATTTAAATAAATGTGCTTTTCTAAACATAAATGTGAAAAAAAAATGAGGCTTTTGGGAATTTTCAATTATAATTTAAGGTTTAAAATTTATGTTTGAAAATGTTTCTAATCCTTTTAAATTTAGTATTTGAAAATTAAAATTACAGTTTAAAATTATAAGGGTATAGTTCTTTAAACAAATAGATTAAAACTAAAATTATCTCATGTTCTATGAACTAATTACATAGTTAACTTTTTTTTTTTCAATTTTATTCCCAAATCCTGACATATATTTGTTTCCGCTTTCATTTTCATTGAATTTCTTCTACTCTATGGATCAATCACTAAAACTAATCACTACATATTCTATGTCAATTTAATCTACTCTATGGATTAATCACTTAACTAATCACTACATATTCTATGTCAATTTAATGATTTCATATTTAAAAAAAATAGTTAAAAAGTTCATTTTTGTTAACTTTTTTTAATATTATAATAGCAACACAAATGGGGTATATATAATGATAATTTTATCATTTAAACACACTATTATAAAAAAAATAGTGTTCAAAATTTCGACATCTCCCTTTCTAATATCAATGTACTCAATATACCACAATTAAAGAATACATGGAAAGTTAAGCATAAAATCAATGCGAGTCAAATAATATACTTTATAATAACATTACTTTTACTAAAATTAAATGTTCAATTCAACCAAATAATGTAAGTAAATGGAACTAAAAAAACATGTGTCTATTCCAAGAGAACGATAACTTGATTTAACTAAATTCTAAACAAAATTTGTTTTCCTAACACTTTGTTTACTTTTTAGCGCATGATTTTTAAATTTTATTATATATATATATATTATTTCTATTTAATGCATATTCTGTCATGTATTTCTAATATATTATTATCTAAAATGTATTTTAAACAATAAAAAAATTTAATTCCATAAGCATCATTTAAAAAAATTATTAAAATTTTATACTTAAAATTAAGTTTATATTTGATATTTTCTAATTTTAACTTTTTTTATACTAGCTATGTTCTACTGAATTTTAACTAGTTTAGCTAATTAAAGTTTTTTTTTATTTATAACTTTAAAACTAATGATGGTAAAATTTATCTTCTAAACTAACCAATCACTTGGAAATATATATTAACGAATTAATTTAACGAAATTAGGAATATACTTGAAATTTAGAAAATTCAAGATACACATGAATGTTTGACAAAAAAAATTAAGGAAAACTTCAAAGTTGGAGGATGTCTTATGGACTAATTGTGATGGTGGTGTTGATAGAGATAGAAAGACAAAAAGAGTGAATAAGATAATATGAAGGATTAGAAAAACTATATCACATTAATATTTGAATGAAATACAATAATGAAATCATCACCTACAAAAATAACACATAAGTGAAGTAACAATTGTTACATTTATTCATATATGTAATAGTTGTACATAACTGTTGTATTTCCATATATAAATGTTAATTTTTTTCTATTTAATTATCTGAAATAATTTTTAGGTAATGTACTAAAATAGGATCTAATAACTATGAATGATGTTAAAAATATAAAAAATATATATAATTTTTATTGATTAAATATTTTAAATTATAATATATGGAATACACTAATTTTAGTTTAATACTTGTTTAAGATTTGAAGTTAAGTACTTTTCTACATACTTGTTTTTAGTATGATTAAATATTTGGTAATTGGATCAAATTTTTCACCACTTTATTGTCCGATGTCCATATCTAGTCTTTGTTTGATCTGAAATTATTTTAGATGTTTTCAATTCTTAAGATTTAACTATAATACAAATTTCACGTATGTAATTAATAATTTACACTTCAATTCATTGAATAATTTATCATAAATTTTGAATCACCGAATTTATGTACATGTGTGATATGCATACTTGTATCACCGAATTCATGTACATGATTAAAGTGTGATATGTGATATCAATATTTGCATATGATATGTGTGTTTATGTGCATAATTTATCTAACCTTATTAATGTGATTTATAATTAGTATTATATTTTCTTAGAGTTTAGATTAATTGTGGTATTAGTATCACATTCAATTACTCTAATAATGTTTGACTTAAGAGATCATTCAAAATAAGAAGTTAATCTAAAATATTGTGAATTTATATTAAAATTCATTATAATGAAAGCCCTTGAGTGTCTATAGCTATAACTAATAATTATAATATTAATTTTTCTAAAAAAGATTATGCAAAAAAATGTAAATTAATTTACTTAAATAATTATATAATATCCCACAAATTAATATTTGTTACATCTTTTTTTGCTTTCTAAAAGTTTTAAAGATTTTTTTTAAAGAGATAGTCTAAAAATGGTCTCTCCACGACCGATTTCCAACCCTCAGGTTTGGAGAGTCTATGACTTGCTACATTATGATATCCTCTTTTATATATTTTGATAAAAATTTATTTGTGTAATTTTATTGCAAAACGGGATTATTTAGAATTTTCTTTTAACCAGAACAAGACAATAAAAAAAAATAGCAAAAAAAGGAAATAAGAGGAGTGAGATGATGGCAAAAACCCGCAATCTTGAGAATTGATCCCTAACCTCTGTTTTGCCCTCACCTCTTCCGATTCCCAATTCCCTTCCAACTGCAAATTTAAATTCCTTTGTTTCTCTCAAAACCAAACATCTTTGCCAAACCCTAAAACCACCAGATCAAATCCAAATCGAATAAAATCAACGCAATTGCGCCATCAAAAGGTTCTCTCTAGATTCTCTTGTGAAATCTGCTTTTCCGTTCACTCTTCCTCCGCCATCCATAGTCTATCGCACGCGCATCGTCAACAATTTTTGTTGTTTATTTATTTATTGATTAGTTAATTTTGTTGGAGACCAATGGAGGATGCCTTTAACAAATGAGTGAATTGTGTTGTCTTGTCATAAATTAGTGTACAGCGGATGAGAGAGTTTTGAATGATAGGCAAAAGGTTTGTTGTGAGATAAATTATAGGTGAATTGTTATTCCGTTCATGATTATGCTTGTTTCTCTTTCTATGTTTCGTAGAAGGTGTCAGTGTTTCAGGTGACAGTTATGTGGTATTGTGTATGCATTGCAAAGAGGAACGGAAAGATGAAGGAAGTAAAAAATAATGCCACTGATGGATTTATATAATTTATGAATGATAGTCTTAAACATCTGTTTGTCTTCTTTTGTCATCTATACGCAAATTTTTGTTTGTCTACCCATAGAGTTTGAACTGAAGCCCTGAATCTATAGCAAAGTGTCATTGTTCTATCAAATGAGGCCAAATTATGTTTGCCTTGAATTGATGGTTCAGCTCCAAATTAACTCTTTTATTCTATGAGTTATTATGATATAAGATTGGCTGTAGTTCTATTTAGGTTGGTACAAAGACCTATGCATGTCATGCAACATAGTTGGTGTGTTTCTCTGATATACTGACATTTTTCAGATCACTTCTATTACTATTACCTGTAAACTCCTTTGTTCTAAAATTAAAGTAATGCAACAGTAGTTAATTACTGTTAGTAAGTTTACGTTAGTTATCACAGGGATATAGTTTTATTAGGGTTTAGTATTGTTCCAGAGTGCTGATCTGGAATCCCTTTATTATACGGAGCAGGTCAATTGCAAATTTATTTCATGGTAATTATTCAGTAGCTACAAACTGTAAGGGTAATGATGCATACATTTTGCTTATAAAGTACTCATATCTTGTAGCAAATCGACCCAAACCAACCAGAAGAGTGAAAGTTGTATCTTAGATCCATTGCCTCAACGGTGCAATCATGGTAATCTGAACAGTGAGCACTTGGCTTATTCAATCTTCCTTTTCCATTCAGGTTTGCTATGGGGAAGGGGAGTAGAAGTTTCTAGACTTATTATTCAATGTTGTAAAATTTCAAGATCTTATATGGGATGTGGAGGGAATGAGAGGTCAGAAATTGAAGGACTGTAAGTGATTATGGTCTCAGCTCAGTGCAAAAATCAAAAGTTTGTGCAAGAATGATCATAAATAGAAGCCTTAATTTTCACAATATCAAGATTGTGCGATAATCCTCACAATTTTCACATTTTTATTGACAAGTGGTAGTATTATAAGACAGAAGATTATTTTATATTTGCAATTTTCTGTGTTTGGTCATTTGGTCCTTTTCAAGTACTAACTTTTAATTATGTGTTATACGGTGAAGTATTTATGCCAAAATTATATGTTGGAAATAAATGGAGGAAATTTGACTTATATACTCATTGATTTGTTTAGTTTTATTACATGTCAAGCTGATAACTTTATAATAGAATGGTTACCTTTTTTTTATTCATTTTTTATATACTAATTTTTAACTGTCACATTACTTTGCATATTTAATTAGTTGAATCCTTTTTTGTTGACACATAATTTTCTATTGCCAAAGGTTCATGGTCTTCTCAACTGCTTTTCTCCATGAAGGTGTCCCATTTATTTTTAGAAAAAAGCCTAGAGCATTAGATCTTGGACATCAAGATATAAATTTACATGCAGATGCAGGAATTTCCAGTGATTTTTCCTTCTTTTCCTCGGATCAAAATATAGAAAGATCTTCAATTTTTTGTCATTACATAATATTCTGACTTGTTCTTTTGGTGATATAGGCATTTTATGTGGTGAAATTAATCAATTTTTTACATTGATAGCCTGTTAAACATGTTTTATCACTCACTTCACTGAGGTTAAATTTGGTTGTATGTTTGATTGTGATTGTTCTAACAAGTCATTTGATTTAAGAGTCCATTAATTATTATGTTATGATTTTATCTATTTGTCATCCTTTGAACGCTAGTAAATCTATATTTCTGACATGCTCCGGTATCATTTCATAAGGACTTTTATTTGGATTTTGGATCTTCTGTTTGCTTTTTTTGTATTCCTGAGTAGGATATTTCATATTAATTATTGGTTGTATCCCTTCTAATAAATTATTTTCTTTTATAAAAGAATGAAAGACATGGCAAGCTGCGGACAATTGGATGGAATTAAATGAACGTGAAAGATATAGCATATCCATGTGATAATAAAACTGCTACTGATTTAAGGCCACCTTTTACACTTTAGACCTCAGCCTGTGAAAAAATCTTTACCTCCCCTCCTTTTACTTATTAAATTTTCTCATTTGTTTGCGTGCTTCCCTAGGTGCATAAGTACTGGTGATGTTCCCTCTTCCAGTAACACTGACGGTAAAGTTGATCCGGATTCTGGAATGGAGATGAGCTGTCCATCAAATGTTAATAGCGGCTATGTTCCTGTGTGTTCTACCACAGCAAATATATCACACATGGACCAGAGTTTCTATGGCTATGTGCAACAGCCTGCTTTAGTGAGTGGATGGATGTATGTGAATGAAAATGGGCAGATGTGTGGTCCCTATATCAAGGAGCAGTTATATGAGGGCCTAACTACTGGTTTCTTGCCATCTGAGCTTCCTGTGTATCCAGTGATTAATGGCACAACAATGAACCCTGTACCACTGAATTACTTCAAGCAGTTCCCTGATCATGTTTCCACTGGGTTTGCATATCTGATTATGGGTATCTCAGGCACAAGGATGCCTACAATGGCAGTATGCGAACAGGATAGATCTTTCGAGCTTGCTGGTCCTCTGGCGGGTAACCCAGATTCACAGTCTGTGTCACATTCGCATGTCAATTACAGCAGTAAGGAATCCAATCACTTAAATCCACACTCGGAGGCATTCGACAGTTTAATATCTTGTCAGATGGTAGTGCAATATCTACTCTTTGTTTTATCATGTAAAAGTAAGTTTACAGTACATTGAGGGCTTGTCTTATTGCTTATTTCAGTTACGTGAAGAATGCTGCTGGCTTTATGAGGATGAGAAGGGTATGAAACATGGGCCACATTCTGTCAATGAATTGATTTCTTGGCACAGTCATGGATATCTTAAAGATTCAACAATGGTAAGATGCAGTTTTTTTTCAATGAAATAATATTGTAGGCCGCAGATCTGTTGCTGGAAATGATTGAATGATTATCCCATTGTCTAGCATAATATTTTACAGCGTGTTAAATTTCCCCTTCACACACAGTTCAAGTCACTCAAATGTGACTCGAAGAAATTAATTGTAGGATTTCTGTTCAACGTGGTTTAGAATGGAAATACAAACATGCACTTAATCTTTTGCCTAAATTGCCATTTTGGTTCTGGAACATTGCGTGTACCTTTTGATTGGGTGGTCCTCTAAAATCGTATGGGAAGGAAGGAGAAAACACAATAATTTTATTCTCATATCATTTATACAATTGATATTTACAGTATATAAATAGGAAGAGAATAATAAAAGCCCAATCCTAAAAATACATAATGTATTTATTTTCCCCTTAATTCTTGAGATTGTGATGTCCTAGCGTAGTCTGAATTTAGCACCCAAATCTGAACTTTCCTAAATTACTGACAGCATTCAGAAATTTAATGGAAATTGCTGACTCTTGTAGAAGTATACTGATAATGTAATTGGAAAATTGTTGGCGTAGTCAACAAATATTTTGATTCTGCTGCAGCATGTTTGTTCCCATCTCAGTACTTTTCCTTAAGTTTCTGTGATGATTCTTTTTAAAAGTATTTAATTGAAAATCTTTAATTTTTAAAGACTCGAGTGAAGCCCATATTTTTAAAGTATTCAGTTTTGAAGTAACTCAATTTCCAGGAACCAAAATTATGTTTTTGATGTACTTTTAAAATTGGACTTTATTACCAGTATACTTTATGAGTTAGTACTTTTACTTTCTTGTGTAGTAGTTTTGGTTTTTCTGTGTTGTACTGGTGTTTGTTTTGAGATATGAGGCCATAGTCAGAGGCATACCACTGTATTGGGATTGGTTTACAAGGAGGCTACAGGGGTTGGGGTTGGTATTGAGACGGAAGTGTCTTTTGTGTTTGGATAATGGTTTAGTTTCTTTTAAGTAGGTGGGCTTTTTAGAAGTATATTGTAGTCCTTGTTTTTTCATTTTGTAAAAGGGTTGGTGCACCTCTTAAGTGCTCCTTTTTATTCATTTTATTCTTGGCTGTTAAAAAAAAAAAAAAACAAGTATACTTTATAATCCTGGTGGTCCTCTTGGACTACCATTTATTTTGCCTTTTGAAAACCAGATTTAGTCGTTGTGGCTTCCCTCACTCAAGCAATTTTGCTTAAAATGTTATTGGCCTCTTGCTCTTTCCTTATAAAATCTCTGGCAACCAAACCCTCTAATTCAATCTTCAACCAATGGTAGATGGTTAGAGGTCCTCCTTTGCTGCTGCCAGTGGATTTTTTGTGACCCCAACACAATGCATTGTCTTGATCTGTTCTGTTTAACTAGCTCCTCTAGTGGCAGTGGTGATGATGTGGTGGTGACAAGGAGAGGGGACGGGGAAGGGTTGCTGATGATATTAGGGAGGACTGATAAACAATTATTTAAAAGAGATATCAAGTTGCATGTTAACTTAATATGGAACATTCTTGTTTCACTGGTAGGGAAGGGAAACCCCCACTTTAAAAGGCATCTTGAAACCCATTGACAATCTGAGTTCCACTGCCTCTGGTTCTGCACTCTCGAAACTTGACTTAAGTCAACCTGGCTAATACATTTTGAATTTTATTTTTTATTAGTTTCCAACCATTCGTTATTATTGTTTTTCTCTCTGCATGTTCACTCTTATGTGTATTTCTGTTATCAGTTGCCTTTTCCTAAAATATATCTCGAGGCTTGAAATTTGTTTTTGTATTTTTGTTTGTGAAACTTTAATGTAATTATCCAGTACATGTAGTTTCTGCTTTGAACTCGACTTGGATTAGTTTTCTTTCTGATGCATGGGTTTAGAGGTATCCAAATGGTTTGGTATTTCATGATGCTTTTATAAAATCTACTGCTCTTTTCTTTCTTCTTACAGTGATGTGAGTTTGAGCATTGTTCCGGGGACAAAAATTCTGTCCTACTGTACTTATCTGTGAAAAAACATAAATGAAATTGCTGGAGCATTATTTATTGCCTGTGTTTATTTTAGGATACAATGTTTGGGGCCTAAGCCAATAAATTAGTCAAACAAAAAATTTATTAGAATTGTTAATGTGGTCAGTTTGTTAGAGGACGAAGCATATATATAGCGAGTGGGCATAGCATGGGGAATGATTCAGAATAATTTTTTAATAGAATCTCAGATTTTGGGCCGAAATCATCTAATGTCTCAGGAGCAATAGCTCTGGGGTCACTGTGGGGAGCTTTTGTTATGTAATACGTCTAGTTATCCAATTCATGATACTCTTTCTGTTTCTCTTTAATTCATATCCCTATCAATTTTCACTTGTTTTCCCTAGAAATAGTAATGTTACTCTGTCAATCACCCTTGTGACCAACTTTTATTAATTTACAGATCTTTCATTCTGATAAGAAGTATGACACCTTTGTGCTAGTGTCTGTTGTCAATGCATTAAAAGGAGATACCACTGGAACCATTTGTAGATCCGGTTCTACAAGTAATGAGGTTGGCGATATGGTAGACTTGATTAGTGAAATATCTGAGAACATTTCTTCCCAATTGCATATGAGTATCATGAAAGCTGGTCGCAGAGTTGTGCTAGATGGAATTATTGGTGATATAATTGCTGAATATGTTACGGAAAAGAAATGTAAGAGGCATAAACTTGAATCAGCTGCCCATACTCCTGAAAACAAGATGGTGATGTTTAAATCCTTTTCAAGTACTATTGTTGAAAGCTTGAAATTGTGTGCGTCTTACTAAGATGTTCAATGTTTGCTTTAACAGTCTAAGTCTTATGTGGAAGTCAGTAAAGGTTCTGCTATTCCCAGTGATTCTGCTGCTTCCCATCTTTTTGATGATCAGGCTTGTCATGAAAGTTCCAGACTACCCTCGGCCAGTTTTAAATCAGTTGGGAGCGTTGAGAATTTTTGGTGGTCATATGCTGTTGTTCGCAAGGTACTTCTTGATTATTGCATGCAAGTCATGTGGAATGCAGTGTTTTTTGATACAATAGCAGATTACTTATCTTCTTGGAGAAAGAGGAAGATTTGGTCTCATCCTGAGCCTCAACCATCTACTAATGGATGTAAATATCATGCTGAAAAGATTGAATCGGAAGCTGTGAGTACCGACTTCTGCATAGCTTGCTTGAGTTTTTTTGCTTAAATTGTGCCTGTAATGATCATGCGATTATTCTACAGTTGGCTCCCAAGCCAGATTTCTCTGAAAGCAATGCCGATGGCTATAATCAGTTTGGAGTAATAACAAAAAGAAATCATCCTCAGTTATTTTTATCTCCTAGTAGGTTCGAAGGTGGAAACTTACTAAAAGGTCAAAATGTTTCTTACCATGACTCTAAAGGTTTTACATTCATTCTTGAAAGTGTGGAGAAGGAGCTTCACTTCTCTTCAAAGGCATCTTTTGCTGATTACATACGACATTTTGTTGAGAACGAAGTGAGCAGAATAGCTCCTTTCCCAGAAATCAAATTAGATGAGGTTAGTTGATTTTAAGTGTTTGTATCGTTTTTTTTTTGTGCAGACACTTTTATATTGAAAAATCCTTTAATTCTTGCAGGTTGCTGTTAGTGACACTTGTTTTTCAGATATACTTGCTGACAAAACGTCTGTGAAGGGAACTCTAAATGACAATTCTCTGGATTCTGTTGAAACAGGAAATTCATCTGGCAAATCTGCATCTGGAAACCTTATGTCTGATATATTTTCAAAAGCATTTAAGGAGTTGTCTGGATATGTAGATGATGTGGTTGAAGAGGAGATTGATACCCTACCACCTGGAATTGAAGAGAAGTCTCAACCAGTTCTCCTACACCACAATTCGAAATTTCGACCTTCAAGGTTGGTTGAATGTCATCCTAAGATTACAGAATATATTGCAACTGCACTGTGCCGACAGAAACTGCATGATGAAGCTCTGGAAGAGTGGAAGTCGCTGTATCTTGATTCTGTGCTCAATCAAGTTTTTATATCATCAAGTACCATAAAGAAACTTATTTTGTCTGATGGTCAGGGGGTAAGACTTTTATCAATTTAAATATTTAAATATTTGAGAGCATAAAATACTGCATTTCAACTTGATCTCTACTTGTCTTTTTTGCTTAGTTTTAGTTTGTCTTATTATTGAAACTTTATTGTTTTGCTTTAATTGTTTATATTCTACATAAGGGAGAAACGTTCAATTCAAGCAAGGAAAATTTGAATGGTGCTACTTCTGGACTGGGAAGAGTGAAGGAAGGAGCAAAGAGTTCTTCTGAAGTTCGTCTAGTGATTGGAAAGAATACTTATAGCCGCAAGAAGCTATCACGGAAGCAGTTAACTTCCTCACAGAGTATAGCAGAAAATGATTCTAGGCCAGGGAAGAAGCCCGCCGCCAAGTTAAGGAAACTTGTTTGTGGAGATGTTGGTGAGGCTGTTGAGGTTGAAATAGCTTCTGATAAACATGGAAAGACGAGGAGGATTAAAGGGAAGAAGGATTCTTGTTCTAAGGGCAGGTCTTCTGTCACTGTCAATGGTAGCTCACACAGTGATCAATTATCTTTAAAGAATAAATCTGGTCAGTGAAGTTCAAAGTATATTTCGTGATTAATTTGTAGATACTGGTTTCATGATTATAAATTTTGTATTTTAACAAGTGCTGTCCACTTTTCCTTATTCAGAGAATGTTAAGGATACTGTGAAATCCACTGTAAAGAAGCTTTCAGTGTCAACTGATAATAGTGTTGGTGAGAAGAAGGTTGTCAAAAGTGATGGAACTGTTAAGGAGAAAACCACAGGTCATTGCTCGAGAGAGATTAAAAGTGGTAGGTTAATGGTACATTCGCGCTGGATTTTTGTATGTTTCTCAGCTTCTTGTTCCTGGTTGAAACTTATCCGACATTTGTAGAATGGTTGCCTTTATTCAATTTTCAGTCTTTGCACACACACACTAGAAAAACAAAAGCCTTGTATGTCAATAGGTGAGGTTGGCTACATAGATAGATCACATGACGATAACATTTGGCTTGGTTATGAATGAAATCTTCAGATATATTTTGCAGGAGATATCTTTTAACAATTTCCTTCAATGTTTATGGTCTGCTTCTCCCCGTTTTTCATTGGACTAAAAACCTTTAGTATACTCATTGGTGCTTCCAATGACCTTCTTTGTACTTGCCGAAACCACTGTTATTGATTTTTTGTCATGCTTTTCTCAATACTAATGTCTCCTCGCATAAAATAATTTCATGTTCCGTCTTTCTTGCGTGACTACACATTCATCTTAACACTCTTTTTTGCTACTCCCACTTTTTCCTCTGGTTGTCCTTGCCAACAGTTTACTACCATAGAGTGTAGCTATATACTTATACATTCATTTCCCATCATCTTAACATCATGTTTCTATATAGAAGCAATATAATTATTCCTTCATAAATTTACCGGCAATATTTTCTTGTGTGTGCACTCTTCTTAAGATCATCTTTGTATCATTTCTGACGTTTTCATCTAATTTCCCATGATTTTGTGGCATTGCTCCCAAATATTTGAATTTTTGCAGTATGAAATTTTCTCTCTTTTTACTTCCTTGGCATAATCCTTTTTTTCTCCTAGTAAAATTGCAAAGCATATTCTTAGTCTTACTCTTAAGTAAAAACCCTTTGTTTCCAAAGTTTGTCTCTAAAGCTCAAGCTTAAAGTTAACTACTTCCCTTGATTTCTCAATCAAAAATATATCATTTTGCAAAAATGGTGCACAATTAGGGATAATCCTTTGTGTTTCCTTGCTAAGCTTGTCCAATACTTTATTAAAGGACTTAAGCTTGAGCCCTTTTTAATCCTATCCTTATAGGAAAGCATTAGTTTCTCCTCCTGGAGTTGCCCCGTTATATATATATGTCTTGTATGGTTCACATATAAGCCATGCTCACACCTTTTCTAAGTTTTCAAGAACATCGTTTCTTGTATGGTTCACATAACTCAATCTTAAAAATCTTTTCCAAGTTAATAAAGACTAAGTTAGTTTCAACCTTGTCTTTAATGCCTTTCTATCAACTTGTAAAATATTTGACTTTTGTTGTAGACCTTCTTGTCATGAAACCAAATTCATTCTATGCAATTCTTATTTCTTCTCTTAGTCTATGCCCAATCACCTTTTCCCTTAATTTCGTTGTGTGACTCATAAGTTTTATGCCTTTGTAGTAGTTAGCACTAATAGGAAGTGGTTTTAAGCTTAACCCAACCTTACAAAACTGACTTTTAAAGTGAGGTTTACTTCATTTATATGCGTAATTTGATCTTATCTTTAGTCGATGTGGGATCTTTATGCATCCTTTTTCGTCAAAGATTGGATATCTTGAGCATGATACTAGATATTTGTAGGTGGTCTAACAACGACATGTTAGCAGGTGGCACGATAGGCTTAAGAAACCTCATTAGTATAAGTTCTAATACTATATTATGAAATTAGTTTAAGCCTAACTCAATCTCACAAAATCAACCTATAAAGTGAGGTTTGTCCTTCCTTATGTATTATAATTTGTCCTTATCTTGAGTTGATATGGAATCTCCAACAAACACAATTATGGATATTTCCTTTGTTGTTAAATGAAGGAACTCAAGTGTTGTTCTATCCCTCATTTGACATTTTTTTAGATCTCATAATCACATTAAATAGCTTACCGAGACAAATTATACCTTATTATCCCACATACTTTCAAACTAAAAATAGTGATACCATATTGGCCAACGTACCATTATTCATCCTCCGAAGAGTCTCTTTTACCTCCAATCCGAAAATCAACTGTTGTATCCCAAAATTTGTTCTTCATTTTGTCTTTCTAGTCTTTCCATAGTACAAAGAAATCCTTGTTCATCCTTTAAAAGCTTGTTCATCCTTTTGATATTTTGATATGTGGCCAAAATTGTTGTTAGTTCATCTTATGCTCTCCATTTTTTGTGCAGATATCTTTGTAAAACTTTTCAAAAGCTTGAGATCGTGCCTCACTTACAAATTTTATGGTGTCTTCTCTAAATTCAGATAGATGCCTTGCTCATTTTTCTGGTTTATTGCACCCATGCGGGGCTTTAAATTTGTTTCTTACCTTGTCTTGGACGCATTCATTCCGTCGTTAACTTATACATATATTTTATGGGTTGCCTTTCTTATATTTACAGCAACGAATAAAGCATCAAAATCAAAAAGGAAACATCAAATGGATGGTCCAGCATCTACACATCCCACAAAGATTTTGAAAATTTCAAATGGTGGTGCTTATATGGGAACCAGTAAACAAGTTACTGTGGAAAGGACGAAGTCTGCTAAATCCAAACAATTGAATTTGTGTCCTAGATCTGGTGGATGTGCTAGGACTTCTATTGATGGTTGGGAGTGGCATAAATGGTCTAGAAGTGCCAGTCCTGCATATAAAGCACTTGTTAGGGGCCTTCCGTTTGTGCAGAACAAGTGCATATATTCTGAAAATAATTTATCTCAGTTGCCAAATGGTAAGGGTCTTTCTGCAAGAACAAATAGAGTGAAATTGCGTAACCTTCTTGCTGCTGCAGAGGGTGCGGATCTTCTGAAAGTGCCTCAATTGAAGGTGATTGAATAATTAAAGTGTTTTTGGTCATTTTTATTCAGCGCATCCTGATATGTCAGATTTAAGTTATTTATTTGCATTTCTCAGGCACGTAAGAAGCGTTTACGCTTTCAAAGGAGCAAGATCCATGACTGGGGACTTGTTGCCTTGGAGCCAATTGAGGCAGAGGACTTTGTGATTGAGTATATTGGAGAGCTAATTCGTCCTCGGGTAAAAAACACTTTTGTGACAACTATTCATATTTTAAGGTCATATTGTTAGTTGATTTTGCAAAGTGAATTTTAATCTATATATTTTGTATGTAACATTATGTATAAAGACCGTTAAATTAGCCGGTTTCTTGTTTATAGCATTTCCAAATTTCTTATAAATAAATGTTTAGGATGATAGAGTACTTTTTGTCTGTCTAATTGCACTTGAATGAGCACATATATTCTGGGTGCTAGGTTTTTTACAAGTTTCTTATCTAGTAGTTGGTTGCTTTTTGAAGAATGAATGCAGCATCAGTCTTTTGATGGCTGTAGAATCAGTAGAGTTGTATAGGATGGTTGAAGAGATCTTTCCTTGCTGATCATGTGTTCCAAACACGGATTTAGGTGATGTCATGGCATTTGGAATTTCATAAGTTGCAATTTGTTGTGAATCTTCATCCAAATGATACAATTATATGGAGTTGTTTTTTACCAGAATCCCAAATTGAATTGGCAGAACTCAAAGAAATTGCTTGAATATTAGTTCTGTTGTGATTCTTGCAATATGATATGGAGGGATAGTGAAATGCTGCAGTGGGATGATGAGCCAAGGATGCAATGGGTGGGAGTGTTTAGAATGCTTGTTGTTGGTTAAACTTTTTAAGATGGGTCTGGGCATTGGTACTGAGGATGGGGTTGTTGTGAGGTGAGATGTCATATTTGTGCATCTTAAGATGTACAGGGGCAGTCGAAAGGAACTGAAGAGGTGGCTGAACAACAAAATGGGTGTTTTCTGGTTAGGTTTTGAAAATTAGATAGATAAGAGTTTGGAGAAACATAAGCATTATTGTGCATTGTGTTATTTATCTTAAAACCAATAAAAATCAAGTGAAGTCATCATACAGTTATATATAAGCAGTGGACCCCAAAAAATTTGAGGCAAGTGATGTGCGACCCTCCAGCACATTGATAATCAGGAAATGATTTATTTCTAATTTTAGAGTTTTTTGTATTAAAAAATATTCTGTATTATTTTGAACAATTGATAATGAATCTTAATTTGTCTTCTGATTTGCATTTCAATTCTTGATTGAAACCATCCAATGGTCAATATTGTATGGGAAACTGATATGATTTTGTCTTTGGCAGATATCAGATATACGTGAGAGGCAATATGAGAAGATGGGAATTGGAAGCAGTTACCTTTTTAGACTTGATGATGGTTATGTGGTCAGTATATATTGCTTTAGTAATTAATTTTGATTTTGGATGTTTCATTTATCTTGCTTCTGTAAGGTGACTATGAAGTCGTTCTTTCAGATGAATCTGATATTTTATTCTCCCTATCCTCCCTATGTTGGTATTGATTGATATCTTTACTATGTTTTTCTGCAATTGAATTATAATGACGTTCGTATTTTGTTTTGAATATTTTGTGGCTTTCAAAAAGTCAATAAGGACTCTTGCTGACCTGTTCATGTGATAATCTGGTTATACAGTAAAATGGTTATTGATTTATAACTAAAATGTTGAATGTCAGACCTAGTTAATTATTAACTCTAGTTAGGTTTGAGTTGAATAATTTGTTAAAGCAAATATTCTTACAAATGGGCTAGTGGATGCTTATCTAAATAGATAGCTGTAGTTAAATTCCCTGTTATATCATATGTGGCTTACTGTCAAACACTTTGTAAGGCAATCCTGACACATGATAATTTTTTCTTGTGATGGTTATTACTCCACTAGATAGGCTTAAATAAGACCTAATCTACAAAATTATTACCTAAATGAAGTGTTAAATTACATGTATTTTTCATGTTTTCCCATTACTATTCTCTGGATAAAAATATATATTGATAAATTCAAATCCAGTGATAACTATTGAAATGGTACATTTACTTTTCCTGTTCGAGTATGTAGGTTGATGCCACAAAGAGAGGTGGGATTGCTAGATTTATTAACCACTCATGTCAGGTACTTTTGTACTATTAAATACATTTTTTTTGTATTATTCATGACGTGGTTCGGCTGTATACATGTCACTTTGTTCTTGATTTCACGTTCTTAATTTGGACTTGTTTTTGGCAGCCTAATTGCTATACAAAGGTTATATCTGTTGAGGGTCAAAAGAAGATTTTCATATATGCAAAACGACATATAAAAGCTGGTGAAGAAATAACATACAATTATAAGTTCCCCTTGGAGGAGAAAAAGATTCCATGCAACTGTGGTTCCAGAAAGTAAGATGATGACACTTCAATTTCTGAGCATGTTTTATTTTTGCTATCGCGGCTAGATATTTTAGCTACCTTAACTTATTAAGAAAAGTTGCTGTGTACACTGTGATGCATGTATACCCTCTTGAAGGATTGACACGTGTTACATGTACATTTGGTACAAGTACTTGTTGCATACACGTGAATATTCAAGCATTGCCATGAAGTAATACTTAATATCACTCAAGTACAAGCCAGATCATGAAACACAAGTTTTCTATTTTATTGCTTGATTTGCTACTGGTGCAAAACGTTTGCATTGCCCTTTTCATTATTGCTTTCTAATTTTATGTAGTATTGCACATACTTATTCGGCACATCCAACTATGCAGGAACTAGTGTCTCATTGTGATAGGAACTTTGGGTGAAACACACCATATAAGCTAGCCATTGTAGTTGGAGTTTTGGGGAGCCCAATGCATTATAAACCCTTCACTAGAGTCCTATGCTTCCAGTCTTGGACTCAGTCCTGTACAACTAAAACAATTCTTGTTTTTTTTTTTTTTCTTTTTCTGATGATATAATCCTAGTTGATGAGTATCAAGGGATAAATTTTAACTGTTGCTTGTGGAAGAGAAACAAAAGGTTTTCTGTTACACTGAAATATTATTATGGTGAAAAAAGTGGGATGCAATTTTAGCAAGATATAGGTTATAGCAATTGCAGCAAGTATTCTGGATCTATTTTACTTGTTTAGAGATGAGCGTAGATTCAGGTTGGATGAACGCAATGTTGTTAAATAGGGGCCATGGTGGAATGTGTTGGCGGAAATCACATAGGTTGCCACGAAATGGCAGTGGTGTGTTGGATTTTTGATGGTCGGCAGTGGCAGCCACAAAAGGAGTGGCGGACAATGTCTGAAATGACCATGGGGGAATACCTGTGGAGAATGAAGAGGAGAAGGGTTGGGTCATGTGACCGCCCGTTACTCAGTCCCAAAAACAGTTTGAACTCTAAAAGTAGTAAATAAAATGGGTGGGCCATCCAACCTGACCAAAACCATCCTATAAAAGCTTGAAAAACCTTTTAAAATGGTGGAAAACAGGTTGGGCAGCGTGACCCAACCTTTAACATACCCAAAAACTTTTAAAAACCAAAAAAAAGGCATTGGACTTGTGACATTACACACCAAGCAATTATTTAAACAGGCCACTAGTTAGAAAACCTCAAACAGGCTGCAAATAAAGTTTCATTGTCGATCCAACTTTACAAAGTATGGTGATCAAGCCAAATCCCCCCACTTCAGGCTGCAGAGCTGCCCCAAAATATCATTGACTCCTCCCAGGTCAAATGCAAACAGTTTAATACTTCTATTCTTCACTGCTCTGTTTCCATCGTTGATTTTGGCTATGAAACAGTGTCAGTGCCTCTCCCATGTGCCTCTCCCATGGCAAGTGACAGCTGATGATGCTATTGTACTCATTCGCTACCACCTTTAACAATTTCATCTCTACGTTCAGGACCCACCAATTCGCACTTCAGTGTCAGTCATCACATGAAGAAAAGTTCTGTGGACCTTGTGATTATGGTGGTTGTTTGATGTCAGGTCAAACCCAAAACCTCCATTGTTGTTGTCGGGCCTGTCTTTGGCTCTCCCCTAGGGAAACATAGGTTTCCCTAAGTTTTTGCACCCTCTTTGCAATCCAAAAGTAGACTCAGTTTTGTGTCATCTTTGTCATTGCAATTCTTGATCACACCTAATTTTAAATGAGTTTTATGATTTTTTGTCCAAAATACTGTTCTACTTCCCATTTTTTGTAGTTTGTATTCATTTCCAGCCCTTGAGCCATTGGTTATACCTTCTTCAATATTTTGTCTTCTGTTTTCTTGCTTACGTTTGTCATCAAGTTCTTCGATATTTACAGTGTTGATGTCCCCATTGTACAGCTAGTTTGCAGCTGAGGTTGTGATACATGATGGAAGGTGCTGATACTAATTGATAGAAACCCTGTATCTTATTAGAAAGAACACACAATTTCTATCCTACAGAATTTCAAGGGTCTGTATCTCCTAATGCCCAAAGGTTACAATTCTCACAAATGACAAGATGATCTCTTTCTTCCCTACCGTATCTTATTGACAACACCCTTATTTTCTGATTACCCAATCTCCAACTATGTTGCTAACCATTTCTATCTATTAACTAACTATCTATCTAATGGGTATCCAACTTATCATAACTAATTCCTAATGGTTTCCTAACAAAAACCATCAGGGAAGACCTTGTTCTGAATTGTTAGAATTAGTCACATCGTATTTCTGTACAGATCCCAGGTTAGGTGTTTATTAGCCTTAGATTTAGAAATTACATTCATTTGTAATTAATGCACATATTATAAATACAATTGGTGTGTGGTCTGGTTTAGACACACAAATGAATGATTTTTTCTGTAAAATTGGTTTTTGATGAAGCACAATGGTGTTATTTAAGCTTGTATAACTGACCCCTGCTCATGGGATAGGTCATGGTTGTTTTATAAATAATAGTCATAGAATATCTTAGTTTATTTAACTGATATTTGAACTTGATGTGTATTCGTTCAGAACATTTAGGACAAAATGAAGGTGGAAAACTGCCTTTCGGTTGTCATTGCATGTGGTTGAGATATACTCGTATTATAACATAGCTGTCTTTTTTTTATGCAGGTGTCGTGGATCATTGAATTAGGCATTGATTGGATTTTTGATACTGGTATGCATTTAGTGCTGAAGGTGAATTTCGATGTGTACATCTGCACTCTAACTTGTGTCATGCTTTTGTAGGTCATTCTTTTCAAAGTCCACACGTTAAATTATTGAGTGGACAGGATTTCAACATAGGTTTGTACTCATATTTCATAGAGTTTAATCATGGTATTTAATCCTGTTAATCATTTCATTTGAGAAGCTTATGCTTTGTTGTCCCTTTACATGTCCTCATGCTGTAAATTTTTGGTTTAGGGAGTTTATGCACTTACGAGCATTCAACTCTCTAAACTTGTGAATATGACTTTAACTTATTGAACATGTGAATTAATCTTTTGAAGAAGAGTATACCTTAAGTGTGATTGTTTGGTACGTACAGCTGAGCTGAAAAATTAAGGCTTTGATTGGAACATTTGGTATATTATTAATCTTGTTGTCTTGTTTCCAGGATTATATTCTTTCCACAATTGTTCGATGTCACTTTCTGAAGACTTGACTCTTATTTTAATATTTCACTTGACATCAAATGGGATGAGTTGCTAAACTAGTTGTTTGTGATCATACCTTGTACGTTTCTGCTCTCAAAATAAGTTCACAGGGGTTATTTTTATTTTTAAATACTAGCTTGCTATTCTATTTTTATATTACATGATGTGGCTACCTCTGTAGATAGGTAACTGCCAAAGGAATATACAGGGTAATAGTTGTATAGATTCAGTTTAATCATCCGTGTAAAGACTGGCTATGTTAACCTGTTAATAAGTGCGTAGTCTTATACTCGTTGGGTGGCCGTTCAATATCTGCTTTCTGCTCCGTTATTTTATGTACTCGTTGGGTGGCTGCTTAATATCTGCTTTCTGCTCGTTATTTTATGTACTCGCTGGGTGACTGCTTAATATCTGCTTTATACTCGGTTATTGTACAATTTGATTTGTGTTTTTAGTCATCACATTTCTAGGGTTGGCTGCTTAATAACTGCTTTCTACTCTGTTATTTTACAATTTGATTTGTGTTTTTAGTCATCACATTTCTAGGATTTTGGTAAGTACATGGAGATCTCTTTATGGTTGTTGATATATATTTTTATGAAAATGTCCAAGTACTGTTCTTTGATTGTGTACTCCAAATATCATCAAATTTTTTGTATGAACTAATCCAATTCCAATTAATAATGAATACATGGTTCCTTAGTATAATTCGGAAAGTCTAAACGTCTTAATGATTTTGGTGGGGCCAGCGTGTCTGTGGCTATAAATTCTATTGTACAATTATGAGTTTATATGGCCACCATTTTATTAGGATAGCTATGAATCATTTAGCTCTATTTTCAGAAGTCACGTGTACACGTATGTGCTATTTTTCGACTTTTTTTTTTTTTTTTTGTCAACTGTAATGTATATGATCCAATAAAGCAATTGTATTTATCTTCAAAAGTTAATTTGATGCATGTCTAGACATCTAAATGTTGGTTTCCTTGTTGATTTGCTTCTAGATGAGATATGTTGAAATTGAGTCCCTAAGTAGAAAATGTAGCCTTATAGTTTTGATAGCTCTTAGCACTCCTATCATTCTTTTACCTTTAAGGTTCTTACTGTATAATAATATAATGTTATTGATTTAAGTATTGTGGTGGTTCTTGTTATTGATTTAAGTATTGTGGTGGTTCTTGTTATTGATTTGAGTATTGTGGTGTTTCAGGTTATCTATCAGCATCGTTGATGATATAGGCTGCAGTGAATGAATAATATTGATGATTGATATACAATTTGGATTGCCTTCTCGTTTGGTGATGAATTAAGTAGCTCGTTCATTCTTGTGGACTTTTTGGTGGCAGTTGAGTTTCTTCTCTTTGAAGCTGTAAATAATTGTTTCCATGTATATATATTTTTTTTTGTAGTGAAGGAATGATTTGTTACAGAAATTGTCTAATTCATTAATGAGTAAAAAGCTTTGGAAACATTAGTACAAGCTACTGAAAATCAAAACAGTGCTAATCTCAAATCTCCATTCTGCCCCCTAATTATTCACATTTCTTAGTCACAACCTCCTTGTTTGTATAACAAGGATTTGATTGAATTATATTAAAAGCTGCGGCTTAATATATCTCCGTGCCCATAATGATGTATTGAAATGGTATTGAAATTTCTTATGACTAGTGGGTTGTTAAATTCGTCGACATTGATATCATCCTTTTTAAACAGTTAACTATTAAATAGTAATGTAGACTTTAATGTAGACTGTTTCTTTAGCATAGAGTGAATGCTTTTTTGGTCTCTATGGAAGTATAGGCCTCATATAAAAAATAGGGTTAATTGCACTTTTGGTTAGATATTATTGCAATTGTGCAAATTTAGTCCTCTTAGTTTCAGTTATGTTAGTTGGAATTTTTATGTATTGTAAATGTGTGATTTTGTCCCTCAGATTTCAATTGAGTTCCTTAACTATCACAATTGTGATTTTATTCCTTTTATTATTTGGAATTTGTTGATGTGATATTGATTGATGACTTGTTTGAAAGATTAAAATTGCACAAGTGTGCCATACGTTAGGACCAAATTGATACATTGAATCTTTGGGACTAAAATTACTTATGTGTAATATGTAAGAGATTGAATTGACTCAATTGAAATTTAAGGGACTAAAATCTTGGAATTGCAACATCCGAGGAAGCAAAAATTCAATTAACTCAAAATTTTTAGGTGTACTTGGAGGCTTGTTCCATTTGTTAATTTTAGACATGACCCAAACTAGAGAAATGGTAATATTCGAAGTGAAAGGGGTTGTATTTGGGAAGTTCAATTTTATTATGGTTAAGGGTGATATTTTTGTTATTCAGTGAAATGTATACTAGTATGTATTTATGTATGAAATTAATGTTTATTTTAGCACTCTAGTCTAGGGATTCTAAAAAGAAATTGTGGTTATTGACTAGAAGAAGTCCGTTGTGATATATGATAGATAACCTGATGTATCAAGATGTGAGTATAGTTGTTAATCTGTGTTGGCAGTTGTGATATATGATAGATAACATGATGTATCAAGATGTGAGTATAGTTGTTAATCTGTGTTGGCAGTTTTAACCGTGTATGCGTCGTGTAAATAGTTGAAAAAAAAAAAAAAAAGTCTCTTGTAGG
>Ga0209489_100622_pt1 | contig 68737 bp, 31 predicted proteins | sample SiratrowhiteBW_FD_187527 | JGI IMG/M metagenome (GOLD analysis project Ga0209489, IMG submission 187527) | Root nodule microbial communities of legume samples collected from California, USA - Siratro white BW (SPAdes) (version 2) | ecosystem: Host-associated > Plants > Roots > Nodule | place... | reverse complement strand
TATATATATATATATATATATTAATTTTTTTTTATGAAATTTAGTAGTAGTGTAATTATAAGTGAGATGTTACGTACACTTTACTACAATAATACATATACGTTATAATTATAGCATATTATAGTGAAGAATGTGAGTCAAGATATTTTAAATGTAATTTTTAGTGATATTTTATTGTGTGCTGTCTATATGGGATATCTTATAGAAAGAAAAAAATATTTTATATCAACCATTACAGTAATAATCAAATTTGATTTAGGTAAATTTTCTATACCAACCATTTAGAGTTAATTCAAATTTTCATGTTAAATCTGATTTACTTAAATTTATATCAATCATTTACAGTAATTGTTAAACTTTTGTAAATATTAGTTTTCTGCTACCGATATAATTCTTTTGCAGATATTGTGACATTATAACAAAATGTGTTTATCTAATTAATTTATAATTTAATTGAAATGCGTTTATTACAAAGTTTTCTATTGATATATTAAAATCCATTAATTCTTATAACCTAAAAATATTTAAATAGAAAATGTATTAAAGTGTAGTTTTAATTATGATTTTTTATGTGAAAATTTTAACATTCTAATAAGAGAGTGGTAGAAGGGATGAATGAGCATGGAAATGCAAATTCATAAAGTCAGCAAGATGACCCACAAAGGAAAGAAAACATATCTTTGTTATGGGTTAGACATTCTCACCCATGCTTATATATATTATACAAAGTTTGTTTTCAAAACACTTAAATCTAAAAATAGTTTACATATATTAATAAATTATTCAGTTAGTTTTAATTTTTAATTTTTTTATGGTGATTAAATTTCGTTTAAAATTTAAAATGATATATCCTATATGTGTTTCAAGAAACAATACATTTAAGTGTTTCCAAAACAAACTTTGTATAATTTATATATCTATATATATATATATATATATATATATATATATATATATATATATATATATATATGAATCATGATTTATAAGTTCAACGAATTCGCTATTGATATGAATGAATAAATAAATTATTTTAGAATTTAACTATTATACATTATTATAGAAAAAAGCATAAACTTATTTTTATAGATAAAATTTGTTTTATCTAATTAAATTATAATTTTAAGGAATGGTAAGAAATATATAAAATATACTCACGGCGAATAATTATAACACGTGATATATATTTTTATTAACTGAGTAAAGAAATAAAAATAAGATTTAATAATAAAAGCAAAAGTGAAAATTATGCACATACTACACATTTGGTCCCAACCAATTTCAAAGATAAGTTTTTTGTCACATAAATTACTTTTATAAAAATATCTCCAAATGTTTAAAAAATAAACTAAAAATTTTCCTGAATTAGTAATAAAGTATTTCTTAATAAGCTATCTTAAACACTCTTCCAAAGACCTAAAAGTTTAAATAGATTATTATTAACCTTCAGATAAAACCACAGTTTGTAACCGAAATTAACTTACCCAAAGTTAGTTATATTTAGAAATCTAAAATTAAATTTTCTTGAAAGTTTAGAAGTTGAAATATTTGGTGCAGAATTTTGGTAGACTGATAAAATATTATAGTTTATATATATATATATATATATATATATATATATATATATATATTTTACATATTTAAGAAAATTGTAATAGTATAAAAATTAATCTTTGCCATAAATGTTAATATACTAGTTTTACAATTAATTGGAAGTAGAAAGTACACGAGCCAATGAAGATTCACACTTATCATCAGACAATAATTTCGTCTCCCCGTGAGTGTATAATTTAAGGAACCGTACCTCATTTTATTTTATTTTTTGTAATCACAACTGATTATTTAACCTAACCTCAAGTACATCTGCATTTATTATCATTAATTAAGAGAATAAATTTATATTATAAAAATAAAAAAATTAACAAGCTATATAAATCATAAAAAAGTATTACAAATTTGTGATTTTTCCACTGATGTCACCATTGGTATAAATATTTATATTTTCGGAGTTGGAATAACGTAGTATTATATTTTTTTTATTATTTATTACATAATTATTATATCATTCAACATCTTTTCTAATATTTAAAGAATGAGTTATTATTTATTAAGAAATTAATTACTATTTATTAATATCCACTCTAATCACTTGTAAATTATAAATTAATTCTAACATATATTTTTATTTGTCATGAAAAAAAATATAAAAAGAAAAAATAGAAGATGCTTTTAGACTTTGCAGTATGCAGGTGTCACAGAATGGGCATACTGTATGAAGTGACTGGATGGGCAGATAAGTCCCGCCCGTCAAATCTATGGCCCCTTCCACTGCACTGCTTGCAACCTTGTCACCCTAAAATCAAATATTATTTAAATAATAAAATTTAAATAATTATATTTCCTATAAATAATATACTTATTTAATTTTAATGTCTGATTATTATAAAGTTTATAAATTTATATATGATGTGGTGTGATTAAATAATATATAAAACACTAAAAATATTTAATTGTATTTTTTTGTCTACCTGAGTTCTGAATCTTTTTCTATTTTCCCTTTCGTATGTATCTTTGTTATGTGTGCAGTAGATTCACCTACTAGCATTGAAGTTTTCAGAAGCTGTCCAAAAAAAGTTCATCACACCATTACCATTTGAGGCTCTTTCCTCTTATCCACTTTGCTATTTCATTCTGGGTTTAATATAGGGTTTAAGAAAAAGCTAAGTGGGGGTGGCAGAGGTTTCTTTTCTTACATTTTATCAAAAAAAAATATATAAGAAAAGAGAAAGAAAAAAAGTAGGCAAAGACCTTGTGTGTGTGTATATATATCTACATGCCCACATACCTACACAGATCCCTATGGAATGAAGTGGGTGCTCCCAGTTTCACTTGCTTCGTAACTTATTCCTTGTGCTTAGTTTAAAAAGACCAGTTTTGTTACGAGGGGAGAAAGAAGGGAAAGAGAGAGTTTGCAAGGTTTTGTTTTTGTTTTTGTTTTTATTGTTGTGAGAAAAAAACTTGTTTTTGCTACACAACAAAAGCCAAGTCTTCATTGTGAAGGAGATTGTTACTGTTACTATTATTGTTGTTGTTATTATTTTGATATGATATGGTTCTTTGCCACCCAATGATCGATTTGCCTAGCTGATTCTGGTGGCGGTGGCTAGCTTCAAACCTTTTCCGAGTAATTAAGTTGAGAAAGGAAGAAAAAAGAAGCCAAGATGAAGTCCATGAATGATGGCAACTCTGATGATGGGAACAATCATAACTGGTTGGGGTTCTCTCTCTCACCCCACATGAAAATGGAAATTACTTCTTCTTCTGCTGACCCCCCTCACCATCACCATCATCATCACTACTATCATCACCCTCAGGTTTCTGCAGCTGCAGCACCTTGCAACACTGTTCCAACCAACTTCTATATTTCCCCCCCACACCTTAACACCTCAGGAATCTGCTATGGTGTTGGAGAAAACAGTGCCTTTCACCCTCCCTTGGCCATGATGCCCCTCAAGTCAGATGGGTCACTTTGCATTATGGAAGCTCTCACCAGATCACAAACGCCAGGTAGGCCTTCTTACTCTCTCCCATGTATTCAAAACTTCCCTTTTTTCCTGTTAGAATTAGAGTTTTACCAAAGTAAATACTAATTTTGATTAAGTAAAGGTAATGTAAAGTTTTGTTTTTGACTATATTCCATTGCAATTTACAACATTTTATGGTCTTGTTGAAGTGATGGTGCCAAGTACATCCCCAAAGCTCGAGGACTTCCTAGGTGGTGCAAGTATGGGAGCTCAAGACTATGGAGGACATGAGAGAGAAGCAATGGCTCTAAGCCTAGACAGCATCTACTATAGTAGCCAGAATGCGGAACCTGAAGCCAACAGAGACCATTCTTCTTCTTTGGGCCTTCTTTCTGACCCCTTCAGGCAACAAACCCATCCATATTACTCGGGGCTTGGGATTTACCAGGTGGAGGAGGAAGCCAAGCAACCCCAAATGCCTCAAGTGGTGGAACAAGGCATTGCTTGCGTCAAAAACTGGGTGCCCCAAAGGGGATATTCTTCCTCTCAGCAGAATCTGGAGCAGCATCAAGTGAATAACAGTAGCGGCATGGGGGAGGGTCACGGGGCTTCTGGGAATGTTGGTGTTGGTTGTGGGGAGTTACAGTCTTTGAGTTTGTCTATGAGTCCTGGTTCTCAATCTAGCTGTGTCACAGTTCCAACTCAGATCTCATCTTCTAGAACTGAATCAGTGGTTGGAGATGCCAAAAAGAGAGGGTCTGCTAAGCTTGGCCAGAAGCAACCTGTGCATAGGAAATCCATTGACACATTCGGCCAGAGAACTTCGCAGTATAGAGGTGTCACAAGGTTAGTTTAGTTCACTTCACTTCACTTCACTTCGCCCCTTTGTTTCTATAATAATTTCTTTTGGCATAATGGTAAAAATAAGGTTTGAATCTGAACTTTGTGCTCCGATTTTCCTTATAATTGTCATTACCTGATCCTCTCTCTTAGTTTCCCTTTTCAATTATTTTGTACTTTATTTATTTAGTCGAGTTCATTGGGGTTCTACTTTTTGAGTTTACTTATTGTTTTGTTTGCTTTTGTTTAAGTCAATTATTTTGTGGTGATAACTTGATGGTTGTGTATCAGGCATCGATGGACTGGAAGATATGAAGCACATTTGTGGGATAATAGCTGCAAGAAGGAAGGGCAAACTAGGAAAGGACGACAAGGTTAGTTATCAAAAACTTGAGTCGTTGATAATTTAAAAGCCTTAGAGTCATTGATAATTTAAAAGCCTTTTATTGTTTTGAAGTATTTTTTGTTGTTTTTGAGCTGTGCCTGCTAACTTTCTTTCACCTATTGTGTGTTCACAATGTGGATAACTTTTGACCACTCAACAAAACGTTGCATGTCACAGTTTATTTGGGTAAGCTATTGCTCCTTTTCCTAGAGTCTTCATTTTCAATGCTCTTACTTTTTCTAAATTTTGATGAGTGGTGAATTTTTTGTGAACTGAAGGTGGCTATGATATGGAAGAGAAAGCTGCAAGAGCGTATGATCTTGCGGCTCTCAAGTATTGGGGACCTTCAACGCACATAAACTTCCCGGTATGTTTCAATTCAGGTGGCATTTTTGGCTCATACTCCTTGGAGCCTCATTTTCTTGTCTATTTGGCAGCTAGAAAATTACCAAACTGAACTTGAAGAAATGAAGAATATGAGCAGGCAGGAATATGTGGCCCACCTGAGAAGGTGCACACGTTATTATCATTATTATTATGCTAAAAGCTATGGATTATTTTTATTGTTTAATGATGATGTGGGTGATTGCTTTGCAGAAAGAGTAGTGGGTTTTCAAGGGGTGCCTCAATGTACAGAGGAGTGACAAGGTTCATGCTGTTCCTCTGCCACTTTTTTTATGTATTACATGTTGGTTAAGGAGGTTAAACCCACTTTTCATTTGTGCACAGACACCATCAACATGGCAGGTGGCAAGCAAGGATAGGAAGAGTTGCAGGAAATAAGGACCTTTATCTTGGGACATTCAGTAAGTCCTTCCAGAAAGTTGTTGCATTTCCTCGTACTTCATTGCCAAATCTTTCATAGCAATAGTGGGGTTTATTTTAGCATTCGAATCCTGAAACTGAAACACTAATGTATATATATATTCTTAGGACTTTGTTATTAATGCTATTATGGTATAGTGCCTGCCAATGCTTTCTATAAGGCTGTTGATATAGCCACTTTGAACAGCAACAAGTCACTTTTTTTAAAGCTGTTCTCTCTTGAAAGATGAAAAAAGTGGTGTCTAAATAGTAATATCTCCACAAGAATGATCTCAAGAAAGTTCATTTCATTTTTTTCTGAATACCCTTTGGATTTTATATTTCAATTATAATAAGACTATTTTAAAAGTCATATCTGATGTTGATAGTATATTTTTTTATGAATTATATTAGGCACCCAAGAGGAAGCAGCTGAAGCATATGACGTAGCTGCAATCAAATTTCGTGGGGTGAATGCTGTCACCAACTTTGACATCTCAAGATACGATGTTGAGAGGATCATGGCCAGCAACACCCTTCTGGCTGGAGAGTTGGCAAGAAGAAACAAGGAGAGTGAGCCAAGAACTGAGGCCATAGAGTACAACATTGTGTCAAGCCAACAAGTAATGAGCAGGGAAGAAGCTGAGACTGTGAACAACAATGAGAAGGGGTCATCAGCAGATTGGAAGATGGGTTTGTATCATCAACAAGAGTCAAACAACAACTGTGACATGAAAACCATGAAGTGTGGAAATTATAGAGGTTCTGCTTTCTCTGTGTCCCTACAAGATCTCATTGGGATTGACTCAGTAGGATCTAGCCAAGCCATGCTAGAGGAGTCTACTAAGATAGGTACTCATTTTTCAAACCCCTCCTCGCTGGTCACCAGTTTAAGCAGCTCAAGGGAAGGTAGCCCTGACAAAACGGGTCCCACATTGCTCTTTCCAAAGCCTCCGGTGGGGTCAAAGGTTGTCACTAGCCCTATTGCTAATGGTGCAAGTGTTGGTAGCTCTTGGTTTCCCTCTCAAATGAGGCCAGTGGCAATGTCTCACTTGCCAGTTTTTGCTGCTTGGAGTGATACCTAGAAGTGGATCATACTTTCCTGAACGTGTTTGGAAGCTGGTTGAGAAGTAAGGACTCGTGTGCGATGTAGAAGATAGCTTGTGGAAGGGAAGAAAAGTATCTGATGTGAAACCAAACACGCCATAGCCTATTTCATTTGTCATGTGTTAAATTTGCATGTGAAAGGGAGGGGGAGAAAAGAAAAAAAAAAAAAAAAAAAAAAGTTAAGTGGGGGTGGGGGGAGAAGAAAATGAAAAGATATTGGGGTTTGAAGATTCAGAATATTATGTTGTTTTGCAAAAAGACATTAGTGGAGGAATTTTGGGGATTAATTAGGGGCATGTGGGGGCCATTTATCTGTCATCTTTCTGTATCTTAGTGGAACAAGACCTTTCCAACCGTAGCCTTTTGGATCTATATTGCAAATTTGAGAAGGAAATGTGGAAATAGGAGGGAAAGTGGTTTATTTAACAAGAGGACTAATGATTAATGCAGTGAAATGATGTTAGACGATATGAAAGTGGCCCTTAAATTATTGAGTCTGCTTTTTTTAGGAGTTGCACCTTTTCTTTGGTCCAGCTAAGTACAAAACCAACTCCATGTTTGTCAATAATGCAAAAGAGCCACCCCTTTGATCACATTCTCTCGATTTGTTGTCTATGTGTTCCTCAATCTGCATAATACCATCATTGCACCTAACTTTCTTATCTTGAACTTTCTCCAAAGACACAATACTCGTTCAAAAAGAAAAGGGTTGTCGTAGATATTCTTGCACTAAAGTTTCTGTCTGACACATTTGTCATAATTAGTCAAGGCACCTCTAATTTTACTTTATGCAAAAAAACTAAAACACGCACATATTATGTGGTTAAAATCTCATGTAACTTTACTCCTTCATGACAAATCCAAATTCCAAAGAGACATTTGGGCAACGTAAAAGTTGTTCCATGTCTTGGTGTGGAATCATGATTAGACCCTTAACACACACACACACACATATAAATAGAGTTCGTTCATATATATTTTGGTTCTGTGGAGGGTGTGTTTGGTTTCATTTCCACGTGTGTGCCCCTGGTGTTGTAATAAATAGACTAGTCTTGATATTGTTGACCGTAACATGGGACGACAACGAGGAATTAGTGCCGTCAAAGCTGGAAATGGTTCCTAAGTTGTGTCGGGAATAGCTGTTTTCTTTTCTGCATGGAACAATAACGTGAAATAGTCCAAATTATTTGTAACATTGGTAGAGCTATTCAACAACAGGTGAAAAGGACAGCTTCTAGCGATTGATCAATAATGGGGAGTGAGTGAGTGAGTAATCGGCTTGAGGAATCCAGCTACATTTTTCTGCAGTAATTTATTCTTTTCTTAAACAATACTGTTATTTCTAATGGTTTCCTCCCCTTAGACTTTGTGATAAAAAAATCCCTGCATTTAAGGATATAGTATCCTAATCTTTTGTTTACATGATAAAAAACATTGCTAAAAATACACTCATCTAAGTCTACATATTTGAACCAAGTCTCTTGCCAACTGACTATAAGATCTCCTCAGAAAAGGGTTCATTAATAGTGGTTTCAAGATTGATTCTACAATTTTATTTAATGTAAATCACATTCCTCAAACATATATTATCTACTGAATGTAAGTTTTGGGATACTGTATATGAACCATGTACATAAATAAATTAAAAATCGTAATTAATTCAAAGTTATTTAAAAGCTATAAAATTCTAAAAAAGGAATTAAATAAGTTGTGAGATCCATTATTTTTTGTATTTTAAAATTTTTCCATCAATAAGAAAGGTTGTCTTTGAAAAAGGGAAAGGTGTGTCATTGAGTATGGTACTGCCATTTTTCTCTTAAAAAAATACGGGACATACTAAATAAGAGGAAGATTTGTAAAAAAAAAATTATTTGAATAAAAAATAAATATGAAAACTTTCATTCAATTTGTTCGAATAAGTGGAAAATATATATGCGCGGAATAGGGGATAAAATAAAAGTGGACATTACTCTATATAAATTATTTTCAGATAAAACTCAACTAGTTTCTTAAATATTTTTTGTTTTTTTTTTACTAGAATTGATATTTTTGCTTGAGTAACTTGTGTATAACTTTATTTTTGAGAAAAATAAAATAAAACTGGTAATACTTACGAAACTATATATTTTAGTTTTGTTGATTATCTTTTTATCAATTTCTACAAATAATTATGGTGGAAGTGTTTAATTTAAAGATAGAGAAAAATTATAATTCAGGTTTCACTGTATAAACATGAAACATCTCTTGAACTAAAAGAATAGCGAGTCTTTCTTGAAGACGACGAAAATAGAGAAGGTTCCCTAAGAGGGGATTTTATTTTTCCATAAAAACCTTTTTCTATATTTGCTATTTTTTATATTGTACAAAGATGGGAAATGTAATTTTTTTTATCATGTCTCCATTTTATATATTTCTATCTAAATAAATAAAGGAGTACGGTTCACACAACCATAGATAAATAAATTGGTGGTTACTTAATGTCCATTTACTTCTCACATTCTTTTTCCCCAAAAGTGTAGAAAGAGACCTATAATCAGCATAAGTTTTGCATATTTTTCCTAATAAGTAATTATGTTTCCACCAAATAAAATCTACAAAAGACCTCTTTGTTCAAATGGGAAGAAACATTTTCTTCTTTCTTGTTCTTATTCTCTCTCTTTAAATTTTCACAAACAAAGTGAGTTATATGTGCAATGTAAAAAAGCCTTTGTTTTTGACAAAGGAAAAGAGAGCATATCTAAAGTAAACACAAGAAGTAGTGAATTGCATGACTATAACAAAAGGTTAAACCAAAAAATGATTTATGGTCAAAAAGCTAGCAAGTCTGGTGGAAAAAATAGGAAAGTGAAAGATGTGCATCGCTCTTTTAACAGAAAATAAAGTAAGATCCATTTCAATTGTAGGGTTTTTGTTTCTATCCATAGAGATTAGTCAACAAATATGATTACAAATCTTATTGTGACATCGATCCTAAGCATGAAAAGTTTGCAAAGGACAGCTTTCCAAAAGCACTAGTTGCGCATGAGCTGGATCATAGTGTTCTTTTTGTTTTATGATATGTTGAAATCTTGGTGAAGAAAAATTGCAGAGTTACGAACGTACTATACATGTTGTTGCATTGAAAATCTGTGAGCATTTGACATTCGGATATGAAATTAATTGTAATGTTAATAGGGTAGGTGAGTTCTCATACATAGGTTAATTCAATGCTGAATAATTTAAGTGGGAAAATATGTACGTTTAACTATTGCTCTAACAGGGCATAAATACATGAAGAATCAAAGGGAAAAGACTTCTTTAAAAATTTGTACTCACATTTAATGTTTTTAATGCATCCACATCTAACTATTGTTTTCAGTGGAATAAATAAATAAACAAATAAATATTTTATTATGAAGTGTATTTCATTTGAGATGTTCCAAAGACATTCTAAAAGGGAAAATAAAGTATATTTCATTTGAGAGAAAGTAAACAAGGTTTTGTGTCTTTTTTTAATTAAATTTCACTTGAATCTAATTCAATTTAAAAAAAAAAGTATGCTTTATTTAATTTATGAAATGAATGTTTTTCATCATATAGATGCACTATTTTAATAACACATTTCTCTTAATTCGGTTTGGACAGAAAATTGCATAGGTAAATGACCCTATAACAAAATGTCTAATATTCTTAAACAGCCACACAATACATGCAAGAAAAAATATTTTTGTAAATGACCCATTAACAAATATATAAACAAGCAAATAGGGGAAACCGTGATATTATATGACTCATATACCGACATAATAAATTTAGTTTTCACTTAATTCAATTTTAAAATTTAGTTTGTGGGAGTGAAATTGTCCTCACGTGAATATATTACTTTTATGATGAACAATATGAGTTCTCCAATAATTGTAGTGAACTCAATTGTTAGGAAACAAAAGATATAAAAATATATAACAATTAATGGTAGAATTTTCTGTGACACCCTCTGCAATTTATGTTCATTCTTCCATTTCATGTGAAGTTGAGATTGAGAGCAAAATCTCTAGCCCAACAATTTTTTAACAAAATTTACAGAGATCATGATATTAAAGAATAATTTATCGTTATTGTTGTTATCATAATAGGAGATGATGAAGAAATCTTTAATACTACAACCTAAAATAATAACATATTATTATTAATATAAATTAAAAGATGAAGAGAAACTTGTTACTATATATTTTGCAAAAGCTATAGAACTGTCTACGAATTAATTGTCAATATAATTTTTATCATTCCTTGCATTTCTTATGTCTATGTTAACTTCATTTGCCTATTCTTATGAAATATGAAATATATATTTTTCATATTCTAACAATTATAATTCATTGATTGTAAAAGGTCCCCACACAAACGAGCATGGTGATGCATGCATATGGTCCCGAAAATATGGTGGTATCATCTTACAAGTTGATTGAAACTGGAAATAAATTGTGACATATTCGTACTTTTTTGGTTGTGAATTATATATAGTACAGAAAATGGGGACCAAAGAAAACGTTGTGAATGTTTGGTTCTGTTAATGAATAGAGAATAATGGGTGTTCCCTATAGACCAGCCATGTTTCACCCTGGGTGACCTTCATTTATATATATATATATATATATATATATATATATTCTCTATTCAAAACTATTTTATATCATGAATTGCTTTAAGAATTTCACTTCAATGATCTATGTAGTAAATAATTTCATATTGGTATTTGTATAAACTAACTCGGAACTTAACTCATTAATGACTTATCTCCCAAGGAAATTCCAGAAATTTTTTAATTATAGAAAAAATAAATCTTGCAATCATGTAATATATTTGAATAGAATGCCAGCTGGAATATATATTATTTTTGAATAGAATAGTAGTCATTTATTGAATTTGGTGAGGTCACGTCGTTCTCACTGCATGTACTGAGGTCCATCTCTGAAAATGTCCGCATAAAATCGAATCTTACTTCTCTATGCAATTTGAAGCAGCTCTTCTGTGCTCCAGTACTTCTTTCAACCCTATTTCTATTCAGAGTTATCCACTCAACAAATCAATTCTATTACAGAGGTAATTTAGAAAATGTAACATGAAAACAAAAACAGATTAAAAAGTTTAACCAAGTCATTCTCAAATAATATATATATAATCACTGTGATGGTTGATTTTTAAAGTCTCATTTTGAGATGTTAAAATTCATAGTAATATTTAACATGAATTTAAAAAAAAAATCACATATAACATGATACTATAAGAAAGATGTTAAGTATTATTAGTTTGTATGTAGTCCAAGTTAAAAAATATATATATATAGTATTAAATAGGAAAATTTCACCATTTTTCTTAGATCTCAGTTCATTTGACGAATTAATTTGCTGAACAAATTTAATAAATCGGCTTAACTCTTTAGAATTTGTTGAGTTGATCAAGACCAAAAAAAACTTTGTTTTTTTTTTTTATAGATTCGTTGAACATAATTCAATCCACTAATATTGTTATGCAAAATTAGCAATTCACATAATTTTTCAAACCAGCTTCAAATCTTCATTTTAACTAATTCTCTTATTTCAACAAGTTTAAAATTGTCTCAAATAACCCATATCAACAAAATTTGCATGTTATAAATAATTTTACTCAATTTGGACATGTTAAACCCAAAAGTTCAAGTGTAAAAGTTAACAAATACTCATGAGTCACAAGCATATCCACACTTGATTCAACTTCAATAGTCAATAATAATTTTCCTAATTATTATTAAATCTTTGTTTAGAATTGATCTTTACTCCAATATGCATACATATACCAACTTAAACTTACTATTATCATTCAATGCTCAGATTTCGTATCTCCGTTAACACTCTAGATCCAATTTTTACATAAAAAAAAAGTATTAATTCAATCAAATATTTAATCTCATATTAGCAAGATATCATTTCAATGGCTATTTAGTTCATAAACAAGTCTAAAATATAATATTATAGCTTCCTTTACAAAGTGAAAGCTTACCTTCCAAGTTTAAAGAAAAAAAAATCAAGAAATTGCTTTTAAAAGCTCTTATTATTTAGAAAACATTCATAATATCAAAATATCAAAATTAAAGATTGATCTGTATGAAAAACATCATCTCTTTATCTCGTAAAACTTGTGAGAATCCAAGACTTCAACTCATACTTATAAAATACAATAAGAGATTTTAGAGCAGAAATAAACTTAGTTTATTAAAAATTTTGATAAGTTAGATTTAATCTTTACTTTGACACCTAATACTCAGTGACATTGTCTAACCGAAAAAAGAATAAAAATCAATTTCGAAAGTTAACAAAAAGTCAGAGGAGGTCTAGAGAAAAAAATTTAAAAATTCTTTTAAAAATAATTAATTAAATAGTTAAAATTCTCACACTATATAGATAATGTCCACCAAAATAGGAATAAGCTACTATTAGTCAACAATGTGGGACGATTATGTGAATATGTAAAAAAAAATATCAATGTCAAGAGCACTACAATATTATTCACACCAAACCGAACGTAAGAAGTTACATCACATCACTATAACCATTTGCCACAATGGAAAAAAACATAGTCAAATTATTTTTTAAAATTAAAAATAAGAATTTTAAAAAAATCCTACAATTAATTTATACATAAACTAAGTTGATTTTAATAGTATTTAAAGAAATTTCGTGACGTATTACCTAAAAAAGGTTAACACTGCTCCAAAATGTAAAGGTAAGATATTTGAAATTTGAGAATACATTCTGGGTGCTATGCATATAATATTTAGTTATTATGATGTATATGTTTATTTTGTAAGAAGAAAATTTGGTTGAATTTGAAAGGGTGTGGAAGATAAGGGAGAGAAAGGACAATAGTGGCCCATGAACTTTGAAAAGTGTCCTTCAACTGCTCACAGACTCACAGTGTCACTCAAACTTTCAAAATGGTACCATCTCTCCCATATTTCATGTCTGTCCTCAAACACTTTGAATTCAATAGTACCTCCATGATTTCTTACCTTGGTTTTTATATATTATTTCACAAGAATTAAAAAATGTTTTAGAATAATCTATTGATGTTTTTAGAAAATATAATATCTTTTAGATGCACTAGAAATAAAGAAAAAATGTGATATAACTTCAATCTTCATGACTACCAAGAAAATGGTCTCATATTTAATTAAGTAAAGGGTACAAATGATTACATTAGGGTTTAGGGTTTTCCAAACCTTAGGAAGTGTGTATAATGTTTTTGCTGGGCCTTCTGTTTTAGGTCGCCCGTTAGAATTTAGAAAGGCTTTCCCTGAGTTAACATCATATTGCACCTCTATAAAATTTAAAATTTCACTTCTAAAATTATATTTTAAATTATAAAATTTAAAAGAAAATATATATTTTGAAATACAATTTTATATTCTAGAGTACAAATTTTATAAATTTGTTAACAAATTTATTTTGTAAAAAATAAATACATTTTAAAATGTATTTTTGGATCTAAAAATATATTATGCAATATATAATTTGAAATATATTATATTACATAATTTAAATCAAAAATATATTTTCAGATCTAAAAAAAAATTTTCTTAAAATATATTAATACATTTTGAGTACTTTTACTATTCTAAAATATATAATCTAGAAGGCCACCGGATTGCAGGCACCTTAACTGAATGCCCACAATTTTTCATATTTCAGGGGGTGCAGTTTCAAGATATAGGGGTGCAGAATGGAACTTCTTCAACCAAAAACACTACTCTGTTTTCTAACAGGTTAGTTCCACAGTATGTTTACATTCTTTGAATTTTTACATTTTTAAATACCTATCATGAATTAGACCGTTTCTTTCAGGCACTTCAATGATTTCTTCTTGCAACTTTATATTTCTAAAAATACTAAAAGCATCGATTATTAATACTAAAAGTATTATTTTAAAAAATCGATTATTTATATTTTAGATTATATAATTTTGAATATAATATAAAAAATATGTAATTTATAATAAAATCTAAAATAAATTTGAATGTGACGATATAGAAAGTTTTATTTATTTATTTTATTAAGCTTAAAACGGTATTTTTTTCTCTATAAGAATTAGTCTTTGAATTAAAAGAGTGGGCGAAGTTTTACGGAGCGAAAAATCAGGCCCAAAGGCCTAAACAAGTTGGGTCCCAGAGTGTGCAAGTAAGGACGGCTCCTTCCTGTACTTTTCTTCTTGCACCTTTATAATTTCAGAATTACAAAACACTATTTTAAAATTTATATTTTAGATTATATAATTTAAAATATAAAAAAATTATATTTTAGATTATATAATTTAAAATAAATATAAAATAAAAAAATATACCGAAAAGGTGAAAAAAATGTAAGGATAGAATAATATTTTTCGTTTTAAGTATGGAGGTGCACAAAAAAAAGTATGGAGGTGGAGGAAGACGCAGTCGCAATTAAGGCAGGGCTTGGAATCTAAATTCATGGATCCACGGCCCATTTTCATAGCTTCTGCTACAAGGTATATTACTTAACCAAAAAATTAACAAAAAAAAAAAAGTAATCATGATGGTATTAATATTGAGCTCAAGAGGAAAGAAAATGATAGTATTGCTTTAATCATGTTACTAATGGAAGTATTTACTAGATGTGATGATAATTACTATTTTTAGATCATCATTTTAGTAAAAAAGATCTTACTGCAATTTATTTTTATTTACAAAAATTGATTTTTAAATTTAATCTAATTAATTCAAAATCAATTTTTACTTGACCTAATTTGTTTGTGTTGTGTTGGCTTTTTTTAATAAAATTAATGAATTTATTTTTATTTTATATATTTTAGCTGTAGACTAATCCCTAGCAAAACCAGTACTATTTTGTTTGCTTGCTTATTTAATAAATTTTATGCGTTTATTTTCAACATAATTTGTATTTTAATCCATGTAGATATAGAGGATAAATATTTTTATACACAAAAGTTTAATTATATAAATTAAAATCTATTTACTTTAATATTTCAATAAAGTAAATTAATTTAACAATAAAATTTTATTTTGTTTAAATTTAAAGAATATTATAATTGTGAAAAAATTATTTTAAAGGCAATAGAATTTTTTAGAACTTGAAAAAAGAGGATTTGATTTGATTTATTAGAATTTGTTAATCCTTCCCTTTTCTAAGTGTTTGAAGTTTTTCTTAATTCAACAACTATAAGACATTTTCTAAGATTTTCTATTTTCTTTTTTATTTCTATATCACAAAATATGTATAAAATTAATTAGAAAAAGATAAACAATAAGAATACAAATAACGAAAGAATAATTAATGTTAACGTAAACTTTAAAAGTAACAATTATATAAGACAAAAGGATTTTAACAATACCACACTTAAAAAAAAAAAGAGAATAGAAGAAGTATTTGATAGATTTATTTATATCATATGGTATAAATAATGTTGTCAACATGATTTCAACATTCTCCGGTTGAATAACCCCTCTCTACATATGATTTAACATTTGTTCTTGAATTCCCGTTTCTATTCAAATCTTAAAAAGACAAAAAAAAAATCACACAAATAGGAAATCGAAACAATAAAAAATTTATAGGGTTGGAACACATTACAGATGCAATTTTGTTAAAAATATTTTTCTAAGTCATTTCTTTAACAATTGGAATGTTTAGTTTGATATTTAAAAAACACTGTCAGCTCATATATCACAGCAAATATTTGAATTTTGTTAAATCCACAAACTAAAGGAATAACAAATCATTATTTCATAAAGTAAATTACTCATACAATATATAAATATTTTTGTAAAGAATCTATTTAATTAATCTAATTGTTCTACTTATTCTATAGTCTTGAATTATGCTAATATTCTTGGATATATTTGTTCCTTTAAATAAAATACAGTCATAAAATAATATTTTTATAATATTAGAACCAATTTTGTCTGTAAAAGTAAAGTACATTAATCGTGGAAAGGACTCACAATAAATTAATTAAAGAAAATAGAAGATATATATTTTGAAAAATTAAACAAAAGGGGTAGAAAAAGATACATAAACGATTGCAACTAACACAAGATTTCTTAAGTGAAAACATGGAAGCTACCTTTGAGGTTGGTTCCTTAAAAAACAATAATAGCAGCCTTTTCATATTAACTTTGGAACCAAACCCTATATATATGAATGATGATGATCATTGATTGCATCTTCTCCAACCAACCACCCCTTCATCGCATGCTTCCTTCAATCTTTTCCATAATCACCATAAAGGGTTCACACAACACAACTTTATTGATTAAGCAATTAATTAATTAATTAATTAATTAATTAATTGTGTAATTTGAGTTAAGAGATGTACTATGTTTGTGCTCATTAGATTCTCTAATGGAGTCTTGGAATGGTATTATTATATTGATTGATGGAGCAATTGAGTGTTGGGTTATATCCACGAGAAGTCTTGTCTAATAGGAAAAGTGAGTGAGGTATGGCATTTCACAACTTTATGTAAAGAAAAGATGGAAAAGAAGATAAAAGCTTCTTTAGAAGAAGAATTCAGATATGGTGTTGCTGCTTCTTCTGCCATGAAAAGACTAAGAAATAGACACATCTTCATCTTCTAAGTCTCTCAACATCCATCACTTTCATTATTAAAATATTTGTTTTTTGTTAATCTATAGTTTTTTTTATAAAGGGGTTTCATAACAAGATACTTCTGTGTTGTTTAGGAAAATGAGTATAATACTAAGGTATACTTGATACTTCGTTAGGAGAAGAAATAAGAAAATAAAATAGACGATTAAGAAGAGAAAGAAAAAGAAATATAATAAATAAAATTGGTTAACTGAAAACAATGTTGTTAAATTATTATAGAAAAATAGTTCTATTTTTTTTTATCAAATGGGTGTATTGTTTTGTATTGAAAATTTTGGTTCTTAAATTTTAAAGAATGCGGGGATTTATATTCTCTTTAAATTTAAAAGAAGAATATAATAAATTATTTTGAGCAAAATCTGTGTTTTTTTTTTAACTTCAAAAACTAAATTCATCACATATAGAGATATCGGTCATATTTAATAAAAAAATAATAGGAGTAAAACATTTTTTTTCTTATTTCATTTTTTGCTCACATTAAAAACTAGTGTAGAAAAGCCTCTACAAATTAGAAACTGGCTAAGAATTTAAGAAAAATAAAAGCTAAAGTAATCAAAACTCTAAACCTAACATAATGATTTAGTCCAAAGTTTAATCACAATCGGTGTGTTAAATCATGTGATATAATTCTAATAACTATGTCCGTAAAAATTAACATAAAATCAAATAATTGAAAACATGTAATCTTATTAGAATGAAATGGATTGATCGAGTTTATAAAAGTTTTAAATTGAATAAATTGCTGTAGATGTAGTATACTTCAACAACAAAAATTCTTCAAGAACATATCGCATTGGAAAAAAATGTCTATAACTAATTATTCAATAAATAATATCATTTTTTTTAACCGATCATTTCATTTTTAGAAACCTTTAATTTTAGTTATCATATACAGTTGTGATGTGTAATTTATTTCTTTGACTCTCTTACATTGTAGATAAATAAGCAAACCCTACTACCTCAGTTTCATTTGATTTTGATTATTCCAACAAAAACCTAATAATGGTTAGGGAATATATATATATATATATACATATATATATATATATATATATATATATATATATATATATATATATATATATATATATATATATATATATATGTGTGTGTGTGTATGTATATATATGTATGTATATTTTTATAATATATTACATTATTAATAATTTTTTACAAAAAGATAATTTTGTTGATAAATCATTAAATTATTAAATTATAACTTCATTAATTATTCATGTCAAATTTTATTAAAATTAAACTATAATATAATAACAAAGTACTATAATACTTAGTATTTTAATATAATTTGAAAAATTAATGCATTAGGTATATTTTAGTCTACATAAACAAGGCACTGTATAATTCTATATTGCTATAAGCTTTTATACATATAACTTAATGGAAATAAATTTTCAATTTAACAGTTAATTTAGAAAAGCTATTTAATCAAAATATATTAAACAATTAACAAAAGTTATATTTATGTATATATGCTTATTTTTTTGTTATGTTTCTTTAGTTCATTGGTTTAATGAGTGATCTTATTTGAATGTTATTAACTTTGTATTTTTCATACATAATGAAAATCAAACATAATTTTTTATTAATAAATCGTTTTTATAGTGTATAAATACAGAGTATTTAACCAAAACCACAACTAATTAAAGTGATTAAATTAATTAAATTAAAAAGTTATATGAATTTGATTATGATGAGAGAAGAGGGAAAGGTGTAATTAGGTTTTGGGAAGTACAAGTAATAAGTGAAATATTAAAATAGATATTAATTGTTCTCTTAATTAGGCATAAACCCATCATTGCTAATTAGGCATAAACCCATCATTGCTAATTAGGCAGGACCACACTTTGTGGACCATAGAGGATGCATACGCACGCGTGATTCTTTCTTTTTCTTTTTCTATTTTGTTTAATCTATTACTCAATTATAATATTCCTCTATATATATATAAAAAAAACTTACACACACACACACTTTTTCTTCTGTTTTTAGAAACTTACAATCTCATGGCATTGGTTTATAGGGATGAAGAGTGGAGATTTAGAGTAATTTGATTTTTTTTTTAATTTTATGTATTTATGACTTTTTTTAAAAAAAATTGTCACTTTTATTCTAATATTTCTATCGTCTTATTAAAGAGAGAGATAAGATAGTGTGTAGCAATCACTGCACAGCGAACAATAAATACGTCTCCCTCATAGTTGTCAACTTTTCTTTAATTTCTGAAATTAAATAATATTATTGTAATAACTGTGATATATATGGACAAAATCTGAAAACTGTAATGGCAGATGACAGCAGAATTAATGATTAATGCTTAATAGTACGTATTTGGACTAATTCATTTTAAATTTTAAAAGTTATTCTATTATTTTAATCACCCACTCAATTTCATGACTAAATGATTTATTGTCATGTTTCATTTTTTATGGCATTTTCTCTTAAATGTCTCCAAAATTCATTTTTTGGTTAAACGATTTTAGCCTCAGCCTTTTCTTTGGTTTGATTTAGTTTCTTTATCATCTTTTGTTAAATATTTAACAAAATTTTTTATGTGGTATTAATGGATTATATAACCTATAACGTAATTCTCATAAATAATATGACGATTCTCTTTGTATTATATGATAATTAATATAGAACGTATAATGTGAAATGATGATGTAAATGGAAAATGTGAGTAACATATGGATCGAGAAGTGTGGTCAATCTGATTTTTAATCACCCGTTCATAATATTAATAGCAATAGAAGAATGATAAAGTCAAATTATCCCCTTTTTTTTTCTTTAAGAAAGGAAAAATGAAAGAGGTAATATCAAAGTGTGGAAGAAAACAAGGATTTAAATTAGATGATTATAATTTTTTATTATTGAAAGAGTGTCAATTATGTTGGATGTCTAAAAATGTGTAAAAAAAAGTGTGGTAACATTTTTGTAATTATTTTAATTTTTTTATATTAGTTGTCCTAAATTTGGTATGAAATTCTGTATTTATATTAGATATTAAAATTATCTAACGTAAATATGAAGTTTTACGTAAAATTAAAAACGTTTAATGTAAAATCTATTTTAACTTACATAGTATTTTTGTCTTTCCGAGAATAATTATGTAATTATTCTTTATTATAAGTGTGGTCTTATGAAGATTTCTTTCTAATCACATCGAAGCATCTCTCAATGAATCGATATTATTGAGGTTGATGTTATGTATGTCTATTTTATTAATGAAATTGAAATCACGTTTTTTTTTTAAATTTAATAAAAAAACTATAAATATTTTCATTGGATTCTTGTTGATATGTATTAATTGATACTGAATTTTGGTTTTTAAATTTGAATTGTGTTATTTAGTTGTCTAAATTTAAAATATTGAAATTGAATTTTTCTAAAGTAATGAATATTATAAGTTGTTCAAAATTGTAAATTAGACTTTAAGAATAATAAAATCATAGAAACTAATTAATTATTTTAGTATTTGGGAGTGACTAAATTTTAGTTATTAAATTGTTTAAAATTTCAGGAATTAAATTATTAAAAATTTATAAAATGTATTGTAGGAAAATTATGGAAAAAATAGTTTATATCAACACTAGCAGTAAAATTTATTTATTGTAATATTTTTGCTTGATCTACTTTGTTTTTGTTGTTGTAATTTATATTTAATTTTATTTTTATATAAATAATTACATACGAATTGAAATCTATATGTAGTTATCTATGAATCTAAATTCGTAGATAATTAGGTATAGATTTTTTTTAAGTAACATATCTATAGGTAAAATTCGTAGGTAATTCCTATAAATTTTTATAGATAAAATCCGTAGATAAAATCTATAAATAAAATTCGTAAGTAATGCTAAATTTATTTATGGATAAAAATCCGTATGTAATAATTTATAGGTAAATCAATAATTTATTGTAGTGGAATGACTCACAACGACCTACATACTTGGCTCCATACATTAATGAGTTAGTTTTCTAACTTGTTTTCTTAATTATGCTAATTCTATGACTAGTTTGTTTGTCATTTAATGTAGGTTCCATTGGTAATTAATTATATTACACCGTGGGACTATATTGTTGTGTGGTTTTGTTTCATGTAAGGAAAACCTAAACCCTAAAGCTTATTACATGAGTAGTTTTAATATTTTCATTATATTTTAAAGTATAGGTATATATTCACTTACATATGTCTTTACTTTGATTAAGTTGTGATTAAACAAATATTTTAAGTGGAAGAAGCATAACAAGTTCATTATAATTTATTTATTTTAAGGTTTTAGGCAAATTTAATTTATACACTTATTTCTTTTATAATTGGAAAAAATATTGTCATTTGTTTATCGTTTTATTATAATAGGCAACCAAACTTATTTGAATATGGTTGTCGCATAATGTACTATAGAGAGTCATTATTTGTGCGAATATTATTGATTATTAGACAAAAGTAATCCATTTCAATATTTGGTTGGGTTTAGTTTACTTCTATGAGTATTGCGTAATGTGAGTCAAATATTTTAAGGCTTTCAAGATCAATCTTTATTATCTTAGAATGATATTCGACAAATAAGAGAACAATGGATAATCTCTGTTCTCCAACAAATAGTATAGTTGGGTTCATTTTATTATTAAACCAATTTAGGTTAAATTAGATAATTTTATTGAAACCTTATGTAGAATTCTCTTATCTTATATTGTATATATGGGTTGTTATAAATGAATTGTGTTTTTTATATTACAGGTTTTGAATTTAAGCCCAAACAAAGCATTTTATTTAAAAGTTGTCAGTTTCTATGCCAGTTATGTCCATATATTTATGTCATATTTAACTATACTCGACATAAATTTACGTTGGATTTAGTCCAACATAAAAATTGGCATTAAAATCACCTTAGTTGAAGTCTTTATATGACACAGAGAAAACTTATTCGATGTAAAAATAACATTTTTTTTTTTTACACTTGTTGCTATTGTAATCTAACGTAAAAATATTTTTTACATTAATTATAGGTTTAATGTAAATAGACTTTTTTTTTTATATCTCCAACATCTACGTCAAACTTTTTTGTATCATAATTTGAACTTAATACCGACACAAAAGACTTCTTTTATGCTAGTGTTATGTTAAGATACTTTGATTTACACTCAAATAAACATTGTGAGAGTAATAAAAGAATTTCATGAGCATAATATGTATTCAAAAAAACAATTCTTTACGTATATCCCTTATTTCTAAGGTGGACAATCCTTAAGGGCTATGAGACTTTATGTCTATCTTTTTGGTGAGTTTCTTATACAAAATTTATCTAAGGTTCTTGTTAGTAGGATAACTTTTTTTGTATGTGATTGACGAGAGGCATAATGCCTCTCTGAAAAACTGAAATATGTTATATAATGCTATGGTAGTTAATGAAATGGTTGATGAATCGAGAAAGTCACATAAACAATGTCTAATGTTTAAGGTGGATTAAGAGAAGGTTTATGACTCGGTAAAATGAGAATCCTTGTTTTATATGTTTAGAGGATTGGACTTTCATCAAGCATAATGGGTAAGGAGAATTTATTGCATCTTGCAGCACTTTTAGCTTGATGGTACTATTTTTCTAGGATAAGTTTCGTTAAGAAATGTTTTGGTTATCAAGACTATGTTAGAGGTGTTTTAAACTTATCTCTAAGAGCAAGCCTGGAATGGTAAAAAAAATTATAAATTTAATAAGTGGTAAATGATCTTATTTGTAAGATTTTTTTTTTCTTTTCTTTTGTATATCTTGATATGTTCATGGAAGATGATCCAAGAAGACTTGAAACATGGAATAACAAGCTTGTTTAGTGAAAAAAAAATCTATCTTTAATAGTTTGTTTGTTAATGTTGTTATCTCGTCTTTATCTCTATTTTTAATTTCATTCTCTAGAATTTTGAATTGGGTGAAAAAAATATAAAAGAGAATTAGTAGATTTTTATTTAGTAATAACGATAGTGAGAAGAAGATTGATTATATTAGCCAGATAAATATGTTATCCATGAACATGAAGAGGCTTGGAATTGAAAGATGTATAAATTTTTAACGAGGCACTGCTTGCTAAGTGGTTATGAAATTTTTTTTTAGATAATAATTTAGTGGTAGATGCAAATATAATGGGTGGAGAGACCTTAAAAATGTGAAGATAGTGACAAAGTTAACTTTTATGTGGTGGAGGAATGTAAGGAAGGTAAGTAGTGAGTTGGTTTTGGAAAAGGGTGTGCTAAAAGATGGCTAAGAGTAAGATTTTGGTTTGATAAGTGGTTGAGATATTAATGCTACCTGAAAAAAACATAAAAGAATCATCCAAAAACCAAAACAGAAGATGGAACTTGTGAAGACTGTAGGTGAATGGTTACATTATAAGTGAGTGTGGAAATTGTACTAGAAGAGAAAAATATTTCATGTCTATTGGTATGAATTCTTGCATGGATGGTATGGGATCACAACAAATGCCACTGTGGAAGTGTTTCAAGAATAAATTTCTTACAAAAGACGTTTTTTTAACAAGCAATGTGAACTTGCGTGTTGAATGTGTGGATAGGAAGATCCAAAATAGTTGTAAATAAATAAATACTTATATAATAGAGTAATATTTTGACTGTAAGTTTTAAAAAAAAATAGTTTTTGTAAAATTAGGTATAAATAATTCATCACTCTCTTTGTAAATAAATTTTAATAATATTAATGTGAGTTTAAATTTTAAAGAACACTCATAGAGTATGTCAAGAAAGATTTTTTTTAATTAGATCTTATCTTGATTAATAGGATGAGATGATTTTAATAACATATAAGTATATTTTTAAATATTTATCACTGTTATTTTTAGTTTTTTACATATTCTAAAGAACGTTTTAAATATTCTTTACCACTGCCCAAAAAAATTGGAGTTATATTAAAAAGAAATCTTATACGTAGAAAGTGGTAACAAGAAAAAGTACTATATAGCTTCCTCCTCACTCTCACTAATAACCCATTTGATTCAATGTCTAGCTAAAATAATAACAATAAAAGAGTTGCAATAATTTAAGTTAAAAAAAAAAGGTACCTAGAGCCCTAAGTCGTAGGTATATGCTAGATATTTTAAAGAGTTTTGATAATATAAAAATATGATTAAGTTTTAAGATTATTATTTAAATTATATTGGTAACATCACTTGTATTTTTCTCTTCTGTCTCTATTTTTTATTGCAGTCGTTTTCCATGTAGCTAGTTGTCTGCCCTGAAAAGGAGATTATCGAATGAACGATCGCAATAAAATGGCCCACATATTTAATTTTGGTAAGTTGAAACGAAGATCATAGTAAATTATGAATTATTTTGTACCTACTGCGTTGAATCTCAAGGAAGCATACTTTCTATGTTAAATATATCAAAATATTTACGACCCAGAAAAAAATATATTAAATTCACTCGTACAGTGAATACAAATATAATAATACAGGATCAATTACTGTTGAAAAAAAAAACTAAAAAAATTGCATGTAGGTAGCTTTTTATATACAGGTGAAATATTGAAGATCATGCACGACCTAGCTATGTACAATCATGCATAAAATAATAAACATGGGAATATGACGTAGATGATTGTACTGTAAAACCATATGATTTTTTTTTTTAGTATGTACAAGATACATGTATTACAGAATAAATTATAAAATTCACAAGTATTTATTCAAATTCAGTAAGTTCACGTAGTGATTGCACATAATATGCTTACACATTGCAATTTATATATGGAAGAACTTATGTATAATTTTTTTATGTGGAAAACTTATTCTATTGAAGATATAATTTTTAATTTAATAATAGAATATAAATGAATAATGTTAAGAGGATATAAAATTTTAGGTTCGATATAGTGATTTAGTTTGTCCCATATTTTTTTAGGTAACTCCCTTAAATGAATATAAGATGAAATAGGCTTAAACATATCTTTTCAATAACGTGTTCCATTATCTTCTACATATTTAACACTGATACACATTCGACACTTAAATAACTCATATTATATTATTAAAGTGTCACTCGAATAATACATATCATATTTGTCAAATTTAAAATACATTTAATTATTTCACTATAACATAATGTTAATAAGTGTAGACATAATAATTTTTTTAAAAGTTAGAAAATCAAAATGTAAGTTTTTATGATAATTATAGAAATAAGGAGCACATGCTATATCTTTATATGAAAATGTTTTTCTTGGTATAAACTAGATTAGAATATTTTTTCAACCATGACGATCAACTAATGGATGAAATGTTTTAATGAAATAAATCATTTTTTTAAATTTAAATGAATAAATTAGATTATTTTTATATTAAACAATAATATATTCATATTGTTATATTCTATTAGAAATTTTAAGATGATTTTGAATATATAAATTTTGATCTTAAATTTAAATTATTCATAATGGTATTTGATAAATATTATGTCCTAAATTTTAAAGATTATAAGTATCATATTTTTAATATTTGTGTCGTGTCTAGTGTTTATATTAGAGGTCCTGCCAAACAATAGTACAAATAAAGTTACCATTAAGATATATATGTGACTAAAAAATGTGGGATTTAGAAGAGATGATTAAAAGTTAAAGTGCATGTCAAACTTTCTATATTGAGTATGGATGAACATAACGAATAATATACAAGAAAAAAATTATAAATTCATTGTCTTAAAATTAAAAGTAATGTTTTATTTTTTCTGAAAAAGAGACAATATAAAAATTTAATTCTTAAGAGTAATGAATAATCTATACAAGAAATTATGACCCCATTTAAAAAAAATAAAGCAATGTATATGAGTTTTTTTCATATATATTATTCAATTTTATTATCTTTATTTAATTAGAGACAATCTACAAAATCGAAGAAAAAACATGTAGTAGGAAAAAAAATGCTCATTTAGTTTCTCATTTTGGATTAGATAATTTTAACCTTTTTTTTATACATAAAGTACACCTCATGTTCTAGGGTTGAACCTTCCTTCCAATTATAGGATAGATTCAGAACTAATTGCCAACCTACATTGTTGAACCAAAATTTTGATGGTACCAAGTACTGACATTGGAGATAAAGTCTGATGTAACATAAAACTAATTAATAATTAGAAATATAAAAGTTATAACATAAAGTGCAAGCGTGATGATATCTACTATATTTTAGAATTAGTGTACCCAGAAGTATTAATATTAATCAATCCCTGATTGGTTCAATAAGATGGTGTACGAACACATTAATGTGCATGTGTGCTACATTTTCAAGTAGGTCCATTAGTTCTTGCCATGCTCACTTCAACATTTTTGTCTATTTATTTTTGTAATACTATATGTATTAAATAACACTTTGGCTTGCAAAAACTCACCATTTGTAATTCCAATTAGTTTTTGCTAAACTTGCACTCTAAACAGGCTGTAAATTTGCATTAGTCTCACATGATCCATAAGTTTAGTGAGTCATTTCACATTTGAAAAACAAAAACAAAAAAAGGATTAAAAATATTATTTTAAAATATAAAGTTTCACCTCATTTAAATTATTTTTAAAATATGATGAATTATTAAATAAAAACCTATGAAAGTGACAATACCCATGTTCTATGTTTTAGAATTTTAAATTTCATCTTTTAAAAAATATATGAAAGTAATTTTATAAACTTATATGTATAGGAACTGTATTTATTTATGAATGATAATGTTAAATAAATATAGTCATTTATTTATGTTTTATTTTACTTTTATAATAACGATAAAAGTGAAATTATATAACTAAAATTCATTTAAATAGATCAAACTCCATATATATTAATCATGTTATTTCCTGTTATTAGGAAATGAAGAGAAAGAGAATAAGAGAAGGAAGAGATATTGTATTACACACTAAACCATTAAAACAAAGAGAATATAAAGGAAATATCCAAAATCATATCATTGACTGTTATATTAATTATATTGGTTTATGGTAGGTTTAGCAACCACCATAGGTTTATCTCTAAATGTTTTGAAGAAATATCATGAGAAGAGCTTGGATAAGAATATTAGTCACTTAAAGTCTTTCGAGAAAATGTAAAAGACAAACTAACTTCTGCTGAACACGATTATAGACAAAATGAATGTCAAGCTTGAAATATTTTGAGTGAGAATGTAAAACTGGATTAGTAGCAAACAATACAACTCTTATGTTTATAGAGTAGAGTATAGGGATATTCATAGCAATGTACAACTCACATAGAAAAGAAGAGATTTGTTTTATTTCAATTAGCACCACAGTTATGCTCTTGTATTCAGCTTCGTGGTACTGCGAGAGATAACACGCTGGTTGTGAGATCCCTAAGAAACAACATTCCTCATAAGATATATGCAAAAACTAATGTTAGATGAAGTAGTTGATTATTGAAGTAGAAGTCCATGGTGAAGATAGCAAGGTAGTAGAGGATTCTTTTTTAAGCTTTCTAATGATGGTCTTGTGGTTGATGCATGTAGTAAGAGTTGATAGAAATGGATAAGTTTGATCGAGTAATAAGAATATATTAGAGAGCATCTACAATAGATATGAATTAGATGATCAGGACTTGTTTTGGGTGTATCAGAAAATGTCCTTCAAAGACTCCAATAACTATAATTTTTTAGGCCATTTATAGAGGGATATTTTTACTCAAAGACAACAAGAACTCGAAGTAATTCAAACACTCCTAGAATTTCAACTCATCTTATACTATTTAATTTTCTATTTTAAATCACTATATAATTAAATAGTTCAAAATAAAATTTATATATTTATTTTATAGTTTATGACAATAGGCATTAGGTTTTTCAAAAACTAAGTCTTCCTTCAAAGGATGCAATATAGAGTTCACTTAGACGTAGACATATTTCGTCTAGTAGGTACGGACTGTATACTTTAAAAGAAATACTTCCATCTAATAGTTGTAGAAAAAATATAAATGTTTTTGTCTAATGTTTAAAAGATAACAAAATTAAATTGAGTAATTAAATGATGAATTAGATGAAAATTCTATGATACTTAAAAAATAGTGTAAGTGAACATAGGGATTACCATCAAACGAACTAGATGAATGTGTAATATGAAATTTATTAATAGAAATGACTCAAGGAATTGATATAAAATTTTGTATTGATGGATAAAAATGAAATACAATAGAAAAATGAACTAAAAGGCTTAAGTAAAATGACTAGTTTGACTCAAACATTTGTTTGATAAACTGTTTAAAATAAAGTCAAGAATCGTCTACTGAAAATGGTGATGAATAGAAGTATAATATAACATCTTAACTTCATCTAGATAAGCTAAAATAAGTTTTAGATTTAGTATACAATCATTTGAGTTGATACATATTTACATATTCATTTTTACATCTATCTTATATTACATGAAAGTGTACGTATTACTATCTTGCATCCCTATTTCATATTCATTTACACTAATTATACAAATGCTTCTCTAATAATATTTACATCATATTGCATATGGAAATAAGTTGATCAAGAGGTTGTTGTATATTGTCGGTTGTAAGAAGAAAGTTACAACTACGAATCCATCTAGCACTAAGGGAATATCCAAACTTCGAGTGAAGGTCAAAGTAGAATGTGCAATTCCTCTTAAGACAACTGGATTATCTACCACATTGGTACTCCAATTGGTACTCGAGAAGTAAGTCAAGATATCAATAGTAAATGAGTTAGGAAAATGAGGAGCATCCATCAAGTTCTTTAATTATATTCATATGTGTTAAAGAAAGAAGTAGAAAAGTAAGATATATACACAAACACATGTGTGTGTCTGTTGAGATAAAATTACATCAAAACAGTTCAGAATAGATGAAGCAGAATCTTCAGACAATTTGAAGCAATCAAATTTGAAAAAAAAAATAAAAGATAGATTGAGAATAATAGTAAGAATAACATTTCAAGTAAATAGTCAGGATAAATTAATAATCTCAACACCATCCAATATAATAACTCCACTTATTTTTAATTTCCAATAAATTAATCCTCTAACCGCAAACATTCCAAATTGGTATATCATGATTATGTGACACATCTACATAGTAGAATAATAAGAAAAATTAGTTCAAGAAAGTATAATAAAATTAAAGAAAAAACCATTAAAAAACTTATGAAAATCAGTTAAGAAGGATGATATTTTACTGCAGTAGAATCAGAACAATTTGTCTTAAAAACTAGTAAAATTAGTGAAATAATTAAAAGAGATGAGGCTTCAATGAAGAAATGAAAATAGATAGTAATATATACATATCTTATTTTCTTTACCTTTAAAAATTAAAACAATTTTTTTTCTTTTTTTTTTCTATTTTCTTCACAATTTTTTTAACTTTTTCTTATTGTTTTTCTGCTAACTCGCATCTTATAATATTGTAATCATTACTCATTATTTCATTTTCAATTGTTTACTTATAATGTAATTGGATTCTGAATTTAGTTTCGTATTACCTATTTTGGTGAAGATTTAAGTGTTGGTAATACTTGACATAAGAAGCTAAAGGACCATGTTTTATCTCAGATTATCCTAACATGAAATGTTTAGAGATATTTACTCTCTTTAAATTTATTTATGTCCATTTTACCTTGATTATATATATTACTTATTATCTCTTTATTCATTTACATTTTTTAGCATAAGAAATTTAATATCTCCATTAGTATGGTTAAATCTATCACAGTGGTTTGAATTAAATTTTAACTTGGTAAGCAACTTACTCAGAATAGATCAATTCAAAGCCAATTGACAACCTTTTCGGAACGTTTCAATTCCAGTTCTAAGAGAGTTTTAATCTGAAAATTCCTTTACTGATATATGTTATATTGAATTATTAACTGGTTGAGAAACCATTTTCGTTCTTAATATATCTTGTTTTCGAAGAGTTTGATTATCTTTTGATTTTTCTTTGGAAGTAATAAATTAAAGGTACTGGATGTTTTCAAACCAAAAACCAGAAGAAACACTACGTTCGTGGTATGATACTTATGTCAGTTATTCCTTGTTATATATGGGCTTATTTCACAGAGTCTTTCAGCTAATACATAAATAACTTTGATCAAATTTTGGGTATTAGGAACAAATGTATATATTTATTTAACAGTCATCCAAACATAAATTAACAATAATCTTAATAAATTTTATAACAATTATAATAGAAACTGCATCAATAATGGTTTTAATGCAAAACTCAGTAGTTCATTGTGTTCTCTCTTCTGTCTTCTTTGTACTCTTCTCTTGTTTTCAAAATCTTCTATGATGAAACAAAGCACAAATAAAAATACAGATCCCATGTCCATAGATCACACACACTCCTACCAATCCTATATTCCTATAACCAAAACAAATGATAAAGAAAAGAAAAACACTTGGTCCCATGTATATTATATATTATTTTTTTCAGGTATAGGCAATTATATAATTTTATTTGACACTATGCAGCGTCTCATTCTTGATCTGATGATGACTGTCGAGAAAATAAGCCGTTGATTTCGCATTTTTATTTAATTTTATCAGTTATTATTATTATTATTTTGGGGGGTTTTCCAGCAAGATCACAACACAAGGATGCCAATAGTTGACTAGATAATTTTGGTTTGACCGGATTGGTTGAAGGACAAGGCTTCAGAGGCTACAGCTGGAAAACGTAGGAGCAGGACAACAAGGTAAAATTGATCATTAGATTCCATTATTCCCTATGTTCCTCACCCCCACAAAGATAAAATATAAATACAAATAACAATAATAATATAAATAAACAAAAGCTTTCTGCTTCACCATTTTTATTACACTATTATCACTTAAAAAAATGATCTTTCTTAAAGTAGAGACACAACAACAAAAGGGTATCATACCCTGCACTGCCTCCACACCCTACTCTCTCAGGATCTGAATCATGGACCTACACGTGTCCCCTGTGGTCAGGTTGGAGGGTTTGGAAGGAAGATTTGGTGGGGTCCACACTTGAGGAACCAGTGCCTCAGGTTGATGAAGGATGATGGAGGTTAGGTGCATATAATTGAGGATTCTAAAAAGAAATGAAAGAGGTTAGTTGGCACTGAGTAAAATGAGTGTGTAACAGCACAGAGAGAGAGAAAGATACATACCAGGTTTTTTTTATATACATATGTATGTGTTATGTTACTTAGAACAGTTGGCAAATGTGTCAGTAAAAAAAAGAGAAATGAATAAAAATACTAAAGAAGTATGTTTGTTAATGAATACATAGGGTGCAAGCTTGGCCTTCAAGAGAAGAACCTCTCCAACTCCTTCTTTCCACACTTTGCAAACAAATCTCACACCCCCTAAAAAAAAGAAGTTTTTTAATATAATCAGTGAGGGAGATCTTGATAAAATTAGTAAAGTTTTGTCATTTATGTAGTAATTTTTAGTGAGGTTGAAATGAAATTGTTTTCCTGTGATGAACATGGTTGGAATAAAAAAAAAAATGAAAATAATTATTAATTTGGGGTAAACTGAAAGTGAAAATGATTACAAGTGTGGGAAGAGAAAAGAGTGATTAGGTTGTGCTTCTGCAATAATTTACCAACAGGAGCAGTTGGCAGTAGTTAGTGTGTCTTTTAAAATGATACATGTCACCTCATAGCTTGGGCAGGTACACAAAGCAAACACTCTCTCATCTCACTCACATACACACACACTTTCTTTCTTTGATTCTCTCTCTTCTATGTGTCTTTATCTTTCTAGCTTGGTAATAGCAGTAGTAGCTCCTGGTGGTGTTGTGTTTTGTTGTGATCTATTAAAGTTAGATATTTATGCTACATTTTGATGTTTATGCTTAGTACCCAAATGGTGAAATTGGTCTAGCTAGCATTTGATGCTCCCGTCAGAGACACCCCAGTAAAGGGAACTCTGCTAAATTCTGTCTCTTTCAGTCATCGCAGGATTTGAGTAGAATTTGATGCTCTTGGTCGTGCCTTGTTCTTGGATTCTCACCCCAGAATTTAATTGCAAGAGTTTCAACAACCCCTCCTGTCCTATCTTTTAAATCAAAGAAATAAAAAAGATAGATACTCATTCTTTTGTTCACTCATGTTGGAGCTTCTTAATTAGAAGCGTGTTTCCACTTTCAACCAAGCAAGAAAACACCACCAAGAACAAAGAATTGTTCATCTAGTGACAGTGCTAATCTTGCTTAGCACCAATGTTTTGGTGAAATGGGGGTTTTTAGATGTTGTTGTGAGGACAGAGGAGAAAAGGGAATCTGCTTTACTTGTAGTTTGATGAGCTGTTAGCTAATCTCACTGTCCATGTCCGCTTTATGCTCTGAAGACTGAAAGGTTCACTTTCTTGTCTGAGGGGAAGCATTTTCCCCCTTTTACTGAGCACTGAAGCAGTAGATTTGGTCTTAGGGTTTTTGAAGGAACAGGTAAAAAACCAAGCTGGTGAGACTGACTGGGAGATTATATTCCATTTACCTTTTCTTTTGTTTTTCATTTATCTAAGGCTACACAATGAGGGTTTTCTTTTACTTTAACTTCCTCTCAGTCCTATAAAGCTGCCAAGTTATTTGTTCCTTGTTTAGTCCTGCAAGATATCTCTCGAGCCAACTTAGTCAAATTCACTTTACCCTTTAATCATATGCTATTGTTTATTTCTAGATGCAGCCCTGATGTGATCAAACTGTTTGAGTCTGATTGATTGGTGAATTGTGTTGTGTGTGTGTGTATATATATATAAATAGGCTACTTTCTCAGTTGTGACTGTTTAGGGACTATTGAGTTTGTTCAGATGGGGGGTCAGGAAAATGCCATGGGGTTTCAACACGGAAATGAGAACATTCTGACTTGTCCATCTTCAGGTCTCAGTGGTGCCAATGTTAATGTTTCAGAAATGGCTATTAGTTCCGTGTCTATGGCCAAGCCTTCAGATGTAGCTAACCCTTTTCTTGCTTCCTCCGCTTGGGATCCACTTGTTTCCTTGAGCCAGGCTCAAACTTTTGGAGGCTCCTCAATGGTTTCTCATGCCGACTTTGCCAATGCCAACTCTTCTTACCCTCTTGTTCTTGAAAACCAAGGAATAAGCAGCACTTCCCACCTCGTTCAGTACATGTCTGACTCAAATCTCGGGGGCATGGTCCCCAAGGTTCACTCCTATGCAAGTAGGGGCTTCTCAGAAATGGTTGGTGCTGCCTCTTTTGGCCAACATGGGTCTGGTGATGTGACCAACACAGGGTATCCATCACATTATAATCCGATCAAGGAGGCTCAGATTAATGGTGAACAATCTCAGGTTGAGGACTCAATTCCTGAAGAGGAAGCACCAGGATCTGTTCCTAGTGGGAATAGAAGAAAGAGAGGGCTTGATCATAATTCTACCTTCAGCCCAAATAAGGTTTGTTGAGTTGAATGCAATATCTATCTCCAAGGACAAAACTTAGATGTACTTTCTTGAGTATTTTCTGTGTGTTGTTTTCCCATCTGATTAGAGTTTTACTTCAACTATCCACACAGAAAGTTTTGTATCAAAGGTTAATTAGAGAACAATATCAGAAGTATCTAAGCAAGTGCATATATGTTTTGTCCACATCTTATTTGGGACTTTTGGAATGTTTCATTGGTGTTGTTTTATGTGGTTGTGAGAGCTAATGAACGAAACGCTTTTTGAGCTTGGATTAGAATGCTGAGAGTGAAACTGTGAAAGATTCTCCGGGGAGGGCCTGTGATGGTCCAAAAGAACATGAAAAGAAGCCAAAAGTTGAGCAGAACAATAGTGCAGATTTGCGTGGCAAGCAGTCAGCGAAGCAAGCTAAAGACAACAGTTCTCAAAGTGGAGAAGCTCCTAAAGAAAACTTCATTCACGTGAGAGCTAGAAGAGGACAAGCCACAAATAGCCATAGTCTTGCAGAAAGAGTACATACCATCCCTATCTCACCACAATGTTTGTTTTGAAAAAGTTTGAAACCCCCTTTATCTATTTTTCATTGTCTAATCATACAACTTTTTGCTTGCAGGTGAGGAGAGAAAAGATTAGTGAGCGAATGAGGCTGCTTCAAGAACTTGTTCCAGGTTGCAACAAGGTGATTTGAATATTATGATTGTGTTAAATGGTTTCTCATGAAACTATGATGATGTCTCTGCATACCACTTTTATCTTTGGTTAAACAATGATGTCTTTGGTTTCTCTTAGATAACTGGCAAAGCCGTAATGCTGGATGAGATAATAAACTACGTGCAATCACTTCAGCAACAGGTTGAGGTATGAAAGTAGTGCCATCCTCTATGATTTCAATTTGCCATTTAGAATTGAATAGTGCATAGTAAGAGTTATTTTGTAATGAAAACTTCTTTGGCTGTTCATTTATTATGGTTTTGTGATTAGTCAGGCAACTAATGAAAGATATTTTGCAGTTTTTGTCCATGAAACTTGCCACAGTGAACCCAGAACTAAACTTTGATGTAGATAGGATTCTATCCAAGGATGTGAGTGAAGCTCTTAACCTTCTTGGTCCATTTACTATCTTCTAACAGATTGAATTAAGATGATTTCATTTCTCTTCACTTAGATTCTTCAATCAAGAATAGGACATGGAATCAGTGCATATGGTCCTGGTATCAATTCCTCTCACACATTCCCCAGTGGAAATTTCCATGGAACATTGGCTGGCATGCCTAGTACATCATCACAATTCCCTCCTTTGCCCCAGGTGAAAAGACTAAACATCTCTAACCATGTTACTCTAATGAGTTTAATTTCAAGTAAAAAAAAATGTACACTGTAAATCAATAGAAATCATCATTGGTATGATTTTAACATAGTTAGTTAAAGTGATCAAACTTTACTTATATGAATATTTTGTAATTGGATGATATTGTTAAACCCTTTATTCGCTTTAGGTGCATATTCTATTTACTGTACTCAAATAATACCCTTTAGTTCTAAATTGTATAAAATGCTGATACTTTTACATGCAGAATGTTTTGGACCATGAGTTCCAAAGCTTCTATGGAATTGGATACGATTCTAATACAGCACTTGACAACTTGGGACCCAATGGTAATAGTAGACAGAATCTCAGTTAAATTCTGGTTGTTTGCACGATCAATATAAAGTGTCTGATTCTTTGTGACTTATTGTTAAATTGAACAGGGCGGTTGAAAACAGAGTTATAGTGTGTGGATTCTTATATAGCCATGTTACTACAACAACAAAGACTTTGGAATTTTCTTGTTGACTGCACAATTTAACTGAAGGTTGAAAATGGTGGAACAATAGAGAGAGAGGGAGAGAAAAAGAGAGAGAATAAAGGGTTTAGTTGTATAGGGTCTTTAATACCTAACTGTTGGCTCTTCGAATTTTTAGCAGAAGATGACTTGTTAGATTTATCAATTGGAAAATGAGTTACACATTATGATATAATGTGTGGAATCTAGATGATGTAGAACAAGTTGCAATGGTCTTGTTTAATGCCATGGAGAGCAGTATTTTGTGGAGCATGCAAGTAAAGTGTGTTCAACTATCATTACTTTTGTTGAATTACTATTACTATTATTATTATGTATAGAGTTGCTGGTTCAGATTTTTGAAGCACATTGTTTTCAAATTTCAACAGTGTTGCAGATTTGATAGTGTGTGTATTTGTGCAAGGACTTATGTTTTTCTTTTCAAAAGAAAATGTAACTACTGAGAAGAGCTTCTTAGTGCATGCATCTATCTACAAGGGTGAAAATGTAGCAACTTGTATGATGGTGAGAGATTGTTTATGTAGATCAGTGCTTCAAATATTGGTATTTTGTTTTTCATTTTGTGGTGTTCTTATATTACATGATGTGTTCAGCACCAATCCAATTTGTTAAAGAAAAAATAGGGTATTTACTGAAAATCTGAAATGTTCTTATACAGTTATTTATTCACAGGTATGATATGTTTGTTGATTTTTATTCTCGAAAGTGATATCAAACTTCATTTCTATTTGTCAGGTGCTCTGGTTCAGTTGGTTGAACATCTTACATGAATTGTTTTGAACTCTCTTAAATGTCATCAATTCCTATGAATAAAAAAAAAGATAAACTTATTTCTAATTAATTGATAGTATAAAAAAAGACTTATATGGTTGTTGTACTCATTAAACTTTATTATTTCTTTTTCGAAATATTTTATATCTATCAGAATTGACCAAAATCTGTAGAACCCAATGCATGAATTGGAGAAAATTACACTCACATCTTTTGAGATAGTTTTAAACAATACTTATTCTTTTCATTTCTTATATGAGATTTACGTATCTTTTCCAAATGTGTGATTATATTTATGGTATTTTGCATCGGAACTATACAAATATCTGTGTTGGTGACTATTTTTGTTGTAACAGAGACAAGATGGAAAAATTTTGTATTATTGTTTTGGTTGTATTTGTTTTTTTATTTTAATTTTTGACTTCCAAAACACTTTAATTAGAAGTAAAATACGATCTTCTCTTCATAAATTTTGTGCTGGCAAGGTATGTATCAATTTTGTCAAAGAGATAGTAATATCTAACAATGTTTTTTAGTATCCCTTAATTGTCTCGCAATTCAAATTTTATTAATAAATTTAACACTTTTATACCTCAAATACTCTTATTTCTTTCGTATATATTTTTTTAAATAATTCTAAATTTCTTTTAGTGTTTTTAGAGTTATGATTTACGGAAAGATTTTTTTGTGAAACATAAACAAACAAACATCTTTGCATCTTATATATTTTCTTTTTGTTATCACTTTGATTTGAGGCATAGTGAAATTTTCAGGTAACGAATTAATGATGTAATCATTTTACAAAGCTTTCACATAAATCAATCTAGCTCCTCTAAAATAGATTTACATTCTTACAACTCATAGATCATAATTTTTGTCATCAAAAAGAGGAAAATATATCAGAATATCAAATATTTATAATATCTCAATCTTAATTTCCTAAATCTAAATAATAAATAAATATATTTTTATCTTTATATAAAATATATTATAAAATTTTTTAAAAAAAATCCTAAAATCTAATTTAAATAAAAAAATTTATTAAGCAAATACTCTCAACATATTTTTTTATATAATAATATTTACCATGTTTATTTCTTAAAATTTATACTTTTAATAAGTTAATACTTTTTAATTATTCATTTATTTATTTATTTTTATATAAAAAATGTTATCATAAAACCAACTTTGTTATTGTTTTTCTTTATCAATATCCTTTTTTTAGTAAAAATATAGGTAACTTAATTTCAAAGGAAATTCTAAAATACTTGTCTTTTACATAACAACACAAAATTAAAACATAAAATGAATAAAATTTATACAATTATTTAATTAGAAATATGTACTCTAAAAGAATGAAGGTTATAAAATATATGATATGTGCATTCAAGAAAAGTAATATTAATTGAATTTTGATACATTGTAAGCGAAATTACATATGCATTTATTTTTAATCAGCAGCTAAATATAATTTTAAAATATTTAATGCGAAATTTATCATGTTTGATCGTACAACGACTTATAATTTGATGGTATAATTTACATCACAAATATTAGAAAGAAGATAAATATAAGGTTTATAGATGTGAAACGTGTACAGAATGGTTAATTGTTGGTCATCTAAGTTCTTAATGTTATGAGGTTAGTTCTTCTGTTACAAACCTGTGATTCACTTCTGCACGTTTCAAAGATAATAATGACTTGTTAATTATCAGAGTTTATTGGGGTTGAAATATTCTGGTTTTGTTGACGAGACATGGAGAAAGAAAGTTTGCAAGAAACTATTTCCATTGGCGAACATCTCTATTGATAATTAGTTTTTTTGGTATCTTTTGATGTTACAACATTGACTTTTGTGGACAAATGGAACTGTTTGACACTTCAACTCAAAGGTAATTAAAATGTCTTTATCGGCTTCCAAGTAGATGGACGGTAGATTAGGTTACCAACAAGGGTTCTGATTAAAGTTTGCTATGAGATCAAGGGAAGAAGTTGAGCTAACAATACTTGCACCATCTCATTCCAAACAACTCGCATTGCATAGTCCATCATAACTACTTAGTTTCTTCTATAAAAGTCCCAATATGCAATGCAATGCAAATCAGCAGTGTGCTTTCATTGAGCATTCCTAAACTCTTGTGAAAATCTTCATCTACTGTCTATTCTTCTTGAGTTCTTGTGTTTACCATGATGGCTACATGTAGTTTGTCTACCATGGTTTTCTCGTTTGTGTTTATGATGTTATTGTCAGCAGGCAGTCACACACTGGTTGTTGGAGCACGTGATCTTCTGCAATCAACATTATCGAAACCAGAATTGTCTGAAGTTCCTGTACTGCCTAAGTCTGAGTTGCCTAAATCTGAGTTGCCTGAAGTCCCTAAATTGCCTAAATCTGACTTGCCTAAAGTTCCTGAATTGCCTAGCGTACCCGAAGTGCCTAAGTTTGAATTGCCTAAAGTTCATGAATTGCCTAAATCCGACTTACCTAAAGTTTCTGAAGTGCCTAAGTCTGAGTTGCCAAAAGTTCCTGAATTTCCTAAATCCGACTTGCCTAAAATCCCTGAATTGCCTAAAGCTCCTGAATTGGTTAAATCAGAGTTTCCTAAAGCACCAGAATTACCCAAGCCTGAATTGTCTAAAGCACCCGAATTACCTAAGCCTGAGTTGCCTAAAGTACCTGAATTACCTAAGCCTGAGTTGCCTAAAGCACCTGAATTACCTAAGCCCGAGTTGCCTAAAGTACCTGAATTACCTAAGTCTGAATTGCCTAAAGTACCTGAATTGCCTAAGCCTGAGTTGCCTGAATTACCTGAGTCTGAGTTGCCTAAAGTACCTGAATTACCTAAGCCTGAGTTGCCTAAAGCTCCTGAATTGGTTAAATCAGAGTTGCCTAAAGCACCTGAATTACCTAAGCCTGAATTGCCTAAAGTACCCGAATTACCTAAGTCTGAGTTGCCTAAAGTACTTGAATTACCTAAGCCTGAGTTGCCTAAAGCACCTGAATTACCTAAGCCCGAGTTGCCTAAAGTACCTGAATTACCTAAGTCTGAATTGCCTAAAGTATCTGAATTACCTAAGCCTGAGTTGCCTAAAGTACCTGAATTACCTAAATCTGAGTTGCTTAAAGTACCTGAATTACCTAAGCCTGAGTTGTCTAAACCTCCTGAATTGGTTAAATCAGAGTTGCCTAAAGCACCTGAATTACCTAAGCCTGAATTGCCTAAAGTACCCGAATTACCTAAGCCTGAGTTGCCTAAAACACTTGAATTACCTAAACCTGAGTTGCCTAAAGTACTTGAATTACCTTAATCTAAGTTGCCTAAAGTACCTTAATTACCTAAGCCTAAATTGCTAAATTACCTTAATTACCTAAACCTAAAATACCAACAATCTCAAAACATGAAATACCTTAAATGCCTAAGGTTTTGAATTGTCTAAGTTTGAGTTGTCTTCAATTTCTAAGAAGGCTAAAGTTTTTAGCCATTCCTTAAGCTCAAATCATACCTTTTGTTGCCTTATCATTAGGTGATAATTGGATGCATTATAGGACCTAGTTCTTAGTTAGTATATGATGGATGTGACGCTATTCATATTGGATTTCATTTGTATGTAATATGTTATAATTACTTGAGAATTGAGAGTGTGTGTTTGTATTTTGAATATGGTTTATATAGTTAGATAGAGTGTGAAGTATTGTTTAGATCGATTATATTTATTTCACAATATTCTCATACATGTATCTTCATGTTTTAAATGTTATGAATATAATAAGATTGTATTTACTTACTATAATTTTTTTATAGATTCACCCATTATATTTCTTTTTTCTGTTTTAACAAAATATACTACTCCAATTAAGCTATGAATACGATGAATAAGTAACTTCAGCTAATAGATTTTAAACATTTCAAGCTTTTGAACTGTACACATCTATTATAAATAAAATGTGTATTTAAAACTTTATAGCTAGTTTGGTATTATTTTGAGAAATAGAAGATACATACAACCAAAATTATTGGAATTTGATTCCTGATCCTTGAAAATACAAAAAAATTTCTTCGATAACTGTTAGTCAACATGTTCCACGAAAATATTTGTCAATGAAAAAATATTGATTTTATCTCTAATTAATATAAGATGTTGAATACACTTCTCACACTAAAATATATACATATTATATATGATATTACATATTTATGAATAATGTAATAACGACCAATAATGTCACAGAACAATCGGGACCATATTCATTGGATCTCAGAAGAGAGGAGGTCGTCGATACTCTTTCCAACCAATACTTCCAACAGAAACTCATATATATGATCAAGATACTCAGTCAAATACTTTAAACAGAAACTAATATATATGATCAAGATACTCAGTCAAATATACATGCTAATACTTCTTAATTCTTCCCTTTAGTTCAGGACAATAATGTGTCATCCTTGCTTGGTACGTCTTTAACAATTTTTTATCTTCTATGGTTGAGAGTGAAGCTTCTCTTCATATCACCATTGACAACCACAATTTTTCTGAAAGGAATGTCTTTAGTGGCCGTAACATGGTGAAACTAGGTAATGGTTAAGGTATGCACATGAAACATAGCAGATTGCTGACTATCATGTTCTACGTGGTTCCAATATTAACAAGGTCACATGACTGAGATTTGATTCGTAAAGAAATTTGAAGATATATCTGGAATATATCAAATAAAAGTTTAATAAAAAAATTCATGCTAAATTACTAATAATAATAACAATAATGATAATTAATCATTAACGACATGAAACTTAATAGCGTCCTTATTGTGCATCCTACATTTCAATACAAGTAACACTACATTATGGCAGGGTGCTCTTAAGATATTATGGAATTTTTAAGTCAAAATACGAGAAAACCAAGCATATTAACTAACATGAGGGGCTATATACTGGTGGGCGTGTTTCGATTCTCATTTAATCAATCAAATTATGATGAAATATCATCTAACGTAATTTTAACTAAATATTCTGGTTTTTTATTTCGTGTCAACAAATTGATCTTTAATTCTAAAATTAATTTTGAGTTGAAGCAAATTTCCATATTTTGAATCAAAACATCTATATTAAGTTTTAATATCAATCTACATACACTAACCAAAACGCACACCATCTCTACCTGATATTGTGTCAGCATAACTATTGTATTAGCAAGAGAATATCAACAGAAAACATGAAACTTTAATTTAGCCGTAATTTAAAACGAGAATACCTGATAATGATTAGTGATTAGTACTGTCTAATGTAGAAGGACAAACCCCAACATAAGAAGGCGATAAATATCAGACTCTAATAAGAACATATATTGTAAATTCATTTGTTGCTCTGCTACTAATGTCAATTTTTTCTCTTCCTTTTAGAGGTCCTGCTTGGTTTGCTCTTAGGGTCCTGATTTGATTGGGGTGCTGATGACTGCCCCACAGCATAACTCCACAACGCCCTTTCTACATCAGACGGGGTAAAGGAGTCCCCTTCTGAACTTAGTTCCTGCAAATTATAACAGCCAAATTCCTAGCATGTAAGTGGGGTATAGCAACTTCATGTATAGTTCTAGTTCACACCTTATAACAAAAGATTTTCCATGTGCACCAAAATCAAACCCAAAAGGGAGATAAAATTGATGCCAAGTTTTTGGAGTCTCCACAACTGCATTACGGCTACAATCACGGTTGCATCAACAAGATTTTTTACACTATTAAGAATCATCACACAACTTCAACCAAAACCTTGGATAATATATCACAGCCCCCTTTGGTACAAAGAGTACTTTTCAATTCTGTGGATAAAATTATTTTCATCAGCATAACATTCTCTTCTTTTACAATCAACAAAATTGTTACAATCAACCAATTCCCATGTTCCTACATCAAAACATAAAACAAAAAGAAAGAATCCTCACATTGCAAGGCACAGAATAATACCTTCGCTTTCATCTGCAACTTATCCACAAACTTTAAATATTGCTTCAACGAATAATCTTTTGAGTTTCCAAGAGCTGCCTCCATAGCCTGCAGTGCACTCCATTAGTAATCAGAAATAAAACTAAGAATTTACTTTTTATATATTATCAATATAATTTTACACATTAACCAATCATAGTTGTAAGGACAGAAATTATTATTATTATTATTATTATTATTATTATTATTATTATTATTATTATTATTATTATTTGTTTGAATCTCAAATCCCCTATGATAGACTCGTTGTAGTCAATTACCATATATAAAGTATCATATCATATGCACTCGAATTCTTAAAAAAGTATACTAGATGAATGTTCCCTTTTGTCTCTAAAGATGGTACCTGTGTTTCAACTTGATGTTAGCTAAAATATTATTATTATTTTCTATTTATTTAATTATTTGTTATTATTATTATTATAAAAGTGAACGTAATTTGATAAATAGATTATTTACTCTATTGACAATAACACTAATAAATTGAGTGTAGACTACAAGTTTAATCATTAAAATTGTAGTAGTTTAGTGAAGAAGTTAGCACAGTAATGGACCTCATCAGACATGAAAGGGGTTAAGTGAGGAGAAAAAGCAGCCAAAACGGCGGAGGCGGTGGCGGGACCAACGCCTTTCAAGACAGTGAGTTCAGCGACGGCTTTGGATACATCGGGAAGGCTCTGAAACGCCTTCTCAGAAGCGGACTTCACAACGGCGTCGTCTAAGGACGAAACGAAATCCAACAAACGCGGCCTGAAAAATTCAACCAAAACAAAAACGCGCCCAAACAATCACCACCGTATCATACAGAGAAAGAGAGAGAGAGAGTGCGTAGTGACCTCCACTTGCCGCGCGTGAGCTTCCATTGCATGAGATTGGAGAGTTCCGAAGTGGTGAGAAAGGGGTTAGGGTTTCGTTGGCGAAGGAGGGAAGGGAGGTGGTTGCAGTAGAATTCATCGAGAGAAACCAAATTAGGTTTGGATTTGGTGAGAGAGAGTGTTTGAATTCGAGATTGGTATGCAGAGAGTGCTTCCTTCCACACACTCACTTCTGAACATTCAAAATCCATTCCCACCAAAACCCTCGGTGCCTCGTGTTTTCTCTCTAATTTCTCGGCTAAAAAAGTCTTGCAAATTAAAAAAAAAATATATATTAAATAGAGAAATTTTTAATAAAAAATCAATTCAAATACATAGATTTAAAAATTATTGAAAACTTAATTAAATATAAATAATTACTCGATTTAATCTTTAAATGTGTGAAAATAAAACAGTAAAATGTTGTTCTCAAGTTTTTGTAAAATTAATTATAATATGTAAAGGTGAATTTAACATTAAATTATATTTTAAGGTGTAATTTGTAAAGTTGACCAACCAATATCTACTGTTTTTTATACACTTTAAGCTAAATGGGACTTTTTTCATTCTAATAAGTAAGTAAATTATATTATGAATTATGAAATTTATAATTATATTAACATATTGTTTTTCACTATGTAATTTAAAATATGGTTGTAAATTACATAATTCAAAATTATATTCAATATTATGTAATTTAAAAATATATTTTGAATTATATAATTTATAATTATATTTCATATTCTTTAATCTAAAAATATATTTAAATTACATATCTAAACTATAACTTTGAACTAATTATGAAATGTTGAAAAATGAGCACATTACTTATTTTTATACTATAGGAGGTGTAACAATAAGTATGGGATTGTATAAAGAAAATGTCTAAGTCCCTTCGGTACACGGCCTCAATTTGGCAATTGGACTCTTCTGTTAATATGGCCCATCTTCTTTAACATATCATTTCGAAAGAGACTAAATTTTACACTTTTTTTTTTTGGGATAGATATTTGAATTAGATTTTTCTTTTATTTTAAAAATATGACTTAATTTTAACATATGAATGCGAGTACTTTAATTATTTTCTAAGTATAAATGAACCTTTTAACATTCACTATCATGTTATAAACTAAAATATATAATTTAGAGAATGAGAATTTTATTATTTTTGTTATCTCAACTTGATATTGCTAATATGTTTTGTGTTCAATCATTTAGATGTGCATTTCACATGTTACCATAGTAACTTGTCAAATATAATTTCACAAAATTATCTTAAATTATTATGCGTCCAAATAAATAGTAAATATTATGATTATTTTTTTCAACCATATATATATGTTAAGACAATTTTTTTTGTGTATGTGAAACTTGTACCCTCGAACAATCTGAAATAAAAGGAATATGAGTTCAAAATAAATTATGTATTTGATCTAGAGGACCAAAGTTCTAATTTCTTCTGCAATTGTCATTTATAAAAGGCCTCTCATTTTCACTTACATTTAAACTTTTTGTACTTAAATCTCTCGATTGAATTTTTGTAACTCTTTGGTAATATTTTTATATAGTGGAAAATTATAATATAAGGTTATTTTTTATTATTAATGACTGAAAAAAAAAAACACTGAAATTAAAGATGAAAATAAAAGAGGATAAATAGTTAAGAGCAATAATATAGATATATTAAGTTATAGGAAAAAATCACACACACACATATATAACCTTTGATTTCTTTCTAAGTTTATATGATAATATTTTTTTATTACTGATAATCTGATAAGTAAAAGAACCTACAATCTGGTGAGCTCAATAAATCAGAAATTAAATTTCTTTGATTTGTTACTCATAACTTTTTTTTATCTACTTTAAGTTGCTTTCAATTTTTGATGAATTCAATCTCATCTTAAATATTGTTGAAAATTGAAGCATTGGCTGTGTTACGTGTGTCTTTGTTTTGGTTTGTACGTAAGTTTATATCTAGATAGTTTGATCTTAATTACTTATAAGAAAATATTTCTAAAGTTTTTTAACATAAAAAATAATTGGGTAAAGGTTACCTCATTTAATAAAGTTTTTCACTTAGAGGTGATCACGTGATACAATTGATTTCAACCGAATTAATGTTGCACTTTAAAACGTATATTTAAAATATTATACGTAAATACACATGCCCAATGAATCAACTTGAGGCAATCTAAAGAAACAACCAAAGCCTCAGTGATTGAATTTCTCCTCTGGATTTTTCGCAAGATAAAAGTTAAGTATGCAAGAAAAAAATTCTTTTATGAATATTATTCACCTTCCAATGAAGGATTCATTCATTAATGGTCATCTGTGGAATATAACAAAGTGGTGGAATATAACAAAGTGGTGGAATTTAAGAGAGAAAAGATTACAATGTCTCAAATTCAACTATCGTTGTTATCAACCATATATGGATATATGTAAATAGCCTAAAGTTGTCAAAATCAACACCTTGTAGCCGAAGGCATAAAAGAAAAGTGTTTCATAAGAAACAACTCATATTTCATCTTTATTCATCATGTATTTGGAGAATTTCAAGATTGGGATTCCCCTTCTTTTTTTTTTTTTCTCAAAATAATCTAGTGCTAAATTCACTAAAAAGGACTTCAAGTTTTCACTATATTAGGATCCAACTTTTAGAAATTTCGTGCGATAGATCATTAGGTGAACTTTCAACAAGGATAATTTTGAGTAAATTGGTAATTAATAAGAAGTTCATTGTTTCGGTTTTCATCATCGAATTAGCTTTTAAATGTGAGATTTGGTCTTGTGATTGAAATTTTTCCTATGCGTTATTTCTCTCACGTGTAAATATTCCTTTAAGATTGTGTGTTTTGGAAATTGGATTGGAACAGTTTAACTACAAATTGGATTTGTTTTTTGCCTGCTTGAAAATAATTAAGGCATAGTACAGATTTTTCAAACACTAGAGCTTGATTTCAATATTGCTTAGTTGCTAATTTTAACATGCTAACGCGTAAAAGTGCCTTTTTGTGGTACCCATTTGGAATATAAATAGTGCATATGAATGGTACAAGTGTTAAATCATCTATTAATATGTGTTTTACACATTTGAAATACCCCTGAAACAGAAAGCGATACGCAAATATAAAACAAAATAAAACAAGTAGGGAAAGTTTTGAAAAGGAAAGAAAGAAAAGGAGAAAAATGGAAAGTGAAATTTGTTTCTTAACGTCTTTTGTGATGTGAGATTTTCGTGCTTTCGAGTATCTCGTTAAACTTAGCATATGGATATTGTAAGAAATTTTTATTGGAGATTGTTAATATAAGAGATATTTAAAAAAAAAAAAAGAATACCTTTACATTTCTCATTTATATCATTGATAGATAAATTCCAGCTATATTATTGAGATCAAGAGAAAGAAAACAACAATCATATATTTAATATAACAACAAAGTTAAATATAAAACTAATATACCTACTGAAAATATAAGGTAAAAGAAAAGAAAGTCCAACAGAAAATACTAACAACAGAACATATACTAACAGCTAACAACAGTAAACCTAATAGACCTTAAGGGTGGTAGGAAAAATATTATGAATGACCACTTTGAAAATAATATTGAGAAAAGTGGTCTTAAGCAAAACTTTAGTGAAAGTATCTGCAAGTTAAAAATACTTTTTAACTAAATGAGCTTGAGAATTTTATCTCTTTTTATATGTTTATTTCTCTCATAAAAAATAGGATTTGAAACAATTTGAATGACAATTTTAATATCACCATAGGTAGTAGATAAAATATTTTTTAGCCAAGTTATTTTGTTTGAAATAGTTTATAAAGTTTTATATTCCCTTAGCAAAAGATTTATTGAAAGGGTCTTATATTTTGGATTTTTATGAGATTAAAGAATTTTCCAAAAAAAATATAGAATTTCTTGGTAGATTTTCTGGTTTCATGACAAGGAGTCCTAATCAACATCAACATAAATATGTAATCAAGTATCAGAATTATTTTTAAAGAGGATGTCTAGTCTATTAATATCTTTGAGGTACCAAGCAAAGTAGTAACATCATTCATATGATTAATATACAAGGAATAGAAATAAATTGACTAAGTTTGTGCACAAAGAAGTATTATGTATTTAAGTGTGAGTCTAGTCCTGCATGTTAGGTATTTTTGTGTGTGTGGGTCTCGCTAATGTCTCATTGTTGTTTGATCTCCCCAGTATTTTCTCCTTCGATTTTTCCAACAAGAAGTATAGGTTAAGTATAAAACCCTCTCAATAAACCTTTGGTATTTTCCAGGATCAACTAATTTAGTGTCAAACTCAATAGTAAGCTTTAAGTTAGATTCCATAAGGATAGATGAAGTTTTGCACCCGAACATACCATAATTTTCAAGATAGTTATATTATAGTACCTTTGACACATAAATATTTCCTTCTTTTAACATGGATAATTCTAATCCAAGAAAGAATTTAGGATCTCCAATCTCTTTTAACTTGATGTTTATGAAGAATAGTCTTTGTTTGGGAAATAATATCATTGTTTGGTCCAACAATGATAATATCATCACATAAACTAAGACAACAACAAAATTTGAACTGGTTCCTTCCATAAATAAAGAATAATTAGATTTAGATTGTTTGTAATTGTGACAAAACAAAATTCGGTAAACCGAATCATTAAAGCTTGTTTAAGGTTATAGAAGAATTTATTAAGTTTGCAAACAAAAGGAGTAAGAGAAGTGCTTATAATAGTGGGTTTATATCCATGAGAAATTGGCATATAAATATATTCCTCATGGATACCATTTGAAAAAGCATTATTGACATCTAGTTGAGCTATATGTCAATGTTGAGAAGCAGCCAAGGACAAAAGTAACATGAGCATGGTGATTTTAGTCATAGGAGAAAAAATTTCTTAGAAATAAAGGTTATATTGATGTGTGAATCCCCTGTCAACAAGTCTGTCATTGTGTTTGGCCACAATACCATCTCAGTTAAGTTTAAGATTAAAAAGCCACATATAACTGATAGGTTTTTTTCTTTAGAGAAAGAGGCACCACGTCCCAAGTATCGTTGACTTCAAGAACAACCAATCAACCAATTCATTAGAAATACCCTTTTGTAAGGACGTGTATTTGATAGCTTGAGCATTAATTTATGGTTCAAATTGTCTAAAAATTTGGAAAAGGTAGTATCTATAATTAGACAAGCTAGAGTAGCCAAGGTAGTTTTGTATAGGGTAATCAGTAGTGGAAGAATTAGTGACACTATAACAATGATAATCACTAAGATATTTAAAAGGATCGGTAACCCTGGAGCATCTAACAAAAGGTTGATCATTAAGCTAAAGACACGCATCAGGATTGACAATTGTATGAGGAATACAAGTAAGAGGAGGAGTAACATAAATTAAATTTACACTATCCTTAGTGAAAGATGAATTAGTGATATTTAGAATAACAAAGAAATTTTCAATTTTGGTTTGATGAGATGAAGTAGTGAAGTGTATCTTATGCATTTATGAGAGTTCTATTTATAGAATATATAATAATCATTACTTCTAGTTACATTCTAAATATTTGATAACAATTTAGTTTGATCCTAAAGTTTAGTTTTATAATTTTGAAGTGTAGATAAAATTTTGAAGTGTGACATTGATTATAAATAGAGTTTATCTTTAACATTTAATGTCGGTTCAGATTTTTATCTTTCAAATCTTATCCTCTTCACTTAAAGACTAATGAATTTGTCTATCCATAATAAAATTACTTAAACAATTAAAGAATGACTAAAATAAAGATTATATGAATAAAGATAAATATTTATTTGACGATAATTTTTAGAGTTCTTATTCACAATATTTAAGATTTTAAACTAAAATTTTGATTCCAAATTTATAAGGACTAAAAGAGAGATAAAAGAAAAAAATAATCACAAACAAGAAAAACGAATCAAGAATGTAAATAATATCCTTCTATCAAAAAATTTACAAGAAAAAGAAAAGGAAAATAACAAGCATATATTTAAGATAAAAACAAATCTAATATAAAGCAAATATGCCTATTAAAATATAAGGAAAAAAACAACAACAAAAAATACTAAGAGCTAACAATACTAAACCCAATATATACGACTAATATATCTTAAAAGGGTTATGATTAAATTACCTTTTTAAAATCTAATTTAGACACATTAATTAAGTCATATTAATCCTCAAAAGACTAATATCTAGTTTTAAATGTATTTTGGTTTCTTGGTTTATTTATTCCTAATATGAAGATAACTTCAACTTCCTTTTCTTCCTTCATAGGTACAACTAAATGTGATGTGTACCAAAGTTAACGACAAAATTAGCACACCAATTTAAAATTAATAATAATTGTACCTGATATCTTAACACTATTTGAGTATTTTTAATGCTCAATTATTTAGATTTTAGACCTTTCATTCCCATTGGTGAAATATGGTCCCCTCCGAACCCTAACCTTATGTATTAACACAAGAGTAAGGACCAGTCTGTCCTTAGACATAAATGTTCCATTTATTCTAAGAAAAATGGACAATAACCTTACGTATTAACAAGAGGAAGGACCACACTTTGCACTTAGGCATAAATGTTGCACAAATTTCAATAAAATTGGACCCTTTTAATGGTCACCATTATGAATGATATAATCAGCCATAAATTATGCTAATAAATTTTTTTATTTAGAATCAGGTTATTATTCCAAGACCTTGTTTTCCATTGATGCATCATTCTTAGATATACTAAATTTCAATGTCATTTCTTACATGTTTACTTAAAATATTTGAAAACTAGACTGACTAGTTGTCCCATGAAGAATAAGAAAAATCATTCTGAATAAATCAAGATTAGACAGCTAAGCTCTAAACTCGCAAATTAGTTAGTGGATAATTTATCTCAATCATTTTTCTTATAACTTTCCTTTGTATTTTATTTATTTATTTTAAATATTACAATGTTTCATAAAAGATACAAAATGTTATTAAGGAAACAATGAATTTATAAAGTGAAATTTAATCATTCTATTATCTTATACATTTTAAAATTGATTTACTTTACTTTTTTTTATTTTAGTGAGGCGTTTAAATTTTTTTAAATATAATTCTTTTAGCAAGTGAAAAGAGAAAGTCGAGAATTCCAGTTGAAAATAATGTGTAAATATTTTCTTTTTTTTTCACATAAACAGGAAGAAGTTGTTATATTTTACATATCACTTTACATGATGTTTGAAGATGCTAATAACATATGAAAAATAATAAATATTCAATATGGTTTCAAATTTGTCTTTGTTTTTTAATCCTTATTGGTGAAAAAAAAATACTATTTATTATTTTGTTGTTCTTTTTATACCTGGTAAAGCTATGTTAGCTGGATACATGCAGCCCCTTGGTTTCACTTTTTTTAGTGGTACACGCAGCCCCTTGATTTGCAGCCTTTGGTTTTCCTTTTGAAATTTCAAATTATTCCTTATTATTTATTTATTTATTATTATTTATTAAATTCACCAACTAACAAATTTAAACTCATGGGAGGAATTAGAGATAAAAGAATAAGCCATGCTTTGCACGCAGAAGGCAACATCAACTAAAAAATAAATAACCATAGGGATCACCACCATCATTAAAAAAAAAAAAAAAACTTTCAAAAATTTCATCTTTCAATATATAATCCATATTTTTTTTGACTATACAATACTTTTAAAAAAATTACAAAACAAAAGATCACAAAAAAAATTCCTTCGAGGAATCGCCATTATTTAAAAAGAAAGTCTGATAAATTTTAAGAAACCAATGTTTGTTATGACTATTCAAGATTTTTAAAAATGTTGGTTTACATCTCAGAAAAAAAGTATTAATTTTTTTATTTTATTAATATGTTAATTATTTTAACTAATTCATGGAACATTTTCAAATTTCTCTTTTGTTTATCAACTTATTTTAAAACAAATTTTATTACATGTCACTTACTTATCTTGATAGTATAATGATAAAATATAGTTAATACTTAAATAGAGATATTATATGTTTTATTTGAAAAACAAAATATTAGTTATTCCAAATATTAATTAATCATATATTTAAGAACGAAACTTGTTTAAATATTCAAAAAAAATTATAATTTCGTCTGAAATTTTTAAGTAATATTTTTTTTTTCTGTATAAATGCATATTTGTGGTTAGTCATCATTTTGTTTTACATAAATCAATATTAAATGTTAACAATTTTTTGGTGAGTCTAAAAATAATGAAATAGTCTTAATTCATATTAATTATTAAAAATATACTTTCATATAACATTGTGTTTGAAAAACTATATCAAAATTTTATCATTATTGTATGAATACGATAAAAAAAAATCAATATGTGAATAGAATATAGTTATTTCCTACATCTTATCTTCTGAATGTTAATAGATTCTGATTAAATCGCGATAGGTGAAATAATAAAAAATAATAAAATATGTATACAAACTTTTTGTGAATATAAAAGCACCTTATTTTTTTATGGAACTAAAGGCTTTGAAAATAAGTTTTAATCACGTTTGTCTTTAAATATATGATGGTATCTAATGTAAGTTAAATTAATATAATATTTATGTTGTTGATGTTGTACATACTTCACGTGTACCTTTAAAAAGTTATCATGAATTGTCATAATACATCAAATTTATTCCATATATTAAGAGCACATTTTATTATTATCAATGGATCCAATGGAATCTCCATTTTATTATAAGCTCTCCGTGTCGTTTTCTTTAACGTAACCCTTCAAAAGTACATTAAAAACGACAACAATTACGTAAGAACATGCACACAAAATAATCCACTTCATTGGTATGTTTGTTACCTAAAATGTTGAATCCGATTTGACTTTTTTTATTTTGAATATCAAAATTTGTTGATGAAGATAAAAACATATTTGATGATTTATCGAAAGAGTTATTCTATGATAAGGAATTGAAAGATACTTTTAATATTGTAAAGGATAAGAACATATAGTCGAATGTGACGTAATGCTTAAAACAATAATTTTACAACTTTTACTTCAGAAACCTCTAACAGAGAATAAATAATAATAATAATAATAATAATAATAATAATAATAATAATAATAATAATAATAAGCTTAATCTCTTATTTAATTATTATAATTTAAAATTAATATACACATCAATATATAATAAAATTATTATTATTATTATTATTATTTGCAAGAGGCATTTCGTAGCTTATGTGTTAAGAAAAGCATTTTCAAAAAATCTCGGAAGAAAACTAGTTGAGAGAAAAATCGCGGGACACAAAAAAATAATATTTCCTTTATTAGTAGTATAGACAACATAAAAATCTTGACTTCTTATTCCAAAAATAATTTGAAACAGAGAATCTATTGTGTGGTTTTACCACGACAAAATGAAAAAAAAAAATGGTCCTTGCATATTTTTATGATTGAAAATGAAAAAATGTTGACAAAATATGAATTTTAAACTTTTATTTTTATACTTACTTGCACAATTCGTTCTATCATATATGGTCTTCATTGCATTATTTTATAATATAAAAACTCACATGATAAAAAAAAAAAGTAATAAATATAAAAACATTAGAGTGAAAGGTTTAAGAGATCTGAACAATTTGAACCTTATATATGAATTGTCTTTATCAAACAACCAGCCTCGACAACATTTAAAAGGGAGACAATAATTTCCATTAATAGTTATGGTATAAATAATGTTTTAGCATTAATCCTATTTTATCTACGCATTGTCCTCACAAATTCTTTCACTAAAAATAGTGAATTTTAGTTCTATCTTAATAATGCTAAAGTTTAAAATTTATGTTCTATTTTCTCTATTTATAAACATAAGTAGATTTTTTATTTTAAAAAATTATGATTTTTTTTCTAATTGTTCCTTACTTTAATAACTTTTTTTGAAAAAAAATACTCTTTATTATTTTAGTTTATAAATAATAAGTGTTATGAATTGTCTTATCCTGAATGGAGATGGGAAAGTTGAAAATTTTGATTTAAAAAATTAAGAATGTTCTACCATAATTCTCCATCTATGCTTTGATTGTTTAAGAGTAGATAATTTGAAAAATATTATCATCGCAATAACGCTACTAGTTAAATTAACCAATTATTTTAATGTGTGACAATTAATAATTAGTGTCTTACATATAAGTCTTTGAACAAGACATTAATTTAAGATTATCTTTCTATCAATTTTTAACAGAAATTAGGGATGCAAATATGATATAACATTTCTAAAATAATTTTTTCTAGATGTTGCTCATATATATATATATATATTACTCATGAGGAAGAATAATATGACGTTTAGTTTTTAGAGAGAACTAATAGAGAATTAGAACATGGTAGAGTGAAAGTAAAAAATGATTTTGTTGAGAAAAATGGAAGTTATCTTCTTCTTGGATCACATACCTCTTCTATTATACAATTTAATTTTACATAGAATGAAAATTGTTTTCATCATACACATATTTTTAAAAACTTCAATTTATTTAATTTCATTTTTTATACATTTTTTCGTTTTAAAATTAAAACAAATTGTATTAACCTATTTTTATTTTGTGATGTTATTTATCCATTCAAGTCTTTATACACCAATAATTAAGTTAATTATATTCAATTTTTACGTGAATCATATGAAATTAGTTACTATTTTTAAAGTATTTTAATCACCTATTACATTTTTTCTTATAAAAACATAATATTTCAATTTTTTTATAATACTAGCTTTATGTATTTATTGTTGGAAGCTCTGTGACTATGAACATTTCCATCATTGGCAGTGGAAGACAACGAGTGTAAGAAAGAAAATCATACTTATGCCTAGTTGCATATCCTACCAGCAATTATTTCTAGGTCTGCGAATCAAAATCAATGTCATGGTGTTTACATCAATCTTCTTACGTTTGAAGCTGAAATTGTTTCAAATTGCAAGAAGAAAAACATGAAAGCTACTACTATAGTAGCTTCCAGTTCCATATAAAAAAAATTAAACTTAATATAATTTTGAGAGAACAAAACCATATTAATTTTTAAAACATTGAAATTAGGGAGGTGATAAAAACTCAAAGTACTGATAATGCTTGCTATATTTAGAAAATTAAAAAAACTATTTCATGGTAAATTATTTTAAATAAATTAAAAAAACTTTTAAACAAATTAGCAAGCTTAAGTTCACATTTAAATAGTAGCGCGTTATAATAAAATTAATAAAGTAACAATAAGGTTATGAATATTATTGGCCTAAGTTTTAAATACATTTAAATTATTTGATAAAGAATATTAAAGTTAAGCAATTTTTAACATAGTTTAAGATGACTTATTGAATAGAAATTTAAAAAAAAAAAACTAATATAATGTCATCATGAACTCCTTTGAAATTTGAACCAAATTATTATGCTTGAGTAGTACAAGTGATAGTGAATTACCACTAATAAAAATAAAAATCAAATTGAATAAAGAATTTATAAAATACTTTCGTGTGTTCTTTGTTGAATTATTTTATTAATGAAAAATTATGTTATGTTATTTAATGTATTTAGTTTTATGTTGTGTCTAGAGGATTATCTAATGAAAATGCACGATGAGTTTGATAGAGACTACAGTGAACTTTATATTTTGTTTAAACTAATAGTGTCGGTTGGTGATTGTTGTTATATTATGTTGTTTATACTTTTCTTATTCTATATATAGGTAATATATTTTTATCATTCTTATAATTTATTATTTTTGTTTAACTGTTTGTACTTTATATTTTGTGCAATCAATGTGTTCGTGATATGTAACTGTATATAAATGTTTAGGATTTAGGGTTTACATTAGAATAATTTTGTTCTCTTATCTCTTTAATTTTTTTTTCTTATCCTTATCTTTATATGTTAATTATGCATTTTGACTATTTTTATTCATTAATTATTATTACTAATAAAAAAATAATATTTTATGTTAGAATAATATATCAGTTAAAATAGAATCGATGTAAACAAAAATGCGATAACATTGTTGTAAATATTTGAAGAGATATTATGTTGGTTAATTCAAATCCGACGTAATACACCATATTCTACATCGGTTATCACTCATAACCGACATAACAAAAAATTGGAAAAAGTAAAAATTCAAAATTTGAAATCTTTGTAATGACACTAAAGATATTACGTCGATTGGGAGGTGCTAACCGACATAGTATGTAGTCCATATTACGTCGGTTGGGACTTTCCAACCGACGTAATATCCTCCCCTTGGCACGTGAGTGAATTTTGAACAAAATTTGGTCATATACTACGTCAGTTGGGAGCTCCCAACCGACGTAGTATGTCCCTCAGGTTAACATTAGGTATTTCAAGAAGATATAAACTCTTAGGGTATCATTTTTCGCTTATTCTTACATTTCATTCTTCTTCACCTTTTCCTCACCCTCGCTTGTTGCCTTCTTTTATTCTCACTAGTTTTCATTTGTTTTTCGCGCGATACAACTTTCTCTTCTCACATTTGCATATTTGTTGTTCACTGGTTTTGCTACGTCTTGTTTGGCTCCATTTTCGACTTCTTCCATGTTCGTTTGGTGTGCAAGATTTAAATGCCTGGTTCGACAATCTTTACCTCTTCTCTTTACAAGAGGTTAACAATTTTGTAAAATTCATTAAAAATAGTTCGAAATTTATTTTTGACTCAAATTTTTTATTAGCGTCTTGATTTAGTATATATTTGACGGTAGAGTTCTTATATTGTACAGGTTTATCATAGATTTAGGGTTTGAAAAGTTTAGGATGAAGAAATTTTAAACGACCTTAACTTTTGAGGCATAGCTCAAATTGAGACGCTCAAAAAATGAAAGTTGCTCGAAATGGGGTAACGAATTCGCTGGCCACCTGTCGAAGGCGGTTGGGCCTCCGAAAATTCCAAAAATTTCATCGTTTAAGGTTTTTTTTTATTTTTCTTATTATTTTCACATATTTTTTAGATTGTAGCATTTTATTTCACATATCTATATTTGCTAGAAAATTCTAAACTTTTTTGGAGTATTTTCTTGTATCGATTAGAGATTTATCAACCCATTATTATTATTTTTAAAAAATTACTTTTTACGTCGATTGTAAGCTACAACTGACATAATAGATGACTTTTTATTTCGGTTATAGATTACAACCGACGTAAAAAGTCCTCTTCTACGTCGGTTACAACTCCAACCGACATAATATCCACCTCTTTCAATTGTTTTAGTTGGGTATATGATGTCGGTTTCTATTTTCAACCGACATAGTGACGTACATATTATGTCAGTGGCATAACTGACGTTGTATGTCCAAGACTTTCTACATTGCCTATATCAACGTCGGTTGCATAACCGACATAAAATGTCTTTTAGAACCGACGTAAAAGGTCATTGTTCTACTAGTGTATACAAAATTTTAATTTCTTAATTTTAAGAGAGGTTTGTTAACGGAGATTATCATAAAACCTACTAAGACATGGATGTATCAAAGGTTTTTCAAACTTTGGTTAAATGTTCACATTTTTTTTATATAAATTGCAGGAAGTTTTAATTATTTTAGTTTTTCTCTGTTAAGAAACTCCAGCACGCGAGATTAATATATTTTGTGAAAATGTTTTTTAAACACTTCCCTTTGACAAGGTGCGGGGATTCATTTCAAAGGTAAATTGCAGTTTGCTGCTCATGGAGTTTTATTTTAGATACAAGTTGCATTTTTTTGCTCGTGGAGGGAGTTCTTTCGTGTGAATAATCTCCAACTGTTATGATCTTCATCTCTCAATCAACCAATATTATGTCTGCTTATGTTCTAATTACTATTTGATTTTCTTTTGCCATATTTGATTTTTCCGAATTGGTTTTCACTTTTCCTATTTACCACGCCTTAGGTCACTTTTATGACTAATTTTTAGTGTGTTGTTTGTTTTTGTGAACAAATTATTTTTAAGTGGCATATTTTCGTTCAAGAGGTTTAAAAACTACTGACTGTAACAGGGATTTCAAGATCGCAAGGAAGTAATTGTCATTCCAAGGGTTATCAGAAACAATCGGTAATCCGTAACAGGGGTTTATTAGAGGAAAGATAAATCGTGAGTAACGTATTTAGAGAGAGTTAAAACCGCCGAAAACGCTAAATATAAACCTAGTTCAAAATTAATTTTTCTTGTAGTAAGCTTCTTGATTATGATATCTAATATATTGGTATCATGGTTTCGATTTTCACCAGTCTCATAATAATAGGTGGTTAATCCCTTATTGAGATTAATCTCTTCTGTCGTACAAAAAAAAAAATCTCTAAGAAGATAATTAACACAATCAAGATTGAAAAATATACAAAAAAAATAACAACTTTGACATGCGGTGCACCAAATGTGTGGTATGTTTAGGAAAGAAGACATTTAAATACCTCTTTGGCTGATTGACAATCTAGAAGAGTCATATTATGAGAATTCAATAGAAGAAACTTCATTCCTTGACTCTTTTAGAAAATTTTTATGTGGTTGCAAATGAAAAATGTTCCTCCAATCTCATTTGGTTACTAAAGGCTATGTATAGTTTAAGAGAAGTAGTATAGTTAAAGAGTTTAGAGATTTACTTACTCCTATGACTTTTATGAATATAGGCCTATAGTGGCTTCTTGTGAAAACTTACTATCCTTCATGGAGATGTAAAAAAAATTATAATATTTAAATTTGAAGGTTTTGGAAAATCAAGAAAGGAAAACTAGGTTTATATTTAATAATACTTAATATAATAAATCTATTGGTAATTTTTTTAAATATTGATTTATATTTTAAGTGAAATATGTGCCATTAAATATATTTTAAATATATTTTGGATTAAACAATATACAATTGCGTGAAAAGAATGAAAAAGAAAATCAATCCTTTCACTCAATTAAAATTTATTTATGTAATATTTAAAAAAATTTATTTTATTAATTTCTGGACTGTCTCCTTGTTTAAATAATATTTAGTGTTTAAATAAAAGTTACTGAAATCCAAATAATAATTAGAAGTGATTGAGGTTCAAATAATACTCGTCTTGTATCTTATAGCATTAGTTTGCCAATAAAACTTGACTTCTATGGTAATGTAGTCTGGATTTTCAAATACACAAGTATAAAACAACTTAGTGTAAATATCTCTATTCTTATGTTAGAGATCCCACATCGACTAGAGATGATATATTTCAATAGTTTATAAGTAGAGCCTATCCTAGCAACGTTGTTGGGCCTACGAAATGTTATCGGACCATCCTTAAATATAAGTGTCAACACCCAATTTCGTCCGTACAAATAAATTATTTCAGATTATAAAACAATATAAAAATAAAAATAAAAATACGTGTTATTTAGCTTTATTATACGTTGTCATTTAAATAAAAAAAGAGAGGCTTTGGTCCCATTATATTCGATGAATAAAGTTTTAAAATAAAATTCATAAAAAGAAATAGTAAGATTAGTCTATTAAAAATTTGTTTAAAGAAAAAAGATAGTAATTAAAAATATATTGAATTTTTTCCATTAAGAGAAAACTAAAAAATGTGATAATTAAAAGATAATAATTAAAAAACAAAAATAACAAATAATAAATAATAAATATTTAATAATTAATGATTAAATAATAAAAACAAAATAAAAATAAATATATATTAATAAAGGAGAATAAATAAATAAAAAAGAAGAAGGAAATACTGTTTTCAAACTGCTTACTTGATTTGCACGTCCAAGATAATAAATAAATAATAATAAAAAAATAATAATAAAAAGAATGAGTCAATGGCAGTAGACTGCCATGTTCTCACTCCCTAACTCCACGTATTTGTTTTAAAAAAAAATATTTGCAAATAATAATTTTGAAACCTCTCAGATAACAACCCATGTTCTCCACTTAAATAAAAATAAAATTAATAATAAATAATGGATTATTACCGTTGAAAATGATTTAAGTCTCATTCATGGGTAGATTCGTCTTTAATATTAGTTTAAAAAAAATTAAAAATAGTAAATATGAATGAGTCAAAGAGTGGTAACTTCTTTGAACTGAACCAGTGGCATTTTAAAAAAATATCAATTAAAATAATGAAAAAAAAGAAAAAGAGATATATTAGTCAAAGAAAGAAAAAAAAAGGGGACGAATCATTTTGGTGATGGAAAAAAGAGAACGAGAGAGAGAATATTGAGAAGAGAGAAAAAAAGAAAGCACACTGAGAAAGAAAAGACTAGGCACCATGTATGTTTTTTTCCTTTTTGCTTGTACATTCATTCATGGCATAAAATAAAAAACACTCACAATTATTCCTATTTCATCAACATGCATCTCCATGAACGCATAATTATGTAATGTTTCTGCATTATGTTTTTGCCCTGCATCTCCACTGTACATCCCACCATGAACCTCCATCACCTTTCCATTCCATTCCAATAATCATCAACCAAACCACCTTCTATGCCATGTTAACCCCACTTCCTAAATACATAAACCAAATATCACTCACGGAAAAAATGCAAGCTTTGAAACCCTTCAGCGAACCCTACAAGCACCACATCTCGACGAAAACGCCCCTCACAAATACCCAAGAATAGAACTACGTGTACCCTGATTTTTTATCTTGTATAGAGATACGTAGGAGCGAGGTCAAATCCTTGTCGGGCCCCCATATTAAAAAAATATATTTTTGTTTGTTGTTATTTGCATTCTATTTCTGTTTTTTTAGGAAAAATAAATATTTCTAAAAATCACACTCTTTTATTTTACTTGTTTAATTAAAGGTACCGCCTTAGGGCGGACATGGTGGAGTGTTAGTACCTTCCCCACACGTAACCGACTTCCGGACTCTAAATCCGATTTTGCAAACTTGCCTTATCTGACTTTTTTTTGTTTTCCATAGTTTTTCCTTTAATAAATTATGGTGGTGACTCCATTATTTTTCAAAAAAGAAATTATTTTTAGACCACCGTCCCGGTCGCGACCCCAGTTGCGACAATAAGTTCACGTTCGAGAGAGTTGCGTGTCAGAGATCTCACATCGCCTAGAGATGAAACATTTCAAAAATTTATAAATGGATGCAAATCTCACCTTACAAACTAAATTTTTAATGTTGAGTTAAGTTTAAAGTTCACTTTTTAATATCTTATCTTTTTAAATTATATATTATTAACACAAAACTAATTAAAAATAAAGAATTTTGCTAAAATGTGTTTTATAAAATACTTTTTAATATGCTTATCAACTTAAATTTTATCCCACAATCTTCGTCAAATACTATTTTTGGATAAACTTTTTGATAGTATGTAACTTTTTGATAATACATTTATCGAGTTTAAATTTTGTCTGATCATTTCAATAAAATTTCAAAAATTTTAAACACAAACATGTTTTAAGTGGTTCAATCTTACACCTATATTTAGTCCTTAAAAAGTGCAAATATTAATCTTCCAAAAATCATAACTAATTTTAAATCCTCAAACAATAAATAGATATTAGTCCTCTGTAAAGTCCATGCTCTCATTCATTAAACTATTCTTACATTTAAGAGTAAAACTCAAAATTCCTTATGCAAATAAAACCTAGCTCATCGAAAACATGATCTTCACACTCATCCAACCATTTACTGTTTTAAGAAAACAAATCTATAGCTTTTTTTCTTTCTAAACATTAGAAATTAATAAGAATTATAATAATAAATCGAAATTAAAATATAGAAAGGTGTAGCTATACCTGAACAAATTTTCAATATGAATTTATTAGTCATAAATGACTCTTCGTGACTTGTTATCCGTCTTTTCATGTAAACCAATACTTATAAATGACGCCTTGTGACTTGTTATCATGCGACAAGAATAATAATGAATATTAATGAAGTAAATATAAAAAACAAACATTATTTGTTCAAACTTTTACACATTATTTTCAAAAATTAAAAAAACATTATATTATTTAAAAGATTAAATTCTATATTTTTATTTCAAAGCACAACAAAATAATCTTATGATAATGAATATTTAATTATTTTAAAAAGTAATTATTTTACTTCTAAAATTTTACTGTATATGAGAAATTAAAAACATATTTAAGATTTATAAGAAGTTACTTTTTTACTACAAAAATTTTATCTAAACTTTCAGGGACTCACGTGTGATTGCGCGATGGAGGTGGAATCCCAAAAAAAGAGAGGAGTCAAAGGAGGATGCGGTGCGACTATTGTCGAACGCCCACGCGGCGCAAATTAGCGGAAAACCATTCTATTTTTATTTCCTTTATTTTTATCCCTTTTCATTATTTATTATCTATTTATATAAATTTATTATTTTCGTTGTTTAGTTCAGAAATACAGCTAATGTGACGGTACCTGGACGTTGTAAACAACGAGCCTCCTGCCTCGCATGGCCCTATAAAAGCCGCACCTCTCGTTCGAGTTCGGTTTTCCCTAACTGAAACGGTTCCAAATTTTCTCTGCCAGCGAGGCAGAGAGAGAAGCTAGAGCGAGAGAGGGAGAGAGAGCGAACAGAACCACACACATATTATTCTTCTTCTTCCTCCGTCGGGGTTAGCGTTAGCGTCGCCGTCGTTCTTTACCTAGGCTGTTTCTTCGATTTGTTTTTCCGAAATGGCGGATCCGTACGTCCTCGGCTGGATTCTGTGCTCCGTTCTGAGTCTCTTCGCGCTATACAGCCTCGCCTTCGGCGGAGAGAGACGGCGTCGCACTTCGCCGAAGCCGGAGAACAGGATCGAGCTGTCGGAAACTGTGACCACCTCCACGAGTGAATGCAGATCGGAGAAAAACGACGGCGACGCTGACGTCATTATTGTCGGAGCCGGTGTAGCTGGCGCAGCTCTGGCGTACACTCTCGGAAAGGTAGTTTTGATTTAAAACTTGCGTTTCGATGTTGTTGATCCGTTCATTTTGCATGTGATTATTATTAATAAGGAACACGAGCACAGACACGACATGTTATTTTCTGGAGAAATTATTTGTTATTGTTTTTTTTTTTTTTCGTTTGTGTTTTTTAGAATTTTGTATTCATGTGAGAGGACAGAGTGGTGTTGAAAGACCTATTTCACCAATGAAGCTGTGAAGCTGCATGTTCTATCCTTCTCACTTTTTCTATCCGTTTTGATAGACGGAAAACTAGGATGGTACAATTCGTTGTTGTCGTTGGTGGCATGGTTATAGTACGGTTGTGTAATTGAACATTTGAAGCTTTTATGTTTGAGTTCTGAGTTTTTCTCTTCTAAGGAGCGGAAGTCTGAAGATATAACATCTTCTGATTTAAAGCGAATAAGATGTTTACTGCTTTATTTTGTTTTTTGGAAATAATATATTAGAGGACAGAGTCAAAATTGAATGCGAAATTTCATTTCGTTAATATCTATGCGTAACACTGCAGCCTGATAGTTCCACCGTTATAATGATAGGTATTTGCTGAAACTTAGAAATCAATATTTCTCTGTAAAATATTTATATTTATATATTAGTTTTTTGGCTGTTAGTTGACTTGTTTCTACGATTCGAAATCACACAGGAGTGTGATTTTTGGATAAGTAAATCAAGTAATTGCAGGTATTAATGGAAAATTCGTTGATATTCTAACATCTCCATGATTTGTTATGCATGTGTAATATTTACCGTTTTTTCTTCAAAATATGAGATCACACATTGTCTTCTGAGTTGTGTTGCTCACATTTTTGAGGATCCGGATCTATGATTTCTAGTGTTACTTTATTGTGTTTTTGATATAAAAATGAGGTTAGGTCCGCACATCACGGTTTAAGGGAATTTTTACAATTGATGATTCTGTTGACATTCTTTGCGTGTCTGGTTTGGTTGTTTTCCTCATACCTTTTAATTATACTGTATGCTAAGACCACTTGAAAATCGAACTTCATATGGGTAATTTATTCGGCAATCGCGGTTTATACTGTGTATTGTGTTGTTTATCAGTGAGATTCAGGACATGCATATTTTTGTGGGAGTTTTTAACATACGAATTCTGTAGAGATTGAGTATTGTTTTCCGATAGATATGGGTATTGACTACATAAATATTATGTTATAGGATGGGCGTCGAGTACACGTCATTGAAAGAGATCTGACCGAGCCTGACCGTATTGTTGGAGAGCTGCTACAACCAGGTGGCTATCTCAAATTGATTGAGCTGGGGCTTGAAGGTAATCTAAATATTAACTTTATGCATGCCGTTTATTGTACTTCTAGATTGCTGATATGTACTGGAGATTCTCGCTAGAATTTTTCTAAACTTTTCCGCTGTGTATAATTGCAGACTGTGTAGACAAAATTGATGCTCAGCAAGTGTTTGGTTATGCGCTTTTCAAGGATGGGAAACATACTCGTCTCTCTTACCCCTTGGAGAAGTTTCACTCAGATATCTCTGGCAGGAGCTTTCACAATGGTCGCTTTATTCAGAGGATGCGGGAAAAGGCTTCCACCCTTCCCAAGTATTGATTTCTTCCTTTGTGGCCTATACCTTATAGCATATGCTTGTATATCCTTCCTTTAATAGTTCTTGTTTGTAAAATAAGTTTGAGCTCTGGCGCTGATTTGGATTCTAACTTAGAATATTGTGGTCCCTGGCGATCTAGATGTAGGAGAATCAGGAATACAGAGCTTCCATGCCCACCTTTTTTCTACCCAACTTTTTCGTCTTAAGAATATTGGTTTAGAGTGATTGTCCTTCTGAGACATTACTGTCAGACCTAGGAGCGGATAGCTGAAGCGTTCTGCTTTTCGAACATGGTTCTATGGAGGGTCCGCGATATGTTTTACATTAATGCTATTTAAGTTTATTTGGTTGGATATTTCAGTCTTGTTATATGAATCACTAATTATTGAATTTAGGGTATTAGCTCATGTTTCCTAGAGTGTATGATCTTATCATCATACAGATAGCCAATTGATATAAATTAGAATAATACTATCATAATTCAGAAATGATATGTGAATTAAAATGTGATTTTAGTTGTTCAATTGAGGTAGAGATATTTATTGTGTTTTTCTTTTTAAATATTCTGCAGTGTGCGATTAGAGCAAGGAACAGTCACTTCCCTTGTTGAAGAGAAGGGGACAATTAAAGGTGTGCAGTATAAGAACAAAGATGGCCAGGAATTGTCAACATTTGCACCTCTTACCATTGTTTGTGATGGCTGCTTCTCAAACTTACGCCGTTCTCTTTGTAATCCTAAGGTGAGAATGCCTTTCCGCTTAATTCTAATATCAAATCTGTCAACTTCCTAAAAACTAACCAATAACCATACCGAAAAATATTTTTTTGCTATAATTTATTCAGATTTATTTTTTGGTTTACATTATTCAAACTTCTTTTTCCTACCAAGGTTTTATTCATCGTGCTTGTAAGAAGAAATGGGTAGAATTCGGAATTACTAATATTTTATAATGCTGTATTTGCAGGTGGATGTTCCCTCATGTTTTGTTGGTTTACTTTTAGAGAACTGTGAGCTTCCATGTGCAAATCATGGCCACGTTATACTGGGAGACCCTTCACCAATTCTATTCTATCGTATAAGTAGTACAGAGATTCGCTGTCTGGTCGATGTACCTGGTCAGAAGGTTCCTTCTATTTCAAACGGTGAAATGGAAAAGTATTTGAAGACAACAGTAGCTCCACAGGTACTCCATTTATGATAGTTCTATAAATTGTGTTTTATTCTTTGCATGTGATTAACCTTTCACTCTGTATAATCTTGTTCACATTCACTTTTATTGGTCTGTTTGACGATGAAGTGACAAACTATTGCAGATTCCCCCTGAACTTTATGATGCCTTCATAGCTGCTGTGGACAAGGGCAACATAAGGACAATGCCAAACAGAAGCATGCCAGCAGATCCTCTTCCTACACCTGGAGCCCTTCTGATGGGAGATGCATTCAACATGAGGCATCCACTAACCGGAGGCGGAATGACTGTGGCATTGTCTGATATTGTGGTGCTGAGAAATCTTCTAAGGCCCTTGCCTGACCTGAATGATGCACCCACACTCTGCAAGTACCTCGAATCCTTTTATACCTTGCGTAAGGTATTGTTAGCTTTATCCCTTTTCCTATTATCTAACTTGTAATGTATGATGGAGCAGAACTTCACCCAACTCTTTAATTTGCAGCCTGTGGCATCCACCATAAATACATTGGCAGGTGCGCTTTACAAAGTTTTTTGTGCATCCCCTGATCAGGCAAGGAAGGAAATGCGCCAAGCTTGCTTTGATTATCTAAGCCTTGGAGGCCTATTCTCCGAAGGACCAGTTTCTTTACTTTCTGGATTAAACCCGCGTCCCTTGAGTTTGGTTCTCCATTTCTTTGCTGTTGCAATATATGGTGTTGGCCGTTTATTGTTACCGTTTCCTTCACCTAAGAGAATATGGATTGGGGCCCGACTAATCTCTGTAAGTTTTAAAAGCTACTTTTACACCCTTTAACACATTCTCTACTATTAAAATTTCATGAAAATTACAAAATTGTGTTGTGAATCTGTAATTTTCAATAAATTTTGTCCAACTAATAAAATAATGTGTAGTCTTTATATTTTTAGTTCAGTTTTAACGTGGTGAGACCAAAATTTTGTTTTGTTAGGGTGCATCTGGAATCATCTTCCCCATAATTAAGGCTGAAGGGATTCGTCAAATGTTTTTCCCTGCGACTGTCCCAGCTTATTACAGAACTCCCCCGGTTGGACAATAGTGAGTATGTTTTGATAAAATTTCAGAAAATCAAGGTGCTCTAGATGAACAAGTTAGCTTTCTTTGTCTTCCATTTTTCGGAATTTGAGGGAAGGTTGAAGTTCCTATCTCTTCAAGCATTTTGGTTTCTTTAGTGTGTATTCTTTGTAATCTGTCATTCATACACTGTTTAAGTGCAAGTATGATATCTCTTTCCCTATCTGCTACTACTCTAGAAATTAAATCCTTCATTGATCTTAAAATAAACTACCATCCAAACTCTTAATTTAAGTAAATGAATTTAATTATAATCTTCATTCTCCTGTTATCATTTAGATTTAAGTACATTTAAAACATGTATTTACTCTAAAACTTTTATCAATTTTATATATAGTACATGACATTTTTTCTTTACTTTTAGTACTTGAAATTTTTATAAATTTTACATATCGATTCTTAGATAATATTTACTCGTATTTTATCTTTACTATTATGTTAATTTTTGAAGTAATTTTCAAATATCTTTAGATGTTCTTCTGGTATATAAATTTTTTATCATAATAAATTGTATCTTTTTTTACGATAATATAATGACGAATATGAAAACCAAATAAAAGAATGTAACCTCTGAAGACAAAGAAATATTTTTACGGACTAGATATAAAGTTCTTAAATTTTTCAGGACCAGTACATATTTAATGCTACAGTATATATGTTTGAATCATAATTTTTGACATCTAACAAATTTTTATATTTATTATTTTTTTAATAATTATATTATCTTTAAAAGCAGGTTATTAAATAATTAGTAGAGTTTTCAAAACTTTATTTTTTATAAGCTTTTTATTTATGAAAAAAAATAAGAAGTAAAATATTAATTATCAAATCAGTATAAAAATTTATTAGGTGTAATGGTTACTGTTGGTTTAAACAATACTGATCACGAAAACTAGTTTTACGAGGTCACATGCAATAGACTTTGCTGATTGATGTGCACTGTCACTTTCTTCTTGCAAACTGCATACAAACAAATTAAATAAGGTTGGTGCTGAAAATTGTTATAATAGTATAATCTATTTGGGATGTGTATTATAGTCACAACACAACTTGTAATCACAACCTGTTCATCCATCTTGTTGGGTTGGCATTGATGGTGACATGCTATGCTGTTTAGGTGAATTGCGATTGTTCTGACTAGAGGCCCAAACACCTCATCCTTAAATTACCAAAATAGATAAATATCAGAAAGATTAACTAGATGAGTAATCATGCTTAGATACAAACAAAGAAGTCGTGTTTTAATGAATTATTGACAAACTTATTAATTTGTTTGTCCAAAATAATTAAATTCCGATACTTGTAGTATAATTATTTAATCAATTTTGATACTTGTAGCATTAATTATTTAATACAAACAAACTAGAGATATTTGGATTTTAAAATTTAAAATAGACATAGAAGATAAAGTGACTTGATTTAATTAAAAGAGATAAATAATAGAAATAGATATATAATTTAAAAAAATTATAATTAAGATGGTGGTTTAAATAAATAAAAAATATCATATTATTAAAGAAAGATTTCAACTTTTTGACAATTTATTAGTATTTTTACTTATTCTAATTCAAGTAGAATTCTCAATTTTAAGTTAAAATTACATAATAAAGCATTAAATATAAAATGAAACACATTTAAGTGAATTAATTTATGATATTTGAAAAGAGAAGAAAAAATGCATAAGCTTAATAACTCTATCAACCTTTAATAGATGTTTAGTCACTTATCACTTAAGAATTACATCAATCCTTCTATTGAAAAACAATTAATTGAATTAATCAATTTTATTAAAAAAGAAAAAGAGAATTAGTTGTTCATGACTTAACTATTTTACTAATTATTTTATTATTTTCCTTAAGTAAGCTTAATCATCACTAAGCCAATGTTTTGTATGATTTTGAATTCTTTGAATTACTTGTTCAAGCGATTCTATTTTTTTGCTTAAGTGAATGCTTATAATTTTATGTAATTTTATTTTAAAAAATTAAAATCTAAATATATTTATAAAATTTAATAAAAAAATATAATAAAAGATAATGAAAAAGAATAACAAGTCATTTAAATATTACTATAGAAATATAGCATTTATGTATTGCAATATACAACTTTGCTTTTTTTTTTTTCCTTTAATTTTAATAAAGAATTTAAGTTTTGATTTACCATTTAACCTTTTGTTTTATTTTATATAGATTACAAAGTTGTGCTTTGATTCACATTTTTTTTACCTTTTTTAATATAAAATACTAATTTAATCTTTTATTTTTTATACATATGAACATGGATAAGATAGTACGATTTCTAAATTGTTTTCTAAACCATGGAAGTCATAAAATTTCATACAACTTTTAATTGTTTATTTTTTCCATATAAAAATTTTATTTAAGTATACGCCTTTAGTGCTTTAACCGTTTTTTTTTTTAAATAATTGACATTTGTAAATATAAATATAACTTTCCTTTCTTTTTTTTAATTGTTAAAGCTAAATTTGCATATAAGACTATTTTTTATTATAATTTCAGTGTAGAATCACTCCCAAAATAAACATGAGATTTTTAAGAATATATTTTTTACGTTCGTTCTAGGACCAACCAACTTAAATTATGCCACGTTGTAAACATTCTTCTTCATAAACGTGTCTATAACTATGAACTTATTTGCTATAAAGGTGGAAGAGAGATAAGTTAAACTTAGTTTATTTGCTATTAAGGTATAAGAATTACAAGAATATATATATATATATATA
>Ga0209489_100621_pt1 | contig 68768 bp, 28 predicted proteins | sample SiratrowhiteBW_FD_187527 | JGI IMG/M metagenome (GOLD analysis project Ga0209489, IMG submission 187527) | Root nodule microbial communities of legume samples collected from California, USA - Siratro white BW (SPAdes) (version 2) | ecosystem: Host-associated > Plants > Roots > Nodule | place... | reverse complement strand
TGGGAGATTGTTGGGCTTTGTGGAGGCTTGATTTGAGTTAGGCCCAATTAGACAGTAACCCTAGTTTCTCCCTATAAATACACAACTTGTATTTGTAATCTTTAGCAATCACAAGTGAATAAAATTCCTCCTGTTGCACGTGGATTAGGGAAACCGAACCACGTTAAATCTTGTGTGTTGCCCGTGTTCCGTTTTTTCTTCTATTCCTTGCAGATTATTTGTGTGTGTTGTTTGTTTAAGACTCATCATATGTTGCCACCCTAAATTTCCCATCTTTTCTACAAACAAGAGAAAAAGGGTTGTACAATGAGAAAATGACATTTTTAGTTTCTAATGTTTATACCATTCATCCATTCACAAATGCCTTTTCTCAAGATATTATACATATAAATACATATACATGTAAGCACTTTGTTTACATAAGTGAATCAGAATGGGTTGAAATTATCTTATCTTTGAACCATGAACATGCTAAATTTAATTATTACTACTAGATAGAAATCATTTTGAGCTATAACCATGCTAAAATTTAAATATCTGATCATGTGTGCAGAACTGGGGCAAAGTGTTTTCAGTCTGTAACTGTAAAGTGGGACTGTTGTTATAAGGCACAGAGGAACGTCAATGATGTGATTGGCCTTTTAACAATGCAGAAATACTAATTTGCTATATAGAACACAAATGATTTAAATTAAAAGCCATAAGAGTGATATGATAAACAGTCTCAGCAGTGTCTTCATTGTTAACTTGTTAGTTAAATCTATAAATAAAATTTAACTTGTTATAAGATCTTATAAGAAAATAATATAGAGTTTATCTTTAACATCAAATCCTAATTTCCAATTTCTAATATATATCAAGGCTTACACGTTTTTAGCAAGAAGTACCACTTATTTATTGAGCATCTCAGAACTAATATAAATATTAAGTATTTATTAAGCATTTTAGAAGTAATTTAAATATTAACTACTTATTAATCATCTTAGAAACAATCTAAATATTTATTTAAAAGTTACAACTATAATTTGAAGGCTTATGATATCGTAAGTCATTGATCAAGTTTTTGAAAACCTAGATGTATTATAATTTGAATATTGTAAAAGATAAATTTAAAAACAAGATTTTGTTCCTTAAAATATATGTATAAATGACATATACATCTAACAAAGTTTATATAATTAAAAAAAAAAAGTGAATAAGGAAAAGGAAAAAAATAAACAAAAGAAAACTGAAAGTAAACAAAGAAAAAGATAAAAACTGTGCTAAATAACGCGAATTAAGTTTTTTGGTTTTGTCGTTGTCCATGCCCAAATTACATTTATGTTGTTCTTTACGTATTTTTGTTTAAGTATTAAAACTAATACTTTAATAAAATAGAATTATATTAATTGGGTAATGGGTCCATTTGTGAATATGCAGATAAAATTTATAAAGTTCGCAGAACAATCGAACTAGATTAAAAATTCTCTCATATTTATCTGCATGTTTTAAAAGTGCTAGGTATAATGGACTAATATGCGGACATAGGACATTCATCCCTAATTATTACTAGATACAATTTAATAGTAATTTAATATATTTTTAAAATTAAAACTTAAGCAAAAGTATGAATAATTAAAAATTAAGATATCAAATTACATAAAAAAAATAAGGACCAAATTTATAAATAATTAAAATTAGAGAAAAAAGTTAGGATCAAAATTTCAGGTTTTGTAAAAGATAAAAACTAAAATTGAAATTATGACAACGTTAAAAACTTTTTTTTCCAGAGTTATACTATATTTTCTTCAATATTTTTTCTCTGTTTGACTATTTTATCCTATATTTTTATTTCTTTTTATCATACAAAGAAAGCAAGCCAATTATATAAACACAACTTCTATTTTTTCACAAAAATAAATATTTTTTAGTACAATACAAAAATAAGTACGAGATTTTATATTTGTGAAATGAAAACTTTGTGAAATTTGTGGGACTCAGGTTAATCTTTAAAAGGTATTTTTATTTCTTTTACCTAACTTTAGTCCTTGCAAATTTTTTTTGAGTTAATATAATACACTTTATAATTATTTAAATAGTAAAATATGTTATGTAGTCATTAACTTATTATAATTAATATATAGTTGAAGCAGATCTGTTACAAGGATATTATCCGTGAAACTACTTCTGTACAAAATATTTTACAACCACAACACATTTAAGAAGCAAAGAAAGAAAGCTGGTGCGTTATAGTAAGATGAATAAGGCAACATAAAAAAATAAAAATAAAAACTACAAAACAATAATGTAGGAGAGTGTAAATGAAAAATCACAAGTCAAGTAATGTGTTAGGAAATTCCAAATTTTCTACCTCAATTATTGATATAAAGCTTATATGAGAAATATACCAATATTGTTTATCTCATTTGGAATAGTTGGAATGATAGAAAAAAAGTGAGATAAATGAAATAAAAAATAGATATATAGTTTTAATATTATATATATATATATATATATATATATATATATATATATATATATATGTATGTATTTATATATCTTTTATCCTAGGTCACTCCCTTATCTGTTGGGGGAGTGTAGAGAAATTTGTAGGGATGACCCTAATAGTTGAGGGCATGATATAGACATATATGGAGTCGCCAAGTGTCGGAGAATGATATTACTGGCTCATGACCACTCCACTTTTTCACGTTTTTAACTTCTCACTCATTTTTCTCTACTTTTCAAGAATAAATTTCCTACCCTTTCTACATTTTCTTACCAAATTTAACCATTTAGAATATATTCTTCTTTTAGTAAAAAGATTAGAATAAGGCTATTTCATGCTAGAACAGTATCTATGAGTGCTCTAAAATTTTCTATTTAATGAAAATTTTAGTCTTAAATTTTATCATACGTGAAAATTCGTTAATTAATAACAGTGAAACAAACAAAACAAATATGTTACAATGAATTGAAAGCATTCATAAAAAAACACAAAATTTATGTTAACTTCCCTTTGCTATATAAAAGGAATCGTTAACTTCAGAATGACCCATCTCTTCTCTTGTTCTAAGCTATCTTTTCCCTCACACTTGTGTTCTTCAGAATGACCCATCTCTCTTCTATTTGCTTCCATATCAATATCATCATTGTTTATTCATTATGAGAATCAGGGCATGTCCTGATCTTAGCAGAAGGTGAAAAGACCAATCTTTTATGATACTGATATATCAGGTTTGACATATCATGCAGATGGAATTTCATCTTCATTTACCTTGCTTATGACCAATTGAAAATTATTTGTACGAAAAAAATGTCAAAATCTATGGAGCTTCCAGATTGTGTATATCTTAGGCCACCATCCACCATCCTCCCATGTGCTCCAACACCAAAGCAGTCTCTCCCTCTATCCAATCTTGACAGCCAAAAGTTCCTCAGATTCGCCGTCAAGTATGCGTACCTCTTCGAGAAATGTGTGAGCTTGGATGTGTTGAAGTCTTCTCTGTCAAGGGTTTTGGTGGATTACTACCCCTTAGCTGGGAGGTTGAGGAGGAGCAGCATTTGTGAGGATGATCACAAGCTTGAGGTGGATTGCAATGGAGAAGGTGCTGTGTTTGCTGAGGCTTTCATGGATGCCACTGCTGAACAATTACTTGAACCTTGCAATCTGCCAAACAGTTCATGGAGAAAGCTCCATTACAAGGTGGAAGCTCAAAGTTTCTTAGATGTTCCTCCTCTTGTAATCCAGGTCAGATCATATTTATCTATCTCTAAACACAAAATTATTACCTTGATTAATTTTTATGTCACATAACACTGCATAAAACCTTGATACTATTCATGTAATTTGATCTTAATGTGTGGAAAACCATGATATGAAAAAAAAAAATAAAATAAAGGTAAAAATGGTATACCTGCAGATGCATGAACATGATATATTGGAATTGGATACTTGTGATGATGACATTGATTAATTAAACATTGAATTTAGGGAGAAGGTAGGTAACATAAAAGCTAACAAAGTGCATTTAAGAATGAAAAGCAAAGAGATAATCCATGGTTAGATGTTACTTTCCTAAAGCATATGGTTGGTTAGTGGTGATATCTAGGGACAGGGTGCTTTAACCCATTGGCCTATTACTTAATTAAATAATCGAAAAGAGATATTCCATCATGGCCTATTAAACTTATTTCTAATAATAATTTTTATTATTTTATATTTAAGATATTTTTAATTAATTAATTAATTAATTCTTTCAGGTGACAAGTCTCCGATGCGGAGGGATGATCCTGTGCACGGCGATCAACCACTGTCTATGCGACGGCACCGGCACGTCCCAATTCCTACACGATTGGGCCCGTCTCGCTAGAGAGCCCAACACCAAATTACCAATCACACCCTTCCACGAGCGACACGTGTTGAATCCTCGGGAGCCTCCCCAGGTGCACTTCACCCACGTGGGATACACCAGAGCAAACCCTGCGTCTCATCAAGTGGACCTGCACACGTGGATGCACTCGCAGTCGCTGGTCGCCACGTCATTCACGTTCGGAACCTCCGAGGTGGTTCGGTTAAAGAAACAGTGTTTGTCTTGGCCGAAGCGCATCACCACCTTCGAAATCGTGGCGGCGCACACATGGCGTGCGTGGGTTAAGTCACTGAATCTCTGCCCCAATCTAACCGTCAAGCTCCTGTTCTCCGTTAACGTCAGAAAAAAGGTTAACCTTCCCGAAGGGTATTACGGGAACGGGTTTGTTCTAGCATGCGCCGAGAGCACGGTGAGAGATTTAGCAGCAGTTGATAATGATAACGACGATAACATTAGCCACGGTTTGAGAGTGTTACAACAAGTTAAAGCTAGTTTGGATGAGGAAGAGTATACAAGGTCGATGGTTGATTTGCTGGAGGACAAAACGGTGCGTGTTGATCTTTCCACGAGTTTGGTTATATCGCAATGGTCAAGGCTAGGGTTGGAGGACGTGGATTTTGGATTAGGAAAACCCTTGTTCATGGGTCCTTTAACAAGCTTTGTTTATTGTTTGTTTTTACCAGTGGTTGGAGTTGCTGATGCAGTTAGAGTTCTCGTGTCGGTTCCCCAAAGTGTGGTGGAAAGTTTTCGTTACCACATGCTCGTGAAAGAGGATTCGAAAAAGCATGAGAGTGATGGTGTTGAAACAAATGGTGGATTAGTATGAATGCAACAACATATTTTTTACATATCTAAATGTTTCAAATTTATCTTCAAATTGTTGTCACTTCTCTTGAAAGGGTTTATCTGAGTAGTGGTACTATTGGGTAACAAGATTTCTCAGAAAATGGGTGATAACGAATTGATGAAGGAAACATTGGCAATCTAGAGGTAGTAGATAAAAGGAATAATAGCACGTGTGCTTCCTCTCACACTTCAACTTGAAACACTCGTATCGTTTTCGACATTTTTGTAGGTTTGTAGGAAACTTTAACGTGTCTTGTCATTGTATGCTTCGATGCACATGATCTACAAATAAATGTTAGAGGCCAAAATCAAAAGATTCGAAACTAGAGTACATCAAATAATTCAAACCATGTATATGTTTTAATATTGATCTAATACTCAACTGCATGTTGCATCCTATATATGTTTTTCTGATAAAAACTTTCGCAAATTTTGTATCATACCTTCTGATAAAATATACTTGCCAATTTTGTGCTTGAATGAGGGGATGCTACTCTCTTGTTGATGTAAATTTACAGATGTAGTACTAAACCATGCAGATCTAGAAAGTAGTGAAGAAACAATGAAGGTGATTTTGAGTGATATGGTTGTCCTGAAAAGAAATGTTTAAATAAACAAAGAATAAAGATAGGTGGAGGTGTAATGAGTTCATCATCATTGGAGAGAAAAACAGATGCATGATCATGAAATCTTGTGAATTCTAAAAGCCAGTGGAGTGAAGAAATATGTATAGGTATTAAGGCAACAGCAAATGGGAGAGGAATAGGATAGGACAGACACAAGGCATATGGGCTGGATTTAGCATCCGAATCATTCACTCAAATTTCATTGATTTGATATTATCATATATTTATATAACAAAACTTTATTCATTGCTATAACTTCAATCCATATAGCTCTTAAAAAGTTCTTCTCAAAACTTTTTAAGATTGTAAGAGAATCTATACTTGTATTAAAAGTCTTATATTAACTAATAATGTATTTTGAAATTTTCATGTTAACTACAAATGTGGTTTAATTATTAACTACAAATATAGTTAAATTGTATACAATTAATTTTAAACACTAAATTAAGCCTAAATTCACTTTTTAAAAACAAAATACTCAAAGAGTTAAATTTACATTTAAATTCAAACTACTTTGAATAATTTTTATTTCTTACCTCCAAAATCATAAATAGTAATAAACGTAGAAACTATCAAATTACACGAATTTAAGTGAACTCATGTACAATGGTAGATTTTCATATTTGTTACTAAATATTTGATGTTATTTGAAGTTATAGTTTATGAGAGAATATTAGTTATTTGAAATTTAATACCATGATTAATGTAATATTAACCATTTTATTATAATTAATGTAATATTAATCATTTTATTGAATCTTAAATTGACATGTACATGCCCATCATTTGGAAATATCTATTCTTCTTTATTTGATTAATACATGCACATCAAGTCTCGTTAAAATTTCATGAAATTTTGAACTGCTTGCATTCTGTTTTATTATTTGATTGCATACTTGATTATAGTGAATTTAATTTGATTAAGTTTTGTTTATTAATTATTATTATAAAAAATTGATATGATAATTTTTTAAAAAGATGTATTTACTATTTTAGAAAATTTTCAAAGAAGTTAAACAACCCAAATTTTTGTAAAATAGCATTTAGTTAATAATAGTAATTAAAACAACCTAAATCAACTTAGAATAAGGAAAAATAGAAAAGTTTGGAAAAATACCTATAAACAATAAAAATAACTAATACACATAATCATTTATCATACATTGAATTTTTTAGAAACCATAAAATAATACAAAATTTTTATATATTATTAATCACTCTTATTTATATAAATTACTAAGATATAATTTAACTAAGTTGTACACTTAATTAGGGAAGTATTAAACTACACAGATAAAACTTTTCCTAAATACTATATTGCATAATATATTTCGATTGAATTATGTTTTTTTCAAAGTTTACCGTTAAATTGAAAATTCTTTTCATATATATATATATATATATATATATATATATATATATATTAGAATAATATAAAATATTTAATGTCTGATTTATACATATTAAAATTAATTTAATATATAGTTTTTAAATTATAAATAATTTAACTAAATTGTTACTACTATTTAATTTTAATATAATTTGACCTAAATAATTATAATAATGTGAAATTAGAAACTTAACGAAAATCCACTTTTTATATAAAATTGATTACGTTATAAAATTTGGTAAAAGCTAACAGAGTAATTTGATTCTTTCCCTTTAAAGAAATATATAATATTTAGAAGAAAAAAACATGTGTCAATCATTATATTTTAAATGTTATCAAATTAAAATTATCTACTAAAAATAAAAAAAATTATTGTTAGTTCAATTTTCAAACACACTTTTAAATCACGCATACTCCAATAAAAACATTGCAGGAATTGGTAAAAGAAAATAATTTTTTTTCTCAAGAATAAAATTTCTTGAAATCTGTTAAGCCATAAATAAATGCAGGAGTCAAATTTTCTCGCCTGTGAGAATAAATTTTCTACAATAATCGACAGCAAAGTTATTAATTTGTTTACAATATTTTTTATAATAAAAGTATTCTTAGTAGATTTAAATAATAAATAAATTTTATGATTTATTTTCGGAAATCGTACTATTATCAGAATCTCATTTACAGAAAAAAAATGTAAATAAATAAAATATTTCTTATAGAATAATATGCCACATATAAATTCTGTTTTGGGGCTTTCTTTGAGTTTGTATGGTTTAGACCTTCTGCTTTCTGTGCTCTATTTGTGAGTTGGGCTTTACTATTCTCACTTTGGGTTTCTCTCTTTCACTGTTTTTTTTCACTCTTGAAATTAACTAAATACTTTTTTATCAAATAGCTATCATAATAACAAGCTGTCTTTTTTAGGTTAAATTATGTGTTTTATTTATTAGTTTTATAATTTATTTAAATCGTTGTGATTTTTTTCAAACTTCATAAAAATATTTGTTATAAAATTTAAAATCAATTCAGGTAAACTATATAAGATATTTCTTTTATGGTAGATGCTGACAAAGTTGATATTAATTTATGGACCACCATGAAACAAAAATGGAAGAGGTTTGTTTTGGAATAAAAAGAAAAATAGTTTTCTGATAATAAAAAACCAAGAAGATATTTTCCTAGGCGTGATAAGGATGTTGATCATAACACCTTATCCATATCATGCGAGGGATGTTTGTACACGTGGCATCTCCAAACTCAAACTTTCCGTCTATTATAGAAAAACCCATAATTGCCCTTTCTGCTTGAATCAGTAACTTTTTCATCTCTGTTATAACGAATAATTATAGATTATTTAATTAAGATATAATTTAGAATTTTTAATATTGATATAAACCTTTAAATTAAGAGCTTTTAAAATTAACATGTTAATGATAAAATTAATTTCAAGAAAATTTTAGATGAAATGTAGTATATATGGTGATCTTTGATTTTATTACTGAAGTTAATTAGCGTATCAAGAATCTAATTTTTATTTTAATTAGAGATGGGTTTTTGATGAGTTATGCATGGATTATTATCTTCTAGTTTTCAATCCCATTTCAGATTTCTTCATTTAGGATTTTTTTTCCTCCATCAAAATAGACAATGTAGGCTGAATTTATAGTTTTTAAAAGGGTTTTTTTTTTTTTTTTATCTCATGCTAAGCTTAGTTTTGTAACTATATATTAATTAGAATGAATAAATAGTATTAAAACAATAAAATATTAACAATTAATAATAAAATAAATGAATCATGACATTTAAAAAAAATACTTGTCTTATTTACTGTAAATTTATTGCATATCAATTAAGAAATTATTATATGTTTACGAATTTTATAAAAATATCTTTAAAAATCGTCGTATTATAATATAACCAATGCTTAAAAATAATTTTGAATTAAATTGATGTTGACATAAATATAGCATATATTAATTTATGGAATTATTGCATTAATATATTTTAGCGCATATTTGAGAAAATAATTTATGGAATTAGTAGTTGAAAAAAAAAATGAAAGTTTAGACTGTATTAGAAAAAAAAAATCACATGATAAGAAAGAAAAGGTCACTAGTATTTTTTTTTTCTATTATTTTAAGTCAAGATCTAAAACTATTAAATAGCAAAATATGAAACTTGTTTCTCTTTGCAATATTGAAACCATAAATTAAGATTCAACTATATTCTTATTTATTTTTTCTAGATTCAAAATGGTTACAAACATTATTTTTATGGATAATTTTGTATTGATACAATTTAATCGAGAAATACATGTTCTATTATTATATTAAAAAAATTCAGTACAATACAAATGATGCATCATTAATAAATAGTATCAAAGAGTTTTTGTTATATGAAAAGTTAAATGTTTAAGGTAAATTGTTTCAAAATTTCCTATAATATTTATATTTATTGGATTTGTTGTTTTGAAATATAGTTGTATTTATTTTAGAGTTTGAAAAATTAAGCTATCATTAAAAATAATATATAAATCGATTCAAAAGTTTTATCGAAGATGGATAAACTTGTTTTTTTATTTAAACTTTGATAACAATCCTTCATTCCATTATGCTTAATACTATACAAAATAAATATATAACAATGATTAATATTAATTTTAATGTAATAAAGACACCCGAATTTTAATAAAGTACTTTGACTAAAAGTGCTGAATGCACATTTTACACCTTATTTTATTATAATTTTGGTGATGTCATGACATTATCATTTCTTTCTTCTACTTGTGTTAATATCATAAATACAAAAAAAAATCTAGTATACTATATTAATTTACAAATATTTTAAAAAATATTTTCAATGAATCAAAATACGTATCGTATATTGAATGGAACTTTTCATATATATATATATATATATATATATATATATATATATATATTTAAAAGTCATCATTAATATATTAAATAATTATTCACATAACTCAATAATACCTATTTAAGGCAATTCTATATAAAAATAATAACTTTGACCTGTTGTATTTCACTTCTTAGTATAAATTTATTGTTTATAAGGATACTATATATTTTGTGTGTTTGAACGATTATAGAGTACAGTAGATATTTATTCATTATTTTAATTGTTGTATCTGGTTTAATTTTAGTTACTTGCTATTGATTTATCATAAATAGGTTGGAATACTTTTGAAGTGTTTTTTTTTTTTTTTGCCGTTCCAAAAAACATTAATGTAGAAAAAAATCGTTATTTTTAAATCGTATAAAAAAATCTCTTAAAAGTAAAAAGATAATTTTTCTAATAATAATTCATTATGATAAATACAAGTGTCCACAAGTGAAATACCTTAAATTATCAAATATTTAAATCATTCACAAATATAAAGAAAAGAGTTTTTTTTTTTAGAATAGACAACAATTTTTATTGTTAATAGGACTAAAATGTTACAATGAAAGATTTTTTTTAATCTCAAAAGTTAAAATATATTTATTATTATATATTTAATTTGATATTTTATTTAAAAATAATTGTTTTTTAATTTTACATCACACACCTTTAGAACGAATTAAGAACTTAGGTTTTGTTTGTTGACATTAGTTTCACCTATTCACTTTCAGTTTTATTCATAATTTTTTTATACTCGTATCATTGGTTGTCATTACTCATCAATCAAATAATAAAACTTATAAGCATATTTCATAATATATATATATATATATATATTACTAAAGAAACAAAAGTTAATAATTATACCTTATCAAAAGTTGTTTTCAAAGTTTTTCATGTTTAAATTAACATATTAACTTTTTTTTATTAAAGTTGAAGACTAAATTAATCACATTCCTTTTCCCATTCATCTTGACATCGAAAGCTGATAAAACAAAAACAATCTTTCTGACAAAAGAAACGCAATATTAAAGCCAGAAGGATCCAAACGAAGAAGATTTATTATTATATTATACTTTGAAGTGATAAAAATATTATGAACAAAACAATTGTCATAAACCAAAACCAAGTCTATGCTAAAAATATTGTGAACAAAAGTCACACCTTCTCTCTTTTTGATACATTTCACTATTTTTTATTAACATTTATACTTACGATTATTTCTAAATTGACACGTCCTTAAAAAAAATAAACATTTACTTAAAAGAAATAAGCATAAAATATTGAATAGTCTTACAGAAATACCATTTAAAAAAATCAAATTTCGGTAAATATTTATTATATGCTGATAAAAAAACATGATTATATACCCAACATTCTTGTTAAAAAATAATAAAAAAAAATTGTTAACAAGACTAACAAATCCTTGAATTTTTTAAAATAAATTTGAGTTGAAATCTTATTTAAATTATATGATTTAATTTTTTTTCTCAACAATAGCCATCCAAATTTTCTGACAGAAATTAATGTTGTAAAATGAGAATAAATATTTAGCAAAAACTCACAAATATATTTACTGAGAAGGACTATTCAGTGAAGAGAACCTTCTAAATAAATTTAGTGTTTTCCGTTTTTCATCTTGTAAAATACCACTTTAGACAGATTTTATCGCAGAAAAGTAGAAAGTGAATAACCGAACAGAGGGCACAAGAGTAATTTGTCCCTTCACTCTCTCTCCGTATATATGCGTTCTGTTCTCTGCTTTCACATTTTTCTCAAAAGAATCTCTTATCTACTTGTTCCCTTCTTCCATTCCTCTTTATTTTCGGTTCTGTTTTTTTCCTTTTCCTCAGAAACTCTTCACACGATCTTATCCACTATGATCCATGATTAATTTAATTTAGTTATATTTCTTTCGATTGTTTCTGTCTCGGTTGAATCGAAGAAAATCGCGAGCGCCAACAGCACTTGTTGCGGTGATCGATCGCGATTTTGTTGTGTTGACCTAAAAGACCTGCATATCTTCTCTTCCAGGTCTGAACTAACTCTTATCTTCAAATTAACCGCTAATTGCACTAATCGCGGAATAAGTTTCAACAAAATACCATTGAAGAAAATATAAGTTCGGTTCAGGTCTTGTAATAACGGTTAATTTTACCGAATTTAGAATCGGATTAATATTAATATTAATGTAATTCGGTTATATAACCTTGTTTTAATATAATCAACGCTCGTAGTTTATTCGTTGGTGTGTGTGTAGGACCACTTGAATAGATTTGGAGAATGAATTCTGTGCAAGGACCAGTTGTGTGCCCTACAGTCCGTGCCAAGCAAGTAGCGTTATGCAGCATTCCGATGATTGGAGCGGTGAAAATGAACGTTAGAAGCATTAGAAGTGAATTTTGGGGTCTCGGTGGCGTTAAGGCTAAACCTGGTTTTCTTTCTTGCCGTGTAAACACGGCAAAGTGCAAGTCAGTGCATTGTAGTTTTAACTCACCCTCCAATGACAGCGGAAGTACCGCTGGTAATTTCAATGAAAATGATGAAGAATATGTTACCTCTAGTGTGATTGAAGCTGGTATGTTTGACTATCACAATTTCCATCTACATCAGTAAATTGCTTAAATAACTTATTTTTATTCCTAATAATATAGAATTGTTTTTTTGGTTTGATCTTTATTTATGTTTTCTGTTTTGATCTTGTAAACTATTTTTTGCCCATTTCAGTCTTTATATCACTGTAAATTGGGTATGTCCTAAATCGCAAGATTTTTATTTTAATTCCTGATAAAGTTTTGGTCGATTGTCTAATTTATGTTAGTCATATTATTACTTAACAACATGCATATGAACTAAAATGAAATAATGAAAAGAATTGCGAGACTTAAACCAAGAAATCTTTGAAGAGGACTCAAATGAAAAAAAAAAAAATCTTATATTATAAGGACTAAAAGGTTATTTAGGCCAAAAAAAATTATCACATTATGCATTGATCTCTCCACTTGCTTCAAGTTGGCAAGATCAATATTGGAATATGCTGATATTATCAATGCAGTGCATTGTTTCTAGATAGCATGGTTAGATGTCTTTGGTGATGCAAGTAAAGTATACGCTAATTGAAATGTGGGTTTGGGCTGACTGAATGCCTATAATGCTAGTGCAAGAAGCTCTAGCAAACAGTGTCTCCTCCCCATTTGGCTCTTATGAAATACATTTGTTCTGTGATTTTGTTGACTAGTTGAGGTGAAGAGTGGAGCAGATGGTTTCATAGTCAAAATGAGGGACGGAAGACACTTAAGATGCGTCCATAACAATCCTCAGGGAGGACATCTTCCAGATTATGCACCGCATCCTGCTATTGTACTGAAGATGGAAGATGGGACTGGTCTACTTCTCCCTATAATTGTTTGTATGTCTTTTGTATTCCCTATATGTTATTATTATTTTTTGTGGAAATTAGTTCTTGGATTTGATTTTGATAATTAAATGCATCCACACTGTTGTAAGTTTCTGAAATGTCCTTATTTGCAGTGGAGATGCCAAGCGTCTTGCTAATGGCAGCAATTCGCAATGTTCCAATAGTATGTTTTCTTAGTCCGTTGAATTACCCTCACACATCTGAATACTTCTTCTTTTCCTCGTTCTTCCAAGATGTGTAATTAATCAAATTATTGATCCAAAAGATTTTGCTTTTATGCAATTTGGCCCATTGGTACTAACTATCTAGCTGCTGTATCAGGCTAGGCCTACTTTATATCAAGTGGTAAAGGAGATGATTGACAAGATGGGTTATGAAGTATGATTCTGTTTATCATTATACTTACTCGTGAACCTGATTGTATTGTGTTCTTTCCATTAGATTCCATGATGAAATTAAGAATCAATTTCTGTCATTTCCTGCTTCTACAGGTTAAACTTGTCAGAGTTACCAGGAGAGTTCATGAGGCATACTTTGCCCAGTTATATCTTACAAAGGCATTTACTTTGTACTCTTCTTCTTTCCCCCAACTCAAAAAGTGAACAATTGCTCCAAATGTTACCTGACAGTTAAATTATATTTGCTATAGGTTGGAAATGCCGCAGAATGTGTGAGCTTTGATCTACGGCCTTCAGACGCTATCAATATTGCAGTGAGATGCAAGGTAATAGTCGTGGACTCGGTGTATGAGTACATAATCACCTGCATCATATTGCATTTTATTGGTTTGTTTAGTCGATGTTCACCCCTCCTCCCCCTGCAGATATTTTAGAAAAAATGAGTGCTGGCAGGATTTTTTTTAGACATTTTTATTATTAAAAAGAGTAGTTCTGGAGGCAGTTCCTTTACCCTGGGATTAACTATTTGATTGTTTTCATTATTGCGAAATCCTAAAGTAATATTAAATCACAAAATACATTAAATACAGCTTAATTTGTTACTCCAGAGTCATAGACTCTTACAGTAAAGAGTTATCTGTCCAAATTACTAGGATGCAAATATGCATGTGTTCTATTATGTAACTGCTCTTAACTTACTGTCTTGAACTGCCAACATGATTAACTAGCGGAAACTCAGACTTGCCTGATTGTCTGCATTTCTACTGCGTTAAATTTGCCGTATATTATAGTAATTCAATGTATTTATCTCTTTAACCTAGACTGTGATGGAAAAATTATGAATCTACATTCAAAATTTGCATCAAATACAGAAAAAACCACTCCAATGATTACGTAAAATAATTTGAAAGCAATATTTTCAATAATAAAATCAAATAGTAAAAAGCAGAGCAAATGACATGAAAAATTACTAATTTTTGTTGGTTAGTCTGTTACTTTTGTGGAGAATCTCTATTCTAAGTTCTACCATCTACCCTCTGCCATCTACTAATAACTTCTACATAGTAGTATGCAAATTACAAATAGATATAGATAAAAACTGTTGTCAGAAGCAAAACTTACTTATGCCTTTTGGATATACCTTCAAATAAAAAATGTCCACTGCAATTTTAAATTTTGTTGAAACAATAAAATTTATTAGAGAAACAAATGAAAATAAGAGAAAGACACTAATGAGAAGAGAAAGAAGTTGTTTGAACGAAAACAGAGAGATGAAAGACGTAAGATAGAAAAAGATGATTGAGCTTACAAGATATGAAAGATATAGAACACAAACAGTGGTGCCTAATCACTTTGTGGTTTCTCTAATAGGATGCTCTGCAGTTATATCAAATTAAAAATTTGTTTATTAAATTTTAAAATTAAAGTGTATTACAATTATTTATTTTTAATGGTGAACTTCTATACTTACCAAATAAATAAAGGTAAAAATGTTCTAATGAATGTACACCAAAAAATGGGTCTTTATATATTGTTATAGAACTATAAATTATACATATAGATATTACATAATAATTGCTACTGCCAGTGATTATTAAACCTGTTTAATATGTAATTGCTTTTACTTTCTGTTAACTGCCATAACTGCCCCTAAATCTCGGTGGCTATTTTATCAAATCCCCGAGTTATACTAGTTTCGTATTCTTGGAACCACTTTTGGATTGTTTTGATTGAAGGCCAAATCCATGGGTTTATTATAGATTTCACCAGTTTACTTATGTTGTAGGTTCCAATACAAGTCAACAAGTATCTGGCATACAGTGATGGTATGAGAGTGATTGAATCAGGCAAATTGTCAACACAGTTTCCTGGTATGGATGGCCGATTATTCACTGAAATGGACCGGTATGTTTGTGAAAAAATAGAGTACTATTATAAGGCAATATGAATTGTCTGTAGTTGTGTAGTTTCTTTTTTGGGTACTTTTTATTTATAGAAAATAAAAAATCTTGGAATGTCTCTTCATTAGTAATTCTTCCATTGTGATAAGGCATCTTCTCACCAAAAGGCGACATAATTGCAGGCCAAGTGCTCAACCTTGTGTTGAGACAAAGGAGTTCAATCTTTTGCACAACATGTTGAAAGCTGTTGTTGAAGAGCGCTACAAAGATGCTGGTAATAATTGTTATTAATGTTTCTCTAGTCTATTTATTTTGTTTTAATTATTTTGAGGTATGTCTTTTTAATGTATGATGCATGACAAAAGTACTCTAGATGGTGTATGTGATCGATGATAAGACTCAACTCCATTGTCTTAAGATTTTGGTTGGACGTGGTGTCAATCGCTCTTACTGTTGTGAAATCTTCTTGGTGAATCCGTCCTTGAAAGTTGAATAGACTCACAACTCCATTGTTTTAAGGTTTTAGGTTGAAAGTGGTGTAAATTCCTTATATGAGTCTATTTCAGATGTCATTGTTGTGAAATTTCTATGAATTCTCCCTTGAAATACCCAACACAAGTCAATGGTATTGGTTTGATATTTTTGCCCTTATTAGTGGGAGTGGCATCATCTAGTTAATTTTTCTCTTGGTTGAGGATCGTCTCATGTTAATATTCTTAAAATCATGACTTTTTCTATTTAGTAAGTAACACTTGTGGTTCCTAATTCTTTGTTCTCATCACCATTATGTAGTATGTAAGCATATGGTATCATCCATCTGTTTTAATCAAAACAAATTTGTATGCCAAACGCCCCTGACATTAAGTAGGAAAACTGGTATAGTTGACACCACTTAAATTGTCACCAAAGCATGCTTTTGCTAAGCATTTATAGGTTTCATTTTTATTTGTATTTTTATATACTTGTGAAGCTTAACATGTTTTTGGAGTCAGTATTACTTATGTTATTGACTACAGTATTAATTGTACGCTTCTGATGTTACTCACACATCTCGTGTTTTTGGTGCAACCCCAGCTTTGTTCAGGGACAAACTTAATCAACTTAGGGCGGGAAAAAACACGAATAACAGGTTTGAATCACTTCTTTGACATGACATATTAATGTTTGGTGAAATATACCCGAGTCATTTAAACCCAATCCAGAGCCGTCTTTTGTTTTTTATTTATTTATTTACGTTGGACAGCTTTGATGAACGTTGACAACTTTTGTTTTGTTGCAGATTCTGAATGCTTTAATTGTAAATACAATCTTATATTAGAATGGCGATGGGGTTCTGGTACAGCTGAGCTGATTGCGGTCATGTCTCTCGCTTCCTCGGTCTATAAATGCTTAAATTGTCTGTGTGAATAATTGTAAATATTCCTAAACATTAATGTTAATGCAATCACGTGCAACTTTTCACTGCTTTTCTGAGACTTGTAATGTGGTTTTTTTATCCATGGGATGCAGTATGTGACTGATTTATGTGTTTCGCTGTGTTATTAAAATATTTGGGATGGTTAGTTAAATTAGTGTAAATATATTACTCAGTTCCCAATTATTGTGCATTTGGTTTATTTTTAAGTGGACTAGCTACTAGAGAATTTTAAATGCATTGGTGCTCTAGCCCATCTCGTGCTTATTCAATTGGATTCTTTAAGTGAATTACGACAACAAATCACTATGGACAATACATCCCAACTTATATTGTGTGAAGTTCTATCCTATCATGTTGCCAGGAGGACCAAGATTAGATTGCATCACTCTGCATATGCGGAAAACAAATATTCAGTGGTCAAAATTTTAAGTCAGAGAATTTAAGATTTTAAGGTGATAAGTACTTATAGCTATAATTACTGCAGTTAATAGTTCCAAAGGAAGAAATCGTCTCATTACAAAATTTTATAATGATATTACAAACAGAATATTACCCGATGAATTAATTTTATATTATGTTTAGTGTTTTTTCCTTTCTAGAAAGAGCAAGCGAAGTGCCTTACGGTTGAAGGAAAGTCCATGGTCCCAATTGCGACGATTAGTATAACTAAAATGTTTATTAATAATATTAATACTATCTTTACGTGGACTTGAAAAAGCCGAAAAAGGAAACATTGCGTGAATGCATAATGTTACCATTACAATTTCTTATAATACAATAATTGGAGTGGGCTTTCCATTCAATTCAAAAATCATATTACCACGGATTGTATAAAAATTATTAGAAACACTTATGCTAGCCAAGCTCAATCATAGAATGATAGACGATGAAATAAAAATAATAAGTGAAGTGAACCATATAAATGGGAAAAAAAAGCTGATGAGGAAGTACCAAGCAGCCAACCACCACCGCACCGACGGCGAATTCCCGCAAATTTAGAGATAATAATAATAATAATGGTGGACTCGCCTGAAAACATGGTAAGGTGACTAATAATGCATCACTGTAGGACCCCCAAAATGAAAACCCATATCATGAGATTCCAGTGTTACGCGTTCATAATTTCAAATAACATCACATTTTAATTTTATAAAAATGATTATTGAAGTGCATCGTTACTTTGTCATACACATTATTGTATAAATATAATCATTTTAAAATTAAAATGGCAAATTATATTTATTTATTTATGCAAAATTAAAAACGGCTTGTATGGTGGGAAATTGTTGGCCTCAATATATTATAATTGGAATCACGAGATATCCGAATTCTAAAAGAATTGACCATGCAAAACAAGAAGAAGATTATGTCAATAGCTTCTAGATTTGAACTCTCTCTCGTCGCTTTGAAGAGATTTAAAACTAAACACTTCTAAGATTGAAACCCATTTCCTCCTTAAATTTGTTATCTTGCTATCATACCTAAAAATGTCATTGCCAAAGAATATTTATGGTATCCATTATGAATGTAATTATTTAAGTGAAGATTCCAATGGGAGAAATGATTAGGTGCACAAACATTTAAATAATAAATTGTATGAATTTGACTGTCTGGCTGGCTGAGGAAGCAGCAACCTTCTCTGACTATAAGATTTACAGTTTCTGAACCATTTTTATCTTTTCACTCTTCCATACACAATATCTTTCTTTTCCTCTTCTCTTTCTCTCTCTCTTTCTCCTCTGCCGACATCTTCTATCTATCTTAAACAACTTCTGTCCAATACAATAAAACATCATAATTGTTGTAATCTTTTTGGTTTTCGGTTCGGCCTTACGTTTCTGTTCCACTAAATTGGTTTCATCTGTTGGGGCCTTCATTTTGATGCTTTCTTTCAACAAAAAAACATCTTTCATATTCATCTAACAGTCTTCACATGTCAGGGCCGCTTGATCGGTTCGCACGTCCCTGTGAGTACCAGTACCTTCATTTTTTTTTTCTCAATTCAACGCAAAAATCACCTCTTTACGGATTCAACCATCTTTGTTTTCATCTGCATCACCAAGTCAACTTCTATTATAGTTTAATTAAGCTGAATTCAATTCAGCACTAATTCAATGGTACATACATAGATTTAACAATTGAGTAGTACTGTAGTGGTTTGACAATCGATCTCTTCGGATTTGGCTGTAATGAAGAATTTAAAGCTTAAGCCTTTATGAACTTGTGAGTTTGCGTCTAATTCTGAGCTTTGGAATATAATTGGAAAGGTGGAACTTTGTTTGATAGGCTTTGAGGGGTTTTCTGGTCATGATGAAAGGAGGGAGAGAAGATCGGATTTTGAGAATTCAGAGGATGATCGGCGAACGAGGATTGGCAGTTTGAAGAAGAAAGCAATCAATGCTTCAAGCAAGTTCAGACATTCTCTTAGGAAGAAGAGCAGCAGAAGGAAGAGCGCGAGCCGAAGCAATTCGGTCTCCATTGAGGATGTTCGAGATGTTAAGGAGCTCCAAGCAGTGGATGCTTTCAAACAGACACTTATGTCGGATAACTTGTTGCCGTCAAGACATGATGATTATCATATGTTACTCAGGTTACTGCCCCTTATCACTTATATTGTTAATTTGTTATGCCTTCATTATTTCAAATTAAAAAGGTCATAACTTTTGATCATGGCATATGTTGTTTACCCTAAAACTTGAGTTAACTGATGCTGGTGCAGATTCTTGAAAGCAAGGAAATTTGATATTGAGAAAGCAAAGCACATGTGGGCCAACATGATCCAATGGAGGAAAGAGTATGGTACTGATACGATCATGGAGGTGAGTCATTTTGAATTGAAAAATATATGGTTTTCATCTTGGTGGATCATTTTTTATTTGATCAGCTTTACATTTTTGTTTTTTGCATTCATTGTTAGTGGTATAAACTATTCCTTGTATCTTGTCTTTATCTTTAGGATTTTGAATTCAGTGAGTTGAATGAAGTCCTGCAGTACTATCCACATGGTTATCATGGGGTGGATAAGGATGGAAGACCTGTTTATATTGAAAGGTTAGGCAAAGTTGATCCCAGTAAGCTTATGCAAGTGACTACCATAGAAAGGTATTTGAGATACCATGTGCAGGGTTTTGAGAAAACGTTTGCTGTTAAGTTTCCTGCATGTTCTATTGCTGCAAAGAGACATATAGATTCAAGTACAACCATTTTGGACGTTCATGGTGTGGTAGGTTGTCTGCTAAATGGTCTGCAATGTTTCCTTCCACAATTTTAATTTATTGTACTCGATAATTACTATAGGTTACTTTGCTGCATTATGCTTTCAGGGTTTCAAAAACCTAACCAAATCTGCACGGGAACTCATCATGCGACTGCAGAAAATTGATGGCGATTACTATCCCGAAGTATGCAACTTTAGTCATTACTTTTCTTTTTTTGGTGGTTTTCAATTCTTGATGGTTTCTATCTTTTCTAACCTATACAAGTTTCTGCGCAGACATTATGTCAAATGTATATAATCAATGCTGGTCCTGGTTTTAAGCTGCTTTGGAACACAGTGAAATCATTTCTTGATCCCAAAACTACTTCAAAGATAAATGTACGTGTTAATTATGTGATACGTTATTCTTTCTTTTTTAGATTTTTATAGGATTTCAAAGAATAATCATCTTTTACAGTTACCAAAGATAATCTTATTGGTACAGTTTTAACTGATAATTCAATGTTCCATTAGGTTCTTGGAAACAAGTTCCAGAACAAATTACTTGAAATTATTGATGCGAGGTAACTATTCAGTAATTTTTTGCAAATGATGTACTTATCAATCAACTTGTATGTGGAAATTCTGACTATCTGTGTGTTTTTTCAGTGAGCTGCCTGAATTTCTAGGTGGTACTTGCACTTGTATAGATCAAGGTGGTTGTATGAGGTCTGATAAGGGTCCATGGCAGGATCCAAATATTTTGAAGGTTTGCTACCTATCATGTAATATTTAGACCATGCTTTTCCCGAAATGTTTATTATGCTTCTGTGACTCAGCTAGAACAGTTGTGTGCATGCAGATGATTCTTAGTGGCGAAGTGCAATGTTCAAGGCAAATAGTAACGGTTTCTAACGATGAGGGCACCATTATTGAATGTGACAAGGCATTTCCAATGGTATAGCCATTGTAGACACTTCATGCATTAAAATTTTCAGATTTTGTAATTCTTATCAGCTCTTTCTTTGTATTTTTAACAGTTCATGAATGAGAGCACATTTTATGATTCTTATCTACTCTTTGTTTTGGATCTTGTTAGCCGATAAGAAGTAGTGATACATCAACAGCAGAATCAGGATCTGAAGTCGAAGATATCACTTCTCCCAAAGCAAGTGGAAATTATACAAATCCAAGGTTAACTCCTGTCCATGAAGAAGTAAGTCACCCTGACATTGGCATTGTCGCAAAAAGAAAGATAAGATAGAAAAATGTTGCAGTAACTGAAATACAACTACTTTGATGTTTTCCCAGGCAAGATTGATTGGTAAGGCTGGTATTTCTGGCGGTTTCTCTGAGTATGATGAGTTTATTCCCATGGTTGACAAGGCTGTTGACCTCGGATGGAAGGAGAAACAAGTAACAACTGAAAACAAGAAAAGCTTAACAGGTTAGAGACTTGATGCCTTGACTCTGATATGCTGCCATTGTTAATTTGCTTCATATTTTGAAGCCTGAGAGAAGTGAAATTGTAATGTATTTGTTGCAGAAAATTTCGTGTTAAGGACTGGCAAATCTGGTGGAAGGTGTGCACATATCTGGGTTGTTGTTGTGGGCTTCTTTGTTGCCATTTTTACTATTGTTCGTTCACTAGCATTTCATGTGCCTAAGAGAATAAAGGACACTGAATCTGATTCTGCCAAAAGTACGCCTAACATGACTGTTGATTCAATGACCAAGGAAGAATCTCGTCCCCCATCACCTGTTCCTAGATTAACAAAGACAGAACTCGTTTCATCTGCTTTGAAACGCCTTGGTGAGCTGGAAGAGAAGGTTGACATGCTACAGTCAAAGCCTAATGTGATGCCCTATGAGAAAGAGGAGCTGCTGAATGCTGCTGTTTACCGTGTGGATGCATTGGAAGCAGAACTGATTGCTACAAAGAAGGTAACTGTTTTTCATTTAACAATTACTGTTCTTTTGCAAGTCTCAGTTTTTAAGAAAAATGTCTGCATGCTTGGCTATTATTTGCCATTGGAATGGCCTGCCCACCAATTACCTGCTCAGGTGTAACTTTCTGAGTGTGAGTGTGAGCTTGTGTATAAGTTGAGCTATGTAGCACAGATACTAACATGGATAGGGACATTTTGACAAGTGTAATTTTTAAAATATAGGATACAGAGATACGAATCTATATATTTCATAACTATGAATTATATAGATTGACAATCAATATTTATGTATTAAAAAATCATCTATAAACAAGGTTAGTCAAATATAACAAAAAATTGAATTTAATTCATTTGTCTAAAATCCACAAAGTGAAAACAAACATATATAATCTAAATATTTCTCATAATCTAAATATTTCTCATTATATACGAGATTTGTTTCTTATTTCTATAGTTATAATATAAACTTATACAATAAGTTTATGAATTTTTAGAAAATCATTGTATTAGTCCCTTTTAAAATTGTGTTGGAACCGTGTTAGAATGTGTTAGAATTATCAGATACCTAAAATAGTGTCTTTTGAATTGAACACTTTATTGAAACATGTCGTTCAAGTGTCAGTATTCGATGCTGTCCGAAACATTTAAAAGACGTGGAACTTCATAGTTGAGTATCCGTTATTATCTTTTGATAATGCTAATATATCCCTAGACATTAAATATTTGTCAGTGCACTTGCCTTGCTACCATATTGTCAATTGGATTTCAAATGTTGTAGGTAGGTGACTGCTTAGCGTAGAGCTGCTGCTTCAATCCAATACATGATTCTTAGCTTACATTTTCATATCATGGGTCCTTGTTAACAAACTTTAAACCTGCTGCTTTGCTGTTGATTACATATTCACGGCATTGTAATTCACTGTTAAGAATAAAATCTAATGTATTATATTTCCCAAACAGGCTTTATACGAAGCTTTGATCAGACAAGAAGAACTTCTGGCATACATAGATCGTCAGGAGAGAAGTAAATTCGCGGTAAGTAAACATATTTGCATCTTTTATAACAATTACTATATCTTGTTTCGGAACTTCTAAAAAAGTAGTCCTATCTTTTTGTGGCAGAAAAAGAAGTTTTGCTGGTGAAGAGATAACTGTACAGAACGGAGCTGTTTGGCTGCAGATTGATGGAGATATATATTACTTTTTTTTCCTGCTTGTATATTTCAACTGCACAGTACTTTTGTCTTCAAGATGGCTTGTTTATTTTCATCACAAATTCTTATATGATGGAATTCTGCTTACACGTCTACCTTTCACTGACCCAACTTTAAGATGAATTTGACTGCTGAATTATTAATAAATGTATGACATAAATAAAGTTTGATCCACCTTAAGTATATAACTCTTAATATAATGTTAAAGTGGCACCAAAGAAGTAAAGACCCGAATCTTATTCCCACAATTTCACAGGCATATTATCTCATTCATGTCTTTTGATATCAATTTTCTTGGGAAAATTGTTCCTTTCTTACTAATGGAAAGAACAAGCAGTTATTGCACGTATTTTTTATTGTAGTACTGGCGCATCTGCCTTTTACAGTTTGTTTGGATTCTCATCATATGAGATCTACCTGTCTGTTAAATCAAGAAAAAAGATTTGAAGGAACCAAATAGTTGCAGATTCAAACATGCTACGGCATCAGGTACTTTGAGAGGTTACTAAGTTAAGACTTTCTCTAATTTAATCTAATAAAATCAATTTTTTGTAGAATGAGATTTATATTTATCTATATACCACAATTTGACCATAATTTTAAAGAATGTATGACTTCTGGCACACCTCTTTAAGTTGAGAGTTATTTTTTCAGTGGTTTGATAGCGGAACGAAACACTGCACAAAATTACTAAACTCAAGTTTTAGGTCCATTGACAGAAATTATCTGCCATTAGTTTTTAAAGCGAAAAAAGGCCACATAAGTCCACAAAAAAAAAGTCTAATATGCAATTTTCTTTTTTAAAGCTATAATGTTGCTGAGAAAGAAATTCTGAACACCATAGTATCTGGGACGCTGAGGTACATTGTACGAGGACATTGCCTTACCTTAAATACTAACTTCTGATTAATGGCTTGAAACCACTCAGGCAATATAGGAAATGTTACGTACATATATCCTGATATCCGAACACCTTGTCTCAACAGTTCCGCAAGAAATTTACAATCATAGTGTTATCTTACAAATTTTGTACTACTACTACTACTATTTTGGACCCGTCAGTTTGAAGAAAAAAGCATTAGCAATCTAAATTTCTGCTCTTGCAGATTTTGCAGTAAGACAAGGTTGGACTGAAAAGAATTGGTTAGCCCTACCTGTTACACCAAAGCAAAATCAAACTCAAATGTGAAAAAATATTAAACAAGGAATAGCTTGGCCTTCCCATGTTATTACAGCATAATTTCTATGTAAGTAAACAGATAATGAATTAGTTTATGATTTACAAGTTCCTCCATAAGTACTTTCAAGAAAGAAAAAAATAATTTCTTTTTATAAACTAATTTTTATTTATGTAAGTTATTGTTAAAAAAATATTTTGTTATCGGCTCCTAATTATTGAGTGTGTGTTCAAGTCTAACATAAAGCTAAACAAGCTTTCATGTGATGGGAAAAACTTAAAAATGAACATAAGCGTGAATGGAAGAATAAGATAAAAAACATGAGAAATAAAAATAATTATCTCACAAGAATTAGTATGATAGTGTTCTCCTTGTTTGTATCTAGTAAGAATAAGTTAGAAATTAACTAAAGTGATTTGTCAAACATAACCATAATATAATTGTTGTCGTGAAGTTCGTGGAACTAAATAAGATCATAATTAATTTGGACTTACATGTTACTAGTTGCCGTTATTAATATTTCTAACATAACTTGTAACCAAATTTGAAGTGAGATCTATCTTTCGTTATCTTCCAAAAAGAATAGCTGGAGTTTATCAAATTAAAAGCTTTTGATGAAATGAATATATATATTGCTTGAAATTGACTTTTGTGTGTGAGATAGGCACACCATGATGAATTAAATCTCAAGTGATTCAAGTCGTTTCTCTTGTTCCAGTTTTACTACCAAATCAACCTTATAAATAATAAAAATTACTAGATTGATAATTCATAACAATAAAAGTGATGAGTATCTGCACAAAACACTGAACTAAATACTAGCAAAAGTCAAATACTAGTTTCCTGAATAAGAATTATCAGTCATCTTCTAAATCCAAGGCTTTATCATTTTCACTATTATTTTGTCTGTAGAATTCAGTCTTGAAAATTAAAACCCGAGAACTATCTATCTTTCCTAAACACCCCCTTGTCTCTCTTGAAAGGGATTTTTTAGAATCGTTACTGCTGCTGTTTGGTCTGCTACAAGTGCTCCACTACAGCAATCCCTGTAGCAGGTAGAGTCTGCTCTGGAGATAATAAGGGGAATTTATCATGACAATAAAAAAGCTTCCAAAAACCAAAGTATTATGCAGAACACTAAAATATGTTTTCTGAAAAAGGTTAATTTTCATACGAGGTCATATTTCAGGAAGCAACATAATAAAAACACATACATAAGCAGAGGAATCTGACAGCCCCAACATGTACAGAAAATTGAAAGTTGTAGAGCAGTATATAGCAAACACAAGCTGTTTTCATCTTCACCTTGAATAGTATTACAACATTTTGGAAGTAAGAGAAGAACACCATTTAACCTATTAAATATTAATTTGCACCTTTGCATGCCTTCAAGCCTGTCACTTCATTTCTTCCTTGATCCATTTTGATCTTTTGTCTGTAGCGGCTCACTATCTTCTTATCTAAGTCATAGTAGTCTTTCAATTTACTCAAGCGCTTTAAATCGAGGTCGATAAAATACACCTGATATAGATCAAATTGCAAACGAACTAAGATATTCAATGTACACAATTACAGCTAAAGCTCATTTTTTGTAGATAAAGAATAGTAACTTTAATACTGGCAACCTATGCTTAAAGGAGACGATAATTAAGATCCATATAATTCAAACAATGATATTCATGATGAGAACTTTTACATGTCGCTATTGCTTTTTTTTTAACAAAGAATAAGTGCAATGAGTACAAGATATTAACTGCTATTTTCTCAAGTAATGCAAATCAAGTACATAAAAATAGACCACAAGTCATGAAGTAAGGAAAAAAAAAAAACAATTCAAAGGCTCATGCAACCAAAAGGGAAAACGGAAGGGATGGACGTCTATAAATTTGAAATCCATTTTACCAATGGAACCATCTCAAAATTTGTCTGATAAAAATTATTTGATAGTTTCTTTTAAAATTTTCACCAAAAAAAAAATATTGAGTGATAGCTAGCAGTATATGTTCATATAGCACCTACAGGCCAGCAGCTTTTGAGAAGCCTCATTATCCCCAAGCAAGGCCTTAAATCCAAGGCCTATCTTAAAATGAACCGAACGGATTCATGCAAGCACAACACACCCAAAATTCCAACAAATAACAATAATGAAAGATTTCTGCCTACCTTAAAATGAAAGGCCTGCTTAGTTGACTCAAGATATACATTATTGTACACCGATCCAGAATCCTCCTCATTCCTTGGTCTAAAACACAACATCAAACTGCAGTCTTTTGCAGTTGTTGCTATCAGGTAGTCCTTTACTATTCTCAAGCTTTCATCAAATGAAGCTGAATGCAAAGAGGCATATGTTTTTGCCTGTTCTTCACTCAATTCCTTACACACCATGCACTGTTCAGAAATAACGTCATAATATGCATGAATAACTCCTTCTATGTCAATACTATCAAGCTTCTGAGCCTCCAGGAGCTTATCAAGAACTCCTGACTTTTGCAAAGCCTCGGTAACAAGAGTAAATAAGTTCTCTGTGCACAGACCATCATCAACTTGAATGACTGACTTAAGCTCATCTTCAAATTCTTTAGCAATACACATATCTGTATTTTTTGCAACACCTCCTAGACCTCCAAGTATGAGAGAGCCATTCAAAAATACACGGAAATTGTTTTGAGGAGTTGTAAAGAGACCTTTAATAGCTTTCTGAATTCTTTCCTTGGATCCAGAGAACAGATCAAGCGGATTGTACTCACTTAGCCGTGATATCTGCAGACATATTCAAAGAATTTCTAGTTCAGATTTAATGCTAAAAAATAATTGACATTGGCAGTCATAAAAGCAATCAAAAGACACAGAATTAAAAGCTGAGCCAGGAACTTATGAAACAAGAAGTATGAACCATGCATCTACTGGATAAATACAAAATGTAAAATTATGTGGGATGTACCTCTCCTTGATGCAATTTCAGTGTTTGGTGCATTTCAAACCGAGTTATTCTCCTTTTGATAGCATTTCCGTCAGATATGAATCTTGAAAGCGGAAGAAATCCACATTTGGGCTACTTTTCGAGGTAAAATATAAGTTATCGTTACAAACAAGCAAAAGACAAAGACTGAGAGGAAAGGGATGAAGATGAGATGAAGATACTCAATTTAAACTAAGATATTATTTAAGGAGAGAAAAATGTGGAGACTATACCTTTATCTCAACAGATAAGCAGGGGCTAGGTCTTGGACTACCTGAAATGAAACAAGAAGCTTAATACAAAACTTTCAAACATCAGTCAAGTTTATTTACTAACTTGTCATACTTGAAATTGATGATATCTGTTGGAAATCTCAAATTGATTAGAGATATGACCAAATTGTAGTATATAAGAGGAGTGCAAACTCTATCATACAACTTGTTGAGTTAGATTTAAAGTTCTAGAGGTTAAGTGAAATGAAGCTTAAAGTCTACTTTCTAAAATTATCTCAGCTAGGTATGATACAGTGCTACTACATATTATATATTTAATTTAAAAGGAAAATAGAAAAATGTAACAGGTTGAAGCAAGATCACATATCATTACCATGAGCAAAAAGTGAATGATCGGACATGAGAAGGCCAAAATCACAATGTGTATCAACCCGGGCAGCATCAACTCGCCACATGGGACGTTGACCAGTAACATTCTTCTCAACCAACTCAAGGAATTCCCTAGTCACCAGGATGTGCATCTAACAAATACCAAATAGTCAAATGTCAAGGATCACCAACACAATCTCCAACTTCCTCACTCAACATCTTAACCAATTAATTCCAGAAATCAAATCAATTCAACCCATTTTCATCTTTAGCAAAATTGATCAGAATGGAGACTACTAAAATGGTGCTTAAAGGTCATTCTTCCAGTACCTGATTTGGAAAACCTAGAGTAGAAAACATGACAATGATGAAAATTGATTTGTTTCCATGAATTGTATTAATCATTAGCTTTTCTAGTTGCTGAAATTAGAAAAATGGTTCACACTTTCCTAGCTACCGCTGGGATTTAGACCTAAGTCAATCTCAAAAACTAGTTCATTAAATTTCTAATGCAAGTTCAACAAGTGAAAACTGCCTACCACTTATAAATACTAGTTAATGTGGTCACATTACTAGTCAAGGAATGATCTCCAACACATGATGATAACAATTACCACTTTCAGTCAGTAATACAACTTTCATTTATGGGTTTCTGAAAAAATCTAGAAGAGAGACAATGCAGCAGTCACTGGCATACATACATACATACCCCAGCATCAACATAGTTGGAACCAAGTAAGGGCTTCATAACATGCTCCACATATAGTTGACCAACAATTTCCTTGTCAGAAGAGGAAGTAAGTTGATCTACATCTTTCCATAGGATACGTTCTAGAGGAGTCAAAGCTATGCTATTCCTCACACTCACACCCTTTGACTCCAATCCATTCTTCGGAGCCTTACTTAAGCGGATCACTTTCCCAATCTACACAGACAAAATGCACATTAAGATTTGTTTGGGGTTCATCCAAGCAAAGAATTCAGAGAAAGAAAGAAAGAAAAAACACACAAAAGAAGGCGAGGATCCTGCGTAAGCTAGCACAAGATTAACAGCTCCTTCTCCTCTGTAAACCCAATGAGCTGCATCCTCCTCTTTCAAAGTGAGTGTCATCTGTTTGACATGCAAATCTGGTCAAGCATTTCATCAAACACTAACACCACAATCCAAAGAAAAAACAGTACCTTATTCTTCCAAAGGGAGAAAAATGGAATGCAACCACTACTCCCAAGTTCTAACCACAGGAACAAAACCAAATTGCATAAAAAGATGCTAAATTACGTTGTCTTTGATTCTGTTTGAAAAGAAAAATGTTAATGTTCTCTTAGTTTATGTTCTAAACAGTAAGAAGGGGAATAATAAAAACCAACTTTGGAATGGAACTATATGCTGCTGTCTTTCGGCTAGACCTTTACGTGTCAATGTTCACAAACAAATTTATGTATTACCCAATATCATTCACTTTTTTATATTGACACGTATTATTTAACTTTTTTTAATCTTATCAGGAAATTAATAGTATTTGAGCAAAAATATGGAGAATGGTAATACCATTAGCATAGTCCGTATTTGTATCTTGGTTGTGCATTTTGAGGAAAAAACAAGTGTTTTGGCAAATATAACAAATATTAAATGGATATGTAACGTTATAAAATCATATATGTAAAGGAAAATTTTTATAAAAGAGTAAATTTTTACTGAAAATTAATAGGAAAACAATTAAAATATGTACAAACCTGCACCATTGAAAAAAAAAAAAAACTTTCTGAAAAGATCATGTGGAAGCACAATTAACTTGTATAATCAATTGAGACAATAACTATAGGAGTTAATTGGCATGTACTCTTCTTTTCAGTTTAATTAGTAATTTTGACATGTAATTCTGTTAGACATTTACCTTGTTTGGATTGAGTAAATAGTTATCGATTTTTTTAAAATTAGAATTAGTTTATGCATATTTAAAATAAAAAAATAGAAAATTGATAGAGTATTTACAAATTTATATCACTTAATTTTGGAAAGATTTTATATTTTATTTTTTTATGGAACTATTCATATAATATAAATTTTTCTTATAAAAAAAAATTAGAAAATAATTTTAAATATATATATATATATATATATATATATATATATATATAATTTTTCACGTAAAGTGATTTGTATTAGAATTGAACTTTTAATAATATATAAGTAGATATAAACTTTAGCTGAAAGGTTGATTTGAAAGGTTGATTTTATAAGGTTAAGTTTTATTTAAAGTTCACTCTTAATATGATATTATAATCTTTTAGAGTTTATTTTAGTAAGATTCTTTAGTTTATCGGTCATTCATTATTAAACCGTTATACCTCTAAATATATAGTCTTTAAGAGTTGAACAATCTTAGTGTGAATGGATTGTACGGGAAATCTCACATCCACAAAAAAAAATATTTTAATAATAAATAAATAATACAAATTTACAAATCAATTTTTTAAAAAAGAACCAACTTAAAGTTTACTTCTTAAAAAAATATCCAACATTTTATTTTCACTATTAATGTTTTCATAGTTAAAAACAAACACAATTTATCATTTATATATATATATATATATATATATATATATATATATATGTAATAATTATAATTATATAGTTTTCAATTAAAATTATATTTTTAAAATACTGCTAAAATAAAAAATTACAAATTATTGTCATATTAGTATTTTATAAATTGGATATTTCATTAACATGTATGGACAAAATATCTTAAAATATCCTGTACACACCTATGGTTATATGAAACAAATTGAAGTATAGATGTTGATGAGTAGAGTTTTAAACATGAAAAAATTAGGTATATGAGACATTTGGAATAATAAAGAATGGATTAATCACATAAAGAAAGTTACAAGTCGCTTTATTATATATATATATATAAAAAAACATGGTTTCTTAGCCGGTGGAATGAACATGAATCACCACACTAGGTAGAAATACAAAATTTGGATCACTACTTTATACATGAATATGAACTTGTACCAAAAACCATGGAATAATTAATGGAGTGGACTTTTTATATAGTGTGTAATTTGGTGAATCTTGTCTTTTGTGGATAACCACTCTTTTTGAGTGTTGAAATGGAGAAGGTAGATTTCTCACTGCTGCACTTTTGCTGTTTCTGATTTGAGTTTAGATGACAAAATGCCACGTTTTTGTTTTTTGTGTTATTAATTGTCAGAAACCAGATCAGGTTTTCAAATTCTACTGTTTCCATGAATTACGAGTACACCAAAAACACGTGCTGGTTATCGAAACGTGAAACACAGGCTCATTTTAATTTTTAAATTAGGTTATACTCTATGTGACAACTATATGCACAATAAACCATTAGTTTCATACTTCAATTATTGCAATACCTTTAAAATTATTCTTATGGATATTTAGAGATGAGAATAAGTATAAGTATAGGATATTATAATGATGTTTTATCCCAAAAAGAAATGAATTGAGATTTTTGTTGGTTAGCTGTTTTAGTTGGAAATGAAAGATAATCTTTTTAGGGAAATTAAATTATACTATTTTTCATTAGTAATTTGATTGAATAGAAAAGTGAGAAATTAATATAATTATAGTAAAATAACTTTTTTTTATTCTTATAACTAATAAAGTGTAATAATGTATTATTTATTACAAAGGTGATGAATGTAATTTTTTTTTCAGTTTAGAAGAAATGCTTTTAAAATAAAAAATGTTAAAATTTTAAGTTATATTATTATTTTAAAAATATTTCTTTCAAACTAAAAGAATATTTTACATTCTACTTAACAATTAAAAATTTTATTTTCAAAAATTCATGTATATAAAGGAGATAAGGATTAAGTCCTTCCCAATGTAATGTCTTAATCTTATATTTAAAATCACTTTATGTTAATATGTTAATGTTTCAATCTTATATTTAAAATCAATTTCATTGAGTTGATGACTTTATTTCTCAACTTTAATTTAGTATTTCTCAACCAAATAGTTATTACTTTAAAGGATAAATCATTTTTATTTAAACTTTATCAAATTCAATAATATGATTTGAATATAGTATGTATTTTTTTAATTTAGATATATGAAAGATATTGTGTAGGTTAATCAATGATAGAGACAAAACTAATTCATAAATTATTTTATCAATATTTGATATGGTTTAATGAACATAGGAATTAACATCCTTGATCTGATGGTACTTCATTTGTAGGTGTAACTTTCTTAAACACATGATCATTAATTTAAAACTTTAAGATTTTTCTTCTCTAATCAACATAAGATTTCAAAAGACTCAATGATGCTTTCATCTTATCTTGAATCTTCTCAACTTTATCAGTGATCTATCCTAGTAATTTGGATTTCACTAACATATTTTTACATTTTAATGCCAACAAATAGAAGTTTTGTATTTTCTATCATAATACGTCTCACATGGTATTACTAATATTAAAATGACGACTATTGTTGTATATGTGAATTCTACCAATGGTAGAATTTGATCTCAACTTTCCAATTGATCCAAAATACATGTCTTCAGCCAATCTTGTAAAAGCTAAACTATTTTCTTAAACAAACCATTTTGTTTGAGGATGATATGCAAAACTAAGTTTGAGTGTGGTCTCTAAAATATCATTATCTAAGACTATACTAGAAGATATATCGCATAATTGATGTAATTGTATAATCTCTTTTTATATATAATTAAGCAAGCTTTTGCATAGATACTCTCAAATTCATAGGTAAGAACCCTCTTTTTCAAATTATCTACAATAAAAGACATAATCATGACCTCTCACTAATATACATAATTAGGTAACAAAGGTTATAAAAATGTTATCTTATTTTCACTTTGAAATTTTCAACTATTATAATATATCTTCTGACCTATGATTTTTCATCTTAATTTTATGAGAAGTCAAATAAGAAGCTAAAAAGTAAGCTACATCCGTTGTCATTCTCATTTTGGAACATCAAAAACATTTCTTCAAATCTTGATATATCTTAATCATATTAGAATGTAGATTAAATATGCTCTTATGACCTTCTTTCATAATTATTTTCTTCAACTAATTATTTCTTAGTAGATGTATTTACTCTTGTATCTCATTTCTTTTGTCTTAGATTTAACTCTTTATTATCAAAGAGATATTTCAAACTTTTGTGATAATTAAAAACATCATATTATACACCATATATAAAGATAATACCTTTTGATTTTTAAAGCAAAAGTTATTATTGTTAATTTTAAGTAAAGAGTAAGATAATTTTTCTCATGAAATTTCAACTATCTAAAAGTATAAGTCACAATTTGCTCAATGGTTCATAGAAATTTTATGGGTCTTTTGCATATTTAATAACTTTATACAATATATCTAAAACTTTGTACAATTACTTTGTAAGTTTTTAATTCAGTTTTCAAATTTTAGTATTTTAGTGGACTCATAGAACTCCAAACTCTCTAGTTCCTTTGCATAAAAGTAGTTTTATGCTTAAGAACTCTTCTAACATTTTTTATTGTTAAGTCTAGTTCTACATTCTAGTGCATTCACTTCTTTCTAATAATTTTTCTCTTTGCATTTTAAGAATAAAATTTAATTATTTGCACTTCTTTACTCTTATTATAAATTTCTAAGTTCTTAGGATTCTATACTGGGTTCATTGGTTTAGATTTGATTTTTCATATTTTTAATGTTCTTCATATGCAAGGATGTAAAAGAGAGCCAGCCTAGATCACCATGGGTTCTAATGGGTTTGGGTAGAAAGAAGTTATAGTTTTTCAAATGTGAGTCATATTGTCGACTAACTTAACTTGCAGATTGAATGAGTTTGAGCTAAGTTGAAGGTAAGTTGACCCATAACCTACCTATAACAACCCCTATCATTTTTTTCATCATTTTTGTTATAAGTATTTACTACTTTTAATTATATATGTTGACATTTTGGTCTTAATACTAAGATGTTGTTTAATAGTGTTGAAATGATTTAGGTGCCTAATTTATTTGCTTACCCAATTATATAAGTTAATACTTTTATTTTCACTTACTATTTTTATAATATCACTTTCTAATTATGTTATAGTTAATATGGAGTGAAATAGGTAAACACCTTGATTGTACTGTTATAAACAAGTAGGTTGAGTTAATTCACTTTAATTGTACTAAAATAAATATATGAAATAAGTTAGAAAAACAAAATATGTTTAAGTGGGTCAACCCTACTAACCTACCAATCTGTGGTAGGTCAAGTTAAGTTACAAAATTTATGACTCACAAAAAGTATATGGATTGAATTGACTCATTTTCACCTCAACTTCAGGCGATTTTACTGCGTGAGTTGAGTGTCACTTTGACACTCATATTTTTTTAATTAGATTATTTCTTAAAAGAAAAAAATTAAAATTATAATAATAATACAATAAAAATAAAAAATAATAAATAAAAAAGAGTTTTAATCTCATTGTATTATTATGAAAAATTTTAATAAATGAAAAAATAACAAAAGAAATGAATTTTGGTCCATTTAAAATAAGAATAATAAATTTGAATGAAGCCCAATCTATTATGGGTCCAATCAGAAAATAAATTAAAACAATTTTGATAGAGTTTGATTAGTCTGATTGGTTTAACCCATTAAAAGTGTGTCAGAAAAAGAAAAAAATAAAATTGTTATCTGCATCTCTCTCAATTAAATATTGTCACCTCATACTTTCTCTCTCTATTGAATATTTTCACTGATATTTCAGTGACTTATTTTTAAGACACTAAAATTAATTAAAAATTATTAAAAATTAATTGAAAATTTGAGTGGAGAGGCTGATGTAATCTGATAATAGTGGATGATTAATAATGATAATAATTAGTGATTGTTAATTACAGATAATTCTGTTTGATGGTGATTTTTTTCATTTTTCTTTTAATTAAGAACATTAATTGGAAATCATTGAGCAGATTAATTGAGGGGTATCAAAAATTTTATAAATAGGTATCAAAATAAGAGTTAAGGACACGTTTTTTCATATATATATTATACGTTTTTTCATATACATTACACGTTAAAAAGACAGAAAAAGCTTGTTGATTCAGGAATTACAGTTCAATTTTTTATAAATGGGAAAGGATTTAAAGCAAATTAAAGAAGGCACTTTTTGAAATTGGTATGTCTGAATCTTTAGCTAGTCTTACAATTGCTTCTGTATGGTTGATTTGTTTGCTTGTGCTGTGACAATAAGTCAATAGTTAATACTAGAACGTAGATAGTTGCACCATGGGAAACAATCGTCAACGTTGGGGACCTGGCTACTTGCTAATGGTCCATGAAGCTAGATTTTATTTATTTAATGATAAATATGTTATACTAAAATTATATATATATCATTGGAGGATTCATATGTCATTCGAAAATTTATAAATGAACGATAATCATGCTATATATTATAAACATAATTAGTCGTTGACTAACTAAATGGAAATTCATAATAAAAGAATCTATTCTATTGTGAGAGGTAAAAAATGAGAAAGAAATTGAAGTTTAAAAAAAATGAGAGAAAAAGTAAAATCTACCAATGATTGATAATTAAAGTCAAATAAAGGTCAATATAAAACTCAACCAAAATATTAATATTAAGCAGGAAACGTGTTAGGTAAGACATATACAATATATGAATAGATTTTTTAAAATTAATTTATCATATAATGTGAGGAGAAAAAAAGAAAGAGAAACACGATTATATATATATGACAGAGATATAAGAAAATTAAAAAAAAAATATGTAGAAAAAAAGTGAAAATTGAATGGTCTTGCAAAAATCATTTGTTTAATTAATGTCACGTTGGGATATAACAACCATGAGTTTTCTGTGGTTCCTGTTCTTTTCTTGGTCAAGTTTTCATGACCCTACCCTCTATTATTTATACACACACCTCTTCCTTCCTCTTACGACACACTTCCCTTATTCAAGGAAGCATTACATCACACTCCATTTTCCCCTTTTCGTTAATCTTCAACTCCAACACTGTTACCATGCAAACAGCAAGAACCAAAGAAATGGATACCTTGGAACTACTTCACATGAACAAAGGAGTAGGCGAAACCAGCTATGCCATGAACTCTTCCGTTCAGGTTAATTCATTTCCTCTTACATAACAAGATCTTTTCTAATAATTCTTAGAAGAAACTACTAAAATCAACTGTGTAAATGATGAATTTTGCTGTGAAGAATACAATTATCTCTTGTGGAGTGGCAGCAAGAAAGAAAGCCATTGTGCAGATTCTGTGCACAGGTTGTTGGCCTGAGAAGATGGGCATTGCTGAGATGGGGTGTTCCTCCGGCCCTAATGCCTTGAGGGTGATTTCTGAGATGGTGGATTGCGTCTACACCACCACGCGGCTCTTGGAGCGGGCGCCGCCGGAGCTGGTGGTGCATTTGAACGACCTCTTCGCCAATGACTTCAACAACATCTTTTCCTCATTGCCATCTTTCTACAGAAAACTAAGGCAAGAAAAGGGAAGTGGGTTTGGATGTTTTGTTTCAGCTGTCCCTGGCACCTTCTATGGAAGACTTTTCCCTACAAAGACCCTCCACTTTGTTCACTCTTCTTCCAGCCTCCACTGGCTTTCTCAGGTATATCTAATATATACATACATACATACATAACATAAATCAACTAACTAATTAGAGTTAATTAGGGTTATGTTATAACAGTTCTGTTAAACTAAAGCAGCATTTTTTCTTTAAGAAATAATTAAGAAAAGAAGCACAAACAGTGTTAAAATTTTCCCTTTTAAGGTTTAAATTAGATTATCCATAGATTGATTTAAAAATTCCCTTTTTAAGTTAAACAATAAAGATAAAATTGGATTATCCATGGATTGATTTATGAAAATTCTCTTATATATTATACGTAAAGGAATACCAGTTATCATGGTTCAAATTGTGTGGACCGGAAGTCGTTGTAAAAGTAATTAATAAAGCAAGGTAAAGGACAAAGAGAGAAGGGGTTTTGGTTTTAATTATACCCAAGTTTTTGGAACATCTTATAAGGAATACTAGCATAGAACAAGAATGAATGTGAGAGTGAAAAACATTTTTGATGTGATTAGACAGAAGAAAGTAGGACATGTTCTGACAGATGCATGTGAAAGTAAAGATAAGTGTTGTTGGGGTGCAAGGTTCCTGGTGGATTAGAGGATGCTAGTGGGAGAGCATTGAACAAGGGAAAGATCTACATTTCAAAGACTAGTCCTCAGTGCGTGCTGGATGCTTATTCTCAACAATTCAAGAACGATTTTTCATTGTTTTTGGCTTCTCGTTCCCATGAAATGGTAACTGGGGGACGCATGGTCTTGTCTTTTATGGGCAGAACAACCATGGACCCTACTTCCGACCACAGTTGCTATCAGTGGGAGCTCTTGGCTCGCTCCCTTATGACCATGGTTTCTCAGGTACGTTAAAATAATTTATTTTATTTTTTTTACAGAAAACATATATTTTTGGACCACAATCATTTATGAGAAAAGTATTGTTGTAGGGTCTTTTGGAGGAGGACAAGGTGGACTCTTTTGATGCCCCGTACTATGCTCCATGCATGGAAGAAGTGAAAAAGGTGATTGAAAAGGAAGGGTCATTCGTAGTGGAAGAGCATGAGGCTTATGAAATAGAGTGGGATGGAGGAATGGAAAGTGACTTTGCAGAGGGTAGAACATCATTGTCAAGAGGAGAACGAGTTTCTAGGACACTTAGGGCTGTTCTTGAGTCCATGTTGGAATCTCATTTCGGGTCTCACATTATGGATGAGCTTTTTCTTAGGTTTGGAGAACTTGTGGATGAACATTTATCCAACACTACCACCAAGTACATCAATTTGGTAATTTCCCTTGTCAAGCAACAACGTTGAAACTTTAAACACAAGTTGGATCTCAGTTGTCTGTTACAGCCTTTCAGATCTACCAACTTTTAAGTTCAGATACGTGTGAATGCAAAGGTTATAATGTTGGAACCTAATACGTGTGAATGAAAGAAAAATGCATGCAAGACAATGCAACCAAGACAATTATTGAATAATGTGTTTATGTTTCACTTTGTACGATTGGTTTATGACAAAGTATATTCATCCTAGTATTTGATGTTTCTGCGACAGAAAAATATCTTTTAATATCTCTCTTACCTTACAACTACATATCACATTAAGATAATAATAATAATAACAATAATAAATATACATAAAGTGTTATGATAAAATAATAATTTCTAGAGTTATACAGTTGTTGTAGGAAAAGATAGAGATGTCAAATTATTCTCTCTTATCCGTGTCTATCTTAGTATGACTTTTGGTTGTGAATTAACTAAAAGCATTCATCTCATTACAATACGTGATTTAGTTCAGTTCTTGATTTTCAAATTGAAAATAAACTAAAGATCTATTGATAAAAAAGCTAAAAAAAACTTATTTCAATCCATAACTTTTTAGTATTTTTATATTATTTTAAATTATCAGATCGATGGTAAGAGAGTTACTCATAAAATCTTGACATTGAGTAGGGTAAGAGTGTTTTAAAAATATAAAATGTTATCTTTGATATCAGAACAGGTCAACCTTAAGAAGATCTGCGAGCGGTTTATTTTGTATTGTATGTATTGAATTTTAGTTAAGGATAAGATTTTTAAGAAAGAAAAAGAATTTTGATGAAATAGTGAAAGTAAACACTCATGACTTAATCAAGATTGATTTCTATATTAAGGTTTCATGTTTAGAATATCTTTAAAAGTTATGTTTTGATTTATTAATTTGATTTTGTATGAAAATTGATGTTAGACATAAATTAGAATACATCTAAAGTGTTTCTTTATAGTAAGTGTTTTTATAATATTAATAGCACAAATTCTTCTAAGAGAGTTTGAATGTCTACTTTTAAAGGATATTAGATCTCAATTATAAAGTTGTTGTATTGTTGCTTGCTCTATTATAGGATTTACTATGTGAGATGTCAAGTTTAGCCGTTCAACTTGGGAGATGGAGGAAACCATTAGAGAAACCTATCTTTATTCCTTTCCTAGTATGTCAATTTTTTAGAAAGAGAATTTTTGTTATTAGGAAGAATGTAATACCGTAAAAAATAGCTTCAGAATAAAAAACAATCTAAAATTTAACTTTAGAGGTAAATAAGATAATGCCTAAATATTTTTTAAAATGAGAAGTTTAAATAAATAAAAAAAATCAGTTATTCAGTTTCATTCTTATAAAAAACACCAATTTCTTCTCTAAGATGCGGTTCTTCCCCATTTTCACTAAAACTCTGTCTTCCTTTCTTATCATATTGAAGATCGGAGGTCATCCTAGATTCTTGATGTCGAGTAGAGCAACAATATTCAATTAAAATCTTATATTGAGTTAGACTATCTCTGAGATGCCTAAGTTTTTGGAGCTCTTTGTGAATTCAGGTAAAGGAAGCTAATTTCATGTTTTTTTTATGTTAGGTAAGGGAAGCTAATTGCATATTTTTTTAAAATGTTGGACAAGGCAAGTTAATTGTATGTATTTTTTTATGTTAATTTGAAATAGAAATGTATCTAAAATAATGATATTTGGTAAGGGAAGCTAGTTACATATTTTTTCTATAAATGTTTAGAACCATATTAAAAATGATAATATTTTGTAAGGAAAGTTAATTGTATTTTTTTTTTGTTAGTTTGAAATAAAAACTTATCTAAAGTGATGATATTTGGTAAGGGATGTTAGGTTGAATGTTTTTAATAGATATTGTAATTACTTATTGTGTGAGTTCAGATAAGGAAAGCTAATTTGAATATTTATAATAGATATTGTAATTACTTGTTTTGTGAATTTGGGTAAGAGAAGCTAATTTGAATGCTTTTAATAGATATTGTAATTACTTGTTTTATTAAGTATATGAACTATTGATTTTGATTAAATTGAATGAATGTTTATGTATGGTATGATGTAGTATTAATTTTTGTGAATGATATGTAATGTGATTGAGACATAATATCTTAAAGAAATGAGATACTCTGTTGAGATTGTTAGGATGTATATTGTTTGGGGATTTGATCTAAGGATAATCTTGACTCTATGGATTTATTGGAATATATAGATGAACATTACTTGGTGAGAGTTGAAAGAGGTTCATATGGTCATGTCCGAAGTTTAAAATATATGATCATCGGAATAAGATATATGTTTTAACCCTGTGCATATGAAAATTGTATCAGGTGCGAACCTTTGAATCTAAGTCAATGCATGAGTCTTCCGAAAGTAGAAAGTCCAGTGTCTTTGTGTGTGAATCATTATATGTATGATGAGTTATTAATAATGACCATGTGATGTATGAGATGAATCATGAAAGTCTGATTTGTTGTAGTTTGGTTGAGATAGAAATTTAATTTATGAATATACATTCTTTTAAGCTCTTTAGTTTACCTTTCTTCTTTTTGTGTGGTGTTTGTTTTATTTTTAAATCTACAATGATCGTGTTACATGTGAGTAAAAAGAATTTGACAAGTGATGTGATTTATCAATGAGTTGATGGAGAAATTTTATTTTATTTTATTTTGTGAAATGTAGGAAGATATTTTTATTATATATTATGTGAAGAAGTATATTTTGAAATATACAATAAATGTATGGATATTTATATTTAAGTCTATTACATAATTTTTATGCAATATAATTCTTATTATATGAAATATATAAAATGTTACACAATATACACAATATACACGATTAAGAGAGTAATAATAAATTAATATTTTTTACCAACTCAAATAAAATAAAAAATAGGAATATAAATTAAAATATATTTATTATTTAAATAAAAAAATTAGACATGTTTATAAAATATTATAAATTAAAAAAGTACTAAACTAGAATAAAATGTGGTAAAAACAATAAAAGCATAAAATAAAATAAAAAGTATATTTTTTAATTTAGTATTATTTTTACTATTTTAAAATATTTAAAATTTCATGTTATTTTGAATAATTATACATCGAATTGTACTTTACAAATAATATTTCAAAAAGAAAATATCATGTTCAAATTATATTTTAAATGAAGGTTTCTAAACATCATTTTTTTATTAACAATAAAAAATAAATTAATAAAAAACACATATAGAGTATTCCAATCTTTTTAGAAAACATGTTATAAGTAGTCTACAGTATACTAAAAGAAGAAAAATGCATCCAGCCATAGTGTTCTACAAAGTCTTTTCCTATTGTGACAAAATACAGTACAAAATTCCTACTTATAAGTCTAAATAAACAGATAACACTCTAAGAAGCAAAGAACAAGATAAACATGCTTATGACCCAAAAAACCAAGCCCCGTGAACTAAGATCTAAACATATTCATTATTTTTTGAACTTTTTAACTAACCAGAATCAAAAGAAATTCTAATCCAAACATGTTTTCTCTTGGGGGAATCAATCAAAACTATTTATAAATCATATTTTAAGCATTATTATCATTATTCTTACTATATGATAGTACAATAAAGTTTTTTCAATCCTACAATTGTTTGTCTATTGATTCCACATGTTTTGTCTGCTATTAATATGCATCTCCATATATGGTTCTATCAAATATGTTTTTGTCCTTTTAGTCTTCAAAAACTCCATCACTTCCCTTCCCTTTCATCTTAAATAGGGAAAACAATATTTTAATATAGGTAAATATAATAATAATTTGAAACAAGAGTGAAGTGATTTTAGTTTGTTCCATTTTTTTCTCTTAAAAATAGAAGTATTAAGTTTTATTTCCTTTATTTTAAATAGAAATATTTGTAAAAGAAAATAAAATGAACCAGGTTACATTTCCATCAATGACAAATGATATTAATAGTGCAAAAATTAAAAATGATTTCTATGATTTCTTGCAATAACTTTTTTTCCTTTTCACATCGCAATCTCTCACTCGTACACTTTTTCCTCGTATTTGATTTCAAATGCAAAACACATTTTTAATGCTTTCCATTAAAAATATCTTTTAATATCTCTCTTACCTTACAACTACGTATCACATTAAGATAATAATAATAAATATACATAAAGTGTTATAACAAAATAATAATTTTTAGTTATACAGTGGTTGTAGGAAAAGATAGAGATGTCAAATTATTCTCTCTTATCTGTGGCTATCTTAGTATGACTTTGGTGATTAAAGTATGGCTAGTTGTGAATTAACTAAAAACATTCATCTCATTATTATAATATGTGATTTAGTTCAGTTCTTGATTTTCAAACTGAAAATAAACTACAGATCTGTTGATAAAAAAATTAAAAAAGGTGAAATAATAATTTCAGTCCACTTTCAGTTTTTAGTTAACTTTTTAGTATTTTAAAATTATTTTAATTTTGAATATCCATATATATATATATATATATACCAATTTAAACCCTTTAAATCATCATACCATTTAATCCATCAACATTACAACACCAATCATACATATAACATCCAATTCTTATATATATATCACCCAAATTTTCATACATGTAAGACATTTATAGACATTCATCCAATCGTCGCTATTATCAACTCATCTAACTTAGATTCATGTTTAAACATAAAACATAATCAATATATTAATTAGTTTTTTTTATCTGATTAGAGATAAAAGTCTTCACAAAAGCTTCAATAACTTAGATTTCACAAGAACTCCAAGTTATACCACAAAACTTTTGATGACTTGGAATACACATACAAATACAGTTATCATAAATGAATGATTTACCTAAGACTGATTTTAAAAAAAAGACAAAAAATTAACTTATTTTATTCAAAAATCTGACTCCATACACTTATTCTTCTGGACACTATAAATCTAATGGTAATCTCTGATTGTTAAATTGGTAAAAGATAATACTTTAAAGAAAAGAAAGAGAGAATGAAAAAACAAATTTTGAAAAAAAAATTGTAAAATGAGAATTTACTATTAGTTTTTTTTATAAATATATGTTTTAAGTTTATTAATAAAATATTCAAATATTCCTTTTAATTTTACCATATAAATTTATAGATTATTACACATCGAAATGTCCTTAACTAATAATATTTTTAAAAAAAATATCATGTTCAAATATTTTAAATTAAAGTTTCTAAACATATTCATTATTCAAACTCGTTTTTAACTAACTAGAATTAAAGAAATTCTAATCCAAATGTTTTTTTTTTGTGAATCAATCAAAATTACTATAAATCATATTTTAAACATTATTATCATTATTCTTACTATATGATGGTACTATAAAGTTTTTTCAATCCAACAATTGTTTGTCTATGCATTCCACATGTTTTCTCTGATGCTTAATATGCATCTCCATATATGGTTGTCTCAAATATGTTTTTGTCCTTTTAGTCTTCAAAAACTCCATCACTTCCCTTCCCTTTCATCTTAAATAGGGAAAACAATATTTTAATATAGGTAAATATATAATAATTTGAAACAAGAGTGAAGTGATTTTAGTTCGTTCCCTTTTTTCTCTTAAAAATAAAAGTATTAAGTTTTATTTCATTTATTTTAAATAGAACTATTTGTGAAAAAATTAAAACGAATGTTATACATTTCCAAAAATGACAAATGATACTAATAGTGCAAAAATAAAAAATGACTTCTTATACAATAACTTTCTTTCTTTTTCACATCACATCTCTCACACGTACACTTTTTCCTCGTATTTGGTTTCAAATACAAAACACATTTTTAACACTTTCCATTAAAAATATCTTCGTACGAATTAGATCATTTTAATTTCCACTAGTTTTTTTTTTCCTAACCTTTTTGATTTGTCGTATTCAATTGTACGTAAAACCCACTCACATGTCAAATTATTTTATTTTCTTAGACTCGTGACTTCGAGCACTGACTTTTCAACATAGTACTCTTTTTTTATACAAGTAATTAAGTAATTAAAAAAAAAAGGCTAAAATTGTAAGTGAATGTATTTTAGTAAATTTCTTTATCAGTATTATAAAGATATTGATTACATGTCGTCTTTCAATTATGTCAAACTAATGTTTATCTTATAAGTGAAATTCTCTAAGCCAAAAAATATCGCCTATGATAGGTTTTTTAAATTGGGTTAACTTGACCTTATTTAACAATAGTATTACTAAATACCCTTTATTTAGAAATTATTTATTTATTTTACATTTTATTATTGATATGAAATTCTTATAAAGAACATTTCTTTCAAAATCATTTTTAAATTTAGATTAATTAAATAATATTATTTGATAATTGAAAAATAATTATTTATACTATACTTAAGTGAGTATTAAGCTCAGTTTTTTTTATCATGATATACTTAAAATGAAAATTAATACTGTTTAATACATTGATTGCACAAAATACATATTTTCTTTTCAGAATCATAATTCAAAACTTTTTCTTCTATTTCCACTCTATAAATGAATGATTTTTCTGAAGAACATAGTTCATATTTGTGTGAATTAGGTAGAAGATTAGCTGGTTCATATGTGAAACCTAACATTTTCTTTTACGAATTTTTATAATTTCCAAATTTGTAGCTTTGCCGACAGTTCGAACCAATTATAATATCCAATGCATCACTTTTCCTAATTTTCCTCAAACTTCAATAATTCCCTTCCAATTGTTTCTAAATTATTCACCCTAAACACTAAGTCCATTCACATATACCTTATTATATCATATTCATAAATCATGTCTTTGACTGATTAGCTAATTATGAATTTATTTAATTAATTAGTGAATTAGTTTAATTAATATAAAAATGTTTTGGAACATATTAAAGTAGTTTATTTTAAAAGTTTTTAATTTATAGAATATAAATTACTTTATTTAATTTATTGTTTATTTAATTTAATTTATTATTATTATTTACATTTAATGTTATTTTTATTATTTTTCTATTTTTACATATTTTTAATTTTCAAAAAAAATAATTATTATATTTTTTTAATTATTTAATGACTTGTTTTTTTTTAATTTTTTATGTAATTCAATTAAAAAAATTTAACATGATAAATTGAAGAAATCAATATTTCGTTACATAAGATATATGGAAATGAAAATTACACCAAAGAAAAACTTGTAAAAAGAATTGATGTAATAGTAGTTTAAAAAACTAATTTGTAAAAATAAATAAAATTAAATTTTAGTAATATTTTGAATTATTTTAATAAATGACTTATTTAAATAAAAAATATATTCGATTTTTGAAAAATAAACATAAATATCAATTTAAAACTTGTTATTTAAAAATATAAAACTATAATTACATTATAATAAATTTTTGTTTAGAAAAAAAAAATTATAATAAATCTTATATAATTATATATTTTTATATTATTTAGAATTTATCAATTAATATATAAAATAATTTTACAAAACATATTTAAGACAATAAGTTAATTTATAAATTCAGAAATTATAAATTATGACTTTATGAGCTACTACTTTATCAGCCAATTTAGTTAAACATACCCTAAATTTCTATGTCTACCTGCATTGAAGAACTTGTCATTTTTTTTTATCTAAAATGTTAGAGTATTCAGAAAGAAAACTTTATTCGAAAAAAAAAAATTATCGATCAAAGTGAGGTGGGTTGGGTAACACACTTCAGACCAAACTAATCACTTTCTCTAAGTATGTTATATTTTTTTTAAGAGAATTCTATTGCAAGATATATATTTTTAATCCAAATTGAATTGGTCTACTTATATTTAGATTGATTTAAATTCAGTCATATTTTTTTAAAAATGTGAAACATAATTAAATTTGCAAAGTCGTTATTGTAAGGTCTAATTTTTCAGACACAATTAAGTTCGAACAGATTCAGTGTCACTCAACATCATAATTTACTCATTGAATAAAAATGAATTATTTAGGCAAATGTCTTGATTTGTTGATGCATTTGACAGCACACTCAGCCAAATTATAATAATAAGAGTCTTAAGCCAAACAAATATCGTTGGCCACAATGATTTATGGAAATCTGTTCAAAATTTGAATATTAGATATGTAATGGTTATTCGAAAAGAAAATCCTAATAGGCTAGTAGAAAAAAATCAACAATATTTTAATATTTTATATCATTCACGTGATATTATAAATTATAATTGAACTTGTTGATTTTTGTTATTAGGATTTTTTATAATTTAATTTAATTCAAGAGTTAATTGTATTTATAATGAATTTTGTAAATAATGACAGTATTTTTTGCGAGAAAATGAGTAATAGATATTACCCATTACATTTGATTAGGAATATGATCAAGATTAAAACATAAAATTTGTGTAACTTTCCAAGATTAAAGTCATGTATCATTATATGGTTTTAATTAATATTCAATATCAACAATCAATTCATATACATCTAAATGATTACTTTTTTTTTCTTCTCAATTTTTTTTATAATGAAATGATAACTTTTTTTTTAATGTAATATGTTTGAATAGAGTAATTATTCAACATTTCACTAAGCAACCTTAAAAGGTGTTTTTGTATTGTTGTGTGACTCTTGATATGAGTAACTTATAAACTATTTTTTTAATAATTATTTAAATTAAATTTTTACCAACTATATATTGATCAAGTTAATATTCTTTCCTTTTCTCTTTTTATCTCACTCTATTTTCAGATGATTTTTTTGTTAGATAATTTTCTTTGTTATGGTTGTTCCATTGATCTAATCTCTTATAGAGTCAATCAATTTATTATTTAATTAGTTTATCTAAATATTAAGTTAAAACTTGTATTTGTATTTGTAAATGTTTAATATTTGGCATTTTTTCTTGTCATGTTTAAGGAAACAAATTAGAAAGAAGAGTAACCTTTTGCCTCACAACTCTCTCACGTGTTTACACTTCACACTGATATTTTTCGCATAATAAGGCTTTGTTTTTTAATTGATATTGTCTTTTATCACTTGTTGTCTAACTTAAGGTTCTTAAAAAATCAAGCAATCGATAATCAATAATCGTTTTCAATTACAAAGCTTAAAACAGAAATTTAACACTAATGAAAGAGAAATAGTAAAGAACAATTTCATTACCAGTAAACAAGCAAAATAATCACAAATATATAGAAAACACAAAAACTTAAAATTGCACAATCATAATTAATATATACATACACTCATATATGATATATGTGTGTATAAGACTCAGGCCAAAATGAAGGAAATAATAGAAAAGAAAAACACAAAAAAATAAAGATGAAAAGTTACATGAATAATACTATGAATAGAGTGGCAAATAATGAAAAAAAGACAACAAATGGTGCATATGATGATCTTACCACTTGAACCTTTGCTATGATATCAAGTGATAAATTCTAAGAGAACTGAAACTAAAAAGATGGAAATCTACAAAATACAAATTAAAATCAATTAGCAGTTGGAAATAAAAAAGAAGTTAAAAAAGAAAAACTTGGATAAATTTGGTGTCAAGCATAAAGATGAGTGTCATAAGAATTAATGAATTATTTGATAAGATGTAAGGAAAAACCCTAACATAGATATTATCACTCTTATTCTAGTAAAATAATCATCTTCATTATGTGCTTCAAAAAGATTTAAATAAGTTTTGCTTCATTTATAAGTAAATTAAAAAAAAATACAATATCAAGAAAAAGTTATTTGTCCTAGCTCTTAAGTTATGTTATTTTAGCACTTCAAGCATGTTACACATAATTAACTTAGTCTCTTCAAAGTCTAACATTTGGGCCTTCAAAAAACTGAGTCACCTCGTGTTCCAATTCTCCTTTATTATGTTTTAAGAAATAATTCTAAAGAAATAGTTTAATACATTTTTTTATTCTTTTAAATAATTTCCCTTAAACATGTAAAATTTATATTAAGTAATTATTATATCAAAAATCATGTATAAGATAGAAAAAAGGATAATCAGACACTTAATCATAACAAGCCAACTTATTTGATATCCATAATTTATTAGAAGTGCTGATTGGACAAATTTATTTAGTAAATTGAATGTTAAAGACCATCTTAAAATTTTAACAATTTCATAAAATTCAAAACACTACCACTCTTAATAAAAATCCGTTAATTGAATAATTCAAATTAGGAAAGTTTGGAAGTTGGTTCATCAAACAATTATTCTTATTTTGTGTGCAACAACTTGGAGAAATATCTGTGTTAAATGTGTGATCTTGCATTATGTTATTGAAAGAATATTTGACGTCTATGTTCTCTTTTACCCTGCCATTTTTTCTTGATTTCATACAGCAAGATCAACATCTTAAAACTTTCTCCATTGAAGTCGAGTGACATTAACAAACAATTTGTAATCATCAATGTTAACTTGCATGTTATAGACACACATTAAAATAACTTGAAGTGTTCGTTAGGCAATTTTATGCAGCCTCCTAACCTACTTGTGAATTCAATTGGTTCATGAGTAAACCATTTTTATGAAGTTATAACTTATACAACAATTTTTATGCAGCCCAAACAAGCATAGTTATATTAGACTAGAATACATCACAAAAGAGAATTCTTTAAACCAAAAGATTTCAATTTTAGTAAGTTCAGAAACCAAATCTATGGGGTGTGCAGAAGGCAAATTTGCTCACATTTATGAAGATGACTTTCTTTGGGCATGTAATAGGTAATTTCTTATTGTTCTTACTTCTTTTCCTTACAACATGGGACAGTTCATAATAAGGAAGACGTCTAAATTAAAGTTCATAGGATCATGCGATTTTCTCAAAACCTTGGTAATGTTACTGATCTCTATGATCATCATGAAATGATTGAACCTGCACTTGTACATTCTCTCAGCTGTCAAATAGTCACATTCACACAGTGCATAATCATGCAAGGTCTTCCAATGATAAGGCTTAGCAGTATGTGCAAGATTTGCGAATATAAGTTTGTCGCAGTCATTTCCTGGTTTTCATATAAGTTTGCTGCAATAATTCTTAGGGAGGCTTTGGGTGCACGATAAAGTAGTTTGAGAGTTTTGCTGGCAATAACATCATATGCATGCAAAAACCTAAAACAAGACATAGCATCAAAAGAAAGCATCCAAATGTGACAGCCAAATATATGCAAGGGTGGGGAGGCTTTGATTTGCTGGTTATATGCAACACTATATGCTTATTATGCAAAGCATGAGGCTGCATAATTCTTGTAATATTTGCTTGGTAAGTGGGATACCTTGTAATTCTATTTCAGGATTCAATAATCTTTGGTTTATTCAGAGTCATGCAAGGTCAAAACCTTAATTGGTTCATGAGTAAACCTTGTAATTTGGTTTATTCAAATTCACAAATACTATCTTATAGTTTTCTAGTGTACATCTGCCGTTACTCCCTCAGTTGTACTTCTGTAGTTATTCACAAACAACAATATCAAGAAACTTTAGAATTTGGATTTGAGCTTATCATCACTTCGAAAGCCAGGTCATGAAGTGGAGGATATCCCTTCTACCATATTACTAGTCAATTTAAAATTTCGAACACATTCGTCAGGAACAAAAGTTGAAAAAAACAAAATGTAACACCCGAGTTTGTTTTGTCTGTCAGAACAAAATCAGCACAAACATAATCAAATGAATCTCAATGCATTTTTTACCAGTGACAAACATATCCACATTCATCCGTTTGCAGAAAGCAACATTCATAGCAGCATTTTTTCAAACAGCTGACAGAAAAGTGTTTGATCATATTACACCAATTGAAATTAGAAAAGAAAAAGGTTACCAAGAAGAGAAGATCACTTCTTTTTGCCTCCCTTGGAAACCCCCTTGCGTCTAGAGGGGATAACAATCTCTCCTTTGAGGACAGGAATCTCCATAATGTCCGTGAGCTCACCGAACTTCTTCCTGAACTTCTCCACCTGGTCGTCGCTCACCATAACCGCCGAGCGGTTGCCGAGGTAGAAGGGGTGGTTCCCCGACCACACGTCCACCACATACTCCTTCTGGGTCCCACCCGTCGTCATCACCAGCTCTCCGTTACAGTACACCTTCGCATCCCCATGGAACTGCGGGTGTATGTCCTTCTTCCTGCACCGCACCCCACACTGCACCACTCTCGCTACCTGCCAACAAATTCAAACAAAAACTCCATCAAAATTCACGATTCCACACTCAAACGTGGTACTTCCGAGTTTGAATTTGGTTACGTTTTTCTTGGGAGGTGGAAGTGGAAGAAAGGGTGTTCCTCGGAGGAATGTGTTGGTCACACTCTGCGCCATTTTCAGGTACCTATCGGTTTGTTACAAAGGATGAGATTATCGTTACGGACAGACATTGCATATGTGGTCGTCCCTAAATGGGCCTTCCCCTTCGGCCCAACTACCCCATTAAGCTTCAATTCCAGAAATCATTTGGGACTGCTTCTTCCTGCACCTCCATAGCTTCTCCCTCCACCTCCATAAAATCTTATATTTTTAATGGACATGAAATCAGAATGACTTTTTTGTTTTAATACACATATAAGTAATTTGAAAAAGTTTTGCTTTTTACTTTTCCTAATTAGTTTATGTCATCAGAATTATTAAAATAGAAAAAGAGTGTTAAAAAAATAAATAGAACAAAACATTTTCTTGAAGACAAGAAAAAAAAAAAACAAAATTTTAAGGAACCTAAGAACACGTCAAAAAAGTTGCAATGGTTTTGGCAATGCCTTCTCAGTCCAAGTAACATGAATGTGTAGCATGTGGTGAGTAATGAAACTGTAGAAACTTCTGCCATTTTTTTCGTTGGTAATGACAACTCTTTTTGGCAATAGCAATAGATCTCAACCCATGATATTCTCTAACAATCTCACCAACTCTGCCACCATTTTCACATGTTTTTTATTCAGCCTCACTCGTTCTATTTCGTCACGTGCAAATCTGAGATAGGCTAATACCATCAAAAACTTGCTTTCATTGATCTCAACACACGTGCATTGTTTACCTGCTTCTGGGATCTTGTGTGAAAGAGAGTCATGGATGCAACCATTGCAACCCTCAATGCAAGTGGTAATCTAGCTACCAAGGGGTTTGGGACAAGAAGCACAAGTTCTGGCTTCTGGGGTGAGAACACAAGGGGAAGTCTTAACGTGAGATTTCTCAGTACTCAACCATGCAAGAGTGTTAAGGCTACAAGTTTCAAGCCTGGCACTGCATACGCTGTTTACACTCCAGACGTCAAAGAGTCTTCGGTAATAACTACATGCAAATGTGTTTCTCATGAAAATTCTAAGAAATAAGAACTACAGATATAGATTATTGGATCATGTTTCAGTGACCAGGATTCTGAAAAAATGTTCATAATTTCATGCACTAGTATGAAAGTACTCACTAACTTTTGTTTATCGTAATAAGAAAAATTCTCTTGATGCACTGCTTATTTGTATACATGCATAAAGAAAAACTAAGATCATTGTTGTGGGGTTATGTGTTTTTTGTCATTTGAGTGGCATGTTGGTGCATAAGATATTTTTGTTTCCTGTTACTGTTGCATGGTTTGTTGGTCCTTTTGTATGATAAATAGTAACGTTGGGTTTGGATTTTGCTCTTAGATATTCGAGGGATCCGTTATTCAGAGTCCAAAATTAAACCCTGAAAATGTAGCTGCCATCATATTGGGTGGAGGTGCTGGAACTCGACTCTTTCCTCTTACCAGCACAAGAGCCAAGCCCGCTGTATGGTTTTCTAATTTATATAATTTTCTTTAGAGGTTTGAGTTCATTGCTATAAATGGTTGGAGAGGTTTGTTTTTGAATTTTGAGACACAGATGAATGTACTAACGTAAAGGATTCTCATGCATGTTCTTCCTTCAAGCAGTTGCAGGATTTCTGAATGTGATGAAATATGTGTGTGGTATTGATAATTTCATCGTGTTTGCAGGTTCCCATTGGAGGGTGTTACAGACTCATAGATATTCCTATGAGCAATTGCATCAACAGTGGCATCAGGAAAGTGTACGTTTTAACTCAGTACAACTCTTTCTCTCTCAATGGCCACCTCTCTCGCACGTATAATTTTGGAAATGGAGTGAACTTTGGAGGTGGTTTTGTGGAGGTAAGTTGTTTGTAGCATTCCAAAAGGAGTGAGATTTACTATACTTTAGGAAATGGTTTATAAAAAAAGTTTGAAGAAATTTATCAGTGAGGCTATGTTACTGATCAAAGTTGGAGTAATTTACATGGAACAGGTCTTGGCTGCTACTCAAACTCCTGGAGAATCTGGGAGCAAATGGTTCCAAGGGACAGCTGATGCAGTGAGACGATTTATTTGGGTTTTTGAGGTAAGTATTTTGTATGCTACATACATCTATGCTAAAATTGCGGGTCTAGTAACCATAAAATGAATGTGTGTCTGGATGATTATCATGCAGGATGCTAAGAACAAGAATATTGAAAACATAATGATAATTTCTGGTGACCATCTTTGCCGGATGGACTATATGAAGCTTGTGGAGGTACAACTCAATTTCTCAGCTAAGATTACATCATGTATTATATATATAGTTCATGAGGACTGTGCTTACAGAAACATATAGTGACCAATTTCTCATAATGTATCATGTAAAACTAAGTTTCTAAAGTTAATACTAATTGATGAGGATTGTGCTTGCAGAAACATAACGAGAACAAAGCTGATATCACAGTTTCATGTGTACCTATGGATGAAAGGTATGTGTATGTATATATATATATAGAAAAATGTCTTTCAGAAACAATAGGCTTTACTTAGTACTATATTGCTGTTGGAGTTGACCAATGTTAGCTATCTTGTAGCGGTGCACAAGAGCATGGGCTAATGAAAATTGATAGAAAGGGACGGATTACAGAGTTTGTAGAAAATCCAAATGAAGCAGATGTGAACGCAATGGTACATTCTTGTGCCTTAACTCTCACATTTCACAACCCTTTATTCAATAAGATATGAGGCGTTTAAAGCTAATTCATTGTCACCTTTAATAACTGCAGCATGTTGATACCACTCTCCTGGGCTTAAGTGCAGAAGAAGCAGAGAAATTTCCTTTCATTTCTCCAATGGGTGTTTCTGTGTTCAGAACTGAGATCCTGCTGAAACTGCTAAGATGGAGCTGTCCTTCTTGCAATGACTTAGGATCTGAACTTATCCCATCTTCTTTGAGGGACCACAAAGTCCAAGTGATAGACAATCCAAACTATAGATTGAATGTTATTATGCTAATGAAGTTAAACTCCTTTCTGTTCTTGATACTTTTTGTTTCTATTTGTATTTTCAGGCATATATGTTCAGGGACTATTGGAAAGATATTGGAACTATCAAGTCCTTCTTTGAAGCCAATCTGGAACTAACAGAACCGGTTTGTTTCCTCTATATTTAACTCTTAATTTCAAAGTTTCTTTCAACTAATTTGGATTGTTTATTGCCACTGATTAGCCAAGAATGAAAGTCAATCATAATTCAATTTAAAAACAATTTGAATCTTTCACTGTTCAGAAGACTTGAGTAGTATAGAGCCCAAGTTTGTGTTAATCTTTATAATGATGAACTTGATACTATTTGAAGAAAGTAATGCTGTTATTACTGTTTTTTTTTCTTCATAAAGAACATTCTAGTACATTTACTGGTGACATACTTTATTATTTGCAGTCTCCAAAATTTGAATTCTATGATCAGAACACGCCTTTCTACACTTCCCCAAGATTCCTACCACCCACTAAAGCAACAAAATGCAAGGTAAGAATGAAAACTTTTGCTGGTTTGCTTCTTTATGCTATTACCGCAAATGAATGACTAAGCTTGGTTTTTGCAGATTGTGGACGCAATTATTTCTCATGGTTGTTTCTTGAGTGAGTGTAGAGTTAAACATTCTGTTGTTGGTGTGCGTTCACGTTTAGAGGCTGGTTCAGAGCTTCAGGTAAGCTTATTCTGCACTTTTCTCTACATTATGAATCTGTTATACTTCTCAAAATTGAAAATTGGTGGGGTAGGAGGAAAGTGCATTTTACACATCTTTACCATGAAAATTTCAAGAGTTTAGTACCATTACACCCCTCTCAATTGTTTTTGCTTAATTGAAATTGCAGAATTTGAGAAGTACAATTTGATTTGAAATAATGCTAATGGAGTATATATATAGGATAACAAATTAGTAAAAATTGAAGATGCTGTGTTGCATGTACTTATGGACCTTGCTATGCAGGATACCATGATGATGGGGGCTGACTACTATCAAACTGATTCTGAAATTGCAACTCTGCTGGCAGAGGGAAAGGTTCCAGTTGGTGTAGGAGAGAATACCAAAATCAGGTACCATGATAATGAAACCTTTCATACTCATATGGAACAAAATGGTCCAAGTTATACTCATAATTACATATCACAAGTTGTGACTTCTGTTAGAAAAACAATATAAACTTAATTAAGCTTTTGGAATAGTTGGTTCATTACATAGTTTAGAACTTAGAACCTCTGATCAAATGGTCTAGAGTTTGATCATTGCCTCATTCTAAGTTCTCTACTTCTAATTTATGCTGATTTCCTACTCCAATATTTTGAAGGAATTGCATAATTGACAAGAATGCCAAGATAGGAAGAAATGTGATTATTGCCAATGCTGATGTAAGTGTTGCTTCAGAACTCAACTGTAGAAACATGGTATTTCATTATACAACATTTGTTTGCTGATTTAGTTTCTATGACTTCACAGGGTGTTCAAGAAGCTGACATGCCTGAAGAGGGATTCTTCATTAGATCTGGCATTGTAGTTATAATGAAGAATGCAACAATTAAAGATGGAACAGTGATTTGATGGAGTTGGTTGCAGAAAGTGAAGTATGATTAGTTTGCTCCATTGTATACTACAACTTGGACTCTATGTAGGAACTCTTAGTTTCGGGTTAAATAATTTCTGTTGTTTTTTCTTCTTCTTTTTTCAATCAGAGATTCTTTATACACTCCTCAGGTTAATTTCTTCATTCCTAAACTCTTGATGTTTAAGTTTAAGATTATTATAAATAACTTAAATTGGCAACTGAGGAGAAACAATTTTCTTGGCAAAATTATTTATGTTCTTGCAACAATTTAAAATTTTAGCAATTCAGAAATAAGAACTCTAAAGAAATATTTAAAACTTAATTAACAATTTTGGTAAATTAGAAAAGTTAAATAATAAAGACACATGTGATGCCCTCTGAGACACTTGTAATTTCTCTTTCAAAGGAAACATGGGTCCAAGACATACTATGGACAATGTCTAAGATTAAAGGGCTTTCTATGAATACTGTTACAAAGTCTTCAAGACTTGTCTCAGTTTCTGACTTCCCATGCTTTATTCTTAACTCTGGAGAATTTCTTCATCCTGATTCTATTTAGCTTTTGAGACTCTTGAGCAATCAAAATTGCAGTTGAACTATTCTCATCTAAGGGCACTTCATAGCCATCATTAAAAGAATCCATTCCTTCTGCTAGAAGATGCCAAAATAAGCCACCAGTTGCTGCCCCACCATCACTTGCTGATGAATAGATTGCAGCATACACCAAGTTGAAAAATTGGTCCCTTATTGCAGTTGAGTCACTGCTCATGTTTTTTGTTGCCACCCCAAACTCAGCAAAGAGCACTGGTTTCTGAATTATCTGTGCATCTTTTATGTGATCATTCAGCCAACTCACCAAAAATAAGGTTTGCTCTGCATTGCTTGATCCTGGTAACCTGCTCATAACCTTACCCAATTCAGCATTATCATGAAAAATAAAACCTTGCCCCAAATAAGAAACTAATTTTAACTTCAACTCTAACAAGAAAGTATTATTAGTATGATTTTTGTAACTGTTGTTATAAGTATTAACAGTTTTATCATATATAATGAATGATCTTGTTCTAACAATGAAAATTGAGTCTTTCTGCTCTTAATATTTAAAAATCAATGTACAATTTTGGAATGCAAGTTAGCTTATTTGAGAGACAAATAAAAGACTTTTAGTATAATTTATGACTTTAAAAAGCTTGAAGCTTTCAATAGTGGGAGATTGATAGGTATAAATCTTTTCTGGTAGCATACACCATTAACTCCATTAAGAATTGTAACAAGATATTTATCGGTAGAATGTTTCTAAATGCATGTTTTTCTTGTTTTATTATTTATAGTAAGATGTGAGTGTGGCCTAAGAAAAATGGTGCATGATCATTGTTTATGATTAATGTCATTGTGAGGTTTTATTAAGAAATAGAAGTGAAATTCCACACCATTGATCAGGGTATGAATGAACTGTTGCAAAATCAATGCCAGGGATTTGGTTGTTTGCAATGAAATCTGTTCCAACTTGGAAATTTGGATTAGACTCGTTCTTTGACAGCCCATAGAAGCCCTCCAAACCAGCTTCTAGTAAATGGTTTCCATCTATGGATTTCAAGTAAGATGCCATTTCAGTAATCCAAGCCTGTCATTGAAAACCAAATCATTATGTAATTGAAGACTTTAATCAAATAGTCTAAATGGTATTTCAGAGAGTTTCAATTTATTATTTCTTTAAATTCAAATGAAAAAGAAAATATTATTGGAAAACAGAATAATATATAATTTACCTGAACTGTGTTCCCTGAATGATCAGAAGGGCATCTAATTTCATTCATGAGTTCCCATGCCATTATGGTTGGATCATCTTTGTAAACCACTCCCGTGAAGTTATTACGCCTTGTGAGCACACTCTAGCATGCAGACAAATACAAAACTACACTGTTATATGTCTTTTTCACTTCAGAAACCGAGGTACAAATGTTGTCACGTGCAGAAGTAGCTAAGGCACCAACTAATAATAATAGAAAAGTACTCCATATATAGTTAGTGCTGAAATTTTCTTCATGTAGTGTTTTATTAGTTGTACTTTACATGCACTTTATATAAGAAGTGGTGGATAGCATAGTGCACATGTAGAACATTAAGATGGTTGAAAATCACAAGTGTATATGAGTAGCAAGTAGCTACATTCTTTAAGAAAAGTCTAAACCTATATGACAGGTTCATTAATTCTTGGTAGCTTTAAGCTGCTAGATAGCAAACATTTATGCTCACAGATCAAATCAACTACAAAAGCTGCTGATGGTAAACTTTTTTGTTTTCTTAGCTCATTCTATTCATATTGGTAAAATAGTGTTAAAGAAAAGAAAATATACTAATGAAAAGTTTAATTACCTTGATATGGTTTTTGTAGAATCCCTTGACAACAGGGTTTGTGAAGAAATCATCTTCAGATTCTAGGGAGTGGCCCTCACTCTTTGCCCACTCCACATATTGTTTCTTTCCTCCAAAGTTATCATAGTTATTCACCAAACTCAGTACCAACTTGGTCCCATACTTTCTGGCTTCTGATATCACAAAGTCCAGTCCCTTCATTATTTACACAGCCAAAATATAATTATTACTGCTGCATAAAACTGAACACCAATTATAGCAAGCATGCATTTGGCAGAAGAACTAATGTTAACCACATAAAATTATAATACATGATAAAAATTAAGAAAAAACAGCTTATACACTGTCATCATCTAATCACAAACCATCATATGCATAAACTTTCTTCACTTTTATAATATCTGTGTTAACTATTAATTCAATGATGATCTATGATGGAATGTCAGTGTAAAATAGACTATATATATAACATAACATGGTGATTAAATGCTTTTAAAAAAACATTATAACTAAGCAACTATTTAAATTTAAGAAAAACCATCTTTTCTCTGATTCAATATGACAATCTCTAAAAACTTCAAAGACTAGAGATTGCAAAATGGAGATGAAAACTGACCAGGAACATGTCCTCATTGTAGGATCCAGGAGAGTGTTGAAGGGGCTTATCTCCACCATCACTGAAAGCCCATGTTCTTGCTATGCTAAGTCCATGGTTTGCAGCTACTTCAAACGCAGATGAGACCTTGTTTCTCTGAGATGGATCAGAGGCCATGTACATCATCCAATAGGCATTGTAACCATTAGCATAGTAGGGTCTCCCATTCAACACAAGTTGCACGCCTCTTACTTTTACAAACTCATCATCAGGATCATCAGCTTCTACTTTGAAGATCCAAGGTTCGAGTATCAGGTAGAGAACTAGAGAGAACAGAAAGAAACCACCAAGCTTCATTATTCTGCTTTGAAATCTTCACACTCTCTGCTTTTTGGTGGCGTGTAGAACTAGGAATGCTACTTCTAAATTTGCAGTACTGAAGCCAGTCCCACACTGCTTATAATGGCAAGTGTGCCTCTGCCTTTAGGAACTATATATATGTGGAAAGAAAACTGAAACTTTTATTGAGCCCAAATCCTAATTTTAGGATAAATATCACATTTAATCTAAGACCTATAATTTTATTTAATTAAGAATTAAAGAGTGGAAATGAATTAATGTTATTTATATAAAACTTTAATGATCAATATTCAATATCATACTTTCAATATTAAGTAATAACTTTGTCTTTACTACATATATATTTTGTTTAAATCAATAAATATAAATAATAAATAATAAATTAGTAAGTTTATCTATATGAAATATACTTTATTAGATTTTAAATACTATTATATATTTAATAATAATGATGATTTATAAAAAAAATAGAATAAAAATAAAATTGTATTTATATAAATTTTACCAAACACTAATTATTAATAATTTTTTGTCAGCCTAATTATTATAATATGGTGATTATTTGTATCATTTATAAAATTGAACAGCAATAAAAAGTTTATCAGATAATTTATATTAAATGATTTTAGATTAATACAATTTTTTATATATATAATTTATGTAAAAAAAATTCTAAAACATATTTAATTTATATATAATTTATCCTATTTAAATAAAAAAAATCCAAATAAACTAAATAAAAAAGTATACTAACAAAAACTGTCTAACTAATAAATAAAAATTAATATAATGTGATGAAGGTAAACTGTGTTGTAAAAAAATTATAATAAATCTTATACATTTTATTATATTTTAACTTCTTTTAAGAGTGGTATGTGAAAAAAAATTGTACATAATTTATAATTGATTATTTAAAATAATCACATTTGAATTTTTAAATAATTTTTTAATAGCATGTCAATTTCTTTTAAATAATTACTTTATAAATAACTATTTTCAATTTTAATTCATACTTATTCTTATCTAATTACCATTGAGGAAATTAATTATATTTAATTATTAACAATTTTTATTATATCATATTAATCAAGTTAAATATAAATTATTTTATCATTTTACTTTTTTATTATCATTCTTTCATTTCAAACAATTTTATTTTCACCCTTTTTTTCTATTTCTTTCTTCCCTTGTGTACTCACAATTCATAGAGATATTTATATAAAGTTGTGATGGAAATATAGAATTATTTTGTAAGGCATTGTATTATTTTGTGACAGATTCATACTTTCATGTCTAGTAGAATTATGCAGAACAGAAACTGACATGTCACTGTCACACTGTGTTGTGTGTTCTGAAAGTGTATCATTTTGAAGGTGACATGAGCTATCACAATGATGATAGAACACAAAGGTGTGGTTACCATCATAATTTTTCATGTCCATACATGCAAAATTGTTGTCCCGTGAGTGATATGAAACAGACTTTAGAACATGATTTAAGCTGTGATGCTGCAGATGGAATAATTTGCCTAAGAAAGTAATATGGTAGAAGGTGAGTTTCTAATTTTTTTTTTTTTATTATTTTATTTTTATACTTAATTTTTTTAACTATTTATCTATTTTCACTAACTAGTTCTTATTTCTAAATTGAATTTTTCAGATAATTTGTACAGAAATTTTATCCAACATTACCTACTGGTTTTTAATGACACCAAGAAATTCTCTGTCTACCACTTTAAAATTTGCAAACTTTTGTTGAAAGACTTTTAAATGCTAAACCAAACTTACACGTTGAAATGTTGCAGTTTGAGATGAATGAAAAAGCCAGATTTGTGGAAGTTTTTAGGTAGGTTAGGTAGCAATGTAATGCTATTATTAAATTAAATTTATAACACCTAATTTTAACTGCAGATGTTAATTTAGTATGGGATTAATATGTTTTTTATTATTTTTTTTCAAATTCCACTTTCATCTCTAAACAAAGACTTCATATGTATATATACCTAAATTTTTATAGTCTCTTCTTTAAGTATCATGACATGATACATAATTAACTATTAGTTTCTAAATAAAAATTTTGATCTGGCTGCCTTTTTAGTTCTTTTCATTTGAATATCATCATTAAGGGTGTAAAGATATTAAAGATAATGATCCGCATAATTGAAGAACTAAATTTGATCAATAATTTGTTGGAAGACTGAAAGAAGTTTCGTAATAAAAATAGAATAAAACCAATTAAAAATGTTGAGGAGTTAAAATTAAATTTTAAAAAATAAAAAACTAAAAATGTAGTTTATAAAGAATTATACAAAAAAAATATTCCATGATAAAAATAGAATTTCGAAAAAAAAGTATGTTAAACCTATTTAGTATTTATCTTGATTATGGATAAACTAATAAAACTTTTGAAAGAGTTAATTAAGGACGATTTTGTGGATTAAATCTTCTCCATTAATGAAATGAGATGGAGGAATGAGAAACTCTCAACAATATTTGAATACTCTTAAGTAATAATAAAGTTAAATGTTTGCAAATTCAACTACATTGTTTAATCCAACCATAAATCGATCAATTATGTTTCGGTCTTAGTTATTGATCATGTAGGTTTTGATCGGTTTCGTCTTAAAGTCATCAATTTTAAAATAATAATAATAATAATATTTTGATAATTTCTCTCTTATATATGGCCAATAGATAATATTTTACAATAACATAACAATAATAAGTATATATAATTGTCTTAATGACTTATAAATCCTTATTAATACAACATTATAATCAGGTTGTTTAGTTTAAAAATAGAGATTATCAAAATATCAAAAGTAAGTTATAGTACTTTTATTTTTCTTTCAACACCAAAAGTTTTAGTAATTATTACACGAAATAACTAATAAGCTAATGTTAATCATTATTAAAGCAGTAAAGATTTTTTTTTTTTTTTTTGCACAAAAGCAATAGAATTGCTGTAAAAACCCTATCAACTTGACAGATAATACAATTTTTTACAACAAAAAGAACTAAAAATATAATATTATAATATTTAAAAATCATCGAAATAGTTAATTCTTACTATGTTGTCGTGTCATTGTCACAACAATTATTTCAAATATTGAATCTTAAAATATTTGTCATAACATTATTAATTAATATGTAAATTTGCTTTCGTTTACTACTGACTACTGAGAGGAGAGAGGAGAGAGAAGCAAAACTAAGAATTTTTTTTGTTTAATTTTGCATAAATAAAAAATAAAAATTATAATACGACACCTTTTGTTTTCATACTTAATAGGTTTTATTTTCATATTGATTTTCTTTAATACTAAAATTTCTCACCAAAAATAATTGATTCTTCCTTTTCACGATCAGAGTGAGTTTACATAACACTAATATAATCATTTTTCACTCAAAATAATTCATTGTTTTTTAAAAGGAAATTGTTTTCTTAATTAAACACTTTCAAAATTCTTTTTTTTTTTTTTTCTCTCTTACCAAGCCCAATAGTGCCCAAGGTTATCCTCCATCATCATTTTTCAGCATATTGGGATTGACTTTTTCATTGTTCTAAGTTACAAGGAGAAGCAATACTGCAAACATATTTTGGGAAACATACATTTGTAAAAGGTGGATGGGAGTTTGAGTATCTTTGTTTTCATTTTTATATTTACTTTTATTTTCATTTTTGTTGATATGAAATTTGTGTTGTATTTTCATTGTTATTGAGTATTGGGTATGTATGTATTTGTACTCTTACGAGTACTTAAATAATAATTAAATAATTCGTTTATAAAAATAAAAATTATAATAAAAGTAATAATATTATTAAAAATTTAATGTATATATATTAATATTAAATTTAAGAAAGAATTATAATTACATAAATTTTAAAATGAGTTATCTTACATAAATGTCAATTAGTGATAAAAAGGGTAAACAATTATATATAATTGAAATTTCATGATAACTATAACATTTATTATTGTTATAAATGATAAGAGGGAAGGTATTTTGAATAACTTTGCAGACATTGAATGAGTTAAATTGTTGAGAGAAAATAAAAATTGTGTAGTGAAAGAAAATTTTGTCAAATAAAATAAAACTAAAAATTAAAGAAAAATAAAAAAATAAAATTATGAAGTTATCTAAAAAATTAAGAGTTTACACAACTGAATACCTAAAATTAAAATAATTAAACAATTTCACATGATAACGAAAACAAAAAACAAAAAAGAATTGTTTTTTTATATGTATAAACAAATAATTTAAGTTGATAAAATATGTATAAACTATTTAAGTTGATAAAATTAGAGTTTATATTTTGTGAAATGTAATACATTTGAACAAAATCACATAAAAAATAAATAATTGAAATTGTGATGAAAAAAATATCTTAAAAATTAGAATGAATTTGATAAATATTGAATTAAAATAAATACAATTTATTAAAAACTAGAATGAACTTGATGAATATTAAATTAAAATAAATAAAAATTATCAACGAGACATATTCGTTTTCATTATATTAAAAATTAAGTTTTTAGTTACCATAAAATCAAAATGTTCAATAATATAAAAATATATTAATCATGATGATTATTAATGAAACTATTTTGCATTGTAACATTTTTGTAATCTATATTACATGAAATGTAATTACAGTTTAATTTTTGTGTTTCTTCTATTTTCTTTATTTTTCCCTTCCTCTATTCTCATTAAGTCATTTTCTCCTATAATTATTTACGTTGTTATCACTGTGAATGCTTATTGGAATTGCTACAACTATAATTATATCATTGTTAACATGTTTTTTTATTGAATATATAGTGTTGTCATTCTTATCTTCATTTTATTATCTTTCTCCTAATAGTTTTTTTTTTTTGTGTTTTCTGTTATTTTTATTTTAATAATATTTAAAATGTAGTTTCTAAAAACATATCTACTTTGTTTGGTTTTGAAATATATTTTTATTGTATTAAAATTATTTTAATTAATTATTTTGTTAAGTGCATTATTAGGCCTCAAGGTTTGTATATAAATTTAAAAGAAATGTAAAAATATAAATGATTATTTTCTCAATCAACAATTCTACATAAAATCGTTATTATGTATATGATTCAAATTATTGTTGAAAATATATAATTTAATGACGAACTCAAATAATAACAATTCTAAAATCATCACGGTCCTTTTCTTAGTGATGGTTCTTTTGCATAATTTTTATTTTATTACAGCAAAAGAAATACATCAAATAACATTTATCTCTTTTTATACTTTTACGTCTCTTTATATTTCTCAAACCAATTTAATCTAAATCTGCAAACCCTCATATTTTCCAAACTACATATATTAAATATGCGTGTACTAAAAAAAAATCTCATAATACACTTAGGTTTGTTTTGAGGAAATTTATCTATAAGTACTTCAGTTTAACATCAAAATTAAAGAAACTGAAAGAAATATCTTCTATTAATTAGTTAATGCATAAATTGTTTTTAGTTTATAAATTAAAATAATATTTTTTGCAAATTATTTCATACATACATTAGTTTTAGATTATAAAATAGTTATATTTAATTTTTCATTTTTTATTTTAATTTCATAAATATACTTATAGAGAATTATTTTCCAGACAAATTCCTTTTGTTTTACGTTTGCCCTAATAACTTTAACCACACACAAGAAATAAGATATTTGTTTTTTAACTTAAAAGTTAAGATTTTATTATTTAAAATTAATAATGATAAAATTTTTATATATCTATAAAATAGTAAATATATTTGTTATTGTTCAATACGCTCTTCATAAAATATTAAAAACCAGTGTTGCATGAGAATTATTTGTTTGACGATTTATATTTTTAAAATAGAGAATAAAATAAAATTAAAGATAAATAATTTCGTTTTATTAATAAATATTAATTTTATAAGAAATTTGATTAATTGGAAGAAAAACTAAAAATAAAACATTAATATTTAAAAAAATTAAGAATAACAATATTTAAAAAATAAATAAAGAACCAAACTAGAGATACTGTGAGTGAAAGTCAACATATTAGAAAAAGTAGATGATACAGGTTGAGCATGAAACCAACTACTCGTCTCTAAACCAAATCATCGTTTTCCTAATTATCAACGTCAACTTACTGATGGCTCATGTGTCTAACAATTTTTTTTATATATATAATTTTCTGAATTAATTTGAATAATAATTTTAGTAGTAAAAAGTTATATTCTTGTTTTGAAAATAAGAGATTATTGTTCGGGTATTTTCAATAGTTTTACCTATTTCAACAGTAACCTGAAAGAAAATTTAAATACATAATGTTTTTTAAAATAAATTACGACGAAGTTTCGAATGATTTATGTCAACCGATTTGACATCGGTTGTAAGCATAAAGATAAATATAATAAAAGTATTTTTTTTAAGTTATTTGTTTATCTTGGATAAATAATTAAAGATTGAAAGGAATTTTAATATTTTTGATAAAAAAAATTGAAAGTTTGATCTCGGCACTTAAGAGTCCTCTAAAAATTACTAGTGTTGGGTCAAGCTGTTGGAATAGGTCTCAAATGGCCAATGTATAGAAAAATGTTGTGATCTGATGAAAGAAAATTGTATTTTTTTTTTTCATATATAGTAAGAAATTGGACATAAGTAGGAATGTGTTAACAAGAAACATATTGTTGAAGAAGCTAAGTTAAATTTTCTTGATGTTGGAGGAAAAGAGTGTAAGAAAAATGAGCAAAAGAAATATAATAAATTATATGATAGAAAATGATGATAAGAATAACAAGAACGTGCTATAAGCGAGTTGTAAGTAAAATATAATAAATTAAGAAAGTTTTTTATCATATTAGAATATAAATATTATAATATTTTTTATTTAAAATATTAAAATATATTTATTTTGAAAACATTTTTTGTACGATTTTGCAAATATTCTTTTATTCCTTTTTTTTCTCGAAAAAGATGAAGAGTTTTCCTTCTATAAATATTTTAGAAGTATATAGATAAATATTTTGTAAATTTTCAATCTAGTTTAGTCTTACAAAAATTAAAATTTCCACGTGTGCATAGAATATCCAAATAATGTGATATCTATCTACGAAAAACAATTGATATATATATATATATATATATATATATATATATATATATATATATATATATATATATATATATATATATATATATATATATTAGAAAAGGACGTTATATTAAGTGGAAGCAAAAGCTAAAAACTGATAATTTATTAACTAAATATTAAATTGAAGAATCAAAAGTTGAAAAGTAAAAGAATTTTGCAAATATTCTTTTATTTCTTTTATTCCTCTCATAAAAAGGATGAAAAGTTCTTCTTTTATAAATATTTTAGAACTATATAGAGATAAACCTTGATCTCTTAAAAAAAAATTATTTAACAAATATCTTAGATGAAATATTCTTTAATGTGAATATGAATCCAATAATTTATTTTTTATTTGAAATGAGTAATTAATATTATGAAATTATTTTATAATAAACTCATATATATGATTTTGTAAATTTTAAATCTAATTAAATCTTTTAAAAATTAGAATTTCCATGTCCATAAAATATCCAAGTAATGTAATATCTATGTACAAAAACAGCTTTTATGTGTGAAAAACAAATGATACATCTGTTAAAAAATGATGTTAATTATGTATGTTAACTCGAAGTTGAAGCTAAAAAACTGATAATTTATTAACTAGAGATTAAACTGAAGAATCCAAAGGTTGAAAAGTAAAACGATTTTGATAATGATGTTCAATTTCAAAGACTAATATCAATTTAACAAGGAAATCACATAGAAAGGTTACTGAGAAAGGTTATTGTAATGTCCAATTTCATTTCTTTATGCATGCATGTCTCTTGGTTAGTTTCAATCTCAGTTTCTTGATTAGGTTAGAACTGTGAGTATAATATGTAACATGCATATTCTATAATAGGGTCTTGTTAATTCGTTTAACATTGCATGTTCAAAGTTCATCTATATATAAAACTACGGTTTTAAGTGTTGAATTTGTGTTATTTCAAGTAATTATGGTCACAGTTATTAATTCTTGAAAGTTTATGAGTACTATTCTGCATTAGATTGATTGTTCTTGTCTCACTTATTATTTTCTGAGTAATACCTATTTATAACTAAAATCTAAATTTATATTTGTCTTTATTTATATATTATACCATATACTTTGAAATCCATAATCATATGTCATTCTTGTTTTCAGATTTTTCCATTCTTCGAAATTCTCGTTCACATTAAGTTAATCACCTTCCACCCTTCAATAATCATCATTCATAAATTTTATGATTATATGTTTTTAATTTTAACTTATTTTATCGTCAAATATATAACCATAAGTATGGCACATGAGAAAAAAATGAAAAAAAAAATTAAGTGTATTTTACCACTTAATTATCATAACTTTGTAAATTTTATCATTTATTTATTTTTTAAATTTTACCATTACATTTTTTAAATTTCCATATATGATTGATTTGTTAAATTTTTAACCTAGTGTTAACGTCTCGTGAAGAGTTTTTTTCTTAAAAAAATAAGGTGATATTGTTTTGCAAAAAAAAAAATGTACTAAAACAAATTCAACTTAAAAAAAAATTGTGAAAAGTTGAAAATATGATGAGAAAAAAATGATAAACCTCAAAAGTGAAATGAATCAAAATGGCATCATTTTAAAAAATAATATAACAACACGACAATTATTTTTTTAAATTATAACACGTTACCACATTTCTAAATATTTAACACATCGATGAAAAATCATGAAATATACGAGAATTGAGAAATATGATGGTCAAATATGAAAAAAAAAATATTATTGAATGATAAATTTTATAAAATGATAATAGTTGAATGAGAAAATGTGTAATTAAGTATATATAAAAATAATCCAACTTCATAAACTTTTTAGAGATCGGGGTGCAGATTTAAATGTAGGAAGTCAAAATTGCTTTAATTAATTTTATACTTAAATTTACTTTATTTTTTTACAATTTTTGTTCTTGAACTCTTTTTCGTAATTCCGTTTTTAGTAGGTCCTTGAAGCTAGAAGTTGGTAACTAGTTAATGGTTGCTGGTATCAACAAGTATTATATCAACAATCGTTAACAAAAAGTGTAATTTTAATGAAATCACGTAATCAAAAGTGTTTCTTAAGAGATTAAAAATAATAATTAGGATTAAAATATATAAAACACTTTTGCATAAACAAAAATCAGAAATCAAACGAAGCCTTTAAACAAAAGTTTAGATAGATTTATGTTATATTTAAGTATTTATTTAATTGGACCGACCCAAACTAACTTTTTTTTCTTTTTTTTTCCGATTTATTTTAGTCCTACCCTCAAAACTACAATATTTTTTTTTTCTGCTAATTTGTCTGTTATAACTTTCTTCCTCCCAAACTAGCTTGGGCTTCACCCGTGTTATTATTTTTCTTTTTCTTTTATTATTTTATGGGGGCATAGCCCAAAATCTATAAGTTTTTCTTCAAAATGTTTCGACTCTTTTTAGTTGTTTATTTTGTTCTTCGGAGCCTCACTCATTATTTTTATACTTTTAGGTTTTTCGTGACTTGTATCATTGCTTTGATTTTTCTTTTAATTATCAAGTCTTCTTTTGTTTTTAGTTCAATTAATCAAAACATACTAGCTTAGCAATTAAATAAATCAAATGATTACTTAATTATATTGATTTTTTATTTAATTCAATTTCACAAAATTAACTTCTAAAGATATATTTCTACATAAAAAATAAACATATAAAATGTGTGATTAGATATTTATAGATAATTTAATAAGGATGACATAATAAACATAAAAAATTAAGTAATAGTGACAAAATAATCCAAAAGAAACTTAACTAAAATATGTTTTAATTCATTTTGATACTATCTTAATGAATAAATTTATATTTAATGTAATCTTACAAATTAGTTTGTAAAGGACAAATTTAACTCTATTTATATATTATAATTTAACTTATTTTCTAATCGATATAGAATTTTTAATATATATTACAAAATTTCATATATGATAATTAATATTAAAATTATTATTAATTTTGTTTGAGTATTTGAATTTGAAAATCAAATTATTTAAAGTAATCATTATTGAAGTTGATTGATTTTAGATGGAAAAAAGTTTATCTTTATTTAATTGACGCTTCATCCAAAAATATTAACATTAACATTAATTACATTAATAATAATAATAATAATAATAATAATAATAATAATAATAATAATAATAATAATAATAATAATAATAA